>JACXTT010012595.1_pt1 | contig 11219 bp, 8 predicted proteins | sample 9270951 | NCBI WGS metagenome assembly JACXTT01 (sample SAMN15532306, study PRJNA645909) | rock metagenome | isolation source: weathered quartz diorite | place: Puerto Rico | collected 2017-06-21 | reverse complement strand
GGCGCTTCGCGGATCCGCCGGACGTTCATCTCGAAGCCGAATTCGACATTGGCAAATCCGACCGCGCCGCTGATCGGCGCCGCCGTGCGGTAATGCGGCGTGGCCGCGACGGGGATATGCCCCTCCCCGGTCAGCATGCCCGAGGTGACGTCGAATCCGATCCAGCCGGCGCCGGGCAAATAGACCTCGGCCCAGGCATGCAGATCGGTGAAATCGTTCTCCACTTCGCGCGGCCCTTCGAGCGGATCGATATCGGGCCGCAACTGAATGAGGTAGCCGGAGACGAAACGCGCGGCGAGCCCGAGGTGGCGCAGCGTTTGAATCAACAGCCACGCGGAATCGCGGCATGAGCCCGCGCCCGAGGCAAGTGTCTCTTCCGGGGTCTGGATGCCCGGCTCCATCCGAATGATGTAACTGATACGCTTTTGCAATTGCGCGTTGAGATCGACCAAGAAATTCACCGTGCTCGCCGCCTCGCGCGGAATCTCCGCCAGATATTTGGCGAACAAGGGACCCGGCTCGATGGTCGCAAGATAGGGCGCGAGTTCGGTCCCGGGGTCGTTGCTGTAGGCGAACGGAAAACTATCGGCGGAAGGCTCGACGAAGAAATCGAACGGATTGATCACGGTCATCTGGGCCGTGAAGTCGACTTCGATTTTCAGTTCGCTCGCCTTTTCGGGGAAGACGAAGCGCGCGAGCCAGTTGCCTTGCGGGTCCTGCTGCCAGTTCACGAAGTGATTGGATGGCGCGACCTTGAGCGAATAGCTCAGGATCGGCGTGCGCGTGTGCGGCGCCGGCCGCAGCCGAATGGTTTGGGGACCGAGGTCGATCGGGCGGTCATATCTGTAGTGCGTGACGTGATGTAGCGCGACGAAGATCGACACGGGCGGACCCACTCCAGCAGCTTTTTTAAGCAGAACACTGGTTCCGGCAGCGATCAAGCGCTAACAACGGGCAGAGGTTGCCTATGGAAGGTGCGGTTCCCGGGACCGATTCCTCGTCGTCCCTGCGAAAGCCGGGACCCATAACCACCGTCGGTGGCCTTTCCGCATGGCGTCGACCATTCTGTCTTTATCGATAGATCACGCGGTATGGGTCCCTGCTTTCGCAGGGACAACAAAAGCCTACATCGTCGCGCCGAGCACCCAGGGCGCGAATTCGGCACCGCCAAAGTCGAAACTCTCGCTCTTGGTCGGCTGGCCCGAGGCGGTCTTCAGCATCAATTCGAAAATGCGCTGGCCGCACTGCTGCACCGTCTCCCCGCCATCGAGGATGGTGCCGCAATTGACGTCCATGTCGTCTTCCATCCGCTTGTACATGGCAGAGTTGGTCGCGAGCTTGATCGAAGGCGCCGGCTTGCAGCCGAACACGCTGCCGCGCCCGGTGGTGAAGCAGACCAGATTGGCGCCGCCGGCGACCTGCCCGGTCGCTGCGACCGGGTCGTAGCCCGGCGTGTCCATGAAGACAAAACCCTTCTTGGTGACGGCTTCGGCATAGTTGACGACATCCACGAGGTTGGTGCTGCCGGCCTTGGCCATCGCGCCGAGCGACTTCTCCAGGATCGTGGTGAGCCCGCCGGCCTTGTTGCCGGGGCTGGGATTGGCGTTCATCTCGGCGCCCTCCCGCTCGGTGTATTCTTCCCACCAGCGCATCAGCGCGACCAGTTTCTCGCCGACCTCGCGGCTGACGGCGCGGCGGGTGAGCAGATGCTCGGCGCCGTAGGTCTCCGGCGTTTCCGACAGGATCACGGTGCCGCCGTGCCGCACCAGCAGATCGCTGGCCGCACCCAGCGCCGGATTGGCGGAGACGCCGGAATAGCCGTCGGAGCCGCCGCATTGCAGCGCCACCGTCAACTCGCTGGCGGCCACCGGTTCGCGCTTGACCTTGTTGGCGTCGGTGAGCGCCTCGCGGACAAAGGCGACACCGGCTTCCACCGTCTTGCGGGTGCCGCCGATCTCCTGGATTTCCAGCTCGCGCAAACGTCCCGCCAGCTTCTGCTCCTTCATCAAGCCGCCGATCTGGTTGACCTCGCAGCCGAGGCCCAGCACGATCACGGCGGAGAAATTAACGTGCCGCGCGTAGCCGCCGAGGGTGCGGCGCAGGATGGTCAGCGGCTCGTCCTGCGTCATGCCGCAGCCGGTCTTGTGGGTGAGCGCGACCACGCCGTCGACATTGGGGAAATCGGCCAGCGGATTGTCGCCGGTGAACGGATTCTTCTTGAAGACGTCCGCGACCATGCCGGCGACATGCGCGCTGCAATTCACCGAGGTCAGGATGCCGATATAGTTGCGGGTCGCGACGCGGCCGTCGGGGCGGCGGATGCCGTCGAAGGTGGCGGGCAGATCGAAGTTCGGCGTCGGCGTGACATCGACGCCGAAAGCGTAATCCTTGGCGAAGTCGCCCATGCCGCAATTCTGGGTATGGACATGCTGGCCCGGCGCGATCGACGCCGTCGCAAAGCCGATGATCTGGCCGTAGCGGCGGATCGGCTCGCCGGGCGCGATCGGCCGGATCGCCACCTTGTGGCCGGCCGGAATCCGCTCAACCGTGGTGACGCCGTCGGCCACGACGACGCCGGGCGGCAGGCTCGAGCGCGCGATCAGCACGCCATCATCTGGATGCAGTCGAATGACGGGTGCTGGGGCCATGGGGTATCTCCTGGGTTGGCGAATGGCGAGTGGCGAATGGGAAGTGCGAATATAGCGAGTAGCGAATAGTTCTTTCTACTCGCTATTCGCCGCTCACCATTCGCATCCTTACGCCTTGCCGTTCGAATCCTTGCGGGTCTGCGCCACCTGCATCCTGGCGTAGGTCGCCATCAGCCCGCTTTCGTTCGACAAGGTCACGAGCTTGAAGCCCATGTCGATGGCGCGCACCGCGCCCACGGCGCCGCTGCAGTGAATGCCGGCATGGAGGCCGCGCTTGCCGCACTCCTTCACGATCTTCTCGTAGATCTTGAGAATTTCCGGCTCGTCGCGGTCGAGCTTCGGCACCAGCCCGTAGGAGAAGCCGAGATCGGACGGGCCGACATAGACGCCGTTGATGCCCTCGACGTCGAGGATCGATTCCATGTTCTCGATCGCGGTCTTGGTCTCCATCATCGGCAACAGCACGATCTCGTCGTTGGCGGTCTGCTGATAGGTGCCGGCCGAACCATACATGCCGGAACGGATCGGGCCGTTCGAACGGGTGCCGCGTGGCGGATATTTGGCATAGGAGACGAGGTTTTCAGCCTCCTGTCTGGTGTTGATCATCGGGCAGATCACGCCATAGGCGCCGCCGTCGAGCACCTTGCCGATGATGCCCGGCTCGTTCCAGGGCACGCGAACCATCGGCGTCACCGGATGCGCGGTCATGGCCTGAAAACATTGCACCATCGAGTGGTAATCCTGCACACCGTGCTGCATGTCGACGGTGACGCTGTCGAACCCGCACTGCGCAATCACCTCGGCGGAAAACCCGGAAGGAATCGCAAGCCAGGCATTCACGACGGCCTTGCCCGAAGCCCAGACTTTTTTGACGTTGTTTGCCATTACTTGCGTTTCCCTTTGCCCTCTGTTGAGACGGTCTTCTTCCAAATTCCTCGAACGTTAGCTGACGGCCCGCTGGATGCTCACTTCGCCCACGCCGACCTCGCGCGCGGTGTTCACTATCGCCGCCCAGGTATCATCCGGCAAGGGCACACCGTTTTTGGTGCGCTCGGCGCGCGTTTTCCGCTCGGGATCGCCGGGAATCAGCACGGCATCAACGCCGGCGACCGGCTTGGTTGCCCTGATGAAATCGACGTAGCGCGCGATTTCGCCGTCGAAGAAATTGCTGGTGTCGACCACCTTGGGATCGACATAAAAGGCGAGCATGCCGTTGGCGAAAGTCCGGTTCGGCGCGGTGGCGCCGGTGCCGGTCAGTGCGCCCCCGAGCAATTCGCAGATGAAGGCCAATCCCGAGCCCTTGTGCTCGCCGAAGGCGCGGATCGCGCCGGTGCCCTTGGTGTGGTCGCGCGGGCCGTCCTTGGAATGCGGCCCGTACAGCACGGCCGGATCCTCGCTCAGCGTGCCGTCGCCGTCGATCAGCGCGCCCTTCGGCAGCTTCTTGCCGCCGCGGCTCGCGACCAGCACCTTGCCTTCAGCGACGATCGAGGTGGCGAAATCGAGCACGATCGGATCCTGCCCCTGGCGCGGAATGCCGACGCAATAGGGCGCGGTCGACAGCCGCTTCTCGACGCCGCCATATGGCGCGACCAGCAGCGAGCCTGCGGCGTTGACGAAGTGGACCGACACCAGCCCCTCGGCGGCGGCCATTTCGGCCCAGTCGCCGACGCGGCCGATATGACCGGCGTTGCGCAGCGCCACCGCGGCGAGGCCGGATTTCCTGCACTTCTCGATGCCGATCCTGACGGCCTGCGGCGTGACGGTCTGACCGTAGCCGAACTTGCCGTCCACCACGGCCAGCGACGGCGTATCGACGACGAGTTCGACGGTCTGATCGGGAACGATCGAGCCCATCTTTTTCCACCTGATGTAAACCGGCACCCGGATCACGCCGTGGCTGTCGTGCCCGGTCAGGTTTGCCGTGCTCAGGTAGGTGGCGATGCGCCTGGCTTCCTCGGGCGAGGAGTCCGCATGAGCGAAAACCTCCGCCACGAAGTCGATCAGATTTTGAACCTTGATTGTCACCATGGATGCGTCACTCGCGATTCAGGCGTTTGCCTTGGCATGGCCGCCAAGATAGGCGGCGCGGATGGCTTCGTTGCCCCATAATTCGTCGGGCCTGCCGCCGAGCACGATGCGGCCGGTTTCCAGCACGAAGCCGTGGTCGGCGACCGAAAGCCCCATGCGCGCGTTCTGTTCAACCAGCAGAACGGTGGTGTTACGGCGGATTTCCGAGATGATCCGGAACACCGCCTGGACGATGACAGGCGCAAGGCCGAGCGAGGGCTCGTCGAGCAATAGCAGCCGCGGCTTCGCCATCAGCCCGCGCGCCACCGCCACCATCTGCAATTGACCGCCCGACAAGGTCCAGCCGAGCGCGTTGGAAAACGACCTGATGTCCGGGAACAGGTCGAACATCGCGTCGGCTTCCCGCGACAGCACCGATTTCGCGGCGCGCCGGTTAGAGGCGCCGAGCATGATGTTTTCCTTGACGGAAAGACCGGGAAAAACGCGCCGTCCCTCCGGCACGTGCGAGATGCCGAGGCGGACAATCGCCTCCGGCCCAAGGCCCGCGATCGACTTGCCATCGAACAGGATCTCGCCGGCCGCAGGCTTGGCCAGTCCCGAGATCGCCCGCAGCGTGGTCGACTTGCCGGCGCCATTGGCGCCGAGCAAGGTCACCACCTGCCCTTCGTCGACGCTGATCGACACGCCCCGCAAGGCTTCGATCTCGCCATACAGCACAATCAGGTCGCGGATTTCCAAGAGCGGCATCACTCGGTCCCCAGATAGGCGGAGACGACGTCCGGATGGCGCAGCACCGCCATGGACTCGCCGTCCGCGATGCGGCGTCCGAAATTGAGCACGGTGATGTGCTGGGCGGCTTCCGAGACCAGCGTCATGTCGTGATCGATGATCAGGATGGTCAGGCCCTGGGCGGCGATGCGCTTGAGCAGCTCATGCAGCTCAAGCTTCTCGGTCGAGTTCAGGCCGGCGGCCGGCTCGTCCAGCAGCAGCAGGGTCGGATTGGCGGCCAGCGCACGCGCGATCTCGATCAGCCGCTGATGGCCGTAGGAAAAGCTCGAGATCAGCTCGTTGGCCCGCGCGCCGAGCCCGACGAACGTCAGTGCTTCCATGGCGCGCTCGGTCAGCCCGGATTCGCCCTGCCCGACCATTTTGTTGCCCGGACGCTCGGCGCCGATCTCGACATTCTCCAGCGCGGTCATCGAGCGGAACAGGCGGATGTTCTGGAACGTCCGTCCCAGTCCGGCGGCGGTGCGCTGATGCGGGGGCATGCCGGTGATGTCGGTGCCGTCGAGCACGATCCTGCCCGCGGTGGCCTTGTAGAGACCGGACAGGACATTGAGCGTCGTGGTCTTGCCGGAGCCGTTCGGCCCGATCAGCGCATGAACGCCGCCACGCTTGACCGCGATATCGACGCCGTCGACCGCCTTGAGCCCGCCGAAATATTTCGAGAGCCCGCTCACCTCGAGCACGATTTCGCCGCCCACGGTGGCGGGAACCAGTTGCAGCGCTGCCGCCGGGGCCGGAGCCCTGATCTGGGCACGCCAGCGCTCGAACGCCGCGCTGACAAATCCCCAGATGCCGTCGGGCATGAAGCGGATGATCAGGATGACGAACAGGCCGTAGATCGCGAGATACAGCCCGGGAACGCTCTTCAGGAACCGCAGCCATTCCGGAATCAGGATCAGCAAGCCGGTTCCGATCGCCGATCCGATCGGCGAAGCCACGCCGCCCAGCAGCGACATCGTCAGGAACACGATCGACTCGGCGAACGAGAACTGGTCCGGGCTGACATAGGCGAAGCCGCCCGCGAACAGGCCGCCGGCCAAGCCGCCCAGCACCGCGCTGAGCGCGAAGGCGTAAACCTTGGTACGGAATACATCGATGCCGACGACGCCGGCCGCGAGCTCGTTGTCGCGCACCGCGCGCATGGCGCGCCCAAGCCGCGTATCCGGAAGATGCCAGACGAAATAGCCGACCAGCGCCAGCATGGCGACGCAGAAGGCGAGATAGGATTGCGAGTCCCGGAACAGATCGGGCCGGCCGATCCGGGGGACGCCGTCGGGACCATGGGTGAGCCAGATGGCGTTGATCATGACCAGCGTGACGATCTGCTGGAACGAGATCGTCACCATCGCGAGGTAATGTCCGCCGAGGCGCAGGGTCGACATGCCCAGCACCGCTCCGGCGACCAGCGCCATCAGGCACCCCGCCACGAGACAGATCCAGTAGCTGATCTGGTAGTCCGCGGTTCCGATGCCGACCGCGTAGGCTCCGAAACCGAAGAACGCCGCCTGCGCCAGATTGATCTGGCCGCAGAGGCCGAGCACGACCGAGAGACCGAACACGGCGATCGCAAAGGTCGTGGCCTGCATCAGGATGTTGAGGATGTAGCCGTCAAATCGCATCGACGCGGCCAGCGCGACGACGATGGCGGCGCCGATGAAATACGGCAGGTGACGCAGCAGCAGCGGCTTGGAGCGAGGCATGGTCACGGCAACAGGCATATTCTCGCTGGGGGCGCTCATGCTTTCTCCGCGACACGTTCGCCGAAGATGCCCTGAGGCCGGAACACCAGAAACAGCACCAGCACCAGGAAGGCGAAGCCGTCCTTGTAGGGCACCGAAATATAGGGGGCGCCGAAGGTCTCGATGATGCCGAGCGCGAGCCCGCCGATGATGGCGCCGGCGACGTCGCCGAACCCGCCGATGATGGTGGCGGCAAAGGCCTTGAGCGCGATGGTCGATCCCATCTGGATCGAGACGAACAGGATCGGCGCCACCAGGATGCCCGCAAGGCCGCCGAGCACCGCGGAGTAGATAAAGGTGATCATGATCATGGTGGAAACGGAAATGCCGAGCAGCGAGGCCATCTCCTTGTCCTGCGAGGTGGCCTGCAGCTTCTTGCCGAGCATGGTGTGCTCGAAGAACCAGTAATTGAAGATCACCAGCACGACCGTGACCGCGACGATCAGCAGATACTGGCTGTCGAGATAAACCGGTCCGAGCTGGATGCCCGGCGTCTCGAACCATCCCTCCAGCACCTGCGGCTGCGGGCCGTAGATCGCCAGCACCGAATTGGCGAGCAGGATCGAGGCGCCGATGGTGGCGATGATGACCGGCAGGAAGGTGCGGTGACGCAGCGGGTAGTAGACCCCGAGATTGAAGATCGCGCCCACCAGCGCCATGCCGGCCAGCGCCAGCAGGAACGACAGCCAGTACTGCCAGCCCAGATCGACGGCGAACACCACCATGAGATAGGCGGCCACCATCGAGAACTCGCCTTGCGCGAAATTCACCACGTTGGTGGCGCGGAAGATCAGCACGAAACCGAGGGCGACAAGCGCATAGACGGCGCCGATACCGATGCCGGTGAACAACAATTGTAACGCGAGATCCATGGACACGCTCGGATGGGGAAGCTCTAAGCCATTCCGGCTCGAGAATTCGCTTGAAGGGCTTTTCAACAGATGCCGGCAGCGCGGCGCCTGTTGATCGAACTCCGGATCAAAAACGCGCCGGCCCCTCCTTTACCAGGAAGGGCCGGCCGCGCGATCAATCGTTGAAGTCGATATGCTTGTCGTAAACGATCGTCCCCTTCTCGTTCTTCACGACGTTGTAGCCGTGCAGACCGTCGCCGTTCTGGTCGAAATTGTACTCGCCTTCCGCGCCCGCGGTCTTCTTGATGGCAAGCAGCGCCTCGCGGATTTTTCCGGGATCGGTCGAGCCGGCCTTGCTGATCGCCGCCGACAGGATGGTGACGGCGTCGTAGGTCCAGGCGCTCTGGTTATCCGGCGCTGTCTTGTAGGCGTCGCGATAGGCCTTGCCGAAGGCCTTTGAAGCCTCGCTGGATTGTTCCGCGTAATCGGCGACCCCGTAGGTGCCATACAATGCCGGACCCGCCAGCTTGGTCGCGGACACTGCCACCACCGAAGGCGAGCCCACCCAGGGAATGTTGACGCCGAGCTGGCGCAACTGCCGGGCGAAGATGCCGAGGTCGTTTTCGAAGGTGAAATAGGTGCCGAGAATGTCGGCGCCGGACTGCTTTACGGCCAGCACGACCGGGGTGAAATCCTGGCTCTGGTTGGCATAGCCCTGGTCGAGAACCGCGGGGTTGCCGAGTTTTTCGAGCGCCGAGGCCAGGGCCTTTCCGCCGGCTGTCCCGAACGCGTCGGTCGAGTGCACGATTGCCCATTTTTTCTTGCCGAGCGTGTTGACGCCGTAATCGGCGATGACACGGCCGGAGTAGCTGTCATTGGGCCGGAAGCGGAACAGCCATTGATTGCCCATATGGGTCAGGGTCGGATCGGTGCCTCCGATCATGACGGGCTTGGCGATCTTCAAGACATCCGGGGCCATCGCATGGACCTGGGTCGATCGGATCGAGCCCAGAAATCCGACGATGTCCGGCTGCGCCGCCAGTTTCGAAAATGCCAGCACGATGCCCGGATTGGTGGTCTGATCATCCTCGATGACCAGTTCGACCTGCTTGCCCAGGACGCCGCCGGCCTTGTTGACCGCGGCGAGCGCGAGCTTCGCGCCGTTCTGCGCCCAAAGACCTTGTTCGGCCGCGGGACCTGTCACCGGCACGCACATACCGATCTTGATGGTCGCGCCGCCCTGAGCTCGTGCGCTGCCGATCACGTAGGGTGCGGTGATACCAACGGCCAAACCGGCGGTGAAATCGCGTCTCGTAAGCTTCATCTAATCCTCCCTGAGGCCGGGCTTCTTTGTCGGCCTTTCTTGATGTTTGCAGTCCGCGAGGACGCGACACCGAGCGGCTATCTACGGACTCTCGGCTCCGGAGTAAATTGATATTGCGCTGATTTCTGTGCCCGCCTGCCCCGCTTGGTAAATTGATGGTCCCTGCCCGGGCTCTTCGGGCCCCTGAGCTATGCGCCCTGCCCACAGCATCATGCAAATTTGCGCTTACTCGCCCGCTAGGCTCTCGCGCCTGACGCGCAATTCCGACAGGCTGCCCAAAACGCGTGCGTCAAACCTGGCTGAGGCCGCCTGAATAACCGCTGGGAGTCGAAACATGCCGCATTTCACCATCGAGTATTCAGCCAACCTGGAGTCCAGCGTCGACATGGGAGAGATCGTCGAGGTCGTCCGCAAGGCGGCAGTTGAAACCGGAATCTTTCCGCTCGGCGGCATCCGCGCCCGCGCGATCCGCTGCGAGCATTATGCCATCGCCGACGGGGCAGCGGATTGCGGTTTTCTCGCCGTGGTGCTGAGGCTTGGCGAGGGCCGCGACCTCGCGACCCGCAAGAAGGCCGGCGAGCACATCTTCAAGGCCCTTTCCGCCCGTCTCGACCCGGTCTTCGCCGGCAGCAAGCTCGCGCTGTCGTTCGACATGCAGATCAACGACAAGGAAACCAGCTGGAAGCGCAACAACATTCACGAGGCGCTGAAGATGGAGGCCGCGCAGGGGTAGAGAGCAGAAGACCCATTCCGGGGAGCGTCGAAGACGCGAACCCGGAATGACGAAACCCAACCAGGAATGCCACATGCCGGTGCCAACGCACACTTTCGAGCCGCCGTTCAACATCATCCGGTCCAGCCATGTCGTGCTCGATGTCGTGGACCTCGAGGCCAGCCGGGCGTTCTACGAGAATACGGTGGGCCTGCATGTCGAGGACGGCGACGACAGCACGGTGTACCTGCGCGGCAGCGAGGAGCACCAGCATCACTCGCTGGTGCTGCGCAAGGCGGCGCGCGCCGCCTGCAGTCGGCTGGGCTTCAAGGTCGGGAATGAAAGCGATCTCGACAAGGCGGCGGTTTTCTTTTCGGAGAACGGCATCGCCTACGCGTTCGCCGAGCAGCCGTTCCAGGGCCGCACGCTGCAGTTCACCGACCCGTTCGGCTACCGGATCGAGCTCTACGCCAGGATGGACAAGCGGCCGCATCTGTTGCGGCGCTACGACCTCTACAAGGGCTGCCATCCGCAGCGGCTCGACCATTTCAACGTGTTCGCTGCCGAGGTGCAGGACACGGTCGACTTCTACGCACGGCTCGGCTTCCGCCTCACCGAATATGCCGAGGAGGACGGCGCCAACGGCCGCATCGCCGCGGCCTGGATGCATCGCAAGGGCAATGTCCACGACTTCGCCATCACCAACGGCAAGGGCCCGCGCCTGCACCACATCGCCTATTGGGTGCCGACCGCGATGAACATCGTGCATCTTTGCGACGTGATGGCCTCCAGCGGCTATCTGAAGAACATCGAGCGCGGCCCCGGCCGCCACGGCATCTCGAACGCGTTCTTCCTCTATGTCCGCGATCCCGACGGCCATCGCATCGAGCTCTACACCAGCGACTACTTCACCGGCGACCACGACCACGAGCCGCTGCGCTGGTCGCTGCGCGATCCGCGCCGCCAGACGCTGTGGGGCGCGCCGGCGCCACGCTCCTGGTTCGAGGAAGGCTCGCCGTTCGCCGGCCAGGCCGTGCGCGAACCGCGTTTCGTCGCCGACGTGCTTGTTACGGACTGGCGGGGACTGAGATGGCCGCACCTCCCCTTTCCCACCTCTCCGTCCCCCGCGCC
>JACXTT010012594.1_pt1 | contig 11219 bp, 8 predicted proteins | sample 9270951 | NCBI WGS metagenome assembly JACXTT01 (sample SAMN15532306, study PRJNA645909) | rock metagenome | isolation source: weathered quartz diorite | place: Puerto Rico | collected 2017-06-21 | reverse complement strand
GAGGTGTTCTACGACTCGGCGATCAAGCTGATCAGGGACGGCGTGGCCTACGTCGACGACCTGAGCCCGGAAGACATGCGCGCCTATCGCGGCACGCTCACCGAGCCGGGCCGCCCGTCGCCGTTCCGCGACCGCAGCGTGGATGAGAACCTGGACCTGTTCCGCCGCATGCGCGCGGGCGAGTTCGAAGACGGTTCCAAGACGCTGCGCGCGAAGATCGACATGGCCTCGGGCAACATGAACATGCGCGACCCGGCGATCTATCGCATCCGCAAGGTGGCGCACCAGAACACCGGCGACGCGTGGCCGATCTATCCGATGTACGACTACGCGCACTGCCTGTCGGACGCGCTGGAAGGCATCACGCACTCGCTGTGCACGCTGGAGTTCGAGGACCATCGCCCGCTGTACGACTGGTTCGTCGACAAGGTCGACCTGGTCAATCATCCGGAGCTGTGGCAGCACCTGCGCGAAGGCGGCTTCCGCACCGAGCCGGCGAAGCCGCGACAGATCGAATTCTCGCGCCTCAACCTCTCCTACTCCATCACCAGCAAGCGCAAGCTCGCGCAGCTGGTGAACGAGAACCTGGTCGACGGCTGGGACGATCCGCGCATGAACACGCTGCGCGGCCTGCGTCGCCGCGGCTTCACGCCGGGCGGCCTGCGCCTGCTGATCGAGCGCCTGGGCGTCAGCAAGCAGAACAGCATCATCGACTACTCGATCCTCGAGAACTGCATCCGCGAAGACCTCGACGCCACCGCGCCGCGCCGCATGGCGGTGCTCGATCCGCTGAAGCTGGTGATCACCAACCTGCCGGAAGGCCACGAGGAAACGCTGACCTTCTCGAACCACCCCAAGGACGAGAGCTTCGGCACGCGCGAAGTGCCGTTCTCGCGCGAGCTGTGGATCGAACGCGAGGACTTCGCCGAAGTGCCGCCGAAGGGCTTCCATCGCCTCAAGCCCGAGGGCGAGGTGCGCCTGCGCGGCGTGGGCATCGTCAAGTGCGAGGAGCTGGTGAAGGACGCCGACGGCAACATCGTCGAGCTGCGCTGCACGCTGGACCTCGAATCGCGCCAGGGCATGCCGGGCGCCGACCGCAAGGTGAAGGGCACCATCCACTGGGTGAGCGCGAAGCATGGCGTGGACACCGAAGTGCGCGTGTACGACCGCCTGTTCAACGTGGCGGCACCGGACGACGAGAGCGACGGCAAGACCTGGATCGAGCACATCAACCCCGACGCCAAGCGCGTGGTGCGCGCCTGGCTCGAGCCCTCCGCCGCATCGGCGGAGCCGGAGCAGCGCTTCCAGTTCGAGCGCCTGGGCTACTTCGTGGCCGATCGCCTCGACCACAAGGCCGGCGCACCGGTGTTCAACCGCACTGTCACGCTGCGTGATACCTGGGCCAAGCAGGCCGGCTGACGCCGGCATCACAGGGAGCGTTGCATGCTGCGCCTTCAAATCCACCTGACCCTGCCGCCGTGGATCGGCGACGTGGTCGACGAGCAGAAGCGTTACGTCACCGACGAGGAACGCGTGGGCCTGGCGATCGAGCTGTCACGACGCAACATCGAGCTGAGCCATGGCGGCCCGTTCGGCGCCGCGGTGTTCAACGCCGAGGGTCGCGTGGTGTCGGTGGGCGTCAATCGCGTGGTGCCGCAGACCTGCTCCGTCGCCCACGCCGAAATGATGGCCTACATGACCGCGCAGCAGCGCCTGGCCGCGTTCCGCCTCAACGAGGACGGCGGCCGCTATACGCTGGCCACCAGCGCGCAGCCCTGCTGCCAGTGCTATGGCGCCACCGTGTGGGCCGGCGTGGACGAGCTGTTGATCGGCGCGCGCGCGGAGGACGTGGAGGAGCTCACCGAGTTCGACGAAGGCCCGCTGCCGGCGGACTGGGTCGGCGAGCTCGAGCGCCGCGGCATCGCGGTGCGGCGGGACGTCCTGCGCGAGCAGGCACGCAGCGTGCTCGCCGCCTACGGCCAGAGCGGGCAGCACTATTGAGCCGCCTGCGCGCTGCCTTGCCGCTGATCCTGCTGGTCATCGCCGGCATCGTCCTGTTCAGCTCCGGCGCACTCGACCGCCTGCATCCCGAGCAGCTGGTGATGCACCAGGGGCAGCTGCGCGCCGACATCGACGCAGCTCCCTGGCTCAGCCGCATCACCTTCATCGGCCTGCTCACCCTGGCCATGTCCACCGGCATTCCCGGCACGGTGATCATCATCATGGCCGGCGGCTTCGCCTTCGGCGCGCTGGAGGGCAGCATTTACGGCTCCATCGGCCTGACCCTGGGCACGCTGATCCTGTTCCTCGCCAGCCGCTACGCCTTTGGCGCGGGCAGCAAGCACCCGCCCGCCATCGTGGACAAGCTGCACCACGGCTTCGAACGGCACCCGGTGGCCTACACCATGTTCCTGCGCTTCATACCGGTGGCGCCCTTCGGGTTGATCACGGTGGCGTTGGCGTGGCTGCGCTGCCCGCTGTGGCTGTTCCTCGGCGCCAGCTGGCTGGGCGGCACGGTCTCCCTGATATTCGAGACGTCCATCGGCGCCGGCCTGGGCCAGGCCCTGGCCCAGAGTGAAGGTCATTTCGGCGTGGGCCTGCTGATGCAGCGGTCGATCTGGTTGCCGCTCGGCGCCATCGGACTGCTGGCCCTGCTGCCCTTGCTGGTCGAGCGCTTCAGTCGCCGCCGGCGCCAGTCCAGCCTCGCGGCCCCGGCAAATTCTCACGATCGCTAAGGACATAGTCCTCGGCCAATGGGCTAGCTGCCCTACTCCCTGAATCGCGCTAGGCTGACGCCGGATGGCGCATGGACCGCCGGATGGGGTTAACGGCCAATGGGTGCAGGGGCGAACTCCCGAGCAGGGCGGTGGTGGCGGCGCACGTCGCTGATGCAGCGGCTTGCCCTGGTCGCGCTCGTCCCCACGCTGGTGACGGCCACGCTGCTGGTGGCGATCCTCACCCAGCACCAGCTCACCAGCCTGCGCGGCATGGCGCAGATCACGGCCGACGCCATCGCGACCCAGGCCGCTTCCGTCTCGACCACGGCCCTGCGCGACATGCAGCGCCGCGAATTGGTACGCATCGCCGAATCGATCGGTGACCTGCCCCACGTGGCGCGCGTGCAGATCCGCGCGGCCGACGGCGAGATCCTCGCCGACAACCTCGGGCGCAGCGGCGGGGGGAATGCCGAAACGCTGACCGTCGTGCGCGACGTCATCGATACCGAGCAACCCGGTCGTCCGGTGCTGGGTGCGGTGATGGTGGATGTAAGCCTCAACGAGGCCATCGCGGCACAGCAGGCCAGCCTGCGCAACGCGCTCGTCGCGCTGGCGCTGAGCGTGCTCGTCGCCGCCGTGATCGGTTGGCAGTCCGCGCGCTGGATCAGCGCGCCGCTGCGCGGCCTGGTATCGGCCGTGCACCAGCTGGGCCGCGGCGACCGCCGGGTCGAGGTGGAAGTCACCGACCAGACCGAGATCGGCGAGCTGCAGCGTGGCTTCAACAGCGCGGCGCTGGCGTTGTTCGACGTACAGCGCAGCATGGAAAAGGAAATCGAGCACGCCACCGTCGAGCTCGCCCGCAAGAACGCCGCGCTGGAGGCCGCCAGCGTCGCGAAGGCCCGCTTCCTGGCCGCCGCCTCGCACGACCTGCGCCAGCCGCTCTACGCGCTGACCCTGTTCTCCTCCTCGCTGGCCGAGGACGAGCGCGACCCGGTGCGCCTGGACCGCATCGCGCATATCCAGGAATGCGTGGAGGCGCTCGACCACCTGTTCAGCGAGCTGCTCGACCTGTCGCGACTGGAAACGGGCGCGATGCAGATCGAGATCACCGAATTCCCGCTCGACCACGTGCTGGAGGAAGTGAGCCGCAACTTCCGCATGATCGCCGAGCAGCATGGCCTGCGCCTGGTCATGCGCGCCACCGATGTATGGGTGCGCAGCGATCGCACGATGCTGGCGCGCATCCTCAACAACCTGGTGAGCAACGCGTTGCGCTACACGCACAAGGGCGGCGTGCTGGTGGTGGCGCGCCGCCGCGGCGACGGCACGGTGCGGCTGGACGTGTGGGACACCGGTACCGGCATCGCGCCCGAACACCAGGCGCGCGTGTTCGACGAGTTCTATCGCGTGGAATGCCACAGCAACCATGAGCACGATACCGGGCCGCGTCGCGGCCTCGGCCTGGGACTGGCCACCGTGCAGCGACTGGCGGAGCTGCTCGACACCCAGGTTCAGCTGAAGTCGACGCCGGGGCGCGGCAGCGTGTTCACCTTCCACCTGCCGCAGGTGCCGCCCCAGCAGGTGCCGCACGGCGGCGACGAGGAAGCGCCGCTGGATGTCTCGGGCATGCGCGTGCTGGTGATCGACGATGAGCCGGCGATCCTGTCGGGCATCCGTTACCTGCTGCGCAGCTGGGGCTGCGAGGTGGCGGTGGCGGAAGACCGCACGCAAGCCCTGCTCGCCGCCGAGGAATGGCCGACGCCTCCGGACATCGTGATTTCCGACCTGCGCCTGCGCGACGGCGAAAGCGGACTGGACGTGCTGGCAGCGCTCGACCAGCACTACCAGCGCGACGGCAACACCCCGTTCTCGCGCCTGCTCATCACCGGTGAAACGCGCAGCGATCGCCTCCGCGAGATCATGGCCGCGCGCATCCCGGTGCTGTACAAGCCGGTATCGCCCGAACAGCTGCGGGAGGCGATGGTGACGGCATGGACCGCGAACCGGGTGACGGTGGCCTGAGCAAGGCCGCGCCGCGACCCTCAGTTTTCCAGGGCGATGCGACGGGCGAGCAGGCGGTCCGCCGGCAGGAAGCGGGCGAACAGGTCGTCGACGAAATCGCCGCTGGGCGCACTGGGCCGCGCGCCGCCGGTGAGATAGAGCCCGCACCAGAGCAGCCGGCGGCCACCGGCGCCTTCGCTCGCCGACAGGCGGTCGAGAAACACCTGCAGGCCCCGCTGCAGCGCCGGCAATGACTGCCAGAAGCTGAACACTTCGCGGCGCCCATGGGCATGACGCTGCACCGCCAGCGCCGCCATCACGGCCGCGCCCAGGCGCCGCTCCACCTCGTCGCTGCGGACGTCCATACGTCCGTGGGTGGGGTTCGTTCCCGGCGCGAAGGATACCCGCCAACCGAGGGCGCGCCTGAACACGGCTGAGGGCAGCGTGGCCCTGACCACCGCGTGGCCGGGCAATGCCTCCAGTCCGGTCACCACGACATAGAGCGGCAACTGCAGCTGCAGGTGCCGGGTGGCTTCGTGGGCCATGTCCTGCAGGCGGCTGGCGCGGGCGCTGACCTGGGCCGTCGACTCCAGCAGGCTCTGCGCCGAAACGCACACCACCATGCCATCCAGCGGCAGCTTGCGGCGCTCGCGCGCCAGCAGCGAGATGGCCTCCGACCACGAAGTCGCCTCGCCATGCGGCTCGCCCGTCGCCTGCAGCAGTTGCCCGCCCGGCTCGATCGCCACCACCGAGCGGAAGATCCACCAGTACCACGGCTTGGCGGCCGCATTCGCGGCGGAAGTACGCGCATGCGGCGCATGCGCGGCGGCCTGCAGCAGGCTGCGCACTTCCGCGGGACTGTCGCCCAGGAACATCAGCCAGGGGTGCCGGGACAGCTTCCGCCATTCGCCGCGGCGACGGAACGGATGCAACAGCGCGCCACGCACGTGCCGCGCGGCATCGACCAGCGCCGACCACAGGTCGCCGATGCCGTAGCTGGCTTCGGGATGCGCGACCACGCGCGTGTGCGCGCGCATCACCACCAGGCGGTGCCAGGCCAGCGTCGCGGCCCAGGCCAGCGCGCTGGCGGCGACCACGCACAGGCCAAGCAGGGACCACGTCTGGGTGGAGACGACGTGGCTGAACGCCGGTGCCACGAACGCCACCAGGACCAGCAGCACCAGGGCGGCAGCGACGAACTGCATCGAACGGCGTCCCACCCATGAGGCGGGGAGGCGCAAGGGTGGCGATCCCGGCGCAAGGTAGGGCTGCGGCGTGATGGGTTCGCGTTGCAGGGTCTGCAGCACGACCGGCGCAGTCACGCTGGGCCGGCAGTACAACGCCTTGATCCGTCCCAGCTCGCCGCTGTCGTCCTGCTCGTAGTAGTACTGGCCGACGTAGCCCAGGGTCAGGGCCATGCCGAACACTTCGCGGACCTCTTCCGCGGAAGGCGGCAGGCGGGCCAGGTGGTCGAAGAATTCGCTGGCGGCGCTGGCCGTGCCGAACAGATCCAGTTGCAGCGGGCTGGCCAGGTGCTTCCACACCTCCTGGCGCATCACCACTTCGTCGAACCAGGCCACCACCGCGAAACCGGCCATCTCGACGTCGGCCAGCGGCTTGCCTGCCGCAAGGGCCCTTCCGCGGGCGTCCTCCATGATGGCGCGGGCACGCGCCTGGACGGTCGCCAGTTCGCCGGGGCCGTCAGCCGTCGCTGCCTGCTCTTCGATGAGCAGGCCATAGGAAAACAAAGGTGCGTAACACTCCAGCAGCCGCATGACACCCATGGCTACGGTGTCCAGGCAACGCGCCCTTTCCTGCACGCCATCACCCGACCCGATCGCACCGTCTCCCATCAAAACCAGCCATACGCGGCGTCGATACCGCCATCGCCGCCCCTGTCGCGCGGTGCACATGAGCGACTGGCCCCTTCGCACCGGGGCGATTCTCACGGCCCCCCACGCGGTGGACCATATGACCTTGTGCCTAGGCCTTTCGTAAGCGCCTTAAGGTTGCTGTAGGCGCGTGCTGGGGCTATGTTGCGTGCGCGAATGTGCGGCGATGGGAGCGCCGCGCGCGCGTCACGGGGAACGACATGCGCATACTGATAGCGGACGACCATCGACTGATCGTCGAGGGTGTCAAGCTCAAGCTGGCCGAACTGGGGCCGGACACCGACTTCGTCACCGCCATGGACATGGCCGAGCTGCGCGAAGCCATCCACGCCCCCGAGGCGGCTTCCATGTCGCTTGCCCTGGTCGACCTGGCGATGCCGGGCGTGCATGGTAGCGAGCACCTGACCGAGGTGATCGAGCAATTGCCGGAAGTGCCGGTGATCGTGCTGTCGGGCGTGGAGGATCCCAACCTGATGAAGACCCTGCTCGCCATGGGCGTGCAAGGCTTCATTCCCAAGGCCTATTCCCCCGACGTCATGCTGTCCGCCGTGCGGCTGGTGTTGTCGGGCGGCGTGTACGTGCCGCCGCTGATGCTGCAGGAGCGCGGCGAGGGTGCCACCAACGGCGCCGCCGCGGCGGCGCAGGCACCATCGCCGGCGCCGACCTCGTCCGACTCGCTGGAAGAACGCCTGCGCAAGCTGCTTACCGAGCGTCAGATCGACGTGCTGCGCCTGCTCTCGCAGGGCAAGCCGAACAAGCTGATCGCGCGCGACCTGGGGATCAGCGAGGGAACGGTGAAGATCCACCTCGCGGCGATATTCCGCGCGCTCAACGTTCGCAATCGCGTGGAGGCCGTGGTCGCCTCGCGGCGTATCAGCGGCCTGTAACGTTCACCCGGCCGTGACGAACGCCGCGTATGCTGCCCGCACGCCGAAGGCGCCGTTGGCAGCCGAACGCGCCTGACGTTCCTGGGGGAATTCCGTCTTGCCGAAGGGCTGGATGACAAACCTGAGGCTCCGGTCCCGCCGGGTGGTCGCCGTCGGCCTCGTCCTCGCGTGCCTGGGGGATTCGCCCGCGCGGGCAGCCCACCCGCCCAGCGCACCTCCGGATCCCAAGCACATCAGCGCGCTCACCTTCGGCATCCTGCCGATCGGCGGCCCGTCCGAATCGCTCGCGGCATGGCGCCCCATGCTGGACGACCTCAGCCGCACGCTGGGCCTGCCGGTACACAGCATCTCGGTCAGCACCTACGAAGGCCTGGCCCAGGCGCTGGCGGAGGACAGGGTCGATTTCGCCTTCGTTTCCGGCCGGCTGGCCCTGGACGCCGTCACCCACGACCGCATGCAGGTGATCGCCCAGCTCACCCGCACCAACGGCTCGCGCGGCTATTACTCCGTGCTGCTGGTGGCCAAGGACTCGCCGATGCACAGCGTCGACGACATGCTGCGCCAGCCCGGCCGCCTTCGCTATGCGCGTGGCGAGGTGCTCTCGGTGTCCGGCTACCTGGTGCCCGAGACACAGGTATTCGCAAATCGCCGGCTCGATTCGGACACGTTCTTCGCCAACGTCACCGTGGACAACCACCAGAACAATGCGCTGGCGGTGGCGAACAACGAGGTGGACGTGGCCACCAACAACACCGCCGACCTGGAACGCTTCGCCAAGCGCTTTCCCGACCAGTACGTCCGCCTGCGCGTGCTGTGGACCTCCAGCCTGATCCCGCACGCCGTGGTGGTGATCCGTTCCGACCTGCCCGCCGACCTCCGCCAGCGCGTGGCCGCGGCACTGACCTCCTACGGCAAGGGCAAGAACGCCCAGGCCGAACTGGCCAAGCTGCAACTGATCCATGACATCAGCGGGTTCACGCCCGCCGGCAACGAGACGCTGGTGCCCTTTGCCGACATCGAGTTCAACCTCGACCGGCGCCGCGCCTACAGCGCCCAGTGGGTCAGCGATGCCGCGATGCAGGCGCGGCTGCACAAGATCGACACCGAGCACCAGGCGCTGGTGCGCCAGCTGATGGCCCCCTCGACGCCCTAGCCCGGCATCCGCCGGGTCCGGCCGTGGCGACCCGCCCCGGGGACGGGCGCCCGTTCCGGGGCGGAAGCACTCAGTGCTGCTGCATGTCCTTGATGTTCATGGTGCTGCCGTTCGGCATCACCATGTCGCCCGGCTTCTGGCCCGCCGGACATTCGCCGACCCAGCGGCCGGAGCTGTTCATCGCCATCTCGCTCTGACCCATCACCGCCGGCTCGTACTTCATGTGGCCTTCGGTGCGGTACGCCGTGTCACCGTCGAACTTCGTCTCGCTGTGGCTGGTCATGTTGACCGCGCCGTTCGGGGTGGTGAGCTTGCACACCGCATCGGACACGACGGTCGCGCCCTGCACGTCAACGTTGAACTTGCTGCACATGTGGCCGCTCATCTGCGAGCCCATCTTGTACATCGCCTTGTCGGTGTCCGCGTCGAGGCAGAGCTTCATCACCTGCGGGTGGCCGCCCATGCCGGAGGTCTGCATCTCCCACAGGCCCGGCTTGCGCTTGGGCATGTTGGCCGGAAGGTCCTGTGCGATGGCAACGGTGGCCAGGCCCAGCAGGGAGAAGGCGAGCAGCAGACGGCGAGGTGCGGACATGTGGATCTCCAGGAGGCCCGGTGGGCCATACGGTTGTGCAAGGTAGCGCCAAAAAGCGCCGCCGTCATGCGACGGCCGCCGCCTTCGGTTCAGCCAGGTTCTTGCGCCGCAACATGCAGGCCAGGGGGAACGGATAGGCCGTTCGAACTATGGCGCCTCGCGCTAGAACGAAGTGGCTATCGTTGGATTCCGGCGAATTCTTTAGAGTGCCTTGCAGGGCATTTCACGGAGATGACGTGCCCCACCAAGGGCCGATTTCATCGCCGACCAAGACACGAGTCCCACATCATGCAACCGACGCCAGCCATGCCGTGCCAGAGGACGTCCGGGCGATGTGTCGATCAACCCACCCCGCCCTACCCGGCCATGGAGGCCTGACGCATGGAATCGCGCCAGCGCCTGCTTCCCCGCCTGTTCATCGACGTGATCCTGCCCAGCACGATTGCCGCCCTGGCGCTCGTGCTCGCGCTGTGCGTGCAGCAGACGCACACCATGGGCGAGCGCGCGGATGCTTCCGTGACCCTGCGCCTGGAACGCCTTGCCGGCGAGCTGGGCAACAGTTTCACGACCTCGCCCCAGGACGCGCTGGATCGCGCCCTGCGTGAGGGACAGGTCGACCAGCTGCAACGCGTGGAGCTGCATCGCCCCGATGGCAGCCTCTGGAGCAGCGGCATCTCCCTGCCCCGCGGCGGCGCGACCTACCGCAGCGAGCTGCGCGGTAGCGGTGCGCCGCCGTCCTGGTTGAGCATGCAGGTGGACACGCGTCCACTGCGCCTTGCCCAGGGCCTGGTGTGGTTGCTGGGCGGCCTGTGTGCCGCAGGCATCCTGGTGCTGGCCTGGCTTGCGCGCGTCACCTTGCGCCATCACGTGCTGGAGCCCCTCGCGCACGTGCAGGACGCGCTGCACGAAATGGTCAACGCGCGCCACCCCGCCATCGATGGCGCGCCGGTGGGCCCGGAATTCTCCGACATTCGCCATGCGCTGCAGCGGCTCTCCGAACTGCTGGAAGAGCAGCGCCGCGACTGGAGCACCATGCAGCACGACAACGCCGTGGAGGCCCTGGACCGGTTGCGCCAGAGCCAGGCCGCCACGCGCAGCAAGTCGCAGTTCATCGCGCTGGTCAGCCATCACTTCCGCCAGCCGCTGCAGGCCCTCGAGCTGTTCGCCGCGGGCGTCGACGGCGGCAGTGAAGAGGAGCGGCAGTCGCTGTTCCGGCAGATGCGCGGCAGCATTGCCTCGATGACGCGGCTGCTGGACGCCTTGCTGGAGATCTCGCGACTCGATGCCGGCGTCATCGCGGTCAAGCCCACCGGTTTTTCCGCCGCCGAACTGTTCATGCGTGATCGCACCTCGCTCAACCACGAAGCGGCGCAGCACCATGTGACCCTGGTCTGGCGTGGCAGCCACCACCAGGTGCATGGCGACGCCGACGTGGCCGCCAGCCTGCTCTACCAGCTGGCCAGCAATGCCATCATCAACGCGCCGGACGGGCGCGTGCTGATCGCCGCGCGCCGGCGTGGCCAGGTCGTGCGCATCGAAGTGCGTGACAACGGACCCGGCATCGCCGTCATCCACCAGCAGCGGATCTTCGAGGAGTTCGTGCAGCTGCAGGCCGGAGAGAGCGAGCGCCGCGGCGGCTACGGCCTGGGCCTGGCCATTGCCGAACGCCTCGCCCGGCTGCTTGGCACGCGCATCGGCCTGCGCTCCGAGCCGGGCCGCGGCAGCACGTTCTGGTTCGATCTGCCCCGCATGCCCGTGATGGAGCGCAACTCCACCCCGCGCAAGCACGCCTCGCCCGCGTGGCGGCAGGCCGGCTGACCTCCGCATCCCCGACGCCAGCGTCCGCTGGCGATGCAAGGCACGCGGAACACGCCTTGCGAAGCAGCCCAAAAAAAAGGACTTGCCGCCAGGCAAGTCCTCGAGTGCTTTGGTGGGTCGTCCGAGATTCGAACTCGGGACCAATAGATTAAAAGTCTA
>JACXTT010012593.1_pt1 | contig 11220 bp, 19 predicted proteins | sample 9270951 | NCBI WGS metagenome assembly JACXTT01 (sample SAMN15532306, study PRJNA645909) | rock metagenome | isolation source: weathered quartz diorite | place: Puerto Rico | collected 2017-06-21 | reverse complement strand
TCGCCGTGTGCCAGGCGATTCTCGCGGTGTGGTTCTTCTTGTGGCGACCGGTGGTTTGACCGTCGCCCTTCTTAATGCGCCCGGGAGGATTCGAACCTCCGACCAACAGCTTAGAAGGCGCACCCGGCCGTCGCTCCTCGGCGACGGCCGTTGGTTTTTCACGCACTTACGCGCGAGCGCCAGCAGCCAACGACGGCCAACACCGCCGGCGGCGACACTGAGGGCGACACTGTTTTGGTGCCGCTCGGGTGGAGCTAAGACTTCTTGAGCGGTGGCGCAGTCTGCGGCGTGACGCGCGGCGGCCGCGGGGGGACGCGGAGCCCCTTCTGCTCGTCGGGCTGCGCGGGCCGCCGTTCGATCTCCATCGGCTTGCGGAGAGGCTTTGTCTCCAGCTCGTCACTCATCGGGCCTTTCACTCCAGGTTGTGGGACACAAACGCCGCCATCGAACCGAGGCCGGCGAGAAAACTCACGAGCGCGACGAAATTCAGCGCACCAACGCCGCGATCGAGGCGGGGCGCGAGAGCGCCCTCCTTCCCCGCGTCGAGATCGTCAATCGCCTGTCGCTGCGCCCAGCTGCTCACGTAGTGGGAGAGCAGGCTCGCCACGAGACTCGCGAGCCAGGCAACCCACGCGCCGACGAGCCAGCCGCGCGTGTGCATGGGCGCCGCACCGACGAATTGCTTCACGAAGGCGAACGACACGCCGAGGGCCCCACCCGAGAGCGTCAGGAGCGTTCGGTCGAACAGCTCCTGCGCCTTCTCGGCCGTCGCGACGAGCTGCTCGCGATACGTGGCGTCGTCGTCCGTCCCCATCAGCCGAACACGACCACGGGGAACGCTCGCGATGGTTCTTGCGGCATGATCGCGACGTCGCGGAGCAGCTGAGGCGTGAAGTCGCGTGGTGCGATCTCGACGCGCGCGCCGTGCGTCGCGGGCCCGGGCCCGTCGTCTATCCGCCGCAGATCCACGAGGGTTGGCGGCGTGTGTTCTTGTCCATGGGGGAGATACCACCCAACCTGCCAGCGCACGCCCGCTGCGTCGCAGTGCGACCCCAGACGGCGCTTCTCAAGTGACCCACGCATGCAAACAATCTAAACGGTGAGGTGACGCGGTGTTGACATCGAGCATGCCGGGCTCTAACATGGACGTGGGGAAAGTTCTCGAGTGCGGGTTGCAGTCCCGCGCGAGCCGAAAGAGGTAGCACCCGGACTAGGGCCCGGCCCCACGATTCGCCGATGCGTTTTGGCGGACGTGGGGCTGGGCCTTTTTTGTGCCCACGGGGAGGATGCACGTGGTGGAATCGGAAGTCCGTCGGGTCGAGCGGATCCAAGTTCGCCTCCGCCCCGGCGAGCTCGAAGTGCTTGAGGCCGCCGCGGCGGCCGCGGGCGTCTCACGCGCCGACGTCGTGCGCGACGCGATCGCGCGGGCAGTGCGCCGGATCCGGCAGGCCGCGGGGGGGCGCGAGGCCTAAAACAAGCCCCACGACGCCGACACGCCGCGGGGCCGAACACGACCGAGGAGGAGGTTCCTCGTGCGACCAAAGCTATTCACCGGCCGACTGGCGCACAATCCGGCGCCTGATTCCGCGCTCACCCGATTCAGCCGCGGGCAGCGCGAGCAGAAGTTCCTCGTGCTCCTCGAGCGCCTCGCGGTGGCGGTCGAGCGGCTCCGCGACGAGCTGCGGCGCCGACGGCCCGCCGCATGAAGCCGACCAGACGGTACTCGTTCGTCCCTCAAGCTGACGGCACGCTGCAGGTCGCCGGCGGCACGGAGGTGTACGTCCTCACCCGGGACGGCCGCGGCGGCTGGACGTGCAGCTTCCCGGCGTTCCGCTTCTCGCGGCGGCAACCCGCGAGCTGCAAACATCAACGCGCGTTCGAGCGGCAGCAGGCGGTCGCGTTCTCCAGCGCATCCCTCGACCGCTATCCCGACGACGCGCCGAGCGCCGACCCACCGCCTGCCGAGGCGCAGCCGGACGCGCCGGCGGCGGATCCGCTGCTCGACGCGATCACCAGCCAAACCGCGGACTGCCTCGGGCGGTGCGACGACCAGCTGGCGCGGGCCGAGCGCAGCGTCAGCGATGCCACGGCGGCGCCCGTGATGGCGAAGTACGCGGCGGCCGTGAGGCGACTCCGCAACGGGAAGGTCGAGGCCGATGACCCGGCGTGACGAGCTCGAGGTCCTCGTCCGCGAGGAGCTCACGGCGGTCAGCGACGAGGGGATCGCGGCGCTCCTCCACGCCGGCGCCGGCGTCTTCGTGCGCGGCCGGATGCTCGTGCAGCTCGGGCAGTCGGACGGCCTCGAGGATCCGGCGACCCACATCACGCGGCCGGCGGGGGCGCCGGTGATTGTCCCGCTCACGGCCGCGGCCCTCCGCCACGAGCTCGACGGCGCGGCGCGCTGGGTGAAAGCCGTGGGGCGGAAGCACGCGCGGCGCGAGCCGGCGCTCCCGCCGGCGTGGGTCGCTGAGCAGATCCTCGCCCGCACCGCCTGGCCGTTTCCCCCGCTCGAGGGTGTGGTGGCGACGCCCGTGCTCCGGCCGGACGGCTCCGTCCTCGCGACGCCGGGCTACGATCGGGCGACCGGGCTGTTCTACGAGCCGATCGGCGCATTCCCGGCGGTCCCTGAGCAGCTGGGGCGCGCGCACGCCGAGGCCGCGCTCGCCTTCCTGCTCGAGCCCGTGCGCGACTTCCCGTTCACCGATGCGTGCGGCCGCGCCGCCTACGTTGCCGCGGTGCTGTCGCTCGTCGGCCGGTACGTGATCCGAGGCCCCGTGCCCGGGTTCGCGATCTCCTCGCCGACGCCCGGCACCGGGAAGTCGCTCCTCGCCCGGGTCATCGGCATCATCGGCACGGGGCGCGGGGGCGCGGTGATGAGCGCGCCGCGGGAGGACGACGAGCTCCGCAAGCGGATCCTCGCGGTCGCGCTCGCCGGCACGCCGCTCGTGGTGCTCGACAACCTCTCCGGGGTGCTGGGCTCCGACGTCCTCGCCGCGGCACTGACCTCGAGCGTCTGGGCGGACCGCATGCTCGGCGTCTCGACGGTGGTCGAGGTGCCGCTCACCACGGTCTGGCTGGCCACGGGCAACAACACGTCGTTCAAGCGGACGCTTGGCCGGCGCATCGTCCCCATCTACCTCGACGCCGGCGTCGAGCACCCCGAGGACCGTGCGGGCTTCGGCATCGACGACCTGGTCGGACACGTCACGGCGGCGCGGCCCGCGCTCGTCGCCGCCGCGCTCACGATCCTGCGCGCCTACGCGCTCGCCGGCCGCCCGCGCCACGGGGCACCCCCGATGGGCTCGTTCGAGGCCTGGGACGGCTGGGTCCGCGGCGCGTGCGTGTGGCTCGGTCTCGCCGATCCCGCCCAGGCGGACGACCCGCAGATCGGCCGTGGTCGCCTCCGCGCGCGGCTCGATGAGGACCGCGAGGCCCCCGGCGCGCTCCTCGCTGCGCTCGCTCACACCTTCGTGGACGCGCCGTTCGTGGCCGCAGCCGTCGCCGAACATGCGAAGACCGACCCGGCCCTGCACGCGGCGCTCGAGGAGGCCGGCGCGACCAACAAGCAGGGCCACATCAGCGCCCGCACCATCGGCTACCGCTTCCGCGACGCCGAGAGCCGCGTCGTGGACGGGCGGCAGCTCGTCAGCGACGCCGGGCAGCGGCAAGGTCGCCTCTGGCGAGTCGTCACGCGCGGTGATGCGACGATCAGCGGTGATGTTTCAGGTCCGTCTAGGACTTGGAAGCAAGGTGCAGTAATAGAAATAGGGCTGGAAACATCACCGCACATCACCGCATCACCGCAAACCCTCGAGGACCGGTATGACCTCTAGGGGCGCCTCGGTCGTCTCAGCCCCGCCCTGCCTGGTGACCTTCGGTGACCTGCCCCACCCGCGACTAAGGTCCGAGGGCACTCGCGGCACTGTGCGCAGCACTGTTCAGCGCCGGCCGTGCGCAACTCGTTGTCGGCTCGCGGGCTCGCCGGTTCGACCACGCGCTCGGAGAGCGGGAGGGCGCACGCCGTGACCCTACGGAACCTCCTCGCCGAGCTCCCCGCCGAGGCGCTCTTACCAGCCGGCTGGCTGCGCGAGCAGCTCGAGGCCGACACGGGTGATGCTCGAGGCACCGCGGCGGCTGGCGCCGTCCTGACCGTCGGCGAGCTCGCGGTCCACCTGCGCCGGAGCGCAAGCACGGTACGCGGCTGGCTCGAGGCCGGGCTGTTCCCGGGCGCCTATCACCTGCCAGCGAGCGGCAAGCTGTCGAAGCGCGGGAGGCCGAAGGTGGGCGCGTGGCGCGTGCCGGCGGCTGCAGTCGAGGTCTTCAGCGCCGCGCAGCGCGAGGTGCCGACGATCCCACCGCGACCGATCACCGCGCGGGTCACCACGCGAGGAGCGCGGATCCACGACGACACCAGCGCGGACCTCGGCGCTTGGCGCCACCAGCGTCGGAAGGCCACGGATGCCTGAGCGCGTGCGGGTCGCGATCGCGTTGCTCGGGCTCGGCCTGCCGGCGCCGATCGCCGCGGCGCTCTACGGGATGCCGCGCTCGTGAGCCGGCGCCGCCGGATCCGGGCGTATGACGTCGCGCGCACGTGCCCGCGATGTGGTGCGCCTGGGCGTTCGGATGCGTTCACGTCGGCCGGCCCACCGCGTCTGCGCTGCCTGCGGTGCGGGCACACCTGGGAGACGCGCGGTGTGCAGACGTCTGCAGACCCGAACCCCTCATCTCGGAGGCCTCTATGACGGGCAGGAAGAGCGACGCCGCAGTGCCAGGCGAGCAACCGAAGTTCGACGCCACGACGCGCTGTGCGACCTGTGGGCGATTGTTTGCCCCGACGGCCTTGCGCACGGTTGGCGGGCAGTTGCGGTGTCACGGCTGCGCCCCGCCGGCAGCGGACCAGGCGGGCGAGCAACGCATCGACCGCTCGAGCGGTGTGTGGGGCCCGCCGGCGGTGTGACGTGAGGTTCGGGATCCCCGCGCGGTGCGTGCGCTGCGCGGCGGCGGTCCGGATCGGCGTCGAGGCCGGCGCCCTCGTCGGGCGATGCGCGAGCTGCGGGCTCCTCCAGCCGCGGAGCGAGCACCATCCAGCCTGCGGGGGCTGCGGGCAGCCGTTCACACGCCGGCGGTCGTGGCAGCGGTTCTGCTCCCCGCGGTGTCGCGTGTGGCGCTGGCGACATCCCACTGAAACGCATGCATCCCGTATGATGTCCGCGACCCCAGGAGGTGCCCTATGGTCCAGAAGTTGTCAGGCTCGGTCCCCGGCACGCGGCCGGGTCCGGGCTTTCGGCTGAGCGGCACGCCGCGGCCGACGACGCGTTCGGCGATCGGGAAGCCGGGAGCGGATCCCCAGGCGAAGCGCGGCGGCGCGCAGCAGCTCATCGAGGGCGCCCCCGGCGTCCGGCGCGGCAACGCGGCGTTTGCCGGGCTCATGACGCTGTTCGCGCAGCGCGTGGACGCCTTGAACCAGACGGTCCGGCGCGGCCCGGGCGGGTCGAATGAGATCACGCCCGAGGCGGTGGCGGCGCAGGTGAACCAGGTGTCCCAGCGGTTCGACGTCGAGTTCGCGAAGCAGGTCGACGCGATCCGGGGGGGCAACGCGGCCCTCGGCGCCGAGTATCCGCCGGTCCCCGACGTCGGCAGGGGTGAGGGGGACGGGGCGGCCGGCTTCCTCGGCGCCGAGGGCCGGGCCGACGAGTTCCGGCTCGTCATGGATATGCTACGGCACGCCCCGACCGTGGATGCGGCCGTGCGCGTGGCCCTGAAGGCCGTCGAGACCAACGATCGTGAGCTCGCGGACTGCTTCGTGTACGTCGTCCTCGGCCTGGTCGCGGTCGGCGGCCCGTGGTACGCCGAGCCCAACTACACGCCGGCGATGGCCCTCGTCGAGGACCTGCAGGAGCACTTCCGCACGGTGCGCTCGGTCGCCGGCGAGATCGCGCCCGGCTTCGTGTGGCTGCGCGAGCAGGGGCTCGCGACGCTGACCGGCCTGTGGGCGCAGCGGAATCCGCAGACGGGGCAGCTCTCGGGGTTCGCCGATCTGCCCGTGTATATCAAGACACGGACGTTCTCGTGGTTCGAGACGCCCGAGCTCCCCGACGATCCCACGGGCTGGTATCCGCGCTACCAGGAGCTGCAGGGGTTGTTCGTCACGCAGTCGCCCACCCGGCCCGGCGTTCTGAGCGACGACGGCTCGCGGATCGTGGCGCTCGACGCCGAAGCGCCCGGACCGGCGCGCCCCGCGGGCAACCGCGACGCCGGCAGCCGGCCGACCTGAACCGAGGAGGACCGATGGACTTGACGCCAGGCCTCAAGACTGACTCGCCGACGAGCCCGACGCCGACGAGTGAAAGCTCGGCCTTCGGGCAGACCGCAGGCGAGCTCCGGAACGGCGCGAGCCGGCCCCCGCTCGCCACCGGCGATCCGAACGCCGTCCGGCACCAGGGCGACGGGGCGCAGCCGAACGACTCGGGGATCCTCCAGGGGTGAGCCTCAAACTCTGGCAGGACCTGCGCGCCCAGGTCGGGGAGGTCGAGCGGCATATTGCGACCGCACAAAAGCTGGCTGAGCGCAACGCCGTGGGCGCGGACCCACGGCAGGAGCTCGAGCTCGCTCGACAAACCGCTGAGAACCTCGAGCGCAACCTGCGCGCCGCCGTCACGATTGCCTCGAGCCTCAGCGAGCGAACGTGACGACCGGCCGGGTGGCCAGCTCGGCGTGCCCCGGGCGGCCCGCAAGCGCGGCCCTCCTCCGCGGCCCGGCGTCACAACGCGGAGACCAAAGCCGGGGTGGCTGTCCCGTTTCAGCAGCGGGCAACCCGTAAGCGACTGGGCCACGGTCGGCCCCGGCAACCCCTGCACCGGAGGGAAGTGCCATGACGACGATTGCCTTGCCCGCAGGAGAAAACGAGCTCCTCATCGGCCCGCATCGGCTGCGTGCGATCGCCGGCCCCGCGGGCGCGACCGTCGTGGTCGACGTCAGCCCCCGCGACGTGCACGATCCGCAGTCCGCCGACGCCATCACCATCACGATCACCGGGCCGCAGGTCGCGCTCTCGGGCACGTGAAGCACCCGAGGCTCGGGACGGTCACCTGCGCCGTCTGCGGCGCACCGCCCCGGGGGGCCGAGCTCCTCGTCCTCCACCAGCCCGCGGAGGGCGGCGCGCCCGTCCCGGAGCGGCCCGGTGGCCGCTGAGCGGTGCCGGGCCATTACGGACGCGGGCGAGCCGTGCGACGTCACAGCCCAGCTGTCGGCCGAGGGCTATTGCCTCTGGCACGATCCCCAGCGCCGACCGCAAGCGCAGCGGGCCCGCGCGAAGGGCGGGACCACGTCGACCGCCTTACGCGGTCGGCAGCCGAAGACGGTGCAGCCGGACGAGCTCCCCGGGGGGCCGCCCGAGTCGCTCGACGACGTCGTGCGCTGGGCCGCGTGGACCGCGCACAGCGTGGGATGCGGCAAGATCGACGCGCGCACGGCGCGGGAGATCTCGTACGCGCTCCAGACGTTGCGCTTCGGGCTCGCCGAGCAGCGCGAGGTCAAGCGCCGCCTCGAGCGGCTCGAGCAGGTGGCCAAGACGATCACCGCGAAAGACCCCGCGCGCGCATGACCGCGCGTCCCCTGCCCCTCACGGCGGAGGAACGCCGGCTCGGCGAGCTCGAGGCGGAGTTCGGTGCGCTGCGCGCCCACGAGGAGCGGGCCGCGGATCTCGACGCGCTGCGCGGACGCTATGCCACCGATCCCGTGGCGTTCATCCGCGAGGTCCTGCACGACGAGCCGTGGGAGGCGCAGGTCCGGATCGCCGAGCTGATGCGCGATCACCCGTTCACGGTCGTGCGGAGCTGCAACGGCGCCGGGAAAGACTGGATCGCGGCCCGGCTCGCGGTGTGGGCCGCGACGATGGGGTGGAGCGTCATCATCACCGGCCCGACCGAACGCCAAGTCAAAACCGTCGTGATGGGCGAAGCGTTCCGCGCGTGGCAGCAAGGGAAGCTTCCGGGCGACTTCTACGAGCTCGCGTGGCGGCTCGATCGCACGAGCCGCGCCGGGATCCTCGCCTACACCTCGAACGACGTGAGCCGACTGACCGGCCAGCACGCCCCGAAGCTCCTCGCCATCGCCACCGAGGCCCAGGGCCTGCCGCCGTTCGTGTTTGAGGCCCTGCTCGCGAACCTCACCGGCGACGACTCCCGCCTCCTCGTCGTCGGTAACCCGCTCGTCCGGGGCACGAAGTTTTACGACTACTGCCGATCGCCGCACTGGCAGCGCGTCGTGGTCCGCGCGACCGACCATCCGAACGTCGTCCAGGGACGCAACGTGATCCCGGGTGCGATCACGCCGCGGTTCGTGGAGACGATCGCAACGGAGTATGGTCTCGGCTCGAGCGTCTACGCGGCGCGCGTCATGGCCGAGTTCCCCGACGAGGCGGACGACGTGCTCTGCCGGCGGGCCTGGCTTGAACGGGCGGCCGAGCGGTGGCAGACGGGCGACTTGGAGCAGACCACGCATGGGCAACGCCTGGTCGTCGGCGTGGACGTCGCCCGCTTCGGCAGCGCGCAGACGGTCGCCTGCGTGCGACACGGCCGGGTCATTCGCCGGTTCGAGGCCTGGGGCAAGGCGGATCTCATGCAGACGGCGGCGAAGCTCGGCGTCCTCCTCGACGACCTCGGCATCGGCCCCAAGACCCGCGGTCGAGTGAGCCCGGCGAAATGGGGTGGGCTCGGCCCCGAGCCCGTCGCGATCATCGACGCCGCCGGCGTCGGTGGAGGCGTGGCCGATCGGCTGCGCGAGGTGGGCTACCTCCGCGTCTCGGATTTCAACGGCGGCACCCGCGCCGGCGCCCCGGACCGCTTCGTGAACCGCCGCTGCGAGGCCTTCTGGGGCCTCCGCCAGCTGCTCGAGCGCGACCAGCTGGCCCTCGCGTGGAACGACCGGGTCGTGGACGAGCTGTGCAGCATGAAATGGAAGATCACGCCGGAGTCGAAAATCGCGCTCGAGCCGAAGACTGATCTCGCTGAGCGGCTCGGCCGGAGCTGCGACTGGTCCGACGCCCTTTGCATGGCGGCGAGCGATCTCACGACGCCGTCGTACGGCATGACGGCCTCTCTGGCGCTTTGAGCCGGCTAGGCCTGCCCGGCCTCCCGCACCCACGTGCGCAGCAGGATCACCACGGGCTCCGGGATCCGGTAGGTGCCCGCGACCCAGAACCGGACCGTCCGGGGATTCACGCCCAGGCGGCGCGCGGCGCCCACCTGCGTGAGCCCCAGGCGCTTCAAGGCGGCCCGGAACTGCTTCGGGGTCATGGGCATAGGGGGAAGGTAGGTAGGACCTTCCGCTCAAGCAAGATAGGTAGTACTTTCCTACCTATGGTTCCCCGGCCCGTCGAGACGCCACAGGAGCACGTGCGCCACGTGCTCATGTACCTGGCCGAGCTCGAGCGCCGGCTCGGCGAGCTCCAGATTATCGGCGCCGCGGACCTAGAAGACCTCGTCGCGGCCGCGCGCCGACGGTGCTGGTTGGCCGTCAACGCGCTCGAGGCGCCCCCAGAGCTGCCGAGCTGGTGGCACCGCCTGCGCCGGCTCGCGCGCAAGCGGGGCTGGACGATCTGACGCATGGCCGGCGGGCAGCCGTTGAACCGAGCCTTCTACCGGCAGCTCGCGGACGCCATCGCCAAGCTCTTTCGGGATGGTTGGGAGCGGGGCGAGTGCTACGGGTCGCGCCGCGCGCGCATCGACTACTGCGACGTGTGGCTGCGCATCGTCGGCGATCTCAAAGCGGTGCGCGGACTGAGCCGTGAATCTCTCGAGCTGATCGAGGAGCTCGAGCAGCTCCTCCGTACCGTGCGAGATGAAAGGGGGCCAATCACATGAGCCGGATCCCATCGGGTATCTACGTGCGCCACCAGGGCGGTGCGCGCCGCTACTACGGCCACATCGGCACGGCCCGCGTGGCGTTGAAAGGGCCCGGCGAGAAACGCGCGACGACCAACCTGGACGTCGCGATCGCCACCTACGGGCAACTCGTGGCCGAGCACCAGAAGCAGCAACTCCGGACCGTCCACGGACTCCCGACGCCGGCGTTCCTCGAGACGTTCGCCGCGGAGCACCTGGGCGCGAAAGCCGCCGCCGGGCTGGTGACCGACAGCTGGCTCGTCCAGGCCGAGCGGCACCTCCGCCGTGCGGTGCAGCAGTTCGGCGCGGCGCGGGAGCTCTCGACGATCGGCGCGCAGGACGTGCGGGCGTGGGACGCGGTCCTGCAAGGCAAGGGGCTGAGTGGCAGCTCCCGCCGCCACCACCTCAACACCCTGTCGAATCTCTACCAGCGTGCCCAGGCCGAGGGCTACGTCGTGCCAGGCTACAATCCGGTGAGCGCGCTGCAGGAGAAGCCGACCGCCCGGCGGCTCGAGGCGAAGTGGCTTGAGGTCCCAGACGCCGCCCTGCTGCTTGAGTCCGCCCGTACCTACGCGCCACAACGCGAGGATCTCGCCCTGCCGTTTGCGTATCCGCTGCTCGCGACCTTCCTCCTCACGGGCGGCCGCCGCGCCGAGGTGCTCGGGCTCGAAGTGGACGACGTGAGCCTGGCGCGGGGCACGATCACGGTCCGCCCAAACCGCTGGCGGCGCCTCAAGACCGTCACGTCACACCGGGTGCTCCCGCTGTGGCCGCAACTCCGGGCGATCTTGCGCACCTACTTCCCCGAGCGCGAGCGGCTCGGCGCGGGCACGCTCCTGTTCCCGTCCTTTGGGCCCGACCGGCAGGAAGCGATGGTCACCGACGTCCGCAAGTTGCTCGACGCGATCGCGGGCCGCGCGGGCTGGCAGCCGGGCGAGCTCACCTCGAAGCAGTTCCGGCACACCTACTGTGCGGCACGGCTCCAAACGCTCGACCAGGGCGCCCCCGTGAGCGTGTACACCGTCGGGAAGGAGCTGGGACATGGAGGGGAGGCGATGGTGCGGCGCGTGTACGGCCACCTCGGCACGATCCGGCACCGCGCGAAGGTCGTGGAGTACCGCGTGAGTCAGCACCGGAAGGTGCTCAAGGATCGGCTGGCTGCCCTCGCCGCCCAACACTGAGCGCGACACTGTTCGGAGGGCTGGCGTTGTAACTCGATGCGCCCGGGAGGATTCGAACCTCCGACCAACAGCTTAGAAGGCTGCTGCTCTATCCACCTGAGCTACGGGCGCCGACGCTCGGACCAATCTAGCGCCCTCCCAGCGCCCGAAAAGCG
>JACXTT010012592.1_pt1 | contig 11220 bp, 11 predicted proteins | sample 9270951 | NCBI WGS metagenome assembly JACXTT01 (sample SAMN15532306, study PRJNA645909) | rock metagenome | isolation source: weathered quartz diorite | place: Puerto Rico | collected 2017-06-21 | reverse complement strand
CTGTCCGCCGCGCTGGTGCCCGACCTGCAAGCGCTGAGCGCCGCCAGCGCCGCCGTCCAGCGCGCGCTGCCGGGTGCGATCTCGACGCTGACGGCGCAATCGGTCGGCATTCCCGGCATCGGCGACAACGCCGGCCTGGCCGCGCGGCTGGCGTCCCAGGTCGGCACGATCGGCGCCAACCTCGCGCAAGTGGCGGTGCTGTATGCGGTGACGGGCAACGTGCCCCTGGCCGACATCGAACGGCTGCGCGGCGCCTGGGGCGGCATCGCCGACGACCTGGGCCTGCTCAGGCAGGCGATGCAGTCGCCGATCGCGAGCGAAGACCCGGTACTCGCAAGCCTGGACTTGCAAGTGGCAAGCAGCCAGTGGCAAACCGTGGCCGACGAGGCCACGGCATTTTCATCCGCAGCATAACTTCATCCAACAGGAGAACTACCATGGCAGGCCAGAAAACCTTCGTCAACAACACCGGTCGCGACATCAGCGTCACCCTCTCCATCCGCGCCGGCGATAATCCGGCCAACACGGCCGGCCAGCAAACCATCGCGGTGGCGGCCAACTCGTCGGCACAGGTCACCTACGGCAACGACAGCAATATCTACCTGAACGGCCTGTCGGTGGTGGCGGTCGGCGCCGACGGCGTGTTCGGCGAACAGGACTTCGTCGTCACGCGCGGCGCACCGATCGACGACCTGCTGAACATGAACAGCGTGATCGTCCTCAACGGCGGCTTCGTGCAGCTGAGCTCGCATAACTGAGGACGTAAAAAAACCGGGCATGCCAGCAATGGCATGCCCGGTTTTCAGTTGCGGCTGAACGTGATTAACGCTTGTCCAGCGGCTTGACTTCGCGGGTGGTCGAACCGACGAACAGCTGGCGTGGACGGCCGATTTTCTGTTCCGGATCGGCGATCATTTCGTTCCACTGGGCGATCCAGCCGATGGTGCGGGCCATGGCGAAGATACCGGTGAACAGCGACACTGGAATGCCCAGAGCCGACTGAACGATACCCGAGTAGAAGTCGACGTTCGGGTACAGTTTGCGCGAAACGAAGTACTCGTCGTTCAGTGCAATCTTTTCCAGTTCCATCGCCAGCTTGAACAGTGGGTCGTCTTGCAGGCCCAGTTCGTTCAGCACTTCGTAGCAGGTTTCGCGCATCAGCTTGGCGCGCGGGTCGAAGTTCTTGTAGACGCGGTGACCGAAGCCCATCAGCTTGACGCCGGAGTTCTTGTCTTTCACCTGCGCGATGAAAGCAGGAATGTTCTCGACGGTGCCGATTTCCTTCAGCATGTTCAGTGCCGCTTCGTTGGCGCCGCCGTGGGCAGGGCCCCACAGGCAGGCGATACCGGCAGCGATACAGGCGAACGGGTTCGCACCCGACGAACCGGCCAGACGGACGGTCGAGGTCGATGCGTTTTGCTCGTGGTCCGCATGCAGGATCAGGATGCGGTCCAGCGCGCGCACCAGCACGTCGTTGACTTTGTATTCTTCGCACGGATTGCCGAACATCATGCGCATGAAGTTGGCGCTGTACGACAGGTCGTTGCGTGGGTACATGAACGGCTGGCCGATCGAGTACTTGTAGGCCATGGCGACCAGGGTCGGCATTTTGGCGATCAGGCGGATGGCCGAGATTTCACGCTGCTTGGCATCGTTGATGTCCAGAGAGTCGTGGTAGAACGACGCCAGCGCGCCGACGGTGCCGACCAGTACCGACATCGGGTGCGCGTCGCGGCGGAAGCCGCGGAAGAAGAATTGCATCTGCTCGTGGACCATGGTGTGCTTGGTCACGGTGTCGACGAATTCCTGCTTCTGCACGCCGTTCGGCAGTTCGCCGTTCAGCAGCAGGTAGCACGATTCCATGAAGTCGGCGTTCACGGCCAGTTGCTCGATCGGGTAGCCGCGGTACAGCAGCTCGCCCTTGTCGCCGTCGATGTAGGTGATCGACGAGTTGCACGAGGCGGTCGACAGGAAGCCGGGGTCGTAGGTGAACTTGCCGGTGCCGGCGTAAAGTGTGGGGATGTCGAAGACCTCCGGGCCGACGGTGCCTTTGTAGATCGGGAATTCGACCGCTGGGCTGCCATCGGAGAACGACAGAGTGGCTTTGTTATCAGAGATATTCATGGACTCTTCCTTCTTTGGAGAGATGCTACTTATAAAAAAAGCGAAATTCTGGGTGTGCGATACAACGTGCGTTACGCCAGGCGCAGCCGCTGCAGCAGTGCGTGCACATGCGGCAGATCGACCTCGCCTTCCGGCTCTTTACGGGCCAGTACCAGATCCATCAGGGCATTGTCCGACAAATCGAGGAGCCGCGTGAATGCGTCCACTTCTTCGTCGGTCAATTCGGTTTCATGCGCATCGAGAAAACGCGTCAGGATGATGTCGTTTTCCAGCAGACCCCGGCGGGAGCGCCAGCGCAGGCGCGCTCTGTTGGCTGGGTCGGACTGATGCGCAGAATGATTCGTTTCAGTCATGGCTTGCTACTTTATACGAAAACGGGCGACGGCATCGCCGCCCGTATGGTGCTGCTTAAATTGCGCGGCGTACCATCAGTTCCTTGATCTTGCCGATGGCCTTGTTCGGGTTCAGACCCTTAGGGCAGACATCGACGCAGTTCATGATCGAGTGGCAGCGGAACAGGCGGTACGGGTCTTCCAGGTTGTCCAGGGGCGCGCCGGTGGGTTCGTCGCGCGAGTCGGCGATGAAACGGTAGGCTTGCAGCAGGCCGGCCGGGCCGACGAACTTGTCCGGATTCCACCAGAACGACGGGCACGAGGTCGAGCAGCACGCGCACAGGATGCACTCGTACAGGCCGTCGAGTTCTTCGCGCTCGGTCGGGGTTTGCAGGCGTTCTTTTTCAGGACGGATCGAATCGTTGATCAGGTAAGGCTTGATCGAATCGTACTGCTTGAAGAACTGGGTCATGTCGACGATCAGGTCGCGGATCACCGGCAGGCCTGGCAGCGGACGCAGCACGATAGGCTCGGTCAGCTCGTTCAGGTTGGTGGTGCAGGCCAGGCCGTTCTTGCCGTTGATGTTCATCGCGTCCGAACCGCAGACGCCTTCGCGGCACGAGCGGCGCAGGGCCAGCGAGTCGTCGACGTCGGACTTGATGCGCTGCAGCGCGTCCAGCAGCATCTTGTCGGTGTCTTTCAGCTCGACCGTCACGTCCTGCATGTACGGCTTGGCGTCCTGGTCCGGATCGTAACGATAAATTTTCAGTTTGAGAGTGCGTGCCATGTTCTTAGCCTTAGAAAGTACGTGGTTTCGGTTTGAAGGTATCAACCGTCAGTGGCTTGGTCACGACCGGCTTGTATTCCAGTCGGTTGCCTTCCGAATACCAGAGGGTATGCTTCATCCAGTTGTCGTCGTCGCGGTGCGGGTAGTCGTTGTGGGCGTGGGCGCCGCGCGATTCCTTGCGCGCCACCGCCGACGTGATGGTCGCTTTGGCGGTTTCGATCAGGTTGTCCAGCTCCAGCGCTTCGACGCGCGCGGTGTTGAAGACCTTGGATTTATCTTTGTACGAGACGTGCTTGCGGCGCTCGTCCAGCACCATGATTTCCTTGGCGCCCTGGGTCAGCATCTCTTCGGTACGGAACACGCCGCAGTACTTCTGCATCGTGGCGCGGATGTCGTTGGCGACGCCCTGCACTTTTTCCGAACCGGTCGAGGTTTCCAGCTTGTTCAGGCGGCCCATGGCGAAATCGGCGGCGTCCTTCGGCAGCGGCTTGTTTTCCTTCTGCTTCAGGTTCGACGCGACCACGTGGTTGCCGGCCGCGCGGCCGAACACCACCAGGTCCAGCAGCGAGTTGGTGCCGAGGCGGTTGGCGCCGTGCACCGAGACGCAGGCGCATTCGCCGATCGCGTACAGGCCGTTGACGACCTTCTGCGTGCCGTCGCCGTTCGGCGTAACCACTTGACCGTGGATGTTGGTCGGAATACCGCCCATCTGGTAGTGGATGGTCGGAACGACCGGGATCGGTTCCTTGGTCGCATCGACGTTGGCGAACTTGTGGCCGATTTCCAGAATCGACGGCAGGCGCTTGGCGATGGTGTCGGCGCCGATGTGGCGCAGGTCCAGCATGACGTGATCCTTGTTCGGACCGCAGCCGCGGCCTTCCTTGATCTCCTGGTCCATCGAACGCGAGACGAAGTCGCGCGGCGCCAGATCCTTCAGCGTCGGCGCATAGCGCTCCATGAAGCGTTCGCCTTCGGAGTTGATCAGGATACCGCCCTCGCCGCGCACGCCCTCGGTGATGAGGACGCCCGCGCCGGCCACGCCGGTCGGGTGGAACTGCCAGAACTCCATGTCCTGCAGCGGCAGGCCGGCGCGTGCCGCCATGCCCATGCCGTCGCCGGTGTTGATGAACGCGTTCGTGGAAGCTGCGAAGATACGGCCCGCGCCGCCGGTGGCGAAGATGGTGGTCTTCGCTTCCAGGATCATGCATTCGCCGGTTTCCATTTCCAGCGCGACCACGCCGACCACGTCGCCTTCGGCGTCGCGGATGATGTCGAGCGCCATCCACTCGACGAAGAAGTGGGTGCGGGCGCGCACGTTGCGCTGGTACAGCGTGTGCAGCAGCGCGTGGCCGGTGCGGTCGGCCGCGGCGCAGGCGCGCTGCACGGCTTTCTCACCGAAGTTGGCGGTGTGGCCGCCGAACGGACGCTGGTAGATGGTGCCGTCCGGATTGCGGTCGAACGGCATGCCGAAGTGTTCCAGCTCGTAGACGACCTTCGGTGCTTCGCGGCACATGAATTCGATCGCATCCTGGTCGCCCAGGTAGTCGCCGCCCTTGACGGTGTCGAACATGTGCCAGAACCAGTTGTCTTCGGCCATGTTGCCCAGCGAAGCGCCGATGCCGCCCTGCGCCGCCACGGTGTGCGAGCGGGTCGGGAAGACTTTCGACAGCACCGCCACGTTCAGGCCGGCTTCGGCCAGCTGCAGGGATGCGCGCATGCCGGAGCCGCCGGCGCCGACGATTACCGCATCGAAGCGGCGGGTTGGGATTGCGGTTTTAATAGCTGCCACGATTACACACTCCAGAGTATCTGTACCGACCAAACGGCACAAGCGACCAGCCACAGGATGGTGGCCATTTGCAAGGTCAGGCGCAGGCCGACCGCTTTAACGTAGTCCATCCAGATGTCGCGCATGCCGACCCAGGCGTGGTAGAACAGGCCGAACAGGGTGACAGCGGAGATCAGCTTGAACCACTGCTGGGCGAACAGGCCGGCCCAGCCTTCATAGGTGAAATTCTGGCCGGTGAGGAAGGCGATCAGCAGGATCGCGGTGTACAGCACCATCATGATGGCGGTCACGCGCTGGGCCAGCCAGTCGCGCATGCCGTAGCCTGCGCCGACGACCAGGCGCTTCGTTCCAATGTTATTTTTTGCCATCTCAGAATACTCCGAACAGTTTGAGGGCGACGATGAGCGTCAGGGTCAGGCTGATGACCAGCACGGTGGCCGCCGATTTGCGGGCCGAATCCTTGTCCAGGCCGATGTGGGTGTCCATCACCAGATGGCGCACGCCGGCGCAGAAGTGCTGCATATAGCCCCAGACCAGCGCCAGGATGATCAGCTTGACCAGCGGGTAGGTGACGAATCCTTGATAGTACGCGAAGGAGATCTCGGAGCGCAGGCTCTGTTCCAGCAGGTAGAGCACGAATGGCAGCAGCGCAAACATCAGGAAGCCGCTGATGCGGTGCAGGATGGAGACGATACCGGCCAGCGGCAAGCGGTAGTTGGATAGTTCGGTAACATGAATGTTACGGAACTCCGGCCGTTCTTTTTTAGGGACTTCCCTTACGGCTTCTGACATAACAAGACCTCCTCAGGCTTAAACAAAAATTTGGTAAAGGATGCGATTTTCGCCGATTTCGCATTTGTCACCAATATGTATTGTTACATATAACAAAAATAGTGTTTGGCAACACCAGGGTTTGGCTACTTTCTGTAGCTCAACGTATTATCAGCGCAACAATACTACCGGCGTGTGACAAGGCCGTGTTTGCGCTGGTCTCCTTCAATTCAGCTCATTGTGATAATGGTGACGTTCGGTCGAATACAGGCCGCGGCGCAGCTCGACCGGCTTGTCTCCATACGTGAACGACACCCGCTCCGACGCCAGCAGCGGCGTGTTGGCGGCCAGGTGCAGCAAGGCCGCATCCTCGGCGGCGGCGCAGACGGCGCGGATTTTCTCGGTCGCGCGGATCATGCGCGTGCCGAATTCGGATTCGAACAGGCCGTACATAGGACCCTTGTATTCCTCCAGACGCTCCGCGGTCAATCCCTTGAAAGTCATACCCAGCAGCCAGTGTTCCTCGACGATAGTCGGTATGCCGTCGAAGGACTGCACCCGCTTGATGAAGATGACGGCGTCGCCGGACTTCAGATCGAGCAGGCGCGCCACGTCGGCCGGCGCGCGCATGCGCTTGACTTCGATGAACTTGCTTTCAGGGTAGTGCGGCACGCCCTCGTCGGGCATCAGGCGCAGGAAGCGGAAGTGCGCGCGCGCCTCGTGGTGGGTGGACACGAAGGTGCCCTTGCCCTGCTTGCGCATCACCAGGTTTTCGGCGGCCAGCTCGTCGATCGCCTTGCGCACCGTGCCCTGGCTGACCTTGAAGCGGTTGGCCAGCTCGACTTCGCTGGGGATCAGTTCGCCCGGCTTCCACTCTCCCGTTTGCAGGCTCTGCGTGATCAGCGCCTTGATTTGCTGGTACAGTGGGGAGAAGGTCGGCGACGGCCCGGCAGCCGTGCCCGCAGTCGAGCCGGCCGCACCGCCCGCGTTCGCGGCGGCGGCAATGCTGGTCGAATTGGGCGTGACGGGATTCATAGGGCGAGATTTCAACACAAAAGCACCGTGCCGTCCAGCAAAAACCCGAATAACTTATATGTCTTATATAAGACATAAGATAGGATTGACATCCGCCCGCTACACGCCTACACTCCCCGGCGAGACGCTTTTAGAACAGATTATAAGCGTCCATTTTGCAGTATGATTACGGTTTCCCGGACCGGCACCGGTCCAGCTTCAAGAACGTTTCACTTCCCACTTTGGAGATTCATCATGGCTAAAACCCCAATGCGTGTTGCTGTCACCGGCGCCGCCGGTCAAATCGGTTACGCTCTGCTGTTCCGCATCGCCAACGGCGACATGCTCGGCAAAGACCAGCCGGTCATCCTGCAACTGCTGGAAATCGCTGACGAAAAAGCACAGAAAGCCCTGAAGGGCGTGATGATGGAAATCGACGACTGCGCCTTCCCGCTGCTGACCGAGATGACCGCCCACTCCGACCCGATGACCGCCTTCAAAGACGTCGACGTCGCCGTGCTGGTTGGCGCCCGTCCACGCGGCCCAGGCATGGAACGCAAGGACCTGCTGGAAGCCAACGCACAGATCTTCACCGTGCAAGGCAAGGCGCTGGATGCCGTCGCATCGCGCAACGTTAAAGTCCTGGTGGTCGGCAACCCAGCCAACACCAACGCCTACATCGCCATGAAATCGGCGCCATCGCTGCCGGCGAAAAACTTCACCGCCATGCTGCGCCTGGACCACAACCGCGCGCTGTCGCAAGTGGCAGCCAAGACCGGCACCGCCGTGAAAGACATCGAGAAGCTGACCGTGTGGGGCAACCACTCGCCAACGATGTACGCCGACTACCGTTTCGCCACCGTCAACGGCAAGGCCGTCAAGGACCTGATCAACGACCAGGAATGGAACGCCAACGTATTCCTGCCGACCGTCGGCAAGCGCGGCGCGGCCATCATCGAAGCGCGCGGCCTGTCGTCGGCAGCATCGGCAGCCAACGCCGCCATCGACCACATCCACGACTGGATGCTGGGCACCAACGGCAAGTGGACCACCATGGGCGTTCCTTCGGATGGTTCGTACGGCATCCCTGAAGGCACCATGTTCGGCTTCCCTGTGACCACCGAAAACGGCGAATACAAAATCGTTCAAGGCCTGGAAATCGACGCGTTCTCGCAAGAGCGCATCAACCTGACCCTGAAAGAACTGACCGAAGAGCGCGAAGGCGTCAAGCACCTGCTGCCGTAATCTTCACGTTTCAAGTGGAACCGGTCAAACCACCGATCCGCCGCACCCGCCGCGCTGCCGAGAGCAGCGCGGCGGTCGTTTCTCCCCCCGACCACTCACGCATGCATCCATCCGAGGTTTTATTCCAGGGTAATCGCCAGCCGCTGCTCCTGCCGGCCTGCGACCACTACGCCGGCTCCGAAAAGCTGATGCGCAAATCGATCGCCCTGCAACAAGAACTTGGCCCCCTGTTCGACATCACCCTCGATTGCGAGGACGGCGCCAGCGCCGGCAACGAGCAGGCCCACGCCCGCCTGATCGCCTCATTGGTCGATTCCGACGACAACAAATTCAACCGCCTCGGCGCCCGCGTGCACGATGTCGACAGCCCCTACTTCGCGCAGGACGTCGAGATCATCTGCGGCGCCGCCAGGCGCCTGGCCTACATCGTGGTGCCCAAGGTGCACGGCGTCGCCGACGTGGCGCGCGCCATCAAGCTGATCGAAACCCACGCCGCCAAGGCCGGCCGCAAGGACTTGCCGGTGCACGTGCTGATCGAGACCCACGGCGCGCTGCGCGAAGCCTACGACATCGCCGCGCTGCCGCAGGTGCAGTGCCTGTCGTTCGGCATCATGGACTTCGTCTCGGCGCACTACGGCGCCATTCCCGGCGCGGCGATGCGCACGCCGGGCCAGTTCACGCACCCGCTGGTGGTGCGCGCCAAGCTGGAGATCGCGGCCGCCTGCCACGCCCACGGCAAGGTGCCGTCGCATAACGTGACCACCGAGATCAAGGACACGGCGGTCGCGGCCAACGATGCCCAGCGCGCCGCCGCCGAATTCGGCTACACGCGCATGTGGAGCATCCACCCGAACCAGATCAAGCCGATCATCAAGACCTTTACGCCGCGCCTGTCCGAAGTCAGCGAAGCGGCCGCCATCCTGCATGACGCGGCAGCCGTCCAGTGGGGGCCGATCGCCCTCAACGGCCGCTTGCACGACCGGGCCAGCTACCGATATTATTGGACCGTTTTACAGCGCGCCAAACTGGCCGGGCTGACGCTGCCCGAGTCGGTGGCGCCGCTGTTCAACGGCACCTCCCCCGAACTCCCACAGGAAGCACACTGATGTCCATCTCCAAATTATTCATGGCCTGCAGCCTGGCGCTTGCCTCGCTGACGCTGGCCGCCGGCGCACACGCCGAAACCGAGCCAGCCAAGAAGACCGTCAAGAAAGCCGCCGCCAAGACCAAGGCGAAAGCCAAGGCCGAAGCTCCTGCCGCGCCGAAGGTGCCGGACGAAGAAGCCGACGAACCAGCGATCACCGACACCACCGTCGACGAGTTCGACTGCGAGCTGGGCAACAAGATCACCATCTACAAGAACGACAACGACGAAGCGCACATCGCGCTGCGCTGGAAGAAGCGGCTGCACCGCCTGACCCGCGTCGGTACCACCACCGGCGCCAACCGCTTCGAGAACAAACTGTACGGCTTGATCTGGATCGGCATCCCTGCCAAGGGCATGCTGCTCGACTCCAAGCAAAACCGCCAGCTGGCCAACGAATGCCGCAACGCCGAGCAGTTGAAGCCGGTCGCGGTCGGCGAAGGCGAGCCGTCCAGCGCCAAGATCAGCATCCAGTAATTTAGTCGCAAACGAGTTCCAAAACTGCATCACGGTTTCATTTCAATAATAGACGATACCCACTGAAGGAGAGGTCATGTCCCGCAACACTCTGAACACGCTTAAGGATTTCAACATTTCGGGCAAGAAGGCGAAGTTCTACTCGCTGCCTGCACTGGAAAAGAGCCTGGGCGCCAAAATCTCCCGCCTGCCGGTATCGATCCGCGTTGTGCTGGAATCCGTCCTGCGTAACTGTGACGGCAAGAAAGTCACCGAAGAACACGTCAAGCAAGTGGCCAACTGGTCGCCGACCGGCGAGCGCACCGACGAGATCCCTTTCGTCGTCGCCCGCGTCGTGCTGCAAGACTTCACCGGCGTGCCGCTGCTGGCCGACCTGGCCGCAATGCGCAACGTCGCCTACAAGATGGGCATCAACGCCAAGAAAATCGAACCGCTGGTGCCAGTCGACCTGGTAGTCGACCACTCGGTCACCATCGACCACTTCCGCGAGCCTAAGGCGCTGGACCTGAACATGAAGCTGGAATTCTCGCGCAACAACGAGCGCTACCAGTTCATGAAGTGGGGCATGCAAGCCTTCGACACCTTCGGCGTGGTGCCACCAGGCTTCGGCATCGTCCACCAGGTCAACCTGGAATACCTGGCGCGCGGCGTGCACAAGAACGCTGAAGGCGTGTACTACCCTGACTCGCTGGTCGGCACCGACTCGCACACCACCATGATCAACGGCATCGGCGTGGTCGGCTGGGGCGTGGGCGGCATCGAGGCGGAAGCCGGCATGCTGGGCCAGCCGGTCTACTTCCTGACCCCGGACGTCATCGGCGTCAACCTGACCGGCGTGCTGCGCGAAGGCTGCACCGCGACCGACCTGGTGCTGACCATCACCGAACTGCTGCGCAAGGAAAAAGTCGTCGGCAAGTTCGTCGAGTTCTTCGGCGAAGGCACCGAGACGCTGTCGGTCACCGACCGCGCCACCATCGCCAACATGGCGCCTGAATACGGCGCGACCATGGGCTTCTTCCCGGTCGACGACGCGACCATCGAATACTTCGAAGGCACCGGCCGCACCAAGGCGGAAATCGACGCCTTCGCCGCCTACTTCAAGGCCCAGGGCATGTACGGCGTTTCGAAAGCCGGCGAGATCGACTACACCCGCGTGGTGGAACTGAACCTGACCAGCGTGACTCCATCGCTGGCTGGTCCTAAGCGTCCACAGGACCGTATCGAAATCGGCAACGTGAAAAACAACTTCACCGAACTGTTCTCGAAACCGACCACCGAAAACGGCTTCAACAAAAAGCCGGAAGACCTGAACACCACCTACACCACCAGCAACGGCGTGAACGTGAAGAACGGCGACGTGCTGATCGCCGCGATCACCTCGTGCACCAACACCTCGAACCCGAGCGTGCTGCTGGCCGCCGGCCTGCTGGCTAAGAAGGCTGTCGTAGCCGGCCTGACCGTGGCTCCGCACATCAAGTCGTCGCTGGCGCCTGGCTCCCGCGTCGTCACCGAGTACCTGACCGCCGCCGGCCTGCTG
>JACXTT010012591.1_pt1 | contig 11220 bp, 4 predicted proteins | sample 9270951 | NCBI WGS metagenome assembly JACXTT01 (sample SAMN15532306, study PRJNA645909) | rock metagenome | isolation source: weathered quartz diorite | place: Puerto Rico | collected 2017-06-21 | reverse complement strand
CATCAGAAACAAGTATTACCGGCGGGCGATGCTCCTTGAGAACATAACGCAATAAATCTATACTGGTCATGTCCTGTGCATTCCTGGGTGCAGGTAGGGGTATGGGAATAATGCCCGTTAATATGCATCCAAAGAAAGCAGGAACAAAATCTGCCGGGTCATTGGTAATAACAGGAACTGCCTGTTTTGTCAATGCAAATCCACACAGGTTTTGCGCAGCACATACTGATTGCTGCTTTAACCTTTCAAAAGAAAAACGTTGTCCCTCTTTTCCATCGATATCCAAAAAAACAAGTACATCTTCCTCTTTTTTCTCTGCTGGAAAATGCAGTACTAAATCTGCTATCGTTCTTCTTTCCAATGCCATCATAAAAATCTGGTTTTTCAAATACCATCTCAGATAAGTGGTTTAGCGTATAGTTCCATAGAATGTCTGCTATTCATACTGCCAAGCAATGCATCTTTGCGAAAGCAGTTTACTATGGCGTCTTTTAATTGCTGGCTACCTGCTTTTTTCAGCCTTCCTTCTACCAAAACATCGCTCACAAGCGCATCCGATTTAATGCCGTTAACATGTATTTGCCAGTGCCTGCCACCACCACTGATTGCTCCTTTTACTTCTATACGTATGGTGCCGCGTACCATACGCCAGTGGGGAAGCTTCCAGATATTATCGAAGTCCATGTCTGACACTGCCTGTTCTATATCTTTAATATTGATGCTGTTGGGTTCAAAAAAATATGGTATGCGATCCAATTGGCGCACAGCCGCTTCCCAATCATTGTTTTTTCCATGTATGCCATTTCCCCTGCGCAGGTTACTGCCTGGCGGTGTATACGGAACATCCAATACACTCTGGATAGTATCTCCGTTAGTGCCTGTACCCGTAAGTATGTATTGCCCTGCTGTGAGAGAAAGGGTTTGAGAGCCTTGCTGAATATTTGCCGCGCCTATTTGATAACTGCCGGGGTTTAATACAAGTGCTTTCAGGTTGGCCGTTACCCAACTGAATTTATACTGACCGCTTCCATCATCTGCAGCATTGAAATACTGTATCTGCGGATGTATTGTATCGCCTGAACCCAGGTAATATACATTCGATGTTTGACCCGGCTGGAATATGGTAAGTACATTTAGTGTGGGACTCACTATTTCAAGCTGTGTTGGTATCCACCCTGCGGGAATGGTTTTAAATATGATACCGCTTAACCCGCCACTTTCCTGGGTGGAAAATTTAAAATAGGCCAGCTGAACCGGCGCCAGCTGGAATGAAAGACCCTGACTGGGATTATTCTGGTATCCATATGCCGTTAGTACATACGATGCTGTATTGGGCATAGACGCATAATTTCCCTGGTAAGCCTTTACCATGTCGTTTCCCGGAACCACACTGGTTGGTGATATCGGATTGCGTAATGTGATTGCCGGCGTTTGCAATGTGTTTGAAGCGGCGAACAACAAACTCCATTCAAGTTGCACTGTATCTGCTACACTGATTGTTCCAGACCTGTCGCTTGTATAACTTGTTATCAGCGGCGAATGTTGTGTAAGCGTTACCGGCACTTCTTTGTGCTGGTTATCAGAAGTATATACCGCTACGGTATACGTTCTTTGAGACTCCGTAGTAAGTACCCCTACATCAGTATTACCCGGATAAGGCGGGTTACCCTGTACAGGAAAAGTTTTGGTGCCCGTACCATCGGGAAAGCCGGATATCTGAACAAAAGTACCTCCCATCGACTGCCAGTAAAGGGTAGCCATTTGATTCTGTCCCACAGTCCACGGTTGCAGCCATGCAATGATACCTAACTCCTGCGGCAGTTTGGTAATAACAACAGCCGTATCATTCTCCGTTGCGCCGATATATTCTTTAATAGTAACCGAGGTCTGACCTGCTATTGGATTGATGGTAACCGAATTGAATACAATAACAACCTGGCTACCCGGCGTAAGGCTAGCGCCTGCCGGTGCACGAACAATAAAATAATCGCCTGCAGCTGATTTGGCACAGGTAAACCCCGGAGTATTGGATGTTGCAGTGAACTGAAGCGCCGTAACAAGATCCGTATTGCTATTCCCTACGGGGAAATACACATCAATCTCATCGCCTTTAGGGCCACCACTGAACAATATTGTATTACCTCCTAAAGGGTTGGTAATGGTGAACGTGAGATTGGTACTAGTGGCAACAAAGGCCTGCGCGGGTTGAAAAGTATAGGAAAGTTTCGTTGGCATATCGTTTTATATTGGTGATCAGTTCTTCTGTTCTGTACCTGTAAACATGATATAGCCCTCACTTAAAGTAAGGTTGTTGGGCGACATAGTGGCAACAGGCGTATAAGGCTCAACCTTGCGTTCGTCTCCCCAGCTGGTGATATCTTTCCTTGCCATCCACCCCCATTTCCCTTGTATTTCTGCCGGTGTGGGCATTTGAATTTTAACAGGATCAAGTAATAACGGCCCTGCCCTGAAACTTACTTTCATCTGATTAAGTGCTTTTGATACCGGCCCCGTAGCCAATGCCAGGTCGAATGCAGGAAGGCTGCCCGGAATAAAAGTAGCCACACCACCAGGATCCATCAGCAGTGTCAGTTTTACAGAATTGCCGTTGGAAGGAAGCGCTACCAGGTGATCTGTTTGCACATAATTGGATTCGAAGCCGGGGCTTTTTTCAAAATCACGCGAGAGCGTTGAAAAATTGATTTTGGCCTGCTTACCATTGTGTAAGGATTTGATCAGGTTACTGGTTTGCCCGTTGGCACCATAAACCGCATAAAAGGTATTGTACTGATCAGCTTCAAAATAGCCGATCACCCCATTCTGGTTCAGGTAGGCATCCCCCACACGAACGTTAAAAGGCACTGACATAAACGGTGGATTCACCGGGTTGTAATTACCATTGCTATTGTAGTAAGCGCCGGTATCTATCCATGACTGGTTGTATGTAGGCTCACCGGAAAGTGTAAGCGTTACATCGCCACGCACTACTGCCAGTGGCCTGCCAATCAGTACCGATTGATTACCATTCTGACTACTCATAGGACTTACCGGCCACAGTGTTACATCGATTACGCTGATAAGATCGTCGTACGCACCTGCACCATCGAAACCCGTTAAGAGCAATGCATCTACAAATGACTGGAGATGCGTATTAGGCAGTAGCGGGCGCGCACCCAAAGCCGTATTGATTCCCGGCGCATTATCCCATCTGAGGGTGTATTGCTGGTCGATCACCTCATCACTTCCATCTGTTATTTCACGCTGTACTTTAAGAACAGCACCAAGACTATTACCAATTGCATCAAACACCATTAAGGAGTTATCGAGATGGTTGGGCATCACCCAGCCGCAGATAGGGCTGGTCATATCGGATGAATTGGAAATGATCTGGTCATCATCACTTTGAAGGAAAGCGGCAGTGAGTTGTGACGACTGTTGCAGGCGGGGCGGCAACTGGCCATAGTTGGTATCACCACTGTAATTGGGACTGGCTGTTTCAAGACTCTCGGCCCATAATACATTGGGTATGGGTGCATCCGGACCCAGACTATTGTCTTTACCACGCATCACCTGTCCGTATGCGTCTACAATCCATAGGTCGATGATAGAGAAATGCCCTGAACGGATCGGGAAGAAAAGTTCACTGGAAGTATAATCTGAAAATATGGGTCTGTAGTCTGTATCAGAATTTCCTAACAGCGTTACCATGGTCTGATCTGTAGGATATGAGTTCATAGACATGAGCTGTGTAATGAGTTGTTTGGTAAAACCACCCATGCTCTGTGTAAGCATATCAAGTGTGCCCACTTCATTGGCCACCACGGTAAGGTCTGTAATCACATATTCCGGAAGATCATCGTAATCAGGCAGATCTTTGAAAGTTTCAAACTTCAGCTGGATATTCTGTGCTGTACGTGCGTTAAGGATTGTTCTGCCCTGGATCGTTACACTTTGACCGGTTGGGTTGATATTGTTCCCCAGCCATTCATAATCTATATCGCTCAGTTTCCAATCGGAAAGTGAACCAGTAGGGGTGATGGAGGAAGGGTACCAGATCACTTTCCAATCCATATAGATCGGCGTCCACGGCTGTTTGGTAATAAATGCTACCCCTATTGCTGCAGGAATCACTCCCTGTATTCCTGTTACTGTTGTTAATACCTGCTGGTGAAATCCCAGTTCAGTACCATTGTTCCACACGGCTGTTTGCTGGGCCTGTATCTGTGCAGTAAGCGCCAGCATATCACTACTGGTAGGTGTAACACCACGCATAGCAAAATACAAAGAGGCGATCAGGGAGGCACAGGAGGTATCGAGGACCAACAATTCTATCCAAAGATCCATTGCCTCCTTGGGTATCGCATTCCAGGCGGGCATCTGTACGCTGGACAACAGTTGTGTTGCACTGATGGTAAATGTTTTTTCAACGCCACTCATCGTGTAGCTAACCTCTATTCCTGTTACCGTTTGACCTGTAAACCGCACAAAAAGCATTTCTTCATCACTGTATACCGAAAGCGGGCTGAGTTTGTTATCGAGTCTTGTACCACCCACCATAATCACCGGGTCGTTGGGCTGTGCACAGGGCAGGATATCTACCGCTTTCAGCACATACTCTTTTCCCAGGCTGAGGGCCAGATCGGCTGCTGCTTTTTTGATCTGCGCACCAAGATTGGCATATTGTGTATTGTTCTGCGTTAATGCCGACTCGATTGCATTGATACTTTGGTTGACTTTATCTTTAATCGATTGCGGCGTTGTCCGATTGATATAGCTCTGTTTTACAGATAGCAGGAATAATTCCTGTTGTTGGGTACTGATCATCGCGCCAAGTGCATTCAACTGGCTTTGAGTGGTATTAAGGGCTGTTAATGCATGCGTGTCCTGTGCATTCAACGGGATGGTTTGTTCACCACCTGTTACTGCTATATCGCCCGATGTACTTTCGGGTCGCACTACAATCCATACCTGTCCTCCGTAATTCTGCTGGAAACGCGCATTATGCAGAATGGTTTCAACTTTAACCGGGTCGTCCCCCAACTCTGCAAGCATATCTTTTTGAAAGGCTTCCAAAGCGCGTTCAATCACAGGTATGTTTTCGGGAGACTGGTGCAGTTCGGTTACAACACGATTGGCCATGAAAGTAGAAATGGCTTCAACAGCAGTATTTCCGATTGCAACTTTAGGATACATAACTTCTCCGTCTTTGCTTTTTGGCACTCCTGTGCCATAAGAAGTTTCCCTGCCCTGCCATTGCACCGAAACCATCGAATGACAAAGTGTTTGCCTGGGAAGTGGTGGCTGGGCATCGGTTTCGCCATACTGCTGCTGCCAGTTGTGCCATGCTACGATGGCCTCTTTCATTTGCGGGGGCAGTGTTATTTTAGAAGGATCCCATATACCGTCAAGCCCATGCGCCTGCTGCCATGCCAGCCAGGCATTTACTGCGTTCTGTACATCCGCCACGCCATCTCCTACCGACCACTGGAACTGCGCTTCTATTGCTGTTTGCCAGGCTTTATTATCTGTTGTGGGAATAGAAATGAGTACATCATCTTCCGGGTTATCATACCAGCCGATGATAGAATAAGTATAGTATCCAATGGCTTTGTCGAGCGGATCATAGAGTGAAAAAATATTTTTGATGTTATCATACGCAACAGACCAGGAAATATCACCGGGTCCAACAGGCGTTAAAAAAGAAGCCCCCTGCCTCGTAGCACCATCCCAAGCTTGAAGGCTGATGGTTTTACCAATACCTCTTACAGGAAAATTAGGGTCTGCAGGATACGGATATTGAGGAATACCAGCGCCTGTACCCCCTGAAATATCAAATAAGTCATCGCTTTTAACAATCACAGCCGTAACAACCGGTACCACAGCAGCCGAAGGATCAGATGAAGGAGGATAATAAAAACGTGTTACCAGCCATCGGTTGGGAGCCAAATGAAAATCAACCTGTCCGTTTGGATTGTCCTTATCGGGTTGGTTTCCCTGGCGCAAGCTATAGGGCAATGTCCACATCAGGTGTGCGCCTACATCCGGACAACTGCCTACTCCAAAAGGAGCTGGCTGATCGGGTGTCTGCTGCATCCATAGATTGTAGTAATTGTTTTGGGTAGTAGACCATGTTGTTTTGGAGGCTTTGTCCGGATCACCCACCAGCAGGATGTCTGTTGCTATAGGCACCATTACTTCCGGGCCGGGCCAAACAGGTATATATGCAGTTGATGTAGGCATGAGGAGAAGTTTAATTTTGATAAGGGCATTCTGGTGAAACCATATCATAGGTTTGTCTTCCCGCCCCCAATACCAGCTGTATTGCCATTCCTGCAGGTGTTAGGATACCATCCTGTAAAGCACCTGAGGGCATGGCCTTTGTGATATTGTTTTTCAAACCGATGATGTCTACAACACCAGGTTCCTGGCCCGGACCTGTAAGCAGGTTACCCTGTGCGGTGAGGTACTTATGATCAACCATGATCTGTTCTCCGGGCGGATAAGTTTTGGGGTCGGGGAATCCCAGTCCGCGTAGAAAAACAGTAAAATCCGTAGCCCCTGCTTCACGAACAATACCAAAATGTAATCCCTCACCAGGTTCTGTAAACCGCACCTGGTCTGGCAGGCCATCGAATAAGCAAAGAAGTACATTATCGGAAAGCCTATCCATACGCAGTATCTGCAATGCAACACCATTACTCAATGCCTCTACTTCCAATCCAGGCCATCCCGAAACTACGCAGGACCGGAATAAGAGACCCGTCATAACACCAGTGCCATCTTGTGGTGTACCTGCAAATGGATCGTTTTTTAACCGCTTCCTCACTTCCATTTGCCTGGCATCGATCTGCGCATAGATATCTTCATAAAAAGCCTCGTTGAATATTTTTTCTTTGGTAGAAAGTGCGCCCACACTCAATGCGCCATCGATGAGTCTGTCCAGCCAGTTTCGATCGATAAAAAAATAGCGCATCGATTCAACCGGCAACATCCTCACATCCGGAACAAGGTATTCTGTAGGAACACCATACAGTAATGTAAGCTGCGCCAGCCAGTCGAGCAGGTTATTGGGTAATACCGGCGCTGGGTCATCGCCCAGCTTTGCTTTGGTCATCTGATCTACAACAGAACTGAGCAGCGTATTACGCTTTCCCCATGATTTCATTAGACACCTCCTTTATTTTGTTTTTAATTGCCTGCAGGGGATCTGTTCCATTTTCAAGAACACCTGCTTTCTCCTCATCGTTTAATACGCCGGGAAGCTTACTACCAAGTACCCGGTCTGATCGCAACTCGATATGCGGCCATGTTACCTGGTTGAACAAGCCTGTGAACAACTGTTGTGTGGCAGAACGCATATCTGCCGGCGGCGTAACATCAGCCGTTGCTCCCGAGATGATGCGTAATTTTTGCTCGTCTGTTTTTTTATTTTGCTGCACAATCGATTTGAGGTATTGGTTTCTCCATGCGAAAAGTCCTCTTGAAAAAGATGCATCGGATAATGCCAGCAACCTGCCTATCTGCCAGGAAGCGCTATAGGCATGATTAAACAACCCGTTTTCGGGGTCGTAGTGTATCGCATGATCGCTGAAATGATAAGGGCCATATTCGAAATCCCTTTTGGTAGGGGCCGGTACCAGGGGGCCACGGTACCAGGACGTAGCCGTTTCTCCCTGTCGCATGGTATTCTGAAGTGCTACATAACCTGTTTTGAGCGCTTCTTCCGCCACCGGGGAAACAGCCGTATCAGGACTCATAGACAACTGCAAAAGTGTTACGCCACCTCTTCCTTTTTCACAGAGGTCACCCATCAGCTGCACAAAACTTCCCTGCGATACATCGGCAGTAAACTGCCAGGAACCGAGCAGCACAATTCGTATTTTGGTATAGTTACCAGGTATGGTACTTCCCCGCAGGTGGTCTTCATGCCCTTCATAGGACACCACGTAAATGGTATTCTTTGCATCCGCTTTGGGAAGACGGTTGCCGGTAAGCAGTGAAAAACAACCGTCATCATCCATACCCAGCAATACTTTTCCATCGGTGTTAACAGTACGTGCATGTGCCAGGAAAGGAAGCTCTTCAAAACTGGGTGCAATGGATTGGAAAAAAAGGATGTCCATGTCTACAGCTGTTACATCCTGGTCATCGGCGCCAAACAGATCGCCCAGGGCTGGCGGTAATACGGTAGGATCAACCGGTTTAACAAGCTCCGACACTTTCATGGTCCGCGGTATACCTGCTTTAGGCGTAACGCCAGTGAGATCATCGGGATACAAAGTAAGCAGACCCATCCATGGCACTACATTGGTAGTTGTTTGTACTTCTACAACACTTACAGGCGGGTCAATTGGTCGCGCCCATGGCAATGAGAAATTATTGAATACAATATTGGGCAGTACATTATCATATAAACCATTCTGGTTGGCGGGCGGAAACACGGTATGGATCAATGAAGGACTTAAAGTAAACCTGGGGCCATCGATCAATATCTTTTGCTCGCTTATATAGGGATTTACCTGCTCGCCCGGAATATCCAGGATCTGTTGTGTAGCATTCAACGTGTATTCGCCAGCACCCAACGGTGGCTCAATCGAGTCAAAAAACTGGATCTGTCCCGGCCCTACCGTCCCCGGATCTGTTTCTATCCCTTTACTCATACTTTGGTTTTTTGGGTATGTATACGAATACTTGCTGACCTCACTTTCTCATTCAAATCCTGTCCAGCCATCGGAAGTTGGATAGATAATCCTTCTTCATTGGTTGCCGGGAGTTGTGTAAATCCATAGATGGCTTTTACATTCACTGATGCATGACCAGGCACAACCAACACGCCATAATAATCTTCATTTTTATTGCTTTCCGGACATTCAAATACGAGGAGTGTTTTGTCTTTCATGCTGATTACATCAACAGGTTTTGTCAACCCTTCCTTCAGTGGTACTTTATTAGAAGCTACAGTAACTGCTATGGCGGCATATGTTGCATTTGGCTCATCTACCAGCACGCCTATATAACGGCAATGGTTGGTGAATATGGATTGTATCCAGCCTTTTCGTTTTTCATCTTTCCGGCTAAGCACATAATTGTTTGCCAACAAACCGGCTGCATCTACCAATCCGGTTCGCGAGATGTTTCCGTTTCTCGGGGCGATACGCTGACTGTTCTGTACCCGCACCAGGCCGTTATCTGATAGCGACCATACCGTATTGATCCGCGTTAATATGGAATCTTCCTCCCATCCTGTTACGGCTGAAACAGCAGATTCATTCGCCTGTATGGCAACCTGGGTTACACCGGCAGGAAGCGCATATTCTGTTGCTCCGGAAAAATATTTGTAAGCCATCAGCTCGCCATATTTGTCGAAGATGGCAACACGTACCGGCATATCGCCGTTTAAAGAAAGGGTTACTGCACTTCTATCATCTATCTTCCATAGAACAATACTACCATCATAAAGGTCTTTGGTATCGGCAGCCGATAGTGTTCTGATACTTTTTACCATTTGTCCCTTTTGAAACAAGCGGTCTGTATCCATCCATTTACTTTTCACTTCTTTTCTGCCAGGTTTTCCCGGGTCGTTCACTTTATAACGCCTGAGCATTCCTTGTAATTTCGGCGGTGCGATTTCACGATCTAATTGTTGCACTGCATTGTATGACTTAACACGCACGGGTTTACTGTCTGATACCGTATTACCACTGTTCTGGTAAATACCTATGCGGGCTATGACCGGCAATGCCTGCAGGATATTATCAGCCGAAGAAGCCATTACTGTGAGATCGGGATTCAGCGGTGCCTGTATGGCGCTCGCTGCAAGCGCTTCATAAATAAGGTTACGACTGGTTACCGTTGGAGCGTTCATAATCGATTGCATGATCACGTGATAAGCAGTCATCTGGTCTTTATCGGGATAGCGTGCAGCAGGTCCGTATTGGGCCACATTTTTAAAGGGTAATAACTTGGGCGATCCGTTCGTAAATGCCAGCGCTGATATATCGAATGGTATGATGTCGCCATTGAAAATATACTTCGATCCTTCAAGGAGAAATCCGAATATAGCACCAGGCAACATCATAGTAGCCGGATCGGGCGCCTGCTCATGGTTGAGTGGCAGCTTAGACCACAGTGCCGCAGGCGCTCCATTCTGGGCAACCGACATGCCGATATTCCGCGATGCAAGATTGACAGGATTTCCTTTCGCATCTATTACGGTAAGTGTAAGTGGTGAGTTGAGATCGGCCGTATACCCCATTGGGCGAACACCTGTTGCAATTCCTTTTTGTTCAAATCCCGAGTTACTCACTGCAACCGTAGATGCTGGTATGGCCGACTGCATGGATATAGAGAACGGGTATGGTTGAATGGTCCATAATGTGTCTGTTGAATTGAGCAAGCCTGTTTCGGGTTTCCATTTCACCACCTGCTGAACAGGCGGCAGGGGAGCTGCTTTTACACGACCGTTACTGTTGCTTTGTGGAGGCGGTGCATCGGTTGGAAGGAACGCATCTGCAAATCCTTTCCAATCGAGTTTATTAGGATCAGTTGCATTGGCCCCTGATCCGATTGGTATTGTAAATGATATCACATACCAATCCACTTCTGCCGATCCATGTGTTGGAGGTCCTTCGAGATTGAGCTTGGCGCCCAGCTCGGCTTTCAGTGTAACAGAAACACCTGCGATCACTGTTCCGAAAGAAGCACCAACCGTAATACCAATACCTACATTGAAATAGAAGGGTTTCCACTCGATCAGGAAATTGGCATAGGCATCGAGCCATGCTTTCAGCGGCCCCATCTCAAAAGTTACATTGAGGTATCCGCCCGCCATCACTGCTGTAGGGCACAATGCAAAATAGGCGCCTCCGCTGATGCTGATCTTTCCAACGGCTATTTCCATCTTCCACTGCATTCCCAGCCTGGGTACATCGGGATAATACACCGGTTTCTGAAATGCCGGATGATAGCCGCCGAGGGTAATAACAAAATCACCCGCCGGAATATGATAGTCTGTAGTGGTAATGTCTTTGTACCAGAGATAAAATGCAAATCCACCTGTAACCTTACAGTCTGTAGAAAGCACAAAGGAGTTGGGAGTAAGCTGCGCTTCTGCGGAGATGATTCCCTCCACCGGTTTAAAGGAAACTTTGATAGCCAGTTCAAAATAAGCAAGTGCTGAACTCTTTGGTATACCGGGAGGCAATGAGGCAAAACTCAAAC
>JACXTT010012590.1_pt1 | contig 11221 bp, 10 predicted proteins | sample 9270951 | NCBI WGS metagenome assembly JACXTT01 (sample SAMN15532306, study PRJNA645909) | rock metagenome | isolation source: weathered quartz diorite | place: Puerto Rico | collected 2017-06-21 | reverse complement strand
CCGCCGGGGTTTCCGGCGACTGCATCTTCGCCGCCGCCAGTTGGCCCGGGTAGTTCAGGCCGATGGCGAAGACCTGCGCTGGTCGCGGGATCGGCGGGCGGAGGCGTGCCTCGTCGAGCGGCCCTGTGGACGCTCCCAAGGCGAGCCCCTCCCCCCACCCCAGGAGATCGGCCCAACGGGCCAGCAGCGCCGTCGGATCGGCCGGAAACCGCCCTCCCGACGCCCGTTCCACGTCGGCGACGCTGCTTCCCAGGACGACGCCCGCGCGTCCGTTCACGTTGGCCAATCGCACGCTCATGGCTGCCTCCCGGGCGGCTTGTAGCGGGCGCCCGCTCGGACTTCCATGGGACCATGGCGTCCGCCGCTGCACCCGGGTGTCGCTTCAGGACTGGCGAACGCCCCTCTCGCGAGGATAGGATGCGCAGCCCCGTCGTCGACGGGGAGAAGACTCCAGCCGCCACGAGGTCGATAGTGAACACTGCGCTCACGTCCTGGGTCGATGAGGTTGCCGCTCTCACCAAGCCTGCTCGCATCCATTGGGTCGACGGATCGCAGGTCGAGAACGACAAGCTCATCGCCGAGATGCTCGACACCGGCGTGCTGCACCGCCTCAACCAGGAGAAGTTCCCGAACTGCTATCTCCACCGAAGCGACCCGAGCGACGTCGCCCGCACCGAGCACCTGACCTTCATCTGCACCCGGCAGCAGGTGGACACCGGCCCGACCAACAACTGGATGGAGCCCGCGGAGGCCAAGCGGAAGGTCGGTGCCCTGTTCCGGGGTTCGATGCAGGGGCGGACGATGTACGTCATCCCCTATCTGATGGGCCCGGCGGGCTCCCCGTCGAGCAAGGTCGGCGTCGAGATCACGGACAGCCCGTACGTCGTCGCCAACATGCGGATCATGACCCGCATGGGCGACGTGGCGCTCCAGGCGCTCGGCGACGGCACCGACTTCGTGAAGGGGTTGCACTCCCTCGGCGACCTCAGCCCCGATCGCCGCTTCATCTGCCACTTCCCCGAGGAGAAGCTGATCTGGAGCGTCGGGTCGGGCTACGGCGGCAATGCGCTGCTCGGGAAGAAGTGCTTCGCGCTCCGCATCGCGAGCACGCAGGCGCGCGACGAGGGCTGGCTCGCGGAGCACATGCTGATCCTCGGGCTGGAGAGCCCCGAGGGTGAGACGCGCTACGTCGCGGCCGCGTTCCCGAGCGCGTGCGGTAAGACCAACCTCGCGATGCTGGTGCCACCGGCCTCGCAGAAGGGCTGGAAGGTCTGGACCGTCGGCGACGACATCGCGTGGCTTCGCCCGGGTCCCGACGGTCGCCTCTGGGCCATCAACCCCGAAGCCGGCTTCTTCGGCGTCGCGCCAGGCACCGGCTCGAAGACCAACGCCAACGCGATGGCGACCCTGCGCGCGAACTCGATCTTCACCAACGTCGCCGTCGCCGACGACGGCAGCCCGTGGTGGGAGGGGATCGACGGCGGGGTCCCGGAGCACCTGATCGACTGGCGCGGCAACGACTGGCGCAAGGGCTCGACCGACAAGGCCGCGCATCCGAATTCGCGCTTCACCGCCCCGGCCCGCCAGTGTCCGTCGATCTCACCCAAGTTCGACGACCCGCAGGGCGTCCCGATCTCCGCGTTCATCTTTGGCGGCCGGCGCGCGCGCACCGCGCCGCTGGTGTTCGAGGCCTTCGACTGGGCGCACGGCGTGTTCGTCGGCGCGTCGGTCGCGTCGGAGACGACCGCGGCGCAGAGCGGCGCGGTCGGCGTCGTGCGGCGGGACCCGATGGCGATGCTGCCCTTCTGCGGCTACAACATGGCCGACTACTTCGGGCACTGGCTGAAGATCGGCCCGACGCTCGAGAACCCGCCGCGGATCTTCCACGTCAACTGGTTCCGGCAAGACGCGAAAGGCAAGTTCCTCTGGCCGGGCTTCGGCGAGAACATGCGCGTGCTGCGCTGGATCCTCGACCGCTGCGCGGGCACCGGGAAGGCGGTGGAATCGCCGATCGGCTGGCTGCCGGCCAAGGGCGCCATCGCCATCGACGGCCTCGACGTGAGTCCCGCGACGATGGACGATCTGCTGTCGGTCTCGACCGACGACTGGCGCACCGAGGCGGCCGGCATCGGCGAGTTCTTCGCCAAGTTCGACGGCCGGCTGCCGGCCGAGATGGACCGGCAGCGCGCGGCGCTCGTGAAGCGGCTCGGCTGAGCGCCGCTACCGCTTCATCGCCCGTAGCGCCTGCGCCGCCTCGTCGACGTGTTTGGTGGCCTGGAGCTGCGAGTTGAACACGTGTCGCACGACGCCCTGCGGGTCGATCACGAACGTGACACGCCCGGGCAGCAGCCCGAGCGTCGCCGGGACGCCGTACTGCTTGCGGACCGTGGCGCCCTTGTCGGCCACCAGTACGAACGGCAGGTTGTACTTCGACGCGAACTTGGCGTGCGACTCGGCGGAGTCGGAGCTGACGCCGATCACCTCGGCGCCGGCGTCCTTGAAGACCTCGTACTGGTCGCGGAACGAGCACGCCTCCTTGGTGCAGCCCGGCGTGTCGTCCTTCGGGTAGAAGTAGAGCACCACCGCCTTCTTGCCGCGGTAGTCGCTCAGGCGGACGGTGTGGCCGCTCCGATCCGGGAGCGTGAAGTCGGGGGCGGTGTCACCCGCCTTGATGGCTGGCTCGCTGTTGAACAGTCCCATAGGCGCCGCATGCTGCCACCACCCGCTCCGGCCGTCTAGCCCTTTGCAGAACGATCGGCGGCGAAGCGGAGCCGAACGTAGTCGGCGGTCCACTGCCCGTCGGCGTCGCAGAGCGCGGGGCGAAGCGCGTCGCGGACTTCGGCGAGAAAGGCTGGCCGCTCGGCGGCGGGGAGCGGCGCGGTGAAGCTCTCGGCGAACGTCTCGAGCCAGCCGACGACGTCGCCGGGCAGCGGCGTCGGGCGCGGGATGAGCGCGATCGACCGCACCGTGAACCCGCCGGCGATGAGCCGCTCCCCGTACGCGTCCGGCGTCGGGAAGTACCACGGGTCGTGCCGCTTGCCCTCGATGCCGCGCCGGTCGAGCGCGGCGATCAACGCGGTCCGGATGTGCTCGACGCATCCGTGCCCGCCGAACTCGGCGACGAACCGCCCGCCGGGCCGCAGCGCGCGCCGGGCGCCGGCGATCACGCCGTCGGCATCGTGCATCCAGTGGAGCGCGGCGTTGCTGAAGACCGCGTCGAACCCTTCGCGGAACGGCAGACGCTGCCCGTCAGCGACCGCGACGTGGAGCCCGAGCGCGTGCGCCGCCCGGACCTGCTGCGGGCTCCCGTCGACGCCGACGACGCGGCACCCGAGCTGCGCGAGCTTTTCCGTCAGCACGCCGTCGCCGCAGCCGACGTCGAGGATGCACTCGCCGGGCTGCGGCGCCAGCAGCTCGACCACCGGCGCGCCGAGATCGCTGACGAAGCGCGCGTTCCGTGCGTACCGATCCGGGTCCCAGTGCTGCGGCGACGACATGGTCAGACCCCCGACGCGAAGCGCACGCGATAGCCGTGCGGATCGCGGATGACGAAGTCGCGGAGCCCGTAGTAGCGGTCGGCGATCGGGTGGACGATCGGCACCCCGTTCGCGTGCGCCCGACGCTCCATCGCGTCGACGTCCGGCACCAGGATCCGGACGTCGAGCCCGACCCCGCGCGGCTCCGCGAGCGTCCCGCCCATCGCGCCGTAGTGCGACTCGTGCGCCACGAGGAGCACCGCCGGTCCGAGCGCGATCACCGCGAACGTGGCGTCGGCACCCGCTCCGTCCTGTTGCACGAGCGTGAAACCCAGCCGCTCGACGTAGAAGCGTACCGCCCGCTCGACGTCGGGGACGAACAGCTCGGGCGCGACCGGCGCGAGCTCGCTCATGCCGTGCGCGCCCGCCGCGTCGGCGGCGCGGGGTCGTCGAGGACGGCGAGGAGCCGGCGCGCGGCCTCCGTCGGCGTCAGCTTCGCCGACGCCACCGCCGCCTCGAGATCGGGCAGCAGCTTCTGCACGTCGCGGCGCGCGAGGAAGTGGTGCTTCAGCCCGTCGTCGATCATGTCCCAGAGCCAGCGCTGCTGCTGCTCGCTGCGGCGCGCGCCGAGCTCGCCCGACGCGTCGAGCTTCGTGCGGTGGTCCTGGATGATGCGCCAGACCTCGTCCATGCCCTGGCCGAGGAGCGCGCTCACCGTGACCACCGGCGGATCCCAGGCCCCGCTGGTGTGGCGGAACAGGTTGAGCGCGCTCCGGTACTGCGCCGCCGCCTGGGTCGCAGGCGCGACGTTGTCGCCGTCGGCCTTGTTGATGGCGAGCGCGTCGGCCAGCTCGAGGATGCCCTTCTTGATGCCCTGGAGCTCGTCGCCGGCGCCGGCCAGCATCAACACCAGGAAGAAGTCGACCATCGACGAGACCGCGACCTCCGACTGCCCGACGCCGACCGTCTCGACCAGCACGACGTCGTAGCCCGCCGCCTCGCACACCAGCAGCGCCTCGCGCGTGCGGCGCGCGACGCCGCCCAGCGAGCCTGCAGACGGGCTCGGCCGGATGAACGCGTCGGCCGACGCACTCAGCCGAGGCATGCGCGTCTTGTCGCCGAGGATGCTCCCACCCGAGCGCGCGCTCGACGGATCCACCGCCAGCACCGCGACCCGCTTCCCCTGCTCGATGAGATGGAGCCCGAAGGCCTCGATGAACGTGCTCTTCCCGACGCCGGGCACGCCGCTGATCCCGACCCGCGCCGCGCGCCCGGTGAGCGGGAGCAGGCGCTCGAGGAGCCGCTGCGCCGCCTCCTGATGATCCCCCCGCGTGCTCTCGACGAGCGTGATCGCCTTCGCGAGCGCGCGCCGGTTGCCCGCCCGCACGTCGGCGGCGAGCGCGTCGACCGAGACACTTGCCGGTGCCGTCACCGGCCGCTCCGGCGCACGCCCTCAGGCGCTCGCCGCACGTTGGGGCCCCCCGCCCGTCTCCGCCTCCCGGATCAACGCCAGCACGCGACGCGCGGCCTTCGGGATCTGCGTCCCCGGCCCGAAGACGGCCTTCACGCCCGCCTGCTCCAGGAACCCGTAGTCGCGCGGCGGGATGATGCCGCCGACGGTCACGATGATCTCGTTGGCGCCGAGCTGGCGGAGCTCCTTGATCAGCTCCGGCACGAGCGTCTTGTGGCCGCCCGACTGCGTCGAGATTCCGACCACGTGTACGTCGTTCTCGACCGCCTGGCGCGCGACCTCGGCGGGCGTCTGGAAGAGCGTGCCGACGTCGACGTCGAAGCCGAGGTCCGCGAACGCGGTCGCGATGACCTTGGCGCCGCGGTCGTGGCCGTCCTGCCCGACCTTCGCGACCAGCATGCGCGGGCGACGGCCGTGCTCGGCGGCGAACTTCGCGACCTCGGCCTGCATCGCCTTCCAGTCGTCGTCGCTCGCGAACTGCGCGCCGTAGACGCCGGAGATCGACTTGATCTCGGCGTGGTAGCGTCCATAGACCTTCTCGAGCGCATCGGAGATCTCGCCGACCGACGCGCGCGCCCGTGCCGCCTCGACCGCCAGCTCGAGCAGGTTGCCGGTGCCGGTCTCGGCGGCCCTGGTGAGCGCCGCCAGCGCAGTGGCGCACTTCGCCTGATCGCGGGTTTCGCGGATCCGCTTGAGTCGCGCTACCTGCGCCTCGCGCACCGCGGTGTTGTCGATCTCGCGGGTGTCGATCTCCGGCTCCTCCGCGAGCTGGAACTTGTTCACGCCGACGATCACGTCCTCGCCGCGGTCGATGCGCGCCTGGCGGCGCGCCGCGGTCTCCTCGATGCGGAGCTTCGGCATGCCCGACTCGATCGCCTTGGTCATGCCGCCGAGCCTCTCGACCTCCTCGATGATGCCGAGCGCCTTCGCCGCGAGCGCGTGGGTCAGCGACTCCATGAAGTACGAGCCCGCCCACGGATCGACGACCTTCGGAATCCCGGTCTCGAGCTGGAGGATGAGCTGGGTGTTGCGTGCGACCCTGGCCGACGCGTCGGTCGGCAGCGCGATCGCCTCGTCGAAGGAGTTGGTGTGGAGGCTCTGCGTCCCGCCCATCACGGCCGCCATGGCTTCGACGGTCGTGCGGATGATGTTGTTGAACGGATCCTGCTCGGTGAGGCTCGCGCCCGACGTCTGGCAGTGGGTGCGCAGCATGAGCGAGCTCTGCTGCTGCGGCGAGAAGTGCTTCTTAACGAGCGTCGCCCACAGGAGACGCGCGGCGCGCAGCTTCGCCACCTCCATGTAGAAGCCCATCCCGATCGCGAAGAAGAACGAGAGGCGGCCGGCGAACTGGTCGATGTCGAGGCCCTTGGAGAGCGCGGCGCGGACGTACTCCAGGCCGTCGGCGATCGTGAACGCCAGCTCGAGATCGCACGTCGCCCCGGCTTCCTGCATGTGGTAGCCGGAGATCGAGATCGAGTTGAATTTCGGCATCTCGCGGCTGGTGTACGCGATGATGTCGGCGCAGATGCGCATGGATGGTCCCGGAGGATAGATGTAGGTGTTCCGGACCATGAACTCCTTGAGGATGTCGTTCTGGATGGTGCCGGTGAGCTTCGCGCGCGGCACCCCCTGCTCCTCGCCGGCGACGATGAAGCTCGCCAGCACCGGCAGCACGGCGCCGTTCATCGTCATCGACACCGACATCTTGTCGAGCGGGACGCCGTCGAAGAGGAGCTTCATGTCCTCGACGGAGTCGATCGCGACCCCGGCCTTGCCGACGTCGCCGACCACGCGGGGGTGGTCGGAGTCGTAGCCGCGGTGGGTGGCGAGGTCGAAGGCGACGGACAACCCCATCTGCCCGGCGGCGAGGTTGGCGCGATAGAACGCGTTCGACTCCTCGGCTGTCGAGAAGCCGGCGTACTGGCGGATCGTCCAGGGCTGGCCGGAGTACATCGTCGCGCGCGGGCCGCGGAGGAACGGGTAGACGCCGGGGAGGCTGTCGGCGAACTCGAGGGTTTCGACGTCGGCGCGGGTCCAGAGCGGCTTCACGTCGATGCCTTCGGGCGTGTGCCAGACGAGGCCGTCGGGGTCGGCGCCCTTCCGTTCCTTGGCGGCGAGGTCGCGCCAGAGCTTCAGGTCGGCGGGGTCGGTCGGATGCGCCATCGGGGGCTAGAATCGACCATCCGACGGGTCCGTTCAACCACAGGCCGGTCGAAGCTCGACCTGCCCAACACCGCTATGGACAGGAGAACCTTCGGATCAGGTTGCGCGTAGGGATCGCCACGTACACGTTCCCGGCCGGATCCGCGGCTATGTTGCCCAGCATGCTCCAGGGGTCGACGGGCGACCTGCCGCGTCCCACATCGCGAGCAGCGTCCCATCACCAAGGAGCTTCTGGACACGCCCGACGCTCGGCGGGTCAGGGGAGCCGACGGGGGTGCCGCGGTCGGCGAGCAACGGATCACCGGTTGCGCCCGGCGTGATGTCGACCGCCACGGAGAGTTCGGACCACTTGGCGAGGAAGGTGCCGTCGCCAGGGAAGTGTTGGATACGAGAGGTCCCCAGGTAGTAGCTGGGATCGACGCCATCCGTGACCCAGACGCCGCCAGCGCTGTCCGCCGCGATGCGGGCAGGGCGATCGAACTGGCCGTCGCCCGTTCCGTGGCTCCCCCACTCGGTGAGGAACGTGCCGTCGCTCGCGAACTTCTTGATGCGCCCGGCGTCGAGCACATTTTGAACCGCTGGAGATGTCCCCACGTGGAAACGAGCAGGTCGCCGTTCACGTCCACCGCGATGTCGGTCGAATAGAACACGTAGAAGGACCTGACGAAGGTTCCACACCCGCCGGGCACGACGACACTCATCCCGCGCATCAACAGCATGTCAGCCAGAGAGAACACCTCGGCTTCCACGCGCACCTCGTCGCCACACGTTCCCGCATTCGTGATTTCGTTGAAGAGGTTGGCGCAGTATAGCCCCTCGCAGGTCCCCTCCACGGGCACGCCGCTGTTGTTGTCCTTCGACCCTTTGACGAGACGCTCCTTGCAACGGATGACCGCGCTCCCGTGCTTCCCGGCCGATCGCAACGACTTGTACGGACAGAGACCACTCCCCGGGACTGCGGTGAGGAGCCGAGCGATGCTCTCCTCCAACGTCGCGTCCACGTCTGCGACCGTTCCGCCGCAGCTCGACCCGCCCTTGGCCGCTGCCACGTCGAACTTCACCTGCGCCTTCGCGAGACACACCGGGTCGACGGCGACGGCCTTCCGCTTGGCCTTCGCGTAACAGGTCATCACCGCCGAGAGCCTCGCCGCACCCGCCCTGTCCCGCGCGCTCACGCACTTCTGCCGTGGCGTAAGCAGGGCCGAACCCGGCGCGCTCCAGAGGAGGATCAGCCGCAAGGACGGCGAGAGAGGACGCAGATCCGCGGGGCATCATCGATATCTCCTTTGGAGGTGGGAGATCGCAGGACTCGACTCCCTGCGTCCCCCTCCCCGAAGTCCTGCCCACGCTACGCCAGCAAGAAGCGACGGGTAAAGGAATTTCTCGCCGGCGAAGCCGTTGGACCGACCGCCGGGTCGCTCGTCACGCATGGCGATGGGCCCTTGACACAGGTTAGACACTCGTATTATACAAATGCCCAATACGGACGCGCAACAGACGCCCGGGGCCACCACCGCTCCAAACGCTCCAGACGGAGCAGAAGGGAAACGCCGATGTCCACCGCTGTGCACCCCGCAACCCCGTTCACCGTCCGGGCGCCCGCCGCGAGCCGCGTGTCGATCCTGCTCTACGGCGTCGCGACGTACACCTTCTTCCTGGTCGTGTTCCTCTACACGATCGGCTTCGTCGGCGGCTTCGTCGTGCCGAAGCACATCGAGAACGGCGTGCTCGTGAGCCCGCTCCGCGCGATCATCGTCGACGTGCTCCTGCTGGCGCTGTTCGCGATCCAGCACACCGTGATGGCCCGCCCCGCCTTCAAGCGGTGGTGGACGCAGATCGTGCCGCCGGCGGCCGAGCGGAGCACGTTCGTGCTGTGCGCGACCGCGCTGCTGGCGCTCATCGTCTGGCAGTGGCGCCCGCTCCCGGGCGTCGTGTGGGAGGTACGGAACCCGGTCGCCGTGGCCATGCTGCACGGGCTCTACTTCCTCGGGTGGGGGATCGTCCTGTACGCGACGTTCCTCATCGACCACTTCGAGCTCTTCGGGCTGCGGCAGACGATCGCCTACGCGCTCGGGCACCCGATGAAGCCGGTCCAGTTCACCGAGCGATCCCTCTATCGCGTCGTGCGGCACCCGCTCATGCTCGGGTTCCTGACCGCCTTCTGGGCCGCGCCGGTGATGTCCCCGGGCCGACTCCTCTTCGCGGGCGTGATCACGGCGTGGGTGCTGGTCGCCATCCGCATCGAGGAGGCGACGCTAGTCGAGCTGCACGGCGCGCAATACGAGCACTATCGCCGCCGCGTGCCGGCACTGCTACCACGGCTCGTCCGCCCACGCGGCCGGACGGAAGAGAGGGTCGCCGAATGACGAACCCGAGCGCAGCGACCCGGAGCGGGGCCCAGCACCGGGGCCCTGCCCCGCGGATGCAGCCGGCGGGCGCATCCGAAGGACGCCGGGAAGCCGTCACCGCCCTGCTCGACGCGGCGGAGCGCCTCCTCGTCGAGCAGGGCTACGGCGCGATCACGACCCGCAAGCTCGCCGAGCAGGCGCGCGTGAACCACGGCCTCGTGCACTACTACTTCGGCTCGATCGAAGAGGTGCTGGTGCAGGTCCTCGAGCGGTTCACCGCCCGCCTGATCGAGCGCCAGCGGGCGATGTACGCCAGCGATCGCCCGTTCCTCGAGAAGTGGCGCACGGCCTGGGGATATCAGCAGGAAGACCTGGCGAACGGATACACGAAGATCTGGCTCGAGCTGCAGGCCCTGGCCTGGAACCGACCGGCGCTGCGCGCGCGCGTGCAGCAGGTGAACGAGGACTGGCGCCGCGTGCTCACGGAGGCGTTCGCGGGCCCCCGCCGCGAGTACGGCTTCGACGCGCTCTCCCTCGAGGCGACGGTGAGCCTCGTGATGACCATGGCGCAGGGATACACCCTCGAGCGCTTGTCCGGCATCGACGAGGGCCACCGCGCTCTCCTTTCCGAGATCGACGGCTGGATGAAATCGCATAACCTGAAGACCAAGCGCGTCCGATCGCGCAAGGAGCGTTCGGCATGAGACTCACCTGGCGACCGACCGGCGAGCAGAGCCGCGCCCGCCATCCCGACGCGGACGGCTGGGCCGTCCGCGAGGACGGCACGCGGATCTTCTACGAGGTGTACGGCAACGGCGACCGCACGCTGGTCTTCGTGCCCCCGTGGGCGATCGTGCACTCCCGCCTCTGGAAGGCGCAGATCCCCTACTTCGCGCGCCACGCGCGCGTGATCGCCTTCGATCCGCGTGGGAACGGTCGCTCGGACCGGCCGGCGGACGTCGCGTGCTACTCGGAGGACGCGAACGCCGCCGACATCGGCGCCGTCCTGGACGCGACCGGCACCGCGCGCGCCGTCCTCGTGACCATGTCGCGCGGGTGCCAGCGCAGCCTGCTGTTCGCGGCCGAGCATCCCGAGCGCGTCGAGGGCCTGGTGTTCATGTCGTGCGGCACCCTCCTCTCGCCCGAGCGCTGCGAGCGCGATTCCATATCGCAGCAGGCGCTGCCCGCCCTCGATGTCCCGGTCGACGCCCTTCCCTTCATGAACTACTTCAACCGCGAGGCCTGGGCGCGCGATCCCGAGACCTATCGGGCCTTCCTCATCTGGTTCTTCGAGACGTTCTTCGAACCGCACTCGACCAAGCAGATCGAGGACGCCATCGGCTGGGGGCTCGAGACCGACGGCGCCACGCTCGCCGCGACCCATCTCGCCCCCCAGCTCGACGCCGAGCGGACGCGCGAGCTGTGCGCCCGCATCCAGTGCCCCACGCTGGTCCTCCACGGCACCGACGATCAGATCACGCCGTTCGCCGAGGGCGAGGCGCTGGCGGCGGCGCTCGGCACGCGCCTCGAAGCCGTCCCGGGCTCCGGCCACGGACACATGGCACGGAAGCCCGTGCAGGTGAACCACGCGGTGCGCGAGTTCCTCGAGCCTGGCTTCGAGCGCGAGCCCGTCGCGCGCCGGCCCAGCCGCGGACCTCCTGGCCCGAAGCGCGTGCTCTACATCCCTTCGCCCAACGGTCCCCGCCCCCCGCCGCCCCAGCGTCCGACCCCCCCCACCACCTCGCCGGAGGTGCTACGGCTCC
>JACXTT010012589.1_pt1 | contig 11222 bp, 12 predicted proteins | sample 9270951 | NCBI WGS metagenome assembly JACXTT01 (sample SAMN15532306, study PRJNA645909) | rock metagenome | isolation source: weathered quartz diorite | place: Puerto Rico | collected 2017-06-21 | reverse complement strand
CCAAGCCCCAAGCCCCAAGCCCCAAGCCCCAAGCCCCAAGCCCCAAGCCCCAAGCCCCAAGCCCCAAGCCCCAAGCCCCAAGCCCCAAGCCCCAAGCCCGCGCGCCGGAAGCCGGGATAATTCCCGGGTGCTGAACAAGAACAAGGCGGCGATCCTCGGGGGCGGAGCGTACGGGACGGCGCTCGCGCAGGCGCTGGCGCGCGCGGGCCAGGCGAGCGAGATCGTCGTGATCGAGCATTTCACCGAGGTGGTCGACGCGATCAACCGCGACCACCGCAACGAGCGCTTCCTGCCCGGCGTCGCGCTCTCGCCGCGCATCCGCGCCGCCGGCCACGGCGCCGCCGTGAGCGGGGCGGGAACGGTTTTTCTCGCCGCGCCAACCGGCCACGCCGACAAAATCCTTCGCGACGCGTCTCCCGACCTCGAGGCCGGCGCGATCGTGGTCGTGGGCACCAAGGGCTTCTGGGGCGATCCGCCGCAGCGCGGCGACGAGGCCGCGCGCCGCGCCGCGCCGGGTCAGCCGATCGCGACGATGGGCGGCGGCGGCCTCGCGGGCGAACTCGGTCTCGGACTGCCGACGCTGCTGGTGATCGGCGGCGAGACCGAACCTGCGGAAGCGGTCGCCCGTCTGCTTCGCGGCCCCGCGCTGCGCGTCGAAATTTGCGCCGACCGCGAAGGCGTCGCGCTCTGCGCCGCGCTCAAGAACATCTACGCGCTCGGCATGGCGGTCCTCGAGACCCCCTGCGGCGGCGGCGAGAACTGGCGCGGCGCTTTCATGCGCGCGGCGATCGACGAGATGGAGCGTCTCACCGGGGCGCTCGGCGGCCGCCCCGAAACCGTCCGCGGCCCCGCGGGGCTCGGCGACCTGATCACCACCGCGCTCTCCGCCCGCTCGCGCAACCGCCGGCTGGGCGAGATGATCTCGGCCGGCACCCCGCTCGCCGAGGCGATCGAGGAATTGCAGCACCGCCCCGAGGGGCTCGACGCGCTCGAGTTCGCCGCCGGTCATCCCGAGCTCGAGGCGATCCATTTCCCGCTCCTCCACTCGATTTCGAAGGCGCTCGAGGGGAACCTGCTGCCCGCGCAGGTCCTCTTCGGGCTGAAGAAGGCGACGGGATGAATCGCCCGGGCCTGGTTTCTGCGTCTGGCCGGCGTTTGCAACCGGCCACTCAGGACTCAGGGCTCAGGACTCAGGATTCCACGCCGGAGGCGCGGCCATGAGCGGCAAATTCCGGGCCACCGCGCTCTCGAAGGAGGGGGGAAAAACCCTCCCCTTCCCGTGGCGGCGCGAGACGGCCGGGAGCGCGCTCTGGTTCCAGCACGAGACGAAGAAGCCGGAAGTCCTGCGCGCGGCCTTCATCGCGCCCGAGGGGGCCGCGACCTCGCCGCTCGGCCGCGGCGGTTTCCACTACGACCATCCCGCGCTCGGCCCCGTGCGCGTGAAGCGCCACCGCCGCGGCGGCCTCATCGGGCTGCTGTTTCCCGAGGCCGGCCTCGACGAGGCGCGGGCGCGCAGCGAGCTAAAGGCCGAGGTCGCGCTCCGCTTCGCCGGCTTCCTCACCCAGGAGACGCTCGCGGCGCGCATCGCGGAAGACTCGCCGCGCCTGCAGTCGCTCCAGCGTTATTTCCCCGATGAGAAGACCCACGCCGAGCTGCAGGCCGCCGGCGAGCTGAGCGCGATCCAGTCCGACCGCGCCGCCGCGCTGCTCAGGGACCTCGTCGCCGCCGGCTGGTGGCACCGCGACGCCAACGGCGGCAACCTGCTCTGGAACGCGCACGAGGGGCGCTGGCGGATCATCGACCTCGCCTCCGCCCGCCCCTGCGGCGCCTCCGCACGCGCCCTCGCCATGATGCACAAGCGCCTCGCCAAGCCGCCGCGGCAATATCGTTGATTGCGTCGTAGGGGCGAGTGGCACTCGCCCCGTAATCATGTTCCGTTGGCGACGACCCGGCGACAATTCACCGGGCGAGCGCCACTCGCCCCTACGGCCGCCCGCCAACCCTTTCTCTAAAATCCCCCCATGAGCAAGACGATCTCGCTTTCGCGCCGGCTGCGCGACACCGACCCGGCGGCGGCCGACCTGATCCCGATCTACACCGGCATCACCACCGCCGCGCGCGTGATCCGCAACGCGCTGGGGCGCGGCGAGCTGGGCGACGCGATGGGGGTCACCGAAAACACCAACGTCCACGGCGAGACGGTGAAGATGCTCGACGCGCTGGCGAACCAGGCCTTCCTCGACGCCTACTCGGCGGTCTCCGACCACGCGCTGGCCGGCGTCGTCTCCGAGGAGATGGAGCACCCGCGCATCCTCAACGAATCGGGCCACTACTTCCTGATGATCGACCCGCTCGACGGCTCGTCGAACATCGACAACAACATCACGGTCGGCGCGATCTTCTCGCTCGTCCCCCACCCGCGTCCGGGGCGCGCCCCCGAGATGGCCGATTTCTTGCGCCCGGGCCGCACCCAGGTCGCGGCCGGCTACGTGATGTTCGGCTCCGCCACCCTGCTGGCGACCGCGGCGGCGGGCGGCGTCGACGTCTTCACCCTCAACGAGGACGACGGCGAGTTCCACCTCACCCGCGGCGATCTGAAGATCCCGTCGGGCGCGACCTACTCGCTCAACGACTCCGGCTACTTCAAGTGGACCCCCGCGATGCAGCGCGTCGCCGACAAGCTGCGCCGCGGCGAGCTGCTCGGCGCCAAGACCAACGCCCGCTACGTCGGCTCCCTCATCGCGGACGCCCACCGGACGCTGCTCAAGGGCGGCTGCTTCTTTTATCCGGGCGAAGCGAAAAAGCCCGAAGGAAAACTCCGCCTCCTCTACGAAGCCTGCCCGATGGCCTACCTGTACGAGAAGGCGGGCGGCAAAGCGAGCGACGGGAAGACCGCGATTCTCGACCTCGTCCCGAGCGAAATCCACCAGCGGACCCCGCTCCTGCTCGGCGATCGCGCCTGCGTCGATGCCATCGAGAAGGAACTGACGGTCTGACCGCCGCACGCCCCATCTTTCGTCATGGAGAGCACGGAGGAAGCACGGAGACCACGGAGCCGGATTGATTGTCTTGAGGGTCACGTTCTTAGAATCTGCAATTTACCCAGCTCTCCGTGGACTCCGTGTTGAAAAATCAGACCGCTTCTCCCGACGACGCGCCGCCCCTCCAGTTCGTGAAGGGGATCGGCCCCGCGCGGGTGAAGGCGCTCGCGGAGGCGGGCTTCCGGACGCCCGAGTCGCTCTTCTTCCACCTGCCGTGGCGCTACGAGGACCGGCGGGCGGACCTGCCGATCGAGGCGCTGATTCCCGGCGCGCAGGTGGCGCTGCGGGCGGCGGTCGCGCACTGCCGGGTGATCCGGACGCGGCGACGGGGGTTGACGATCGTCGAGTCGCACCTCGCGGTGCGCCTCTCGAAAGGCGGCCAGGCGCTGATCGGCGCCACCTTCTACAACCAGCCGTGGCTCGGGAAATCGTTCACGCCAGGGCGCGAGCTCTTCGTCTGGGGGCGGTTGGAGCGGGACGGGCGGCCGAACCAGCCGTCGCTCAAGTTCATGAACCCGGAGATCGAGCTGAGCGACGGGGTCGCCGATGCGGAGGGCACGAGCGGGATTCACGCCGGCCGCATCGTGCCGGTCTACCACCGCTTCGCCGAGATCGCGCCGCGCAAATGGCGCGAGATCCTCCACCACCTGCTGCCGCGCGCCGATTCGATCCCCGATCCGCTCAACCCGCTCGCGAAGAAACTGACCCTCCCCCCGCTCGCGCAGGCGCTGCGCGCGATCCACGCACCTGAAAATCCGCTCGAGGGGGAAACGATCGCCGCCTCGCTCGAGCCGGCGCGCCGCCGCCTCGCCTTCGACGAATTGTTCTTCCTGCAGGCGGGACTGCTCGCGCGGCGCGAGCGCTTCACGCGCGAGAGCGGGCCGGTCCTCCCCGCCCCCGCCACCGGCAAGCTCCCGTTCACGGACTTGCTCCCGTTCGAGTTGACCGGCGCGCAGAAGAAGGCGCTGGTCGAGATCAACGGGGATGTCGCCTCCGGCCACGCCATGCATCGCCTGCTCCAGGGCGACGTCGGCAGCGGCAAGACCGCGGTCGCGCTCCTGACCGCGTTGCGGTTCGCGAAGGACGGGAAGCAGAGCGCGATCATGGCGCCGACCGAACTGCTCGCCCGCCAGCACCTGCGCACCTTCCAGCAGTGGGTCGGGAAAGAGGCGCGGGTCGGCTTCCTCTCCGGTGAGCTCACGGCCGCCGAACGACGGCAGACCTTGAAGGCGATCGCCTCGGGCTGGTTCCAGATCGTCCTCGGCACCCACGCCCTCTTCCAGGAGAAGGTCGAGTTCCAAGACCTCGCCTTCGCGGTGATCGACGAGCAGCACCGCTTCGGCGTCGAGCAGCGGCTGCTGCTCAAAGAAAAGGGGAAGAGCGGGCTGCACATGCTGGTGATGAGCGCCACCCCGATCCCCCGCTCGATCACCCTGACCCTTTTCGGCGACCTCGACCTGACGCTCCTCGACGAGAAGCCCCCCGGGCGCGGCAAAGTCGTCACCGCGGTCCGCTCGCCCGCCGCGCGCGGGAAGGTCGACCAGTTCCTCGAAACCGAGATGGCGGCCGGGCGGCAGGTCTACGTCGTCTACCCGGCGATCGAGGAGTCGGCGCTGGAGCTGAAGACCGTCACCGAGGGGGCGGAGGAATTGCGCCGCCGCTTCCCGAGGCGCAAGGTCGGCCTCCTCCACGGCAAGCTCAAGGAGGCGGAGAAGACGACCGTGATGCTCGACTTCGCCGCCGGCAAGCTCGACCTGCTCGCCGCGACGACCGTCATCGAGGTCGGCATCGACGTCCCCAACGCGACCGTGATGTGCGTCGAGCACGCCGAGCGCTTCGGCCTCTCCCAACTCCACCAATTGCGCGGCCGGGTCGGCCGCGGCGGCGCGAAATCGTGGTGCATCCTCCTCCCCGGCGACGAGGTGACCGAGGAAGGTCGCGTCCGCCTCGAGGTGATGGAGCAGACCGACGACGGCTTCCGCATCGCCGAGGAAGACCTCCGCCTGCGCGGCCCCGGCGAAATGCTCGGCACCAAGCAGTCCGGCGTCCCCGAAATCAAGATCGCCGACCTGAGCCGCGATTTACCGCTGCTCGAAAAAGCCCGCGCGTCCGCGATCGCCTACCGCGCCGGGGAACTGCCCTTCACACCGACGGGAAAAGCGCAGATCGAGCAGCGGCTACGAGACCTCTGGGGCGACCGGCTCGATTTCGCGCACTCGGGGTAAAATAAAGTGGGGGAAAAGCCACCGCCCAGATACACTTAATCTAAGGTTATTTGGCATCTTCCCATCTCACCCATCGATAATCATTCTTAAATCGCTCTGCTCCGGCCAAACGTTCCTCTGCACTCTGCGTTCTATAGCGTGAGAAGATATTGTATGTCTTATCGGGAATTTCCGACAACGCCTTTACTATTTCCAAGTATACTATTGGGTTAGCTACAAGATTTGCACTACCGATCGATCTGCGCAATTGCTCAGTTTCCTTACTTGAAAGGGGCATCGTATCCTGGGTGTCGGGTACAAGTCCAAGCAGCTTGAAGTAATCATAAGAAGCAGATGCCGCTAATTTCGCTTGTCTCTCTAAGGAAGGGTTAGGTTTCTTGCCACAATCATTTGAAATGCAGATCGCCAATAGCTCTACATAAGCATTATTCTCCACGTAAGCACGATCATACAATGACCTGGCGTTCAAATAAGATCTTGAATTATGATCAATTTTACTACTTTGAATCCTCGCAGCCCAAAGCGTAGCCAATTCTCTTTGTTTAGATAAAAGCACTATAGAGTCACGGTTGTTGACCAATTCGCTAGAGCCAGCACGCCTACATGCATTTGGTAACAAAGTAAGCAGGATGATAATTCCCGTAAACTTGGACTTATCTAACTTCAAGCGACAAGACCTCAGGATATTTCTAGTAAATGTCATTGTGGAAATCTGCAAAAGGATGCTGTGAAAATATCGCATGGCTACCTCAGTAGAAAAACAAGGTTCGATCAGGCACACCTACCCCACTGCCCCCACCGTCGCGTTGAGGCTCGCCTCGTCCTCGACATTCAGGCTCTTCGCGCCGCCGGCGATGCGCTTGCTGAGGCCGGTGAGGACTTTGTCGGGGCCGATCTCGGGGATGGGGGGGATGGCGGGGATTCATGGAATCAACCGGGTCTGGACGCGATGAGGGCGGCGTTGCAGCGTTCGAAGAGTTTCCGGCTTTCGATCTCGCCGACGGGGCTGAGGCGGATTTCAGAATTGTAGAGCAAGGCGATCCGCCCGGTTTTCTCCAGCCACGGCACCGGCGTGTGCCGGTGGGCGTTCCAGAATCGTTCGAAAGCCGCGCGCACTTCGTCCGGCGTGGAATCGTCGGGGATCGCCAGGTCGAGGTACGTTCTCACCTCGTTCCCGCCCGGGCGCACCTCCGGAAAGAGCCGGACGAGCTCCCCGGCCGCCTGTTCAAGCACCGCTTTCGGATCGGTCGAATCCCACTCGACGCGCTCGGAACGATAGAGATAGGTGTTGATCCCCTCGCTCGCACCATCCGGGGAGCGGACCCTGAGCGCGGAGATGAACATCAGGCTGCCCGCGGCAGATGCGGCGGGCGGCGATCGCCCGCGCGAAGCTCCGGCTCGTACACGTCCGGACCCGCCTGGGGTTCGGCCGCCTTGACGCGGCTGAAGACGGCTTCCACCTCATCACGCTCCGCCGGGGTCAGCTTGTACCACAGCGACTCCAGGAACTCGTCGTACGCATCGTCCAGGACCGGGTCCAGCCGGTCGCACTCGCGCCGCCACAACAGCTCCAGGAAGAGCGCGAGATAACGGTCGGAGTTCTTCATGGCGCGATTTTCCAATCATCGCGGGTATTTTGCAAGGCGCCCTGATAATCGGCGAGCGCCATCGCCGCCGAGGGCTCGACGAAGCCGTGGATCGGGTTGACGGGATCGAGGCGGAATGTCAGGCGGCTCCCGAGCGCGTTTTCCCCGATGACGTAGACGCGAAAGCCCGGCTTGTGGCGAAGGTTGAGCGGCACATTCTCGGCGCGATCCGGGTTGACCGACAATCCGCCGGCTGCCGGGTGAACCAGCCCGGCATCATCAGGCGCGATGTCACGCGGGATCCGAACTTGCAGTGTGCCGAAACCCGGGCCGCGCTCCGGCCGCCCCTGAGTATCCATTCGCATCGCCCGAAACAGCTCGCGCAAGTCGGTTCCCCCTTCGTGTCCTTCGTGCTGAAAACCTTACTGAATCGCCCCCACCGTCGCGTTCAGGCTCGCCTCGTCCTCGACGTTCAGAATCTTGGCGCCATCGGCGATGCGCTTGATGAGGCCGCTCAGCACCTTGTTTGGCCCGATCTCGATGAAGGTGGTGACGCCGAGGGCGGAGAGATTGCGGATCGACTCTTCCCATCGCACCGGGGCGGAGACCTGGCGGATGAGGCCGTCGCGGGCGGCGGCGGCGGTGGTCACGACTTTCGCGTCGGCGTTGTTCATGAGCGGGACGGCGGGGTCGTTCCAGCGCAGCTTCAAGAGGACCGGCTCGAGCTTGAGCTGGGCGGGCAGCATGAGCGGACAATGGAAGGGGGCGGAGACGTCGAGCAGCTTCACCAGTTTCGCGCCCAGCGCTTTCGACTCTTTCATCGCCGCCTCGACCGCGACCTTCGCGCCGGCGACCACGATCTGGCCCGGGGCGTTGAGATTGGCGGGGGTGACGACCCCGCCGGTGGCGACCGCCGCCTTGTCGCACGCCTCCTGCACCTTCTCGGGGGCGGCGCCGATGATCGCCGCCATCGCGCCTTCGCCCACGGGCACCGCCTCCTGCATGAACTGGCCGCGCGCGCGGACGGTCTTCACCGCCTCGCCCAGGTCGAGCGCGCCGGCGGCGACCAGCGCAGAGTACTCGCCCAGCGAGTGGCCGGCGACGTAGTCGGGCTTGGGGAGTTTGTCCTTGACCGCGTGGTAGATCGCGACCGAGGTGGCGAGGATGGTCGGCTGGGTGTTCTCGGTGAGCGAGAGGGTCGCCTGATCGCCGTGGAAGCAGACCTCGGAAATCTTGAAACCGAGCGCCGCGTTGCAAACCTCGTAGGCGTGCTTCGCGGCAGGATGGTTCTCGTAAAACCACGCCCCCATGCCGGGAACCTGCGAAGCCTGGCCGGGGAAGACGAAGGCGATTTTCGACATGGGCGGATTTTAGCGGGCGGATCGGTCTAAAATTTCCCCATGGACATGGGCCTGACACCGCAGGAGCGCACCTTCCGCTGCCCCGGCTGCAACGAAGTCACGGAAACCGGACGGACGACCTGCCTGCACTGCGGGCGGTCGATCGGCACGGAGGAGGCCGAGCGGGGCGCGAACCTCAGCGACGCTCTCGCAAGCGCTCATTCGGAGGCGAGTAACCTGCGCAATCTCACGATGACCACCCTGCCGGTTTTCGGCCTGAGCTTGCTCCCGGCGTTCGGCATGCTCACCCGGCTGTTCGGTTATGCCGCGTTCGTGATGTGGATATCGGTGCCATTTTTCCTGCTGCGCTGGTTCAAGCGCCACCGCCAACTGGGGGATCACCCCGAATTGAAAGATGCCAAGCGCAATCTGGGCATCGGTGCCGCGGTCTGGGGATTGACCGCGATCGGCTATTTGGCGCTCCTCGTGCTTCTGCTCGGCGTCATGTACGCCGCTTGGCGAAGCGGGGTGCGCTGAACGCAGCGGGTAAAACAAAGGGCCCGCCACCTGCGTGGCGGGCCCCGAACGGCTCCGGGCTGGCCGGACCGTCAACGGCGGATATCGCGCCTACTTGACGGCGTTGACGAGAGCCTTGCCGGGCTTGAAGCGGGCGACTTTGCGGGCCGGAATCTTGATCTTGGCGCCGGTCTGGGGATTGCGTCCCTCGCGTGCTTTGCGCTTGGAGACCTTGAAGGTCCCGAATCCGACGATGGTCACATCGTGACCTTTCTTGAGGGACTTGGCGATGGAGTCCACGAACGCGTCCACGGCGCTGCCGGCTTTCGCCTTGCTGATCTCGGCTTCCTCTGCGACCGCTTCGATGAGTTGGGCTTTGTTCACGGGTATTTACCTCCGCCTACAATCTGTTTCCCGGCCGCCGGGCTGTCAAGCCCGAGGGGAAAAGCCGCCAGACCCGCGCCCCGCGCATGTTCCACGGGGGGCGATTGTTAAAGTGAAGGGTGAAGAACGGCGCGCGCGGCAGGACGGCCGGCGGGTGAAAGCGTGGGGGCGGCCACCCTCTCCGCCGGCGGCGGGGACGATTCAGCCGCGCAGCCCGCGCCCCTTAAACTTCCCGCCATGCGCTCGACCCACCGTCCCCTCCCGAACGCGGGCTCCGTGAGCTACCAGTTGAAGATCTTCTCGGGACGGGCGAACCGGCCGCTGGCCGAATCGGTGGCGCATTTCCTGGGGCAGCCGCTGGGGCAGATGGAGCTCTACAACTTCTCCGACGGCGAGAACTACTGCCAGATCAAGGAGAACGTGCGCGGCGGCGACGTCTTCGTCATCCAGCCGAGCTGCCAGCCGGTCAACGACAACCTGATGGAATTGCTGCTGATGATCGACGCCTTCAAGCGCTCGAGCGCGCAGCGGATCACCGCGGTCATCCCCTACTACGGCTACGCCCGCCAGGACCGCAAGGACAAGCCGCGCGTGCCGATCTCGGCCAAGCTCGCCGCCGACCTGTTGACCGCCGCCGGCGCCCACCGGGTGCTGTGCGTCGACCTGCACGTGCCGCAGATCCAGGGCTTCTTCGACATCCCGGTCGACCACCTCTTCGCCGCGCCGCTGTTCGTCTCCTCGATCTCGAAATTGAACCTCCCCGACCTGACCATGGTCTCGCCCGACGCGGGCGGCGTGGAGCGCGCGCGGGCTTACGCGAAAAGATTGGGCGCCCAGCTGGCGATCCTCGACAAGCGGCGCGAGAAGGCGAACGAGTCGGAGGTGCTGCACGTGATCGGCGACGTCCACGGCCGCTCCTGTTTCATCGTCGACGACATGGTCGACACCGCCGGCACGCTGGTGAAGGCGGCCGAGGCGCTTAAAAAAGCCGGCGCCCGCGAGGTCTACGCCTCCGCCACCCACGCGGTGCTTTCGGGGCCGGCGGTCGAGCGGATCCAGAATTCGGTCCTCTCGCGCGTCTTCGTCACCGACTCGATCCCGCTCACCGAGGAGAAGCGGGCCGGCGGCAAGATCGAGCGCCTCTCGGTGGCCCCGCTCATCGGCGAGGCGATCAAGCGGATCCACGAGGAATCGTCGGTCAGCTCGCTGTTCGTCTGACCGCCCCGGCCACCCGCGCGCCGGGCGTCAGCGCCGCGCCCGGACCAGCAGCAGCAGCCCGGCGAGGTCCACCAGGTAGTGCGCGACGACCGGCGCCAGCAGCCCGCCGGTTTTTTTCCTCAGCCAGAAGAACGGCAGCGCGAGCAGCGCGGTGAGCGGGATCGCGACCGCGCCCTGGCCGGCGTGGATGAGGCCGAAGAGGACGGCGCTGAGCGCGATGGCGAGCGGCGGGCGGGCGCCGGCGCGGGCGTAGAGAGCGGGGAGCGCGCCGCGGAAGAACCATTCCTCCGCCAGCGCGGCGGCCGGCAGCGCGGTCATCCAGGCGATCCAGGCGTGGCGCGAGTCGGGGAGGAGATCGGGATCGACCCCCATTCTCATCCCCGCCCGCTCGGCGAGCCGGGACAATGCGCCGTTGAGCGCGAGGATCGCCGCCCCGCCCGCGACGCCCCACGCGAGCTCGCGGAAGCGGCGCGGCGGCCCGTCGGAAAAGCGCGCGCGGGCGGCGAGCGCGGCGGCGAGGAACAGGAATTCGAAGGCGAGGATGCTGAAGGCGGCGCCCCCCGCCATCGAGCCGGTCCGTTCGGCCGCCAAGCCGGCCACCGCGCTCGCGGCGACATAGCCGGCGCCGATCAGCAGCAGCGCCCCCAGCGTGACGAGGAAAACGCGCCAGGAATTCGCGGCCGCCGGCTCGCTCGTCCGGGGTCGGTCCATCGGCGCGCGCCCCCGCTCACTCGCCCAGCGCCGCGAGGCCGCGGGCCAGCCGCGCGCGCGCGCCGTCCGCGAAGGCGGGGATCCCGCACGCCGCGCCCGCTTCGTAAAGCGGAATCAATTTGTCGAGCTCGGGTCCCGACTCGCGGCCGGTGAGCGCCAGGCGGAGGGGGTGGAAGAAGGCTCCGCCCTTCACGCCCCCCG
>JACXTT010012588.1_pt1 | contig 11222 bp, 11 predicted proteins | sample 9270951 | NCBI WGS metagenome assembly JACXTT01 (sample SAMN15532306, study PRJNA645909) | rock metagenome | isolation source: weathered quartz diorite | place: Puerto Rico | collected 2017-06-21 | reverse complement strand
GAGCTTGGCTCTTGTTATAGTCCCCACAGTTTACCAGTATGGGCCTTAGCCCGAACCCGTTCCTTTCTTTGGGCCGCTGACAGTTAGCCAAGAGTCCGTACAGGGCCGAATCGTGGACAAGGCTTGAGCTTGATTGGTGAGGGTGAATGCCCACGCGTGCGTTGTGAAAGATCGTGAACGTTCCGAGTTCCAAGCCCCCTCCAAGGAGATCGTCGAGTTCCCAGAGTCCCGTGCTGAGCCTGGGTTGACCGGTTAATTGTTTGAGGACGGCCAGGGCATCGATGAACTCTGACTTCATCGACGATCTAGCCGGGACGCTCGAGTGAAATGTGTATGCTGTGGGCAGTGGCCTTGGCTTGCGATGCTCGCTGCCCTACCGGTCGTTGTGTTCTAGCCCTTACTTTTGTTTTGGTGTAGCGTCTTGGACGCCTTTTTCTGTAATCTGGAAGTACGCTTCGCTTTCTGGCAAGTACGGTGAGTCGAACACTTTTGCGACACGTATGCCTCCCGAAGCCTTTCGAAGCATTATTCGGTGGGTTGACGCGTGGGCTAGGATGTTGCCGCCGGCTGGTCTCGTGGGGTCGCCGAAGAACGCTTGCGGATTCGCCTGAACCTGGTTCGTAATTATCACGGCGAGGTTCAGCGTCTGTGATATTCGGGCAAGCTTATGCAGGTGAGAGTTGAGCCTCTGTTGGCGTTCCGCCAGGGATTCGCGCCCAATGTACTCTCCTCGGAAGTGTGACATGACCGAGTCGACTATCATCAGCTTCACCTTTTCTTCTTGGCAGACTTTGAACGCGTGGTCTACGCTCAGTATTTGATGGTCGCTGTTGTAGACGCGGCTGTAGATTATTCCCTCAAGCATTTTCTCCGGGTCCAAGCCTGCAGCCTCGGCCATTTGGTAGACTCGTTGAGCCGCGAACGTTCCTTCAGTGTCTATGAACAGCACTTTTCCGTCCATACCGCCTTGGCTTGCGGGCAATTGAGCACGGATGCTTGCGGTCATACAGATCTGGGACTTCCCGGTTCCGAATTCACCCACAAATTCTGTAGTGGCTTGAGTTTCTAATCCTCCTCCAAGGAGTGTGTCAAGATTTGATGAGCCTAAAGACAACCTTTGGAGGTTCTGTCTTCTTTCCCACAGTTGCTTTGCAGTGACGAAGTCAGTGTGAATTGTTTCTCGGGCCGCTTTGACGATCTTGTGCGCAACACTCGACTCTAGGCTGGCCTTCTCGACGAGCTCACGAATGGGTGCAACAGCCAGTGACTCGACCGATTCAAAGCCCGCAGCCTTCAACTTGCCCGCGGTAACGGGACCTACTCCACTGAGGTCGGAAATGTCAGTAATCGCTTCTTGCTCTTCTGCCAATTTGATTCTGCTGAAGGGAGAGAATAGTTTCATTTAGTCGGGAGGTGGGAGTGAAAGTATTCCTGTTGGGACAGTTCTCGTTTGTTCTCGTGCTGGGCATGTTCGAGTCGCGAGTGGGTCTAGATTGCCCTTATCATACTCGTGACTGGGGTCCAAGAAATGCGTTCATTCTATGCTCAACGAGTAACGGAACGGGTACCGGTTGTGGGGGGTTGCAGGGGTTGTTGGCTAAAGTCAAAGCAATCCGACATGTCGTCGGAGGCATTGTCGCGAGCGTTTAGCGGGCCTATGCTGAAGGTGGATTCGCAGAACCTTACGAGGCTGACGTGGGAGTGCGATTGTTTGGAGATGTAGCTCTTCCTAGCATATGGGCTTAGCACTAGGCAGCCGACGCGTGAGCCATATCGGAATTGTGTCCCGAGGTAGCTCGGTTGCGGTGTCGATTGGTTCCACGCCTCGACGTTGGGTGGGTTGACATGGTCGTACCAGCCTCCCCAATCGTCCCAGGTGATGAAAACAGCAGTTGACTCCCACAGTCCACCCGCAATTATGGCGTTGACTTGGTCGACTGTCCATTGCATTCCGATTGTCACGTTGCCCTGGGAGCTGGACTGTTGCGGCGTATCGCGCGGATGCTCGTCATATGGGCCGGGCGCGTAGACCCATGAGACCGACGGGAGCACGCCTTTCGAAGCGTCTGCCTTGAACTGGTCAGATGTAAAGTTCCAGTTCTTGTTGATTCCCGCAATGTGTTGGAACACGTAGCCTCCATAATTTCCCCAAGTGAGCTTCTGCTTCTCTAGGCTTCGTGGTAGGGACGATGCGAGTTGCGCGGTCGCTCCTCTTGGAGGATTATCAATGAAAGGTGAGTCGGCAGCGACCAACATAAGATGGTTCGGCGTAGATGGTCCCGCAACCTCTGTAAAGTATCGGTCGCAAAGAGTGAACTGTCGAGCGTAAGCGAAGTAGTCCGGAATGTCGCCCTCGCCAAACTGTTGACGCACGGAGGTATTGTTCCGCGTCAACCACGCGCTGTGCCTGTGGTCAGGGTCCTTCGGCGGCGGATTCGGGGCTCTAGGCAGAAGTAATCCGTCAGCTCCTGGAAATGTTCCGAAGTAATTGTCAAACGTATGGTTTTCCTTGACAATAATCACAACGTGCGATATCTTGCCAGCTACTTGCGCGAATCTTGTCAAACTTTCTAACCATTGAATCTTGGACTCTGGAGCCGGGGGTGGGAATCGAACCCACCACAGTCGCAATCGCGTGTTCACGATTGGCGTTTACTGCGGGTCGCTGCGAGCTGAAGTGTTCTCTGCAGCCCGCCGCCTGAGCCACTCGGCCCTCGGTGGGAAAGCATTTGCTGCTTTTCCTACCCCGGCGCTTCGCGCCCCCGGCATTTTCGCTCGGGCAGTTCTGCTTCGTATAAGCCTTCCCGGTTTGAGACAGTGAGCGAGTAATATTCAGGCGGACAACTTGAGCGCTATTTCCTTCCAGACCTTTACCGCATAGGCGCTCGCCTCTCGCTCCGAGGATATGCCGCGAATCAGGATTCGACCAGAATCGAAAATCGAAAACACAATATTCTCTTCTTGGAAAGTGAGAACCTTACTTGAAGCCGACAAGATACGCCAACTGCCCTTGATCTCTCTAGATGCTGTCAGAAGGTCGAACCTGCGCTCTTCCTTGTTTGGTGGGGTGAAAGCGAATGTCTTGTCACCGCAAAGCGCCATAATTTCGCCCCTCGCTTCAGGAGCTTCGGTATTCTCGGAACCAGTTGAAGAACAAGCTGAGCAGTCTTTGCGCTTCGCAAGCGGAGAAACGAGAAAATCTGGACCACCAAGATCCACGGTCAACAAATTCCCCAGAAGTCCCGACTGTATCCCACTGAGATGCTTCACGGCCACGTCCGCAGCTATTGCTCCGATGAGCCCCACCGTTGGTGCCGTAATCCCCAACGTTTCGCAGCTCTCGCTCACTAGCGGGGTCGCGGAAGGGAACGCGCACTCAAGGCACGCTGTTTCAGGCGGGTTGAGCAAAGCTGCATGAGCCTGATTGCCTATGGCGCTCGCGAAGAGGTAGGGTGTTCTTGTCCGGGTTGCGAAGTTGTTCAATGAGTATCGTGTTCGGAAACTGTCTAGACCATCTACGAAAAGGTCGACGCCGTCGAGTATCTGATCCGCGTTCGCCGAGCGAACTGTCTCGACAATTGCTTCAATATCCAACCAAGGATGATCGGTTTCGAGCCTCTTCTTGATCGCTTCGGCTTTCGGCTGATAAGTGTCCTCGATCCCGGCGCAATGTATGCGATGAAGATTGGTAGGGTCAACTACGTCCTGGTCGATTAATTTCATGTGACCAACTCCGGACCGGGCTAAATACTCGGCCGCAGCGCTTCCAACTCCGCCGCATCCCACGACCGCAACTCTGGACTCAAGTAGGCTCTTGAGGCTCTGCGTCCCGAATCCGTGAATGGCGTTCTGCCGCGCAAAGTACTGTTCGATATCGAATTCCTCAGCCACTCTGAACTGCTCCTTTTGCCCTCAGTGCCTTCCGACCTGGAGTTTTACCTTTTCTCATGAGAGCTGAGATTCAAACTCGTGAGAGAAAGCGATAACTCGGTCAGAGCTGTTCTCGGGCCGAGAGCAATGACGAATGGTAGTATCGCGCTAGCGCTGAGGTCGACTCTGTTCAGCCCTGATGAACTGTTGGAGTTTACGAAGCTCGCAGACGGGGCAGAGCATTTTCGAGCGGTGTTCTTCCCTGACATATCCGCTAGCTACGACTCGATCGAGTTGGGTGCTGCTGCACTTGCGGTAACGGATAGGATCAAGGCGGGTAGTGGTGTTCTCCGTCCGCTCGAACATGATGCTGATACGATTGCCCGGAGGCTGGCAACTGTTCAGTTCACGTCTCATAGTCGATTCATCTTCGGCATTGGAACCGGGAAGCCAAGCCCGACCCCAGGAAAAACCATCGACCAAGTCATGGAGAGAGTGGACCAGGTTCGCCAACGGTTCGAGTCAGAATATCAATCGCGCGGGCTCTCGATGCCTGACGTTTACATGGCCGCGCTGAGGAGGAGGGTGGCCGAGAGAACGATCAAGCATGTTGACGGTCTCATCTTGAACTTTTGTTCCGCCCAATACGCCCATGACCTGGTCTCGAAGGCCCGGTCACGAGTGGAGTCGTCAGCTGTGGCCAACAAGACCTTCGCTTGCTACCTCAAGATATTCTATTCTGCGGACGATCGCGTAGCCAAGGAGCTCTTGATTTCAGAATTCAAGGGCTACGATGCAAACCCGCAGTATCATGACATGTTCGTCAAGAACGGCGTTGCCGAGGATATTTCCAACGCGAATTCAACTCAGAATCTCCCTGAGTCGCTTGCAAAGATCAGCCTGGCGAACCCTGCGGTTGACCAATTGCAGCAATTGGTGGACGACTTCAGGTCCGGGGGCGTCGACCTGCCATGTATCTATCCATACTTTGCCCCTACCGATAGTACAGAATTCAAGCTGAGAGTCGCCGGACAAATAATGAAGGTGGAGTAGCGACCTGTGCCGACGGCCACACCAGTCTCACATGTGAGCGTGGCCGTATTTGTGTGAGTCCTTGTCGAACGTGGTCTTGCATGCGGCCGAACAGAAGTAGAACGTTTTTCCGTCGTGTGATGATGTTAGCTTAGTCTTCTTCTCATCGACCATCATGCCGCAAATTGGGTCTTTCTGCAATCGTTCACCTCCGTCAAATATTCGGTCGGAACCTTCTCAAGAGTAACGAGTTTGACACGACCGTGACCGAGCTAAAAGCCATCGCCCCGGCCGCCAAGAACGGCAGGACCTGATACACCGAGGGACCGAAGACCGGGACTAGGGCGCCGGCTGCGATGGGTATCAGCCCAACATTGTAGATGAAGGCCCACAAGAGGTTCTCTTTGATCTTTCTGACTGTTGCTTTGCTCAGCTGAAGTGCCGTGACAACATCGCGGGGGTCGTTCTTGATCAGAATAATTCCGCCCGTTTCTCTGGCAACATCCGTCCCGCTTCCGATCGCGATTCCCACGTCCGCCTTCGCCAAGGCGGGTGCATCGTTTATTCCGTCGCCGACCATCGCGACTTTTCGGCCTTCTGCCTGGAGCTTTTCAATCACGGTTTCCTTCTGGTCCGGCTTGACGTTCGCGATGACATCGTCGATTCCTAGTTTGACAGCTATTGCCTTGGCGGTTTGTTCTTGATCGCCGGTCAGCATGATGACTTTCAAACCCATCTGCTTGAGGTCGTCCACTGCTGGCCTGGATTCTTCTTTGACTGTGTCCGCGATTGCGAGTAGAGCAACGGGTCGCTTGTCCAATGCCAATGCGATAACGGTTTTTCCTTCGAGTTGGAGTTGATTCCAGGAAGAGTCATCGAAGGGGACTGAATACTTCGACATCAAGTCCTTGTTGCCGAGTAGAACCTCTCGGCCGTCCACTTCCGACTTGACTCCCAGGCCAGGGAGCGCTTCGAAGCTTGAGGGTTCGGGTAATGTTACGCCAGGTTTTCGGGCGGCCTCGACTATTGCTCTGCCGAGAGGATGCTCGCTTCCGAGTTCGGCGCCTGCAGCATAGTAGAGTATTGACTTCTCTGATGCTTTGCCGACCGGCACAATGTCGGTTACCGAGGGTTCACCTTTCGTGAGGGTTCCGGTCTTATCGAACACTATCGTGTCTATTGTTCGGAGTTTCTCCAGCTCGTCTCCGCCTTTGATGAGTATACCGTTCTCGGCGCTCTTGCCAGCGCCAACGAGCAGGGCTGCGGGCGTTGCTAGTCCCAGAGCGCAGGGGCATGCGATGATGACTACCGAGACGAAGGCTAGGACAGAGAAGGAGAGGCCGATGCGGCCGACGAAGAACCAGAGCAGGCCCGACAGTGTGGCGATGATAACTACGGAGGGCACGAAATAGCTCGCTACCGTGTCCGCTAGCTTCTGCAATGGAGCTTTACTCATCTGCGCGTCCTCAACGAGCTTGACGATCTGCGCGAGTACAGTGTCCTGCCCGACCTTCGAGGCTCTGACCTTCAAGAGCCCGGTCTGGTTGACGGTGGCGCCGATCACTTCGTCATTAGCTCTCTTCTCTCGTGGAATGCTCTCGCCCGTGATCATGGACTCGTCGACAGAGGATGCGCCTTCGATTACGATACCGTCGACCGGGACTCGTTCTCCTGGCCTGATGACTAATAGCTCTCCGACTTGAACTTCCTCTACTGGAATTTCCTGTTCCCTAGAATCCCTGAGAACATGTGCGATCGTTGGTTGCAATGTCGTCAGCTTCCTGACCGCGTCCGTCGCCTTCCGTTTTGTGATGTAGTCTAGGAGGTTGCCGGTCAGTATGAGGGTAATGATGACCGCGGCGGTTTCGAAGTAGGTTGCGTCGGACAGTCCTCCGAAGAAGCTGGGGAAGAAGGTCACGACGGTGCTGTACAGCCAGGCGGCCGAGGTTCCGAGCGCGATCAGCACGTCCATGTTGGCCGACCTTGCGCGGAGCGCGTCGTACGTTCCACGATAGAATCTTCCGCCAACATAGAACTGGACGGGGAGCGAGAGCAGGAAGAGAAGGTAGTTGTTGAGTTGCCGGTCAGCGATCAGGGAAAGGTAGCTGAGGAGAAGTATGGGGACTGTGAGAGCTGCGCCCAGACCGACGAGGAGTTTCAGCTGGTGGACTGCTTTTTCGGGCGCTTCGAACTGGGTTAGGCATGTCTCGCTGCAAAAGTAGTAGGTTGTCCCGTTACGTGTGGACTTGAGCGCATGCGGAGATTCCTCCACGAGCATGCCGCAAACGGGGTCTTTCGCCATTTCCTACTAACAAGAGGCGGGTTGTTATATGAACCATCGCGGCGCCGGTTAGAACGGATCAAGAGACCGAGCGGGCACTTGTAACTCTGACACATGAGACCCAGTCGAAACTGATCAAAGGCCTTTTCTTTCCGGAACGAAAAGTATGATCCCCCCTATTGTTTTCCTGGGACCCGGGAAACGGGGCTCATAATGCGCTTTGATTTTTGGATATACTACAAAATGAGCGGTATGCGCTTGTCAAGATCAGCTTCCAGGAGCTGATTTTCCTCGTGAAAAAGTGTCAAGATGAGCATGCCTTCTCAAATGGCGTGTCGGAGCGTGAAATGATGGATAAGTGTCACTATGGGCTCGTTTTGAGGATATGTCGCTTTTTGAATAGAAAAGGTAGGTTTGAAACGCCTACCACCCATTTGCTTCAGATAGAGAACCCAAAGTCACTCGGGCATCTGTAAAGATTAATTCTGGTTTGGCCTTTCCCCCAAGCTACACCAAATTGTCCAAGCCGCCCAGCTCATCATTGGAAGCTCTCCTGAAAGAACGGAGAAGATTCTCGCCCCCTGAACACTTTCAGAAGGACGCCAACGCAAAAGACCCTGCAGTCTACAAACGTGCGATGGACGACCCGGAAAAGTTCTGGGCGGATATCGCGCAGGATTTCGACTGGGTCAAAAAATGGGACCAAGTTCTAGAATGGAAGCTTCCATGGGCCAAATGGTTCGTCAACGCTAACCTGAACGTCTCCAGCAACTGCCTGGACCGGCACGTGAAAACATGGAGGAGGAACAAGGCAGCCTACTACTGGGAGCCCGAACAAGGACAGCCGAGAGTACTAACCTACGGAGACCTCTACCGTGAAACGAACAAGTTCGCGAACGCCCTGAAGAAATTGGGCGTGAAGAAGGGCGACAGGGTCACGATCTACATGGGAATGATCCCGGAGCTTCCCATCGCAATGCTCGCCTGCTCCAGGATCGGAGCCCCACACAACGTCGTCTTCGGAGGGTTCAGCAGCGAATCACTAGCAGGGAGAATCAACGACGCTGAATCCGACATTGTAATTACTGCCGACGGAGCCTATCGTCGCGGAAATATCGTCCCCATAAAACAGAACGTTGACCAGGCAATAGAACAAGCGCCGCGCGTCAGGACAGTCGTGATCGTCAAGCGGGTGGGGGAAATGGTCCCGATGAAATTCGTGGAGGGCCGAGACCACTGGTACCATCGATTGATGGAAGACGCGGACGACTACTGCCCACCGGAACCCATGGACTCCGAAGATATCCTCTACATCCTCTACACGTCCGGGACAACTGGCAAACCAAAGGGCATCGTACACACAACCGCAGGCTATCTGATCGGAACCGCCACGACGCACAAGTGGGTCTTCGATATCAAAGAGGAGGATGTCTATTGGTGCACTGCGGACATCGGCTGGGTCACGGGGCACAGCTACATCGTCTATGGACCACTAGCTAACGGCACAACTAGCGTCATGTACGAGGGCGCGCCTGACTGGCCTGACAAGGACAGATTGTGGAGTATTGTCGAGAAGTATCGCGTGAACGTCTTCTACACTGCCCCGACCGCCATCCGCACGTTCATGCGATGGGGAACCGAGCACGTGAAGAAGCACGACCTTTCCAGCCTCCGCCTGCTCGGGAGTGTAGGCGAACCCATCAACCCGGAAGCCTGGGTCTGGTACCGGCAGCACATCGGGAACGGGCGTTGCCCGGTCGTCGATACTTGGTGGCAGACCGAGACGGGAATGATAATGATAACCCCGCTGCCCGGAATCACGACGACGAAGCCGGGCAGTGCCACGATTCCCTTCCCGGGCGTGATCGCTGACGTATTGGACGGTGAAGGCCACACGGTTCCTCCCGGGCGCGGTGGATACTTGGTCCTGAAGAAGCCGTGGCCCTCGATGCTCCGTGGAATATGGCGTGACCCGGAAAGATACGTCAAAACTTACTGGTCAAAGTACCCGGACGCTTACTTCACCGGGGACGGTTGCAAGAGAGACGAAGACGGGTACTTCTGGCTGCTTGGACGTGTGGACGACATCATGCTGATCGCCGGACACAATATCAGCACTATGGAAGTCGAGTCGGCGCTCGTGGACCACTCAGAAGTCGCGGAGGCCGCGGTGATTGGAAGGTCGGATGAGATAACGGGCCAAGCCATCACAGCTTTTGTAACTCTCAAGCTCGGCGTTGCCGGTGGGACTGACAAGGCAGAAGAATTGAAGGCTCACGTGTCCAAAAAGATCGGCAGCCTCGCGCGCCCAAAGGAAATATTGTTTACTGCAGACCTCCCGAAGACGCGGAGTGGAAAGATAATGCGAAGGTTGCTCAGGGATGTGGCGGAGGGCAGGACCTTGGGAGACACGACAACACTCGCGGACCCATCGGTCATTGCCAGCCTCAAGGAAAAATACGCTTCACAAGAAGAATAGCGACCCTGGCTCCTCGAGTAAGAAAGCAACTTAAACCCTGAACGAGTCCGAGGAGAACAGAGACAGAAATGCCCTACGCTGGACCCCTCTACATCGACGATGTTATCCCCATACTTCAGAGGATGACGGAATCCAAAGTCTTCTACTCAGGAATCATACCGAAATTAGACCAGCTCGAGTCGGAGATCAGAAATCTACGCCAACCCTCTTCTGGAAAGGGGGGTAATGGCGCAGTCTCCCTCGCTCTGACCGAGATGCTCCGAATACTGGACAGGGTCAAGTGGATTGCAAGCAGATATCGAATCGGGCTGGCGGAAGCGAAGCTCGGCCCCGAGCTCTTGCAGATTTGGCCCTCATTCGTGGAACTCTACAACATGGTCCTGGCCGCGAAAGCCAGTGGCGCTGATCCGGACGTCCAGTCGAGAATCGCGGAGAGCGTGGGCAGGCTCCATCAGACAGCAATGAAAGAGGGAATTGAATGATGGGGTTGAGTAAAGAAGTGGGCGATGGTCACGTCTATCGCCCAGGGGTATTCCCTTGGGGTTTCAGCCCGGCCCCGCTTTGAGGAGCCGGACGCTTTATTAATCTTGGGTTCTTATTGGTCGGAGTTGTTAGGCTTCCTCTTCCTCGGCTCCCGATTCGCTGTCATCGTCACTCATTGACGAGGACATGCTAGAGCCAGACATTGACGAGGAGCTGCTCGTACCGCTGCCGCGTTGCTTCCACGCTTGAACGGCCTCAGTCATTGTCATTCCCTGCTTCATCTTGTCTTTCAGGTAGAGGTTGTACTCGCTTGGCTTGCGCTTGGCCCGTGGAGCCTTGGCGCTGCTTCGAGCTTCGCTCATCTGCTTTGTCCATGCTTTGGCTTGTGCGTTGAAGTTCTTGATGTGTTCCCTGAGAGTGCTGTCCACTGTGTCCAGTTTTGCCCTCATCTTGTCGAGGCTAGCTGTGAGAGATTTTGGAATGGTAGCGGTGACTACGCGTGCTCCGCTCGATTTTGACTTCGATGAACCCTTTTTTGATTTCGGCATGCTCACGGGATACGAAAGGCACGTGCATAAGAGCGTTTCGATATCCGTTTAGAAACGGCGATTCTTGACGATAAACTATGTCATACCCAGACTAGGGTTTTTCCATAGTTTCTGCGTCTTTCACGTAGCCCCGAATTTGTTCGACTATGCGCGTGAATTCGAGTGGGAAGATGTACTTGGTTGACGGGCTGGCACCGATGGATTTCAGCGTGTCATAGTATTGGAGCGTCATTGTCTTGGCGTCGACCTGCCTCACCGCCTGATAGACTAGTCCCAAGGCCTGGGATCGACCTTCGGCATCTAGGATGGCGGCCTGCCTGCCTCCTTCTGCGCCAAGGATCGCGGCCTGCTTGTTTCCTTCTGCGCGAAGGATAGAGGACTGCTTGTCTCCTTCTGCACCCAGGATTGCCGCATTCTTGTTCCCTTCGGCCTTGAGTACCGAAGATTCCCGGATTCCGTCTGCTTCCGTGACCATGGCTCTTCGGCTCCGTTCCGCTGTCATCTGTTTTACCATCGCATCCTGCACGTC
>JACXTT010012587.1_pt1 | contig 11222 bp, 8 predicted proteins | sample 9270951 | NCBI WGS metagenome assembly JACXTT01 (sample SAMN15532306, study PRJNA645909) | rock metagenome | isolation source: weathered quartz diorite | place: Puerto Rico | collected 2017-06-21 | reverse complement strand
GAGAGAGGTACGAGATACGATGCGCGAGCGGCCGCGCGCCGTGGCGTGGCAGCGACCGGAACAGCCTTGACGGGTTTGGCGATTTTTGCGCGTGAGGCGGTGCGCGCCATATTACGCGCCTTGACGACGAAACACTTCTCAAGCGCCTGATCGACGCGCACTTCGACAGCGACGGCTTTTTCGCGAATGACCTCGGAGATTTCGGAGATGATCAGCGCTTTGGCGCGATCCAGCATCCGCTTCTCACGAAATGACAGGCTCTTCGACTTGCTGAGGAACGTCAGGCTCTTGAGCACGTCGGCCATGTCGTAGATCGAGCCTGTGCGCATCTTGTCGGAATTGTCCTTGAAACGCCCTTTCCAATTCTGGTGATTGTCAATCTTGCCGTCGCTGAGCAGCGTGAAGAGGCGATCGACCTCGTCGTCCGTGATCGCCTTGCGAAGGCCAACGCCGTCAACGTTTGCAACCGGAACCAGCACGGTCGTGTCGTTGGACACGATGCGCAGGTGAAAGAAACCGCAAGTGGTGCCGAGAATGGTTTTTTCTTCGATGCGTTCAACGATACCGAGCCCATGGTTCGGGTAGATGACCTTGTCGCCGACCTGGAATGTCACGTTTCCCCCGTAGCAGGAAGAAGGATGGGAAGGACCGGTCTTGAACCGGGCAGTGCGCTCACGAGTATAGCCCACTTGCCCGAGCATCGGCAACGAAAAAGGCCAGAAAACTGGGCGTTTTGAACAGTTCACCGCGCCGATTGGACGATTCGCTGCGAGCGGTGTCGCGCGATCGACGGCCGCGTCAAAGCGTGTAAACCTAGTTGGGCAAGCGGTTTATCAGCCTAGGACCGCGAGACGGTCAGTTCCAGGATTTCCTCGATGAGCTGAGGGTAGGTTCGACCGGATTTCCTTGCCGCCATCGCAAATTCTGCGCGAGAGCTCAGCCATGGATTCGGGTTCGCCTCAATCACCTGCACGCAGCCGTCAGGCTGCAGCCGCATGTCGATGCGACCGTAATCGCGTAATTCGAGCGCTTGGTACGCGGCCACCGCCGTCTGCTGCAGCGCAGCGACAGTTTCCTCATTCAAATCCGTGGCGATCGCCGACTTGGTATCTCGGTATGCCTTCGTGCCCTTTCCCCATTTCACTTCAGCGGCGGCGATGCGCGGGGTGCCGTCAGGGAGCTTGGACAGATCGAGTTCGACCACGGGCAGCGCTTCCGGCTTGTCATTGCCGATGATGCCAACGTACATCTCGCGACCCTCGATGTACTCCTCGATCAGCACCGGCGAGTCGAAGTTGGCGTGCAACCAGTCCATGCGTTCCATCAATTCGCGGATGGAGCTGACGACCGCGCTGAACTCGATGCCGATCGAGCCATCTTCGCGCGCTGGCTTCACGATCACCGGGAACTGGAGGTCGTGCGAAAAATCGAGGCGTCCTCGAAAGGACTTGGCGAACGTCGGCGTGTGAATCCCGTGGAATGCGAAGATTTTCTTCGCAATCGCCTTGTCCTGCGCGAGCATGAGACCGTGAGTGCCAGAACCCGTGTACTTCTTGCCAATCAGCTCGAGATACGCGGCAATCTTGAAGTCGGCGGTGTCGTCGCCGTTGAACGACTCGCACAGGTTGAACACCACGTCGCAGTCAACGCGCGAGAGTCCGGATAGGCTCTTCAGGGTTCCATCGACTTCGTAGAGGACCGGCTCGTGGCCTAACTTCGTGAGCGCCTCCGCAACTTCCTCTTCGACCTCTTTCTTGTCGAGGGTGCGGACGACCGGCGCCTTGTCGTTGGCGGTGCCCGCCTCGTCTTCATCGACGAGAACGCGATCGTAAATAACCACGACTTTGAGTTTGCCCATGCGTTCGTTACGTCTCGAACCGCCCGCTCGTTAAGAAATTCATCGCGAGCGTCGTCGCCAGCGCGGTCACTTCGACAAGGTACCGAGCCTCCTCGCCGACCTCGCCCCAGAGCTTCATCCGCTGGCAGTTCCGGCAGATGGAATCGATCAGGCCGCGGACAATCGGGCGGCGGACACCGGTCCAATATGTGATCTTCTCAATGAGCTCCGACGCGTACTTGTTCACAATATCGGCCGCGGGACGCGATTCCTTGCGCTTTCGTGTCAAAAAGATGTGTCCGAGGTGGGCGTCGAGGGCCAGATCGATGCGCGCCTGGCGCTCCTCCTCCGCCTGACGATAGAACTGCTCCACGGAGACGTCGATGTCCTGAGGCGTGATATCCACCTCGCCGGTATTGACGATCGGATCCAGGTCGGCGACGGCGCGCCCCACACGTTCGACGTACCGGAGCTTCTGCATCGCGGGCCATCCCTTGTACTTACGGCGCCATCCCGAACGCGGCGTCAGCCAGACGGCAAAGGTCTCGGCAAAGTCCTCATCGGGATGTTTCTGAGCGTACCAGCCTTCAATGTGCCGTACGTAATTCCTGCTGAACGGCACCGGGCGGTACTCGTCACGATAGGGCCGGAAGAACGGTCCGAACAGCCGGCGCCATTCAGGAGTCGTGTACAGCCGGTAGGCGTAGTTGAACACGTGGCCCGCCTCATGGCGCATGTACATCATGATTTGACGCTCATTCTCGAGCGCGTCCACCGCCTTTTCCAGCTTCGCCAGTTTCGGATCCGCGAGGTAAAACGGAATGCCCAGCACCGGCTGCTGGTCCGGACAGCCCCACTCGTCGGTGAGGTAGCACACCGGACGGAATTTCTTCAGCCCGCGGCGCTCGAGCTCCGTGTACAGCTCACGCACGTACCCTTCGACTGGCGAACCCTCGACCTTCAGGCCGAGCTCGCTCACCTTTTTCCCCAACACACCGCGAATCTCGGGATCGAGCGATTCGAACTTGACCACGACTGATTATGGTCCGCATTGTGCAGCCTTTCGAGGAGGACAAGATGCCAACTGTCACACTTCGAGATTTGTACGCGGCCGAGCTCCACGATCTGATGAACGCCGAGAAGCAAATCGTCACCGAGTTGCCGGCGATGGCGAGCCGCGCGACGTCAACGCGCCTGGGGCGTGCCTTTGAGGACCATCTCGCCGAAACCAAAGTCCAGATCGATCGTCTCCGCCTGCTGCTCGAGCAACTGAACGAACCCTCGAAAGCAATTCCGGGCGGGGCTGTTGCGTCAATCATCGAGGATGGGCGACGGCGGCTCGACGACACGGAGCGCGGCGAGACGCTCGATGCGGCGCTCATCGCGGCCGCTCAGCGTATCGAGCACTACGAACTGGCCTCCTACGGAACCGCCCGCAGCTACGCAGAAGCACTCGGTGACTACGACGCCGCCAGGCTCCTTCAGCAGACGCTCGACGAAGAAGGACATACCGATCACCTGCTCACCAAGCTTGCCGAGCGCGGAATCAATCAGGCGGCAGGCGATGACGTCTTGCAGGAGTCCACGCGGTACCGATCGCGGCTTCGATTCCTCGGTGTGAAGGATGTGCCGGGGGCTCGCGAGCGCGAAGTGCATCTGCATAACGCGGCGGGTGAGCATCTGGGAACGCTCGACGGATTGGTTGTCGACAGCCAATCGGGTCGGCCCATTTACTACGTGATCGACTCGCGCGGCTGGTTTGCCGGACGTCGTTACGTTGTTCCCGTCGGCCAGATCGACGCCGACGACGGCGCAACGGCCCTTCGTACGACCCTGACACGCGCTGAGCTCGCACGTTACCCGGAATTCAGCCCCAGCGCCTTCATCGCCATGGACGACACCGATGCGCTTCGCTATGAGCGCCGGCTGCACCGCGTGTTCGCCCCGGACGCCAAACCGTACGACGGGCGGCCGGTGTACGAAAACATCCCGGTCTATCGCACTCCGACATGGCTCATGACGGGCGTCTGGATGAGCGACGCGAGCGGCTTCGCGGTTACTCCGCCGCGCGCCGACTCGGATGCCGTTCCAGTGCGCCCGGTGGCGCCGCCAGAGCCCGATACCGGCGCTCATGAGCGCACAGCGAGTCTGGATGCGACGAATTCCGAATCCCGAACCCCGAACCCTGAGAACGAGCGGATGGTTGCCCGCGAGGACGAGTCTGACAAGCCACGTGAGCCTCGCATAGAGAAATATCGCGAACGTTAGCGGCCACAAGCCAGGTAGGGGTCAATGTGATACCGGAGAATGAGTAAACTTCACAAACCGTTGTTTTCTAGTCGTTTGAGTGCTTTGTAGCTGATCTTTGATGCGAGTTTCGGTTACACTCCGTCCCGCGTCTCGTGCGCTGACCCTCCTTGAAGCACCTTTCACGACCGGCATGGTTCCGGTCCCTGCTCGCCGTCGCCGGCTGGGCCGTTGTCTGCTGGGTGCAGTTCGCTTGGCGTCTGGGGTACCCCAGTTTCTGGGATCCGGACGAAGCAACCTACGCCGAAGCGACGCGAGAGATGCTCGCCGCACACAGCTGGTTCGTGCCGATCTACGACGGCAGACCATTTTTCGATAAGCCGCCGCTCTTCTATCTGCTGCAGATGGCCGCGTTCTCGGTATTTGGCGCGACCGAGCTGGCCGCGCGGCTTGTGCCCGCGGTCTCAGCGGGAGCGATCGTGGTCACCGTCGCCTGGCTTGGACGTCATCTGTTCAACCGGGACGTCGGTCGCAACGGCGCTCTGATGTTTGCCGTTCTTCCGGCAACATTTGCTCTCTCGTCGTACGCAATTCTCGACATGACCTTCACGGCATTTCTGTTCGGCGGCTGCGCGCTGCTGACAGTGTCGGCGCTCGAGCAGCGGCCGCGGCTGCAGTGGCCCGGCTACGTGCTGCTGGCTCTCGCAGTGCTGACGAAAGGACCGGTTGCGATCGTTCTCTCGGTCCTCGCGTTCGCCATCAGCTTCGTGCTTGCACCCGACGCTCGTCGCGCACTACTTCGTCTGAACTGGGGCCGCGGTCTGCTGCTCATCGCGGCGCTGAGCGGACCGTGGTTCCTCTACATGTGGCTTCGGTTCGGAAATGCATTCGTCACTGGCTACATCTTGCGCGAGAACCTCTTGTTGTTCGTCGGGTCGTTATACGGATCGCAGCGCTCAATGCTCTTCTATCCGAAGGTGATACTGGTCGGCCTGCTTCCCTGGACGCCTCTGCTCATCGGACGGGTATTCGATGCCACGCGAGGCCTCAGGATGGACACGGCGGAGCGGCTTCTCTGGTCGTGGTCCATCGCCGTGGTTGGGTTCTTTACGCTCTCGGGGTTCAAGCTCGATCACTACGTCTTCCCCGCGGCGCCAGCGCTCTCCCTCTTATGCGCGGCGGCATGGAATCACGCTCGCTCTGAAGAGCGCCATCCGATTGGAACCATCGTCGGTCTCATCGCGATTCCTCTCGTTCTGTTCGCCGCTGGTGTCGTCTTGATTCCGGGGTTGGATCGGGTTCCGCTGGACTTGCCGACGGCAGCGCGGCTGTTGCCTATCGTGCTGATCGCTTCAGGACTTGCGATGCTGGGGCAGATTGGCCGGCAGTGGCGTCCATCTGCGGTGCCTCACGTCGCGGTTACCGGCCTCCTCGCCTGCTACGCCCTGGTGATTACTATCGGGTTGCCTGCCTTTGAGGAGCTCAAACCGACCCGCCGGCTGGCACGCATGGTCGCGGCGTCGGCTGGCGTCGACGACCACATCGGGATGTTCAGATTGAACCGATGGAACAGCAGCTGGCGCTTCTACGTCGGCCGGCATTCAGAACGGTTGGAATCGGATGCAGATCTGCGCAGATTCTTTGCGACGCCGGGGCGTCATTATTGCGCGATGCTCCGCCACGACTACGAACGTCTCGTGGCGGACGGATTCCAGCTGCGGATCGTGCACCAGGAGGAGGGACTTTTCACGACCACAGGACGCGCTCTGCGGCGTGGCGCGGCGGCTCGCCGAGACGCGTTCATCGTGGTCACCGAGCAGTCAGGCACAGCGGGAGCTTGATTGCGTGCCCGTCCCGTATTAGTCTGCGCCCATCCACAGCATGAGTGCGACCGGCGGGCCCGCCGCACGTATGGTCAATTTCCTGCGGCAGCATCCTGGTCAGGGGCACGCGGCCGCACGGTTGGAGCGTGTGCTTGCCATCGGGCGCGCGTTTTTGACCGTGTGGGGTCTCGTCGCGGTTTACGTCGATCCCACCGAACCATCCGGCCTCGCCGAGCTCAGCTACGGGCTCCTCGTCGGCTACGCGCTGTACAGCGTGATCGTCCTCGTCTTTGTCGAACGCACGACACGTCTGGCGCCCCGAGACGGCGAATTCCTGCACGGAATCGACATCGTATGGACGGCGGCCTTGACCTTCGTCAGTAATGGCGTCAGCAGCCCCTTCTTCCTCTTTTTTACCTTCGTTGTTCTTGCGGCGGCATTCCGATGGGGATTTCGCGCCACGATGATCACCGCCGGCGTGGTCCTCGGCCTGGTGGGGGTGCAAACGATCATTCTGGCGGCCGCCGGTCCGTGGGGAGCTCTGTTCTCAATCAGCGGCGACGACATCAACCGCACCATCATGCGTGTCGCGTATTTGCTGCTGTCGGCATTCATGGTGGGATATCTCGGCGAACAGGAGAAGCTTCTTCGTGCCGAGACGACGACCCTCGCCGCCGCGGGACGGCAGCCGCGAGTGGACCTGGGTCTTGGCGGATCCGTCACGGCGGTTGCCCGCGAGCTGCTTCAGACCTTTCAAGCCTCAGCAGTCGATTTCGTGATCCAAGATTTCGAGACACGGCGGACGATGCTGTGGCGCGTCGATCGAAGCGATTCCGGCACGTCGCGACGAGCGCTGCACCTGAAGCTCGAACCTTCGCAACAGAACGCCTGGTTGTTCGACGATCCCGGCTCGACGTGGTCGGCGAAGAAGATGCCCGACGGCAGCTGCTTTTCCGTCCGTATCACGCAAGGAGGCGTGTGGCCTTTGACCCGCGCTGCGATGACGCTGCCGTCGGAAATCGTCGAGGCGCGCCCGTTCACAACAGTGGCGGCGAGCAATCTGGGGCTTGAGGAAGAGTGGCGCGGGCGTGTGTATCTGTTCGACGCCGCGGGCGGTGACAATCTCGAGCGCTCGCTGCATTTTCTGGAGCAGCTCACCGAACACATCACACCAGCGTTGACCAACGTGTTCCTGCTGCGGCGGCTGCGTTCGCGCGCTGGCGCGGTTGAACGGGCACGCGTCGCCCGGGAGCTGCACGACGGCGCCATTCAGTCGTTGTTTGGAATCCAGATGAAACTTGAGGCGCTTCGCCGGGGGACGGCGTCACCAGAGGAGACCGACGCGGAGCTCGGCGACGTTCAGCAGCTGCTGCAGCGCGAAGTCCTGGCGCTGCGCGAGCTGATGCAGGCCTTGCGGCCGATCGAGCTCGAAACCAGCGATCAGCTCCCCGACGTGCTCGCCTCACTTGTCGAGCGCTTCCGGCGCGATACGAGCGTCTCGGCGCGGTTCGTCTGGACCGGCGGACCCATTTCGCTTTCCTCCGCCACCGCGCTCGAACTCGCGCGCATCGTCCAGGAGGCGCTGGTCAACGTCCGCAAGCACAGCCGCGCCCGCAACGTGCTGGTCCGTCTGACGAACACCGACGAGACCTGCACGTTGATCATCGAGGACGACGGTCAAGGTTTCGATTTCGAAGGGCGGCTCTCTGCGCGCGAGCTGGAAAAACGGCGCGTCGGACCCGCAATTATCAAGGAACGCGCGCGCATTGCCGGAGCCCAGCTCTCCGTCGATTCGGCTCCGGGAGTCGGTGCGCGACTAGAGCTCACATTCAGCAACGGCGCCCATGCCTGAACAGCCCCGTCAAGTACGCATTGCCATCGCCGACGACCACCAAATCTTCCGCGATGGCCTCAGACGGCTCCTCGAGAGCGAGCCGGGATTCGAAGTAGTCGCCGAAGCCAACGACGGCATGGATGCCATCCGTATGGCACACGACGCGCAGCCTGACGTTCTTCTGCTCGACGTGGCGATGCCGCGCATGGGAGGACTCGATGCGCTCGCGGCCCTGGCCAACGATGGTCCGCGCGTCATCCTCCTAACCGCCGCAATTCCTCCCGCCGATCTCCTGAAAGCCATTCAGTTCGGCGCGCGCGGTGTCGTAATGAAGGAGTCCGCGACGCGACAGCTGATTGACGGCATCCACCGCGTCATGGATGGGAAATACATCATCGGCACCGACGTGGCCGATGATCTGGCGCAGGCGGTAAAACAAGTGGGTGGAGGGCGGGCTCGACCTTACAAACTGACCGCCCGGGAACTGGAGATCGTCTCCGCAATCGCGGACGGTCAGAGTAATCGTCAAATTGCCGAGCGTCTATCGATCAGCCTGCAGACAGTGAAGCATCATCTGACGAGCATTTTTGACAAGACCGGTGCGTCCAATCGGCTGGAACTCGCTCTGCTCGCGATTCGTGAAGGCGTCGTCGACTCTGACTAGCACGTCACCTCTCGCTGGCGGGACCGAGGCCATCGTCCCCGTCTTTTTCGACATCGCGGGATCGGCCCTCATCGGTCCGACGGCCTGACCGATCCCAGTCGCCGCGGGCCTGATCCCGGTTCGGATTGCGATAGCTCGGCTGGCTGCGCTCCTGGACAATTTCGGATCCGATGTCGTCGAGCGTCTCCCGCTTGACGTTCGGATCTTTCTTGATCTGTTTGGTTTGACCTCGTCTGAGGAAGGCCATGTGCTCCTCCTCCCGCCGGGAGGAGCAAATCCCAAACCCCAAATTGGAATTTGGGAGTTGCTTAAGCCGAGCACTCCCCGTCCATGACGACGGGGTCGAATGCCTGACTCTCGCCGAGGTCGATGAAGTCGTCCGGCATCATGTCGTCCGCGTGCAGCTCGACGAGATCCTTCAATCGATCCGCAGCGATGGAGGGCTGAATGCGCCGGTAAAACGCACCGAGGTCTTCCGCATCGCTTTCCCGCTGTTCCCGGTAGAGGTCCACCAGCCGTCCCGCGACTTCCGCAATTCGCCGGGCTGGAACCTTCGCCACCACCTTGCCGAAATGCGCCCCCTCGTTGGTGACACCGCCGCCGACGAGCACGAAATACTGGGGTACGGCTTTGCCTCCAACCTTGCGGACGCTGCCCTGGAAGCCAAGTGAACCGATGTGATGCTGGCCGCATCCATTCGGACAGCCGCTGATGCGGATATCTCCCGAGGGGACGAGATCGACGACCTCCGGCCTGGCGCTGAAATACTCCGTGAGCACGCGTCCAAGTCCCCGCGACTGCGTCACGGCGAGGCGGCACGACTCAGCACCAGGGCAGCTGATGACGTCGCTCAGCGATAACGCATCCGGTGAATTGAGGCCTGCGGCCGCGAGCCGTTGATAGAACGGATCGAGCGATTCGGTCTTGACCCAGCGGAACAACACGTTCTGCTCGATGGTCAGCCGCATCGTCCCATCCGCGTACGCATCGGCAAGATCCGCGAGCACCCGCATCTGGCCGGCGGTGAAGTCGCCAAGCGGCAGCCGTACAGCGAGGTGGCAATAGCCAGGCTGGCGCTGGCGCGTCACGTTGCGGCGCAACCACCGAAGGTATGCGTCCGACATCGGCTGCAATCGCACCGTTCCTGGATGGATGCCTGGGCCACGCATCGGCGTCGACGCCATCGCCGCGACATTCTGCAGCGTTGGAGCGGCGGCGGGCTCCCAGTCGGGCGCACCTTCGCTCGTCACCTCCGCGGAGTCGAACGGCAACCGTGCGCCGCCCTCACGGCGGAACCCTTCGAGTTCTTCCTCGAAGTGGGCGCGATAGGCGTCCCACCCAATCGCGCGAATGATGAACTTCATCCGATTGCGCTGCGGGTGCTGGAAGTCGCCGTACTTGTGGAAGACACGCACGATTGCTTCCGCCACCTCGAGCATCTGCTCCACAGGCAGGAATTCGTACAGAACGTAGCCGCTTACGGGAAGAATCGATGTACCGCCGGCGACCGTGACCTTCCACCCTTTCCGTCCGTCGACGATCCGCGCGCGCCAGCCGATGTCGTTGATCGCGGTAACCGCATGATCTTCCGCGCACCCCTCGAAGGCGATCTTGAATTTGCGTGGCAACACGCCGCTCAATGGATGGCGCAGGAAGTAGCGCGTGAGTGTCTCGGCGTACCGCGACGGATCGAAGATTTCGGTTTCCGACGTTCCCGCGTACGGGCAGCCGGTGATGTTCCGGACCGAGTTGCCACACGCCTCGCGCGTCGTGAGCCCTTCCTCCGCGAGCTCGCGCATCGCCGCTTCGACGTTCTTCAACAGGACAAAATGAAGCTGAATGTTCTGCCGTGTGGTGATGTGGCAGAAGCCGCGCGAGTAGCGTGAGGCGACACCCGCAAACGCGCGCATCTGCGACGAGGAGACGATGCCCTGCGGCGCCTTGACGCGGAGCATCTGCACGCCGTCCTGACGCTGGCCGTAGGTGCCGCGCACGAGACGGAACCGCCGCCACTGATCGGCCGCCATGTCTCCGCGCTCGAATTTCCGAAGCGTCTCGACGAACTCATCGATGTCGTGCTCGCTGGCAAAATCGAGGCGCGCACGCCCCAGCGTTCGTGTGTCATCAATGGCGTCCATACTTCACCTCTTCCGCGGCTACCGATCCGGCGAGTGATTCGCGGATTCGCACGACGTCTCCAATCACGACCACACCCGCAATGCCCGCGGGGACATCTGCCTGCTCCAGGTCAGCGACGATCCCGGTCCATACCCACTCGTCTGGCGTCGATGCGCCGCAGATGATGGCCGCGGGTGTTTCCGCGCGCCAGCCCTGCACCATCAGCCTTTGTGCGAGCTCGGCGCGGCTCCCGACGCCCATTAACACGATAAGCGGCACGGCATTCGGCTGAACCGCGCGGAGGCTTCGCTCGAATGCGTCGATGGCATGGCCGGACAGGACGAGAAATCCTGATGCAGTACCGCGATGTGTCAGCGGAATGCCTGCGAGTTCGGGTGCGGCGATCGCGGCGCTCACGCCTGGAACGACCTCGAATGGAATACCGGCCGTCGCCAGCGCGAGCGCTTCCTCCGCGCCGCGGCCAAAGACAAATGGATCTCCACCCTTGAGCCGCACGACGCGCTTGCCAGCGCGCGCCGCGCGAATCATGAGGCGATGAATCGTTTCCTGCCGGACACTTTGGCGCCGTGCACGCTTGCCGACACAGAAGCACTGCGCGTTCGTGAATCGCCGCAGCGCCTGCGCGTCCACCAGAGCGTCGTAGAGCACGAGATCGGCCTGTTCGAGATATGCCACGGC
>JACXTT010012586.1_pt1 | contig 11222 bp, 9 predicted proteins | sample 9270951 | NCBI WGS metagenome assembly JACXTT01 (sample SAMN15532306, study PRJNA645909) | rock metagenome | isolation source: weathered quartz diorite | place: Puerto Rico | collected 2017-06-21 | reverse complement strand
GGTCTTCGGCCAGGGTCCGGTGGGGCTCAGCGCCACCCTGCTCGGCCGCGCGATGGGAGCGCGCGTGATCGCGATCGACGTCGCGCCGGAGCGCCTGGCGCTCGCCCGCGAGTTCGGCGCCGACGCGGTCGTCAACGCGAAGGACACCGAGCCGGTCGCGGCGCTGCGCGCGCTCACGCACGGCGAGGGCGTCGAGACCGCGATGGACTGCACCGGCAATCCCGACGCGCGCGTGGCCGCGGTGCGGAGCGCCACCACCTGGGGCCGGGTGGCCTTCGTCGGCGAGGGCAACACGACGACCTTCGACATCAGCCAGGACATGATCCGGCGTCAGCTCACGATCCACGCGTCGTGGACGTTCTCGAGCGTGGGCCAGGCGGAGTGCGCGCGCTTCATCGCCGACCGCAAGGTCGGGCTGGCGCGCCTGCTCACGCATCGCTTCCGGCTCGAACAGGCGGACGAGGCCTATCGGCTCTTCGACACGCAGACGACCGGCAAGGGCGTGTTCGTGTTTTGATAGCGATCGGGGAGCGACGCCGCTCCCCCGATCGGCGCGTTACCGCTTCGGCAGGATCTTCAGGATCGGCTCGAGGTTCTTCGGATCCGGCTTGAGCTGGCCGACGCCGTAGCTGCGCACGGTTTCGACGACCGCGTCGTTCACCGGCGTCTTCACGCCGCGCCGGCGCCCCTGGTCGCAGACATAGCCGTTCAGGTAGTCGATCTCGGTCCGGCGCCCGCGCATCACGTCCTGCAGCAGCGAGGGCCGCCCGCCGCCGCGGCGCGCGCCCTCGGCGGCCACGTCCGCCTCGACCTCAGCGAGCCCGCGGCCCTCGTACGCGTCCACGAACCGCTGCGCCGTGATGCCGTAGATCGGCTCGACCTCGAAGCCGCAGGCGCGGCCGACCTTCACCGCCTCGCCGCCCACATAGATCGCGATCAGCCGGGGCTCGGGCAAGGTGCGCACCTCGGCGGTGCCGAGGCCCGAAAGCCCGGCGATCGGATTCGCCATGCAGTTCACGGCGAGCTTCGACCAGCGCTCGCCGAAGAGGTTCGTCGTCACCTTCGCGGCCGCGACGTCGCTCATGATCTTGGCCAGCTCGCGGGCGCGCTCGGTGTCCTTGCCGTCGAGCTCGCCGATCTTGAACCCGATCGCCCCGGTGTCGGTGCGCATCGCGTGGCCGGGCTCGTACATGCCGGCGCCGATGGTGATCACGCTGCCGAGCGTGCGCTCGCGTCCGGCGATGGCCGCGACGCGCTCGTCGTTGATCCCGTTCTGGAAGTCGACCACGACGCCGTCGGGCTTCTTGAGGTACTGGACGCCGAGGTGCGTCGCCCATTCGGTGTCGTACGACTTGACCGAGATGAAGACCGCGTCGAACGGCTCGCTGATGGCCTGGGCCTCGTAGATGTGCAGCGCCTTGACCGGAACGACGTGGTCGCCGCACGTGCCGCTGAGGCGCAGGCCGTTCTTCCGCATGGTCTCGACGTGCGCCGGCCATTGGTCGATGAGCGTGACGTCGTGCCCGGCCTTCGTGAGCATGCCGCCTACGACACTGCCGATGGCTCCGGCTCCGATGATTCCGATTCGCATCGCCATGAGTCGCTCCTCCTATATAGGCCGCCTCCGCCGGCGGGGCCCCCGCCCGCGTCGGCGTGCCGCCGCGCGCTGCCTCGCGAAGGCCGGAGCATGATAACGTGAACCGCCATGACCTACGACTTCGATCGTCTCGTCGACCGGCGGCACACCGACAGCTCCAAGTGGGCGAAGTACGGTTCCGACGTCTTGCCGCTCTGGGTGGCGGACATGGACTTCCAGTCGCCGGAGCCGGTGATCCGAGCGCTCCGCGAGCGGGCCGAGCACGGCGTGTTCGGCTATCTGGCCTTCGAGCAGCCCGAGTTCCACGAGCTCTTCGCCGATCGGCTGCTGAAGCGCTACGGCTGGCGCGTGTCACCGGACGCGGTCGTCCTCATCCCGGGGGTCATTCCCGGATTCAACGTGGCCGGCCGCATCCTGACAGCGCCCGGCGACGGGCTGATCCTCCAGACGCCCGTCTACCCGCCGATCCTCCGCGCTGCCTGCAGCATCGGCCTCACGCGCGAAGAGGCTCCGCTGGCGCGGCGGGCGGACGGACGCTACGAGGTCGACGTCGACGCCTTCACGGCGGGGATCCGCGACCGGACGCGCTTCTTCCTGCTCTGCAACCCGCACAATCCGGTCGGCCGCGTCTTCACGCGCGAGGAGCTGACGAGCCTGGCCCAGGTCTGCATGCGCCGAGGCCTCGCGATCGTGGCGGACGAGATCCACTGCGAGCTGACCCTCGGCGGCCAGCGCCACACGCCCTTCGCGTCGCTCGATCCCGAGATCGCCGAGCGGACGATCACGCTCATGGCGCCGAGCAAGACGTTCAACCTGGCCGGGCTCAAGTGCTCGGTGGCGATCATCCCGAACGTGACCCTGCGCGAGAAGTTCGTCGCCGGACGCATCGATCTCGTCCAGACCGTGAACGTGTTCGGCTACACCGGGGCGTTCGCCGCGTACCGCGACGGCCAGCCCTGGCTCGACGAGCTCTTGCGTTACCTCGAGGCCAACCGCGACTTCGTCGCCGAGTACGTGCGCCGGCACCTGTCCGGCGTGGCGATGTACCCGCCCGAGGCGACCTATCTGGCGTGGCTCGACTGCCGCAACGCGGGCGAGGCCGGCCGCGACCCGTACACCTTCTTCCTCGAGAGGGCGCGCGTGGCCCTGAACGACGGCACGCTGTTCGGCCCGAGCGGCGCGGGACACGTCCGGCTCAACTTCGGCTGTCCACGCTCGATGCTGTCCAGGGCGCTCGACCAGATGCGCGAGGCCCTCACGGCCGGCCGTCCAGCGCGCGTCTGAGCTGATCGAGGTGGTTGTCGTCGTGCCAGGCCATCACCGATAGGAACTCGTCGATCGTGCGCCGGCCTCGCGAATCGACGTGGACGCCGGCGCGCGCCCAGGCGTCGGGCGCCAGACCTCGCAGGAACTCCACGGTCTCGCGCCGCCGCCGGGCGAATGCCGCGAGCGCGGCCGCGGCGTCGTTCGTGAGGTACTGACGCTCGTCGGCCCAGCGGTCGGGATTGGTGGCGACGAAGCGCGGCAGGTCCATGGCGACGATGAGACGCATCCGCTCGAGGAACCACTCCTCGTTGTCGCGCAGGTGACAGACCACTTCGGTCGGCGCCCAGCTCTTCGGCGCCGGCCGGCGCACCAGGCGCGCGTCGTCTACGTCGCGCAGCGCGTCGGTCAGCTCGTCCGGCGTTCGCGCGATCCGCGCCAGCCGCTCCGCGCGCGGGCGGCGTGCGTACTCGTCGATGCTCGCCACGACTTGCCTCAGCGGGCCGGCGCGCCGCGCGCGCGCGCCAGGGCCTCCCGGACGAGCGCCGACGTCGGGTCGAGGCTCGCGGCGGTTTCCAGGTAGGGAATCGCCTCGGCCGGCCGACCGAGTGCCAGCAGCGAAAGCCCGAGATTCGTCACCGCGCCGACGTCGCGGGGATTGTCGTGGCTGGCCCGCTCGAACTCGCGATTCGCCTCCGCGAGCTTCCCTTGCTGGGCCAGCGCCAGCCCGAGCCGGGTGCGCGTGTCGGTGTCGCCCGGCTCTTTGGCCAGGATCAGCTCGAATTGCGCGGCGGCGTCGGCGGGGCGGCCCGCCTTGAGGAGAGCGAGCCCCAGGTTTCGGCGGTGGTGGACGTTGCCGGGCCGGAGCGCCACGACGCGCTCGAAGTGCGCGATGGCGGTGCCGAAGTCGCCGCGATTGCCGAGGATGGCGCCCCACTGGCCGTGGCAGAAGGCGCAATCGGGGTCGACCGCCAGGGCGCGCGTCCAGATCGCCTCGGCGTCGCGCCACACCGGCAGCTGCTGGAGGGTGAGCGCCGCAAGCCCGGCGATCCAGGCGAAGCCGACGAGCACCACCCAAGCGCGCACGGGCCGCGAGACGGCCGAGCTGGAGAGCACGGCGGCGATCCCGGCGCCCACCAGCAGCGCGATGCCCAGACACGAAAGATAGCTGTAACGATCGGCGACGAGCTGCGGGCCGTTGTGGACGATGCCGCTGACCGGCGCGAGCGTGAGCCCGTAGACGAGCCACACCGCCAGCGCCGCCGGCCACGCTCGCCGCGCGAGCAGGAGCCCCGCCGTCAGCCCGACGGCGAAGAGTGCCGGCGCCAGGAACCTGAGGCTCGTCGGGTCGACCTGGGCCGGCAGCTCGTACATCGGCGACAGCAGCGCCGGCACCAGCGTCTTGTACAGATAGAAGACGAGGCTGTAGAGCGCCATCGCCGCGCGCGCGGGCGCCGGATACGCCGACGACGACGTGAGGCCGAGCTTGGCGATGACGAATACCGAGGTCACGGCGGCCGCGAGCGCCATGAGGAGATACGGGACCTTCTCGAGCAGCACGCGGCGCCAGTTCCCGCGCGCCCGCCGCAAGGGGTAGACGTCGAGCACCAGCAGGGCGAGCGGCAGCGACATGATCAGCGCCTTGGAGAGCAGTCCCAGCGCGAAGGCGCCGAGCGACACCAGGAGCCAGCGCCGCCGCCACAGGCCTTCCGCCGCGCACGCGCGCAGGTACGCCAGCACCGTCAAGAGATAGAAGAGCGTCGACAGGGCGTCGCGCCGCTCGGTGACCCAGGCGACCGACTCGACGCGCAGCGGATGGAGGGCGAAGAACAGCGCCGCAGCGATCGCGCCGATCCTGATCGCCCCCGCACGAGCCGCGGGCGCACCGAGGCGCAACAGGCGAAGCGCCACCAGGTACAAGAGCGCGGCGTTGGCGGCGTGCAGCAGGACGTTCGTGAGGTGATAGCCCCGCGCGTTCATCCCCCAGACCGCGTAGTCGACGCCGAAGGTGAGCCACGTCACCGGGATCCAGTGGCCCATGAGGGTGCTCGTGAAGGCCGAGTGGATCTGAGCCCAGCCGAGGCCGCGATAGGACGGGTTGTTCAGGAAATTGCGATCGTCGTCCCAGAAGACGAAGCCGTACTGGACAGTGGGCGAGAAGACCGCGAACGTGACCGCCGCGATCGCGAGCGGCGCGATCCAGCGGATCCGCGAATCGAACGTCGTGGCGCGAGGCTCGGTGTCGATCGCCCCTCCACTATAGGGCGGGCCGCGCCGGCGACCAAGCGAACGGTCAGCGCTTCAGCAGATAGGGGACGTCGGCGACGACGGTGTTGCGCCGGAAGAGCAGCGCGCCCTTGACCAGGAGCGCGGTCTGGTTGTGCAGGACGTGCTGCCACCAGTGGCGCGGCAGGAACTCCGGGAGCACGATCGTCACCATCTGGTCGTCGCCGCGCGACTGGATCTGGTCGAGATAGTCGAGCAGCGGGCGCAGGAGCGAGCGGTACGGCGACGTCAGGACCACCAGCGGGACGCCGAGGCCCCACTTGCCCCACTTCTCCTCGAGCCGGGCCGTCCGCGTCGGGTCCGTCTCGACGTAGACCGCGCGCACCACCGCGGTCGGCGCGAGCGTGCGGGCGTATTGCACCGCACGGACGACGCCCCGGTGGACGTCGCCGATCAGCACCAGGACCGTGTGCTGGAACGCCGGCGGCCGCTCGAGGCCCTCGAGCGACAGCTCGAGCGCGACCTCGTCGTAGTGGCGGTGCATGACGACGAACATCGTGACCAGGATCGGAATGACCACGACCACGATCCAGGCGCCCTCGACGAACTTCGTCGCCGCCAGGGTCAGCAGCACCACGCCCGTGACGAGCGCGCCGACGCCGTTGATCCACACACGCCAGCGCCAGCCCTTCTCGCGCAGGCGCAGCCAGCGGCGCACCATACCGCTCTGCGACAGCGTGAACGAGATGAAGACGCCGATCGCGTAGAGCGGCAGGAGCGCGTGCGTGTCGCCCTGGAAGACGACGATCAGGAGGATCGCGAAGCCGCTGAGGATCAGGATGCCGTTGGAGAAGACCAGCCGGTCGCCCTGGTTCGCGAACTGCCGCGGCACGAAGCGATCGCGCGCGAGGATCGACGACAGGCGCGGGAAGTCGGCGTACGACGTGTTGGCGGCGAGGACCAGGATGAGCAACGTGGCTGCCTGGACCAGGTAGTACGGCACGCCGTCACCCCAGACGCGGTGCGCGATCTTGGACACGACCGTCTCGTCGCCGCCCGGGATGATGCCGAAGTCGTACGCGAGGTACGTGATGCCCAGGAACATCACGATCGAGATGACGCCGAGCGCGGTCATCACGGCCTGCGCGTTGCGCCCCTCCGGAGGCTTCAGGGCCTGGACGCCGTTGGAGACGGCCTCGACGCCGGTCAGCGCGGTGCACCCGGCGGCGTAGCTGCGCAGGAGCAGAAACAGGCCGAGGCCTTCGAGCCCCGGCGGATGCGGCTGATACGGCGCCTCGGGCAGCCAGTCGAAGAACGCGCCGACCAGGCCGTACGCGACGGTGCCGAGGATGCTCACCACGAAGAAGTAGGTCGGCGCCGCGAACAGCCGGCCCGACTCGCGCACGCCGCGCAGATTGCCGAGCGCGATCCCGATCACCGCCAGGATGCTGAGGACGATGCGGTACGGGTACAGCGACGACACCGCCGAGGTCAGCGCCGCGATCCCGGCGACGACCGAGACCGACACGGTCAGCACGTAGTCCACCAGCAGCGCGGCGGCGGCGATCAGCGCCGGATAGCTTCCGAGGTTGTCCTTCGCGACGAGATAGGCGCCGCCGCCCTGCGGGTACGCCGCCACGGTCTGGCGATACGAGACCACCACGACCGCCAGGAGCGCGGCGATCCCCAGAGCGACCGGCAGCGAGTAGCTCAGCGCGGCGGCGCCGCCGAGCGTGAGGACGAGCAGGATCTCTTCAGTCGCGTACGCGACCGAGGAGAGCGGGTCCGAGGCGAACACCGCCAGCGCGACGGTCTTGTTGAGGCGCTCGTGCCGAGCTTGAGCCAGCGGCATCGGCGCGCCGAGCAGCAGGCGCTTGACCAGGACCAGTCGCATACCGTCGACCGACTCTACTCCCGCGCGAGCCTGGTGGGGCCGCTTCGCGACGATTTTTACGAGTTTTTAACGCGCGATCCCCGTGTCTTGACGCGCGCTTGAGGCCGGACGTGGCACGGTAATCGCGGTGTCGGGATGTGCACGAACGAAGGCGCCCGAGGCTCGATGACGTCCCCCCGGCCGGGCTGGGCCGGGCTTTACCTCCTCGCCGGCCTCATGCTGGGCGCGCTCTTGCTGACGCAGGGTCTCGTCGCGGCCGGCGCGGAGCGCACCCTGATGCAGTGCGGGCTCGTCCTGGGCGGCTTCGCGGCGATGGTCCAATGGACGCGTCGGAACCGCGCCGCGCTCGATCACCTGGACTGGTGCGAGTGCGCGAGCTCGCGGGTCACCGTGCGCGTGATCCCGTCGGGTCGCGAGCGCCCCGCGCGAGCTCGACCCGAGCGCGCGCCTCGGCCGCGCAGCGTGGAGCCGGCGGACACCCCCTTCGAAGAGGTCGCGCCCTAGCGGCGTCGCCGGTCGCCGCGCTCAGCTGATCCAGGCCAGGAGCGCGGTGGCCAGCGACAGGAAGATCGTGACGCCGAGTACGTCCTGCAGCGCCGTCTCGAACGGCCCGGCCGTGATCGCCGGATCGAATCCGAGGCGCTTGGAGAGCATGGGGATCAGCGTCCCGGCGAAGCCCGAGAGGTTCACCGAGACGAACATCGAGACCGCGACGACGAAGGCAAAGGCCGCCGAGTGCCAGAGCCAGCCGACCGAGCCGACCACCAGCGCGCACACGCCGCCGAGAATGCTCGAGGTCTGAACCTGCCGCCGGAGCGGCTCCCACCAGCGGCTCAGCTGCACCTGGCCGGTCGCGAGCCCGCGGACGACCATCGTCACCGACTGTAGCCCCGTGTTGCCCGAGATCGCCTGGATCACCGGCATGAAGGACGCCAGCAGGATGACCTTGCCGAGCGTCTGATCGAAGTAGTGGATCACGACACCGGCCAGGAGCTCGATGACCAGGGTGGCCAGCACCCAGGGCAGGCGCATGAGGGCGATCTGGCGCGGGGAGCGCCGCTCGAGCTCGGCGGCATCGGACCCGGCCATGCGGAAGATGTCTTCCGTCGCTTCCTCGCCGACGATGTCGACCACGTCGTCGGCGGTGATCGTGCCGACCAGCCGGTGACGCGCGTCGACGATCGGAACGGCCACCAGGTCGTACTTGGCCACGACCCGCGCGACTTCCTCTTGATCCGTCGTGGTCGGTACGCTGACGACGTCCTCGTCGCGGATCGCGAGCACCGCGGTGGCCGGATCGGCGATCAGCAGGCGGCGCAGCGGCACCGTGCCGACCAGGTGGCGATGGCTGTCGATGACGTAGAGCTCGAAGGCCCGCTCGCGGACGACCGACTCGCGGATGTGCCTGATCGCGTCCTCCACGGTCGCGTCCTCGCGCACCGCCACGAACTCCGGCGACATCAACCGGCCGGCCGAATGCTCGGGATACTCGAGGATCTCCTGGACTTCCTCGGAGTGCTCCTCCTCCATGAGGTCGAGGATCTTCTCGGCCTCGTCCCGCGGCAGCTCCTCGACGACGTCGGCCGCGTGCTCCGGGGGCATCTCGTCCAGGATGCGTGAAACCTCGACCTCGTCGAGGGCGCGGACCAGCGTCAGCAAGGTCGTGTCGTCGAGGGCCGGCAGGACGTCGCCGGCGCGCTCCGCCGAGAGTCGCCGGAAGAGCGTCACCTGCTGCTCGAGGGGCAGGTGCTGCAGGATCGCGGCGACGTCGGACGGGTGGGCGGCCTCGAGTGCCTCCTCGTCGCGGCCCTCCTTGCCGCCCTCGAGCAGGCGCCGCGTCGAGTCGAGGAGCCGCTCCTGATCCTGCTCCTGATCGCTCATGGCCACAGAGTACGCCAGGTTCTCGATTTCGGCGGCAGGACTCAGAAGAACAGGTAGTACAGGTCGAAGCTGATCGTGTCCTGGGCCCGCGAGGTTGGCGTCAGGCCGTGGTTCTGCAGGCTGAACGCCTTGAGGTTGGCTCCGTCGTGCCGGTACTCGACTCGCCCCACGAGCCCGCGCCAGATCTTGTACTCGACGGTCAGGGTGATCTCCCAGAGCTCGACATTGTGACCCGGGGCGATCGTCTCGCTGCTGCGCACGCCCAGCGGATCCGAGAAGTACTCGAGTCGGATCGCGGTCCGAAGCGCCTGGAGCCAGTCGTAGGCCGCGTAGCCGGCGATGCCGCCCCATCGGGAGTTCGCATCCTGGCGCGTCGCCACCAGTGCCGGATCGTTCTCTTCGCCCGCGAAGTCGAAGTTGACCGCGAGCGTCAGCTTGTCGATCCCGGTATAGAGGATGGTCGTGTCGACGATCCAGCGGTTGTTGACGCTGCCATGCATCTGGTTGCGGTTCTGCTCGGGACCGACCAGGAAGTTGACGGTGGCGGAGAGCTTGTCGATGGGCGTGAACGCGAACGAGCCGATCGGGCGGACGTAGCCGTTGTTGTTGTCCGAGTTGTCCCAGCCCTGCGTGAGCCCCACGGTGGCCCCGAACCACGCGGTGAACTGGTAGCTGATGAGGCCTCCCGTGTTCGTGTACGGAGTGCCGAGGGTGTAGAGGAACGACCGAGAGAAGTTCAAGTCCTTCGGGCTCTCGTAGCCCTCGTACCCGATGAGCGTGGCCCACTTGCCCGCCTTGAGGGTCAGGCCGCTGCCGAGCGGGACGAGGTACGACACGTAGGCCTCCGGAAGGTCGAACTTCTCGGTGTTCCGGTAGAACGGCGGGCCGTCGTCGGCGTCGCGAAAGATTCCGAGCGAGTGGTTCTTCTGGGAGTCGACGCCGGCCGTGATGACCGCGCCGTACCCGAATCGGTAGCGCTCTGACGGGTCTTTCTTGACGCTCAGCTCCGCGGCGTTGAACGAGTAGCCTCCGGCGTGATCGTAGAAGCGAAGCTCGTTGACGCCGCCCCGCCCCGCGTCGCGCAAGTTGGCGACGTAGCTGTTCTCGATGTAGCTGTAGAGCATCAGCTCCTCGAGATAGCTCTTGGGCTCGCCTTCAGGGGTGGCCGGCTTTCCCAGGACGTCGGCGACAGATTTCTGAGCGTGCGCGGACGCCGGCCAGATCGCCAGCAGCACCGCGACACACCAGACAGCCCTCAGACGACGAACCATCACATCCTCCGGCAACGTTGTGGGCGCACGCGCGGCGCCACGCGATGGGCGGTCGGCGTCGCGGGAGATCGACCGGAGCGTTTACTTGCCGTCGAGCGCCAGGTTCAGTGCGAGGACGTTCACGCGCGGCTCACCGAGGAAGCCAAATAGACGGCCCTCGGTGCTCTGCTCGACGAGCCGCCGTACCGCGGCCTCGTCCAGCTTGCGGGCCTTCGCCACGCGGCCGACCTGATAGAGCGCGGCCGCCGGGCTGATGTGAGGATCGAGGCCACTGCCCGAGGAGGTGACGAGGTCGACCGGCACCGGCGCCTTGTTGCCCGGATCGGCGGCCCTGAGCGCGTCCACCCGCTCCTGCACCGCCTTGGTCAGCGCGGGGTTCGTCGGCCCGAGGTTCGAGCCCGACGACGAGCCCGCGTTGTACTGAAAGGGCGAGGTGGCCGAAGGCCGGCCCCAGAAGTATCCGGGATCGTCGAACGGCTGGCCGATCAGCGAGGAGCCGACCACCTTGCCGTCCTTGACGATCAGGCTGCCGTTGGCCTCGCGAGGAAAGATCACCTGCGCGATGGCGGTGACGATCGCCGGGTAGACGACGCCCGTCACCAGCGACAGCAGCACGAGCACGACGAGCGCGGGTCGAATCTGTGCACGCATGTCCGGCACTCTCCTAGACCAGTCCCAGGGCGACCAGGATCATGTCGACCAGCTTGATGCCCGGGAACGGGATGATGATTCCGCCGATGCCGTAGATCCACACGTGACGCCGCAGGACCGCGGCGGCGCCGATGGCGCGATAGCGCACGCCCTTCAGGGCCAGCGGGATCAGGGCCACGATGATGAGGGCATTGAAGATGACCGCCGACAGGATCGCGCTCTGCGGCGTGGCCAGGCGCATGATGTTGAGCGCGTTCAGCACTGGATAGGTCGTCGCGAACGCCGCCGGGATGATCGCGAAGTACTTGGCGACGTCGTTGGCGATGCTGAACGTCGTCAGGGCGCCCCGGGTCATCAGCATCTGCTTGCCGGTCTCCACGACCTCGAGCAGCTTGGTCGGGTTCGAGTCGAGGTCGATCATGTTGCCGGCTTCCTTGGC
>JACXTT010012585.1_pt1 | contig 11223 bp, 11 predicted proteins | sample 9270951 | NCBI WGS metagenome assembly JACXTT01 (sample SAMN15532306, study PRJNA645909) | rock metagenome | isolation source: weathered quartz diorite | place: Puerto Rico | collected 2017-06-21 | reverse complement strand
CGGCGTCCGCGTGGTCGTGGTCGAGGACGACCCGCATGCCCGCGACTTCCTCGCGACGCTGGTCGCCGGGTCGGGCGCGGTGGTCCGACCGGCTGCCTCGGTGCGCGAGGCGGTCGAGGGCGTCGTCGCGACGCCCCCGACGTCGTGGTCGCGGGCATCGCCATGCCGGGCGAGGACGGCTACGCGCTCGTGCGACAGCTCCGCGCCATGGAGTGCGAGGGCGGGCGGCGCCTGCCGGTGATCGCGGTGACAGCGCTCGCGAGCCGCGAGGACGGCGAGCGAGCGATCGTCGAGGGATTCGACGAGCGCCCCACCAAGCCGATCGATCCCGGCGATCTCCTCGACGCGGTGGTCAAAGCGACCCGAGACTCATGTCTCGGGTGGCCTACGGCACGCAGTTCGGCGCGTCGCAGCTGGGATCGCCGAGGCAGGGAACCTGCTGCCCGGAACGCGGCACGGCGACGACGCGCAGATCCCAGCGCGCGTTGGGGTTCTCGCCAAGGCAGGCCTGAATCGCGCCGCACGTCGGCCGCCCCGCGCTCAGATCGACCTTCCACGCGCCCGTCTTCCAGTCGTACCATCCGGGCTGGTCGATGCCGACTCCGGCGGGGACGTTGTAGCCGAAGATCGAGGCGCCCCAGGAGACGCGGCACGTGGCGGGGCCGATCACCGGGGCGGTGCCCGGGTTCTCGCAGCCCATCGTGGTGCAGAAGCCGCCGATGCGGAAGCGGAGCCCGCCCGCCGTGAAGTGGTGCTTGGTCGCGCGGCAGGAGGTGGTGGAGTCGGTGGGCGGGCAGAGATGGTGGTTCGAGCCGCCGGGCACGTCGAGCGCGATCATCTCGGTCGAGACGTTCGGGCAGTCGACGTCCCCCGCCTGGGTGCAGGTCGGGCCGAGCAGGTCGTTCTCGGCGTGGAGGCAGAGGGATCCGCCGGTGTGGATCCGGAGCTCACGACAGCCGTCGTGATCGCGCGGGCCGAAGCACGCGACGGCAAAGCCGGCGAGCGGCACCTTGATGGCTCCCTCGGGCTGCGGCGACATCGGGTCGGGGCACTCCTGAGGATCGGGACAGGGCTTCGGATCGACGGAGTCGATCATGTGCGCGCAGGCCGAGGACGGATCGGCCCGCATGGTGAAGAAGCTCGTCGAGCCGACGACCGCGGCGTCGCCGGACAGGCCGTTGTCGGGGAACGGCTGGGCGATGTCGTAGACGACCTTCGTCCAGCCCGGCTCGCAGGCGCCGGTGGCCTTCCACAAGGGCAGTGTTGCGAGGCGGTTCTCCGTGCACCCGCCCGTGCCGCCGAGCATCGGGTCGGGCGGATTGGTCTGCGAGTCGAGCCCGCAGGCCGGCGGCTCCTGCGATCCGCACCGGGACGCGAGAGCCGACGTGCCGCCGATCAGCCCGGCGACGACCACACCGACGAGGCACACCGCGATCCGACCCATCTCATGAGCCTTCCTCCCCCCAAATGTGTGAACCCAGAAACGAGCAAGGCGCGTACCCGAGAGCGTCGCGCGCCGCGCACGTCAACGAAGAAATGGCAGCGTCCTCGGGGCATGCAAAAGCGCCTGATCGGGCGCCCGCGCCTCACCGAGGTGCGCGCCGCCGTCCACGTAGACGATCTGTAACAGCTCGCCCTGGCCCGTCTGGCACCACCGGATGTGCCTGGGCGATGGCGACGCGGTGGATGCGGGCGGCGGACGGTGGACCGCCGACGGGGCTACGTGCCGGCGACGGTCCTTGGGCAGCGTGATCGTTCCCGGGTTGGCCATCGCTCGGAGCGCCGCCTCGGCGAGGTACGCCGCGGGCTCGACGCCCGCCAGCTTCGCCGACTCGATCAGCGTATGGAAGAGCGAGGCCACCCGCGTCCCGCGTATACGAAGACCGCCGGCGAGAGCCGCACGCGCTCCAGCGCCCGCGACCCCTCGCGGAACAGCGCCAGCTCGGTCATCGTCAGCGTCCCTCCACGGGGTCGCCGCTCGGCGCCCACACCGTCACCGGGTGCGCGGCCTCCGCGAGCACGTGCACCGGCACGAGACCGTCGCCGCTGCCGTCGGGCCTCGCCGGCCGTTGTGCCCAGCGGCGGATCGACTCGGCCGACACACCGAGCTGCTCGGCGAACATGCGGCAGCTCGCCCCAGCGATCCGCTCGTTTCGTGCGTAGGCCGCGATCGCGGCGCAGAGTCCCCGCGGGACGCGTGTTCCGGCGATTTTTTTCATTTGACGACGCCTTTGTCTGGCCGTATGTCAACGGCGACGGCATTCCAAACGAAGGAGGGCAAGGCCATGCACGTACGAGAGGTTCTATCGGTTCTGATCCTTCTGGGCGCTGGCACGCCGGTGTTCGCCGGGTCCAAGTTGCAGCTGAATATCGTGCCGACTCCGCCAGACTGCTCGGCCGCTGCTGGAGGGGCCTGTCTGAACAGCGGCGCCAGCTGTGCCGACATCGGCGGCAACAGCGACTGTGTCGCCGTGGGTGTCTCACCGAAGTCCAAGGTGTCTCTCGACGGGAATCTCGCGCTGAAGGTGGGTCTCAAGGGGGTGGTGAACAACACCGGCGCGCCCGTCACGACCGGCGCCGAGGGTGCGGCTGACAACTACGTCCTCCAAATGGGGCTGCAGACGTGCACCGTAGACGCGGGCGAGATCCCGTACTGCTCGGCGAACCACGACGTCTACGCCAAGGTTGTTCTGACCAACGGCAAGGGAAAGCTCAGCCTCGATCTGAAGCCCGTGTTGGGCACCCCGGCAGCCGGCACCGCGTTTCGTGTCAACCATGTGGCGCTGATCACCCCGCGTAGCGGAGGCAACTGCCTCGGCACGAACTCGACGGGCGATCTCACCGCGCGGGTGAACGACGGTACGTGCAATGACGGTGTCGGGATCCTTGGCGTCGGCGGCGTCGCAGTGCAGTAAGTCGTCGCTGCGTGCACCGGCGAGCTGAGCCGCGTCCACGAGGGATCAGCCGTCAGCGAGTGGGGCGCCCCGGCGGCCCGTGCTCGATCCACTTGCGCAGCCAACAGGCTGTTGCGCCCAACAACCGCCCGCGTCCGCATCCATCCCCACCCCGTTCCCAGGCCGAGGGTCACCAGCGTTTCCCCGACCGCCGATCCGGCGAACGGCGGCACCACGGTGACGATCACCGGCACCGGGTTCAATCGCGCTCGATGAAGCGCGGAAGCCGGTCGCCGCCGGCGCGGTCGGTGGCCTCGCGCAGGAACGTCCTCGAGGTTCTCGCGAACGACGCGATGGACGATGGGTGCCCGCGGCGTCTTGGGGCCGATATGCAGCGACAGCCACGATCGTCGCGCCAGCGAACCGTGTGCCGCCCGCCGATCGGTGCCCCTGTGTGGCACGCGCTTGGGTGACCGCAACGTGAATTTGAAACCGGCGTCGCGGTGAGCATCACCGCACCGGCCCTGCTTTCCATTGACCCCACCGCTCCCCCGCGCTACCGTGCGCGCGCCACCCAGGACGACGGAACGTTGAGGAGGGGTCCGGGGCGATGTCCTTCGTCCACCTGCATCTCCACACCCAGTACTCGCTGCTCGACGGCGCGAACAAGATCAAGGAGCTGATTCCGCGCGTGAAGGCGGCGGGGATGCCGGCCTGCGCCATCACCGACCACGGGAACATGTTCGGCGCCGTCCAGTTCGCGCACGCGGCGAAGGATCACGGCGTCAAGCCGATCGTCGGCTGCGAGATGTACGTCGCGCCCCAGAGCCGCTTCGAGAAGGCGGGACGCATCGACGACTACGAGGCCGGCGGCAACTACCACCTGATCCTCCTCGCCATGACCGCGAGGGGTACCGGCACCTCTGTCGCCTCGTCAGCGCCGGCTTCCAGGAGGGGTTCCACTACAAGCCGCGCGTCGACAAGGAGCTCCTCCGCGAGCTGAACGGGGGGCTCATCGCGCTCTCCGGCGTCTCCGCGGTGAGGTCGCGCACAACCTCATGACGGGCCAGCCCGAGCGCGTCTACGACGCGCGACTCGCCCTCGAGCTCGACGTCATCCGCCCGATGCGGGTGGATCGACCGCCCGCGCGTCGTCGTGACGAGACGGGACGAACGGCGGGTGGCCGCTTCAGGGCGACCGATCAGCCAGCCGCCTCCCCGTGCCTTGAAGCCGGACGTCGTCGCGAACGACGACTCACCTGTGCTACAACGTGGGCGCCGTGGCGCCAACCGTCTTCCGGCACGGTCGATACCGCGGCTTCTTCTTTTCGCGCGAAGAGCAGCGCATGCACGTGCACGTGAGTTGCCCCGATGGTGAAGCGAAGTTCTGGCTGGAGCCGCTATTGTCCCTTGCCGGCCACACGGGCCTCAGCCGGCGGGAACTCGCTCGCATCCAACGCATCGTCGAGGAGCATCATGCCGAAATCGTCCGCGCGTGGCGCGCGCACTTCAGCTGAAGTCGAGGTTCTGGGCGTCACACGGCACGCGGTCTGGCTGCTTGTCGGCGACCGGGAGTTCATGCTGCCTTTTGCCGCTTTCCCCTGGTTCGGAGCCGCACGCGTCGACGAGATCTGCGACGTGAAACTTCTGCACGGGCGTCATCTACACTGGCCCAAACTCGACGTGGATCTCGATCTGGAGAGCATCGAACACCCGGAGCGCTTTCCGTTGCTCTCCCGTGTGAAGCGACGGGAACCGCGCAGCGCCGGCACGGGGCATCGCCGGGGCATAGCCCCCATTAAGCGGCGACGTTGACTGAGTCTCCCCTATCAGACTCCAGAACCGGACCACCTCTCGCCGTGGGGCCATCCCTTCCGGAGCCTCAAATACGGCACGTATCGAGCGATGGGAGCGTCTCACGCCGACGCCGCACGCGGCTGGGAGCCCGACTGTCCCCGGGCGAAGCTTTGATCCCTCCGGTCGTTAGGGCATAGGAAGGAAGGTCGAAGGAGGCGCGGAGTGTCCGATGATTTTGCCAACGGGAACTGGCCGCTGACTGTTCCTAGCGACCTGGCAGCGACAGCAGTCGTGATGTTCTACCGCGCCGTGTCGCCGCACGTCCGTGCGACAATAGCGCGCGCCTTGAAGCCGGCTGAGCGATGACGCTGGCAGCACAGCGGCCGATGCGAATTATTACCCTGCTCGCCCGTCACGGAACCAATCAATACGCTCACGCACACCTCACTATTGATACATTGTTCGCCCAACAGATGCCGCACATCGCACACGACTTAGTAATAAGCGACAATACATTGCCGGACGACTACCAAGAAAGGCTACCGCAACGGCGCGTCCTGATTGGTAGCTCCAACAAACATTGGGAGTTCTCGGCCTGGGATCGCGCCATTGAATTCGTCGGCCGACACATAGAGGATTACGACCTCGTCCATCTCGCAACGTCTGCTTTCCGAGCGCTCGATGTGCGTCATCTCGATCGTTTCGATGCTCGGATGCTTGCATGGGCCCTCGGGCGCAGAGTGGCGATTGGCCACCTTGAGGCGTTCCCCCAGCCAGCGGTCTTGACCGGCCATCGGTCGCAGGAATTCCTGAGATCTTCATGGATTTTGCTACCACCGCAGGAATTGAAGCTCCTCGGCTCGGTAACTAGCATCGAGGATTCGACCCCGTTTTTCAGCGGCCGCCCGGAGGCACCCTTTCGAGTCGATGCTCCACTATCGCGTGATTGCCAAGAGTACATACTCGATCGCCTGACGGGTGCTGGTCGCGGGCAGGGAGGGATGTGGCACTCGCGCTTCCAACTATCGGCAGAAACACTCGCGTACTTCGAAGGAAAGACAGTCGCCATGTTGAACGAGCAAATGCTCAGCATCCGGCTGCGTTCACAAGGGTGCATGATCGTAGACGCAACATGGCTCAGCGCTCGCCTCGCCCAGCTTCCCGGGCGGCCAATTGCCGCCATCCCGAGTTGGCGTTGGCAACTCACTGCACGTGACCTGGTTCTGCACCATGAAGCGCACGGTTCGAAGGCCTGGCAGAGTGTTCTTTGGAGGGCAGTGTTGCGGCGCCCGTGGCTCCTCACGTGTCGGCCAGTGCTCCGTGCGCTACGACGGGTGTTCGGCATCGAGCCAACATCCGCGCCCCCAAGCGGCCGCGTAGCGCGGATCCTCAAGTCAATCACTGTTTCCTCGCTGAACCGACGTTTCCGCAGGCGCGTATCGCGCCTAGTGCGGACTGCCATTCGTCGGTTCCGGGCGGATACTCGGGATGGAGCAATGCCAGTCATCATTGGAGAGCCTGCCAAACTGAATCCCTCGGTGCCTCTGCGGGTTGTCGTCACGTTGGATGAAGTCAACGACCAGCACGGAACCGGACCCCTGGTCCGAAGAATTTGCGCCGGTTGGTCGAATGTCGTTTCCATCCGATCTCGGAATGACTACGACGGTATCCAGGATTTCGGTGAGTGGCAGGTCACGCTTGGGCAACAGGCGCGCACGCGATCCGACTTCTTCGACATCGTCTCCAGGCTTTTGCGCGATCGCTGCGTCGAGACAATTCTCTGTGTCCCGTTCGAGCTGGGTGACGTTTTGACGGGGATTGCGGTCCAGGAATGCTCTGGCGCAAGGCTCTGCACGTACGTAATGGACGAACAGGATTGCGGCGGCGACAGCGTCCCGGTCGACCAGATGCGCGAACTCCTAGAGCGATCTTCCTTGCGCCTCGCCACGCATCCCGAAATACGGTTCGCATGCGAATCCCGGTTCCAACTGCCGTTCCACGTGCTTCCGCCTGTCGCGCCAGCCGCATTGATTGCGACACGACCGATCCCTTTCAAGCCGGCTGGCACCGACCACAGGGCCGCACTGCTCGGAAGTTTCTGGGACCAGGAGTGGTTCGACATGCTGTGTGCAGCATTGGCCGGGAGCGGCTGGGAGGTCGACTGGTTCGGGAACAATCGGTCGCAATGGTTCACTTTCCCCCCGCAGCAGCTGGCGCGAGCCCGTATTCAACCACTTGGTGTCATCCCCGAACGGGATTTGGTTGCTCAGTTGAGGCGCTATCCATTTGTCATTGTCCCTGTGGGTCAGCTGACTGCCACAGAAAAGAACCACGGTGTTGCGCGGTTGAGCTTGCCGAGCCGCATCTTGTTCGCCCTGGCGACGTCCAATACGCCAATTCTCATTGTCGGCAGTCCGCGCACGTGCGGTGCACGGTTTGTCACGCACTTTGGTGTTGGCGACGTTTGCCCCTATGATGCGCCTAAACTCGCAGCCGCGATGAATCAGATAAGTACGCAGAGCAGCCAAATGCGCATACGATACCAGGCCGCACGCATTGCATCCACGCTTTCCGATCACGATGTGCCGGCGTGGCTGGACGCCTCCATTCGACAGGGAAAGCCGATGGACAATCGGTTCGAAGTACTGTTTAGCGGCTACGATTCCCGGATCGAGCTCAACAACTCACGGTCAAGCACGGTGTAGTGTGGATTGGCCTAAGATCTCCATCGTCACGCCGGTTCTCGATATGGCTCAGTTCGTGGAGGCGACAATCCTCTCCATTGTGAGCCAACGCTACCCGAATCTAGAATACATCGTCGTCGATGGGGGGAGCACCGACGGTACGCTGGAGATCATCAAGAAATACGAGAAGCGATTGGCATTGTGGATCAGCGAGAGGGACGACGGGATGTATCATGCCATCCAGAAAGGCTTCGCCCATTCGACAGGTGAGATAATGGGATGGCTGAATTCGGATGACATCTTGCATCCTCATGCATTGTTCGTGTTGGCTCGATGCTTCCGCGCGCCCGAGGTGAACTGGGTGCAGGGCCTCAATACCGTGATTGACTCTAATGGATATGTCGTGCGTACCTGTAAACCCTTCAACACTTCGCGCTATGCATTCCTGTGTCACGGGCACTTGACCGCAAACGGGATGCGTGAATTCGGTACGCTGCAGCAAGAGTCGACGTTCTGGCGTAGGTCTTTGTGGGTTACCTCGGGTGGTTTGGATACCAGCTACAAATATGCAGGTGATTTCGCGTTATGGATGTCGTTCTTCCGGCGAGAGCAATTGTATCTTGTGGACTCGTTGATCGGCGCCTTTAGAAAGAGGAGCGGCCAACTCTCGGGTATCAATGGGAAGCGCTACATAGAGGAAACGAAACAATGCGTCCGGCGCGAGATGAGTCTGCTTACTCCGCCAGAACGCATGAGGGTGAAACGATTCAGGTTCTATGAGTCGTCACGAAGCGCGATCATCAAGAGAATGGGAGCATTCATCGACAGGGCATATCGAGATAACGTGCGCGACGGCGGACGCTATCTTGCTATTGATGAAATGTAAGGGCCGCTGGTCGGTTTGAGAGGTACCATTCGATGGTGGCGGCGAGGCCGGCATCGAACGAGGTGGAGGCCCGGAAGCCGATCTCGTGTTCCGCTGCGGTGACGTCGAGCCGCCGACGCGGTTGCCCGTTGGGTCTGGTCGTGTCCCATACGACCCTCCCGCGGTACCCCACACGGTCAGCGATCTTTTGCGCCAGGTCGACGATTGTTATCTCGTACCCGCTACCCAGATTGAGCGGCTCCGCGCTGTCGTAGCGCTCTGCCGCCTGCACGATACCCGCGGCAGCATCGGCGACGAAGAGAAATTCCCGCGTCGGCGAGCCGTCGCCCCATAGTGTCACCGCCGGCGCGCCGGTGTCGCGTGCGTCGACGAACTTACGGATCATCGCCGGAATGACGTGTCCCACGTCCAGATCGAATTTGTCGCCCGGTCCATAGAGATTCACGAGCAGGAGAAAGATGCCTTTGAAGTCGTATTCGGCGCGGTAGCTTTGCAGCTGCACCAGCAGTGCTTTTTTGGCGATTCCGTATGGCGCATTCGTGTCCTCGGGATAGCCGTTCCAGAGGTCCGCCTCGCGGAAAGGAACGGGCGTCAGCTTCGGATAGGCGCAGACGGTACCGAGACAGACGAATTTTCGCACCTGTGCGCGGCGTGCCTCCTCTATCAGGTGAATGCCCATGGCCGCGTTCTCGTAGAAAAAGCGGCCCGGGTGCCGGAGGTTCGCGCCGATGCCGCCGACCACCGCGGCGGCGTGGACGATCAACGTCGGTTGTTCGCGCTCGAGGTAGACCCGGATGGCGTCGGGCTCCCGCAGGTCGAGCTCGCTCGAGCTCGGCGCGAGCAGGTGTTGCGGTCTTTCGGCGGCGAGGCGCTCGCGCAGGAACCGACCGAGGAATCCGTTGCCGCCAGTTAGCAACACGCATTGCTCACCCCATCGCATCGAATCCTCCCTCGCCACGAACACCCGGTCGTGTACGGGGCGTGCCTTATCGGAGGTTCTGGCGAAAACTCAAGCGAGCTCGGGTCACCCGGCCGTCGGTCGCTTGGACCCGACCGGCGCTGCGATATCACTGGCCGCTGAAGTTCCTACCCCGCGATCAGCCCCAGCACCCGCTGCGCCGCCGCGGGGATCTGCGTCCCCGGTCCGAAGATCGCCTTCACCCCCGCCGCCTCGAGCATTTTGTAATCCTTCGACGGGATGATGCCGCCGACGGTGACGACGATGTCGCCGGCCCCCTGCTTCTTCAGCTCCTCGATCAGCTGCGGCACGAGCGTCTTGTGGCCGCCCGACTGCGTCGACACGCCGATGACGTGGAGGTCGTTCTCGACTGCTTGGCGCGCGACCTCGTCGGGCGTCTGAAAGAGCGTCCCGACATCGACGTCGAAGCCGAGGTCGGCGAAGGCGGTCGCGATCACCTTGGCGCCGCGGTCATGGCCGTCCTGCCCAATCTTCGCGACCAGCATGCGCGGCCGACGGCCGTGGGTGTCGGCGAACTTGTCGAGGGCATAGCCCCCATTAAGCGGCGACGTTGACTGAATCTCCCCTATCAGACTCCAGAACCGGACCACCTTTCGCCGTGGGGCCATCCCCTCCGGAGCCTCAAATACGAGGCGGACAAAGCCGCGGTCAAGAGAATTCGCGAGCTTCCCGGCCCCGAGTGAGCCGGAACGGTCGACCGGAGGGCGGGATCGGGCACACCCCGACCCTCCGACCGATGGGGACGGGTGCCCGAGCGGGGCCGGTGTCCATCAATCGCCGAAAAGATCGCGGGGCGGAGGCCGGGGCGGCAGCGGGGTGGGCGGGTCGGTCGGGAGGCCGAGGTGGCCGAGAATCTTGCGGAGGACGTCGGGCGCCTCGATCGTGGCGATCACCGACATCCGGCCGCCGCACCGCGGGCACTGGAGGACGTCGAGGTCGAAGACGCGACGCATCAGGTCGGCCCACCGCCAATCCCGTGGTTTCTCCGGCGGGCCGCCCTCCGGCGGACCGGATCCTGGGCCCTTGGCCGGGGCCGCGGTAGCTTCGGGGCGCGAGACCCGCGGGTCGGGGAAGGGGCCAGGACCGGCGGCGGGTGCGAGCGAGAGGTCATCGCGTGGCGGCGCCGAACCGTGGCTCACCGCCAACGCGCGTGCCCGGGCGCGGGGCGCCAGGATGCCGTGGAATAGCACGAGATTGATGCGCGGCCGCGGGGTGAGCGCCGCCAGTTTCTCGAGGAGCTCGACCGGCGTGAAGAGGAGATGCGTCGTCCCATCGTACCATTCGCTCTTCAGCGTCACGAGCACGAGGCCGTCGGGGGTGAGGGAGAGCCGCTCCTGCGCGATCGGCGGGGGGAGCATGTAGCGGCAGAGCCGCTCGACACCTGCGCGATCGCCGGCCGGGACCGTGATGTCCGCGTGGAGGTCGAAGCCCTCGAAGTGCGCCTGGCGCGGGCCGCGCGAGGTCACCCAGGGAGCGTCGGGCTCACGTCCGATCTGCATCACGCGAGCCCCGGCGCGCGGACCGAGAGCGATCCGCCCCTGGATCGACGCGCTGGCGATGCCGGCGAGGCCCGGAGACTCCTCGGCGAGCGGGTCGACGTCGCGGGCCTCGCCGATGTCGAGGCCGCGCCGGGTGAGGAGCCGGCGGACCCGCCGGGAGATGGTGGCGAGGAGCCGCGCCACGTCCTCGTCGGTCGGCGGCGGGGCGGGATGGAACTCGAGCCGGCCGCCGGCGACCTCGGCGAAGACGCCGTCGAGGACCAGGGTATGGAAGTGGACGTTCAGCTGGAGCCCGCCGCCGAAGCGCTGGATCACGGTGACGGCGCCGCTCCGCCCGCCGCGCACGCCGGTGCGCGCGGCGCGGCGGCGATGGAACCCGAGCACGGCGCGGAGGGCGACGCCGAGCACGGCGCGGCAGAGCTTGTGATCGTAGGCGAGGAGATAGCGCAGGCGGTGCGGCACGGTGAGCACCCACTGGCGCACGG
>JACXTT010012584.1_pt1 | contig 11223 bp, 8 predicted proteins | sample 9270951 | NCBI WGS metagenome assembly JACXTT01 (sample SAMN15532306, study PRJNA645909) | rock metagenome | isolation source: weathered quartz diorite | place: Puerto Rico | collected 2017-06-21 | reverse complement strand
GGGATGGTCACATGGGAAAGCTCAAGATCGTTCGCAAGCCCATCATCAACTCACAGGAACGCTTCAAGCCGTTCAACGCGCCGGGCTGCCGGTCGCTCGAAAATCAAAGCTACGAGTTCGAAGGAACCTACCAGTTGAGCACACTGCTGCGGACCGACGGCAGTCTGCTCGACTGGCCGGACTGCCAGGTGTTCGACGCCACGATCCCGACCGGGCCGCGCCGGATGATGCCGATGCGCCTGGAGGGGCTCGATGCTCCCGGCCTCATCTACCGAGCCACTCGGCCCATCGTCGAGGCGGGGGGCAATATCACCCGCGCCGACTTCAGCCTGCAGGGTTACGATCACGTGGCCGACCGCATGCGCTTCGGCATGGAAATCGAAGTCGAAGTCCCGGAGGAGCACGAGAATCTCTACGCCGACATGACCAAGTATGCCGAGCCCGACGATCAGTTCGTCGTGTTTTCCCCATTCGACAGCGCCATCTCCGTGGGATTCGACCACTCGGTGGCGCCGGCGGAAGCGTGCCCGCAAGGCCAGATGCTGGTCATCGCGCTGGCCTCCGTGGACGCCACAGGCCTGTTGATGGAAGTGACGTTCCTGGTGGCCGATTGCGGCGCCAACGTCGTCCGGGCAGCCGCTCATTCGCACTGCGGGATTTTCCTCATCACCCTGATGGTGCTCGGCAAGACCGAAGCGCTGGCTCGACTCCACGATCGGCTCACCCAGCCCGACCTGGTCGACAAGTTCGCGCCGATGTTCGCCCAGCCGCTCAAGCGCAAGTCGCCTCCCGCCGGCAATCTGAACTACTTCCAGGTGGTCGGTCATTTCGATCCGGAGACGTCCGTGCTGCCGACGATTTTTCGGGCGAAATCGCTCGATCGCATCTGCCCGCTGGAGGCGCCATTCGAGGAAGTCAGCCGGCGCATGGGCGGCGACATCTACCGCCATGTGCGTTTCGGCCTCCCCAAGAGCTTCGATGCGCGAAAGTTGCAGGCCGAATGGCGGCAGTCTCGAATGCTGCGCGACCTGGGCGAGCTGGACTCCATCTCGGAAAGCGATCTGCCGCCGTACATCCTCAGCGCCTACGACCCGTTCGCCGGTTTCCTGCGCGTGCGTTGGAGCTAGTGCGTCGTCCAGGCTAAATCTTCGGGCAGGGAGGGCGGGAGGGCGAGGCTCCTGCCGAGCCGTGAACTCGAGAAACGCCAAGTGTAAAACGCCGACGCCGATGCTTCCGGCTCGGCAGGAGCCTCGCCCCTCCGAACGTGCGTAACCCCAGAATTTAGCGTTGGAGACGCACTAGAGAACTTCCATCTCAGAGACTCAAAACATACCAGGCGAACAAAAAAGCCCGGCCTGTCGAGCAGCGCCGGGCTTCGTGTTTTGTCCTGCCGTGATCGATTACAGAAGTTCCACGATCGGCTCGCGGTCTTCGAGGACGTACATCGGCCGGCCGGCGCCGTTCGGGAAGGTCTGGGCCGGGTCGATGCCGATGGCGCGGTAGATCGTGCTGAGCACCTGCGACGGAGTGCAGCGGCGGTCGCGCGGCAGTTCGCCGCGGGCATTCGAGGAGCCGATCGCCTGACCCATCCGCAGGCCGCCGCCGGCGATCATTGCCGACATCACTTGCGGCCAGTGCCCACGGCCGTCGGGCGTCGAATCGCCGATGCGTGGGGTGCGGCCGAACTCGCCCCAGCAGACCGTGACGACATCCTGATCCATGCCGCGGTCGTGCAGGTCCTGGATGAGGTTGGCGATGCCGCGATCGAGGTCGGGGAGTTGACGGCGCAGTTGGATGAAGTTTTCGCTGTGCGTGTCCCAGCCGCCGAAGCCGAGGGTGACGCAGCCGACGCCGGCCTCGACGAGGCGGCGCGCGGTCAGGAACTGCTCGACGCCGCGATAGCGGTCGCGCGTGCGCGGGTCTTCACGATTCAGGTCGAGCGCCTGGCGGGTGACGCCGGAGGCGATCATGTCGAAGGCGCGCTGGCTGAAGGCGTCGAGGCCAGCCATCGTGCCGCGGGCGTCGATGTCGCGGCGGACGGTGTCGAACTGGGCGAGCAGGTTGCGGCGTTCGCCGGCTTGCTCGCGCGTGGTGTTCAGACTCAGGTTGGACAGGCTCGGCCCGTCCGGCGTGAAGGCGCGGTGCGGGACGCCGAGGAAGCCCGGTTCGCAGCCGACCGACATGCCGCGCAGGGACACGAAGGACGGGATATCGTTGCTGGAAGTGCCGCGAACGCGCGACATGACGGCGCCGATCGACGGATGGGCGGCGGCGCGGTTGACATTCTCGCTGTAGCCGGTCATGCACTCGGAATCGGAATGTTCACCGACGGAGACGAGCGAGCGGATGACCGCCAGTTTGTCGAACATGCGTGCTTGCCGCGGCATGTGCTCGCAGATTTGCACGCCGGGGACGTTGGTGGCGATGGGGCTGAATTCGCCACGGTATTCGACGGGGGCATCCGGCTTGAGGTCATACATGTCCATGTGCGACGGCCCGCCGGGCAGATAGATCATGATGGCGGCCTTGGGCGTCGTGGGCCGGGCGGCGGCGGTCGTCGTCGCCTGCGCCTTGAGCCGAAGCATGTCGCTCAAGGCGAGACCGGCGCCGAACGCGCCAATGTTCAGGAAATTGCGGCGCGTGATGCCGTCGCAAAAACGCTGTTTCGCACCCAGGAAGTTCAGCATGGTTCATCCTTTTGTTGAACGAATTCAGTAGTGAAAAGAAACGAAGGCAGGCGGGCGGCTTGCGGAGAGTTCAGGCAGGCAGGCTTACTATTCAGAATCGGAGGCGGATTGTCAAGGCGAGTCTGGTTATTTTTGCAATTTGACCACAGACCAAGGCAACCGAGGGGGCTGGAGACCCGCGACCCACACCTGACCCGCCGCCCTGCCTATCGGCGCTTGGAAATCCCCGTAGGGACAAGGGAGCCGCTCGTCCCTACGATGGTCTGCACACGCCGCCATCACGGCGGCGGCACTCCGATCCCCGCCGACGTGTCCTCATGAACGATCACGCCGACGAAGCACGCCAGATCGATGACGACGTGAAGACGCTGCACGGTCTTGGCTATGCCCAGGAGTTGCTGCGGCGCATGAGCGGGTTCTCCAACTTCGCTATCTCGCTGTCGATCATCTGCATCCTCGCCGGCTGCATCACCACATTTCATTTTGCCCTGTGCGGCGTCGGCGGCGCGTCGGTCGGCATCGGCTGGCCGCTCGGGAGCCTGTATGCGCTCGCGGTGGCGGCGACCATGGGGCAGGTCGCGTCGGCGTTTCCGACGGCCGGCGGGCTTTACCACTGGGCCTCGATCCTCGGCGGCAAGGGCTGGGGCTGGGCCACCGCCTGGTTCAACCTCGTCGGACTCGTCACCGTCATGACCGGCATCAACGCCGGCCTTTACTTGTTCTTGCGCATCCCACTCGGCGCCCTGCTCGGCTTCGCGCCGCCGGCCAATGAACCATCGACCGCCGACATGATCCTGCAAGGGATCGCCGTCGCCCTCATCACCTTCTCGCAGGCGTTCATCAATCATCGCGGCATCCGCGTGACGACGCTGCTCACCGACTTCAGCGGCTACTGGATCCTGACCTTCTCGGTCGCCCTCACCGTGCTCGCACTGGCTTTCGCCGCAAGCGTCGAGCCGGCGCGCTTGGTAACCTTCAGTAACTACAGCGGCGCCAAGGGGGGCGACTTTTGGCCTGCCACCGACAACCTGCTCTGGCTCTTCGCCCTCGGCTTCCTCTTGCCGGCCTATACAATTAGCGGCTTTGATGCGTCGGCACACACGTCCGAGGAAACCGTCGGCGCGGCCGTGCATGTGCCGCAAGGGATCGTCCGCTCGGTGCTGGTGTCCGGAGTGTTCGGCTGGATCATGCTGTCGGCCCTGGTGCTCGCCATCCCTGACATGGACGCGGCGGCCGCCCAGGGAGAGAACGCCTTTCACTTCATCATGGGCGAAGTTTTCCCGATCGGCCTGGCGATTCCGATCTACGTCGGCATCGGTATCGCCCAGTATCTGTGCGGCCTGGCCACGGTGACGTCGGCCTCGCGGATGGCGTTCGCCTTCGCGCGCGACGGCGGGTTGCCGTTCTCGGCCTTTTTCCGCCAGGTGAGCGACGTGTATCGCACTCCGCCGAACGCCATCTGGGCCGTCGCGCTCGCCTCAGTGCTGTTCGCCGTCTACACGCCGGTCTATTCGACGATCATCACCGCCTGCACGATTTTTTTATACCTGTCGTACCTGATCCCGACGGCGCTCGGCTTCTGCGCCTATGGCCGAAGCTGGACCAGGATGGGGCCGTGGACAATTGGCTGGCTGTATCGCCCGCTGGCGGCGGTAAGTGTGGCGGGGGGCGTCGTGCTGATTGCTATCGGCATGGCGCCGCCGAATGAAAAAGCGGTGTGGCTGGTGGCGGGCATGACGCTGGTGCTGGGCACAGTGTGGTTCGGGTGGGAGCGTCGGCGCTTCGCGGGGCCGCCGCGCGGACGCTGAACAGCAGACGGGCAGCTTGATTCCTGATAGAATCAGGCAACGTCTTCGGGAGCAAGGTCAACCCATGGCGATGTCCTACCGGTCCGCGGCGTTTGTGTTGATCGCTTTTGGCGCGTTGGCTCTCCTGTCGTGTGTTTGCATCGTGGTTGCCACGATCGCGGTGTCCAAACGCCGGGACACCGGTGAAGCAGACAAGCAACCGCTCATCGCCGCCGGGCCTGCGGGCAACTTCCCCGACGAGAAGATCGACGTCGCCGGCAAGACGCGCCAGTTTCGCCTCATCGTACCGAAGTCGGTCGATCGCGCCAGGCCGGCGCCGCTCGTCATCGCCTTTCACGGCATGCTCATCGACAGCAAGGACTTCATGCCCGTGTACACCAAGCTCGACGTTCTTGCCGACGACAAGAAGTTCATCCTGGCGTTTCCCGAGGCGATCGGCAAAAGCTGGGGGCTCGCTCCCGACAAGGTGAAGGCGGACCTGGAGTTCTTCGACGCCCTCGTCGCCGACGTCGGCAAGCGCTACAACGTGGACCTCGACCGCATCTACGTCACCGGCATGTCGAACGGCGGCTATTTCGCTCACCTCGTCGGTAAGGAGCGCTCGCAGAAGGTCGCGGCCGTCTGCTCCCATTCCGGTCCACTCGGCCTGCAAACGCTGCTCGGCATCGGCGCGGAACGCAAGTTTCCCGTCATGATCGTCTGCGGCGACAAGGACCAGATCTTCCCCGTTGCCTTCTTCCGCGACAACCGCGACCGCTATACTAGAGAGAAGCACACGGTGAAGTACGTCGAGGTGCCGGAGCTTGGCCATGTCTGGGCCACCGACCAGAACGACGCGATCTGGGAGTTCTTCGCCGCCAACCCGTTGAAGTGAGCTGGCCCGATTAGCGATGCTTCGCAGAAGCATCGCTCCCTGACGCTTCCGCGAAGCGTCGCTAACCGAGGAGTCCTTATGACCGAAACCGCAAGCAAATTCCTGCGTCGCGATCCGGCCGAGGTGACGCCATGGGCGGAGACGTGCGGGCAGATTCGCTGCCTGGTCGAGGAAAAGGACGGCGCCGCCGGCGAGGTCCATCACGTCGAAATCCACGACGCCAAGCTGCACTACCACGAGCGGACCGACGAATTCTACTACATCATCTCCGGCAACGGCACCATGATCCTCGACGACGAGGAGATCGAACTGCACGCGGGGCTGGTGATCTACGTGCCGCGCGGCGTCAAGCATAAGGCCAAGGGCAACCTGACGGTGCTGACGATCTGCATCCCGCGCGGCGTGCTGGGCGATGTGCATGAGCTGGAATGACGCATGCCTGGACCGACGCACGGCATTAGGTCGCAGCCGCCAGGGCAAGGGCAAACGCGCAGCCGGCCAGATATTCGTGCAGGTCCGCGTATTCGTCGATGGTGTGGACGTCGTGCTGGCCGGCGCCGAAGGTGAGGGCGGGGATGCCGTGGCGGGCGAGCCAGTTGGCGTCGAGGCCGCCGTTGGACAGCTTCAGCGTCGTTTGCCAGCCGAGGCTTGCCGCCACGTTCTGGGCGGCCTGCACGACCGGGCTCTTCTCCTTGAGGTGATATGGATAGTAGCTGCGCCGTGCCGTGAACTTCACTTTGGCGCTTTTGCCGCGATCGTCGCGGACATCCTTGGCGGCTTGCACAAAAGCATGACGATAGGCGGCGGTGATCGCGGTGATGAACTTCGGATCATGGCTGCGCGATTCGCCGTGAATCTTGACGTAATCGGTCACGACGTTGGTCGCCTGCCCGGCGCAGCGGCCCTGGTCATCGCCGAACGGACCTACGTTCGAGGTGCCCTGGCTCCCCTTTTTGCGGATCTTGCCGAACCAGCCGTCCTCATGAATAGCGGCGAGTGCCCGCGCGGCGACGATGGTGGCGGAAATTCCTCGCTCGGGATGAACGCCGGCATGTGCCGCTTTGCCGACGATCTCGACCTCCCAGCGGTCGGCGCCGACCGCGCCGATGGTGATGGTCTGCGGCGAGCCACCGTCGATGTTGAAGCCCATGACCGGATGGCCGAGGTCGGCGGGATCGAGCGTGCGCGCCCCCCATAAGCCGCTCTCCTCGCGCAGGGTGAAGAGGACCGTCAGCGGGGCATGGGGTATCTGCTGTGCGTGCAGCTCGGCCAGCATGGTGACGAGGCAAGCGACGCCGGTGCGATTGTCGCCTCCCAGCGCGGTCTTGCCTTGCGGCACGATGCGGTTGCCCTTGCGAATCGGCACCGCGCCGGCGCAGAGCGGCACGGTGTCGAGATGTGTCGAGAAGAGCCGGCGCGGCCCCGGTTTGGTGCCGGGCAAGGTGACGATCAGATTGCCGGTCTGCGTTGGCAGCGGAATCTTCGCGTTCGCGTTGTCGAACCGGATCGCCGGCTCGGGGATGCCGATCTCACGCAGCGCCCGGACCACGTCGGCGCCGATCGCTCGTTCCTGGCCGGTGATCCCCTCGATGGCGAGGAAGCGCAGGAGGCGGGCGATGGCTTGGTCTTGATCGAACAAGATAGAGGACATGGGAAATCCAGGGGTCAGGAATCAGGAGTCAGGGGCCATCTTACTGATCGCTGCCGACTGATTCATGCCCCCTGACTCCCGACTTCGCGTTGGCCCATTGATCCTGGGGGCGATTGCAAGTGACACGCAACGAAACTTCGGTGAAGAACTCATTGACGCCCAATAGGTTACGTCGATTCGTCGCGCACACATACACACACCCCCTTCGCGCAACGAAAGCCGCCCCGCCCGACGGATGGAAAAACGCGACCGACCTTGCAATTTCTAGAATCGCTTGTGGCATGTCGATGGTGAAGTCCCAAAATCATTTACCCGTTTTGCTCTTGCGTTTTGTAGCGTCCGTGGCATAACCGGCGGCCTAATACACGGAGCGTTCTCATGAAGCCATTGTTGCGCCTTCTCGTGGCGGCAGGATTGCCGGTGCTCGCGCTGGGGTGCCAGAATTTGCAACCGGCCTGGGAGTTGCCGCCGATCATCCCGATCGGCGCGCAGCCGACCGCAGTGCGGAACCCGGTCTACGTGCCGCTGCCGCCCTTGAAATATGGGCAGGTCTACGAGACGGCCCTGCAAGTGATCGGTGATTACGGATTCGAGATCGTGGAGACGAACCGCTACAGCGGCCACATCGAAGCGGCGCCGCGCGTCGCGCCGGGGCTGGCGCTGTTCTTCAAGCCGGGCAGTCCCGATGTTTACGATCGGCTGTTGTGCTCGCTACAGACGTATCGCCACCGCGTCTCAGTCGTCATCCAGACGGCCGATCCGCAAGGAGCGGACCACACCGGCTTCGAGGTCGAATTCATCGTCCGCAAGGAGGTGGAAGACCTGTATCGGCCGCTGCGGGCGACGGTCGGCGGCGCGGTGTTCCGCAGCGAGAGCACGCTCGAACGCCAGACCGAAGTAATCGACGCGACTTTCTTCGAGCCGAACTGGATTTTCCGCGGCCGCGACGCGGCGCTGGAGCAGGAGTTGATCCGGCGCTTCCGCAAGGCGCTCTAGTGCGTCATCCACCCGTTGCTGAGCCGGAAGCGTAAGCGACGGTTCTTTCTGAAAACTGAAAACCCGTCGCTTACGCTTCCGGCTCGTACCCCATTTTTTAGCCTGCTACGGACCAGGCATCGCCAGTTGCACCGCCGTCCTTACATATCCATCACTTACGAGAAGCCACGCCTCGCCCTTGAACAGATCGCTCTTGGCGGCTTGCAAGCGCTGCACGAGTCGTTGCGGAGCTTGCACTTCGAGGCGCGGCGGATGATACGAGAGCGCGCAGATTTCCACTTCGTTCGCCGGCAGTTGCCGTTGCTTGCACCAATTGCGCCAGGCGTCTTGCCAGACGAGCATCGGCGGCGGCTGGATGAGTTCGGGGAAAACGGTGTTGGCGCGAGCGGAAAAACGCAGCACGGGTTCGCGATCGAAAAGCGTCCAGCCGTCAACCTTCACCGCAAAGCCTTGCACTTCCTCGTTGGCGAGCATCAGCGCCAGCATCACGCGCTCGGGCCGATCGACGACGACCTGCTGCCAGCTCTCGATCTCGTTGTCGGCAACCAGCGCTTCGATTTCGAGCGGGAAGGCACATGCTTGCTTCCACGGCGGCGTTTGCTCGATGCAGCTTGTCAGCGCGGCGACCTCGAAGCGATGGAGTTCATCGACCGACCAGGGAACGCCGGCACATTCGGCAATCGGCAGGAATTGCGGGGCGCCGAGGCGCTGACCGGCCGGATCGAGGCGTTCGAGAAATGGAAACACGCGGCGCTTCCGCACGTGTACCGATACGGACCTGCACGAAAGGGCGCGGTTGCCGCGCTCGGTTGCCTGCCAGCCGTCGGCGTCGGCGCGTGTCAGCAAGCCGTCGTCGCGCATGCCGGCGAGGATGCGCTGCACCATCGGGGCAGGCAGACGCAAGCGCTCCTGCAAGCGGGCCGGACTGATAGCGACGGCGTCCAGCGTGAGCGCCTGCAAAACGAGATGCGTCAGGGGATCGATCGGCTGCTCCGCCAGGACGTTGACCGGCGCCTCGATGCGGTGCAGGAAGGCGTAGCCAATCGCGAGCGCCCGCGGTCTGTGGGGCGCGAGTTGCCGCCACCAGCCGGCCAGGGTCTTGCTGCCGGGATAGATCAGGGACGAGGCGCGATCCATGAACGACTCCACACCCACCCCGGAACGTCCGGGGCTTCATCCCCATTATGAAGCAAGCGTGGAGAAAGACAAGAAAAAAGGGAGTCAAGGGGACCAGGAGTGCCGTTGTTGCGGTTCCCCCTTCTCCTTGTCTCCCCCTCTCCCTTTCTCAGGCAAGCCTACGACGGTTTGTCCTCGCCGCCCGCCTCCGGCATGGTGATGAGGTCTCCGCCGGCTCCCGTGCCGCCGCGCAGTTCGCGCTTCGGCGCCGCGCTCGCGCCGCCGGCATCTTCCGTGGGGGCGGTTTCTTCGCCGGGGAGCGGCTCGTCTTCGCCGCCGATGCGCTTGCGGCTCAGGCCGATCTTGCGCTCGGCCGGATCGACGCGCAACACGCGCACCTCCAGTTCCTGGTCTTGCTTGACGACCGCCTCGGGCTTGTCAACCTTGCCGTCGGTCAGCTCGGAGATGTGCAGCAAGCCTTCCAGGCCCGGCTCCAACTCGATGAACACGCCGAAGTTGGTGATCTTCGTCACCTTGCCCTTCACCGTGTCACCCGGATGATAGCGGGCCGGGATGTCGCCTTCCCACGGATCGTTGGCCATTTGCTTCAGGCCCAGGGCGATCCGACGTTTTTCCTGATCGACTGACAGGACGATGCACTTGACCTTGTCGCCCTTGTTGAGCACGTCGCTCGGATGGCCGACCTTGCGCACCCAGCTCATGTCGCTGACATGCAAGAGGCCGTCGATGCCTTCCTCGATCTCGATGAAGGCGCCGTAGTTGGTCAGGTTACGGACGATGCCTTCCACCTGCATGTTGGGCGGATAGCGTTCGGCGACCTTGTCCCACGGGTTCGGCTGCACCTGCTTGATGCCGAGCGAGATTTCCTGCTTGTCCTTGTTGATGTTGAGGACCTGCACCTCGATGGCATCGCCGATCGACACGAGTTCGTTCGGATGATTGATGCGCTTGGTCCAGCTCATCTCGCTGATGTGGACGAGACCTTCGATGCCCGGCTCCAGCTTGACGAAGGCGCCATAGGACATGACGTTGACGACCTCGCCGTGATGCCGGCTGCTGATCGGGTACTTCGCGGCCACGTCTTCCCACGGACTCTTCGACTTCTGCTTGAGGCCCAGGGCGATCTTCTCGCGCTCCTTATCGACGTTGATGATGTAGACTTCGAGCTCCTGATCGATCTTGACGACTTCGTGGGGATTGTTGATGCGTCCCCAGCTCATGTCGGTGATGTGCAGGAGGCCGTCGATGCCGCCGAGGTCCACGAAGGCGCCGAACTCGGCAATGTTCTTGACGACGCCCTTGCGAATCTGGCCGACCTCGATTTCGGAGAGAAGCTTGGTCTTCTTCTCGGTGCGGTCATCCTCGATCAGCTTGCGCCGGCTGACGACGATATTGCGGCGCTGTTCGTCGATCTTGAGGATCTTGCAATCGATATTGCGGCCGATGTAATCGCCGATATCGGGGGGCCGGCGAATGTCCACTTGAGAAGCGGGCAGGAAGACGTTGACGCCGATATTGACGAGCAGGCCGCCCTTGATCTTGCGCGTGACCAGGCCGGAGACGACGTCGCCTTCCTTGTGCTTGGCGATGATGTCTTCCCATTCCTTTTGCCGTTTGGCCTTGCGATAGGAGAGGACGATGGCGCCCGATTCATCCTCGACCGATTCAAGGAGGACGAGGATCTCGTCGCCGGGCTTGGGAGGAACGACCTTGTCCATCCCCTCGTCTTTCCACTCTTCGAGCGGGATGACGCCTTCGCTCTTGTAACCGACATCGACGACGACCTCGTCGCCGGCGATATGGAGGACGCGTCCCTTGACGATATTGTTGACGTCGAATTCTTCCCCTTCGCCAAAGGTAAGGAAAGAATGGTTGGGGTCGTAGCTTTCGATCCCCATCGATTCCGCGAGCTGTTGTTCCAGATCTTCGTCGGAGAGGTCGAATTGGCGGAGCAAATTCCGATTAACCATGCAAGCAAATCCTTCCGATGCGCCATGCCCAACCGCTGGCAGCGCGGCAAACGGCAACTGGTCGCATCTGCGTAACGTTAGAGGCCTACTCCCGAAGCAG
>JACXTT010012583.1_pt1 | contig 11223 bp, 7 predicted proteins | sample 9270951 | NCBI WGS metagenome assembly JACXTT01 (sample SAMN15532306, study PRJNA645909) | rock metagenome | isolation source: weathered quartz diorite | place: Puerto Rico | collected 2017-06-21 | reverse complement strand
AAACGCGCTGGGTCGTGGAGCGCTCGATTGCTTGTCTCCACTCGTTCAGAGGCCTGAAGCTTCGATACGAACGATGTCCACGAAGCCTTCCTGTCCCTTGCCTGTTCGCGGATTTGCTGGAGCAGGCTAAAGCCCTTCATGAATTAATTTCGCACAGCTTCTAACTTCTAAGGGAGGAACAGCTTCGATCGTTGGGAAAAGCGCCCAAGTCAAGGAACAGGAGAGTGAGTTTCTTCAGCGTCGCGCAACCGAAAACGGCCAGTATCAAATGCAGATGGCGCACGCACAGTTCGCAGAAGCACAACAGCAAGCGCACTATTAGACTCTATGCGGCTCGCGCTTTCTGCGGTGTTGTCCCGCCGCCCGCTGCCACGGCTTGACTGTAGTCGGCAAAGGTGTAAATCCGGGTACAGAACCGCCAGTTTCCGACAGGACTACCGTCATTGAAGATCAACAGAGGACGCGGGACCACGGCATGACGATGGCCGGAACGACGCAGCGAGCGCCACGGCCGGTCGTGCTCTCGAGGGTAGAATGCGCGGAACATTTGGTGCGCTCTCATTCGGACGAAAAGAATGAATCTCGCAAGGATCGACCTCAACCTGCTGCGCGTCTTCGATGCAGTTTTCGAAGATCGCAATCTGCTGGCCGCTGGCAAGCGCCTGCATCTCAGTCAATCAGCAATCAGCCATGCGCTCGGCCGCCTTCGCGATGTGCTCCAGGACGACCTCTTCGTGCGTACAGCCAAGGGCATGGAGCCGACCGCGCGCGCGGTGGAGATGGCGACGCCCATCCGGAACGCCTTGCGGCAAATCCAGACCGCGCTCGGTGATGAACCCTTCGACCCGGCCAGCGCACGTCGGGAATTCGTGGTGGCCGCCAACGACTACATCACATTGCTTCTGCTCAGCCGGCTGAGCCAGCGCCTGCGCGCGGAAGCGCCGATGGTCGACCTTGTGGTGCGCCCCTCGACAAGACTCGATCTGGCCGGACAGATCGACATAGGCCGCATCGACATCGCCATCGGCATCTTTGCCGAAGTGCCTACGCGGTTCCAGTCGATGGTGGTCTGGAAGCAGACCGAGGTACTGGTTACGCACCGTGATCATCCGATCGGCGACCGTGCGCTCACCAACGAGGATCTGCTGACCTATCCACTGGTCGCCGTATCGCTGGGCGGGCAGGAGGAAGGCGCGGTCAGCGGCTTCATTGTCGAACGCGGCCTTGCACGGCAATCGGAAATGTTCGACCGGCAGGCGCTGGAAGACGCGTTTGCGGGTTCTCCAAGTCTGCCGCGTATCCGCGTCGCAGTGGCGCATTCGCTGGCGATACCCTCTCTGGTTCGCCACAGCGACATGCTGGCGCTCGTACCTTCGCCGCTGGGCCGCGAGTTCGAGCGCGATGGTGAGTTACGCATTCATCCGCTGCCCTACCCCACGCCAATGACGTCGGTACGGGCAGTCTGGCACGGCCGCAATGCCGAAGATCCGGCCTTGCAATGGCTGCGCAAGCAAATTGCCGATGTGGCGAGCCAGGTGCGAACCTAGTTCGTCCTGTTTGCTGCAAGGTCACCTTGCACGCATTTCACCGCAGCCGGCGTTTTTCCTGTGGCACCATCGAGACACCATGCACATCGACATCTCTGGCGCCACGCGGGCTGGCCCTTTTCCAGCACCTGGCGTTCGCCTAGTCGATATCGTGACACGCTCGCGGCATGCGGCTCCGGTCGTTCGCCCCGCTGACATGCTGCAGCGTGCGCGCGTAACGCACCCGGCAATTCCCATCGCTTCAGAACTTCAACATGACAGTAAAGATCCTTGCATTGTGTGGCAGCACGCGTCGCGGTTCCGTCAACCGCAAATTGCTCGATGTGGCCGTGCGCGGCGCAGGCGACAGCGACGCGGAGGTCAGGCTCGTATCACTGGCCGATCATGCGTTGCCGTTCTATGACGGCGACTTCGAACAGGAACACGGCGTACCGGCACCGGCAAGGGAATTGCAGCGGTTGCTAGCGGAGCATGACGCGTTGCTGGTGGCGTCGCCCGAATATAACGGCGGCTATACCGCGCTGCTCAAGAATGCCATTGACTGGATAAGCCGGCCGATGGCTACCGGGGAATCGGGCGTGCAGCTTTTCCAGGGAAAGGTTGCCGCAGTGATCAGCGCTTCGCCAGGACCAATGGGCGGTATCCGCTCCATGCTGGGAATGCGCGGCGTACTGGAGAAGCTCGGCATGCTGGTCATTCCGCATGGATTCTCGCTGGCAGCAGCACATCAGGCATTCGACGCGGATGGCAGTCTTATCCAAAAGCTGGTAGAGACCGAAGTGCGCGCGGTGGGCGCCAAGCTTGTGGAGACCGCCCGGCGCTTGTCGAAGGCCTAGACGTTAAAGCGTTCGCACGGCTGCCGCCGTGCGATTTGCGAGCGGCACGCCGATGAAGGCGAGCCGCCCTGCATCCTGCCAGTCAATGGGCGTCCGGTGCCTTGACGTTGTAGGCAATCCTGCCTGCAGGCAGGAAGAAGAGCGCAATGACTGCGCCGCCCTTGGCCTCGGGATAATGATGACTGCCCGGTGCGGGGGCAGTCCATCCGCCGTAGCACCAGCCATTCGGACCAGCCAGCGCCGCGCCTTCATTGAGCGCCACCACCAGGTTGAACTCGCCATAAGGGTGGGAATGATAGTCGCCGCGGAGGGCATCTTCCGGGTTGCGCTGATCGTTACCGGAGCTGTCCATATAGACCGCGGTAATGCTGAAGCCGAAGGTCGCCTCCGACGGATCGACAAGGCGCGATCGCCGGTACTTATGACCCGCGATTTCCGTGTTGGCGGCCCAGCCTTCCTGCTCGACACCGATCCTGATCAGCCGGGCGAGATCCTTGTACAACGCGCTTTCACGACCGTATTTCGTGTTCAGCCATTGCTCGACTTCGCTTCCGGTGGTCATGTCCTTGACCTCCTCAAGAAACGGAATGCAGCGAGCGATCAATTGCTCCCTGTGATTGGATGCTTCGGTGTTTGACATATTGTCCTCATGGTCTCGGTTTAGCGTCGTGCTCGCATCGCCAGCGATGCTGATCAATGTGCCCGCGCAGCGGCGTATCGCCTGCAGGCACGATGCCATACGGTGCGCAACGGCGGAAGCGACAACCGTTCAAGGTGAGATTGCATGCCGTGCAAGAGGCGTCATGTGTGACGCAGGTTCCACCGTTCAATATCCATATGCACAGATTTCAATGACGCCTTCATCTCGATCATGCGATGAAGAAATTAGCGCTTATGCGGGAGAAAAGACCCCAGCACGATCAATTCACGCTGGATTTCCTGCATCTTCGCCAAATTAATTTCGCTGACAAAGGGATCTGAACTACGAGCGGCCTGCCCCCTATCGGGGTTGACCCTGTTGTCGCTTGTCATCTGCCAGCCTAAGCTCCGCGCCGATGTCTTTCATCTTCCAGCAGATGTCGACATGAATCGACCATCTGTTCGTCGAGAGGCTTCATGAAGAGTCATCCCCCACAGGAGTTGTCATGAGTACTTACCAGCAAGCGACATCGAAGGTCATCGATGTCCAGCAATTCATTGATGAACATCCGTTTTCGCCATATCAATGGCTGATCCTGTTCATTTGCTTTCTGATCGTCGCTGCGGACGGCTTCGATACGGCAGCGATCGGCTTTGTCGCGCCGGCCGTCGCCAGGGAATGGTCCATTCCCGTTGGTGCGTTAGGACCAGTGCTCAGTGCGGCGCTGGTCGGCCTGGCGCTGGGTGCGCTGCTGGCAGGACCGATCGCCGACAGGATAGGCCGGCGCAGGGTCTTGATCGGCTCGGTCTTTTTCTTCGGCCTTTGGACGGCGGCGTGCGTGGCAGCGACGGACATCTGGCAACTCACCGTGTTCCGCTTTCTGACCGGCATCGGTCTCGGGGCGGCGTTGCCCAACGCGACAACCCTGCTATCGGAATACGTGCCGGCAAAACGACGCGCATTGCTACTGAACATCATGTTCTGTGGTTTTACACTGGGTGCCTCGGCGGGAGGACTTGCCGCGGCCGCATTGATTCCTGACTTCGGATGGCGATCGGTCTTCGTGGTCGGCGGCGGTGTACCGGTCGTGTTGGCAATCGGCCTGATCAGGTTACCCGAGTCGATCCGCTTCATGGTGATCAGGGACTGGCCGGTCGAGCGGATTCGCAACGTACTACGCCGGATCGCCGATGACCCTGCTATCGCCACGTCATGCTTTACGATTTCGGAAAACCAGGGGGACAAGCAACGCACACCAATCGGCGCGATGCTCGCCAGGCCGTACCGATTCGGCACGCTGACGCTGTGGCTGGCCTACTTCATGGGGCTGCTCGTCTATTACACACTCACGAGCTGGATGCCCACAATGATCCGCGAGGCAGGCTTCACGCTGCACGAGGCAGCACTCGTTACAGCGCTGTTTCCGGCGGGTGGCGTGCTCGGCGCGCTGATCTTCGGCTGGCTGATGGATCGCTGGAATCCCTGCCGAATCGTTGCACTGGCCTTTCTTCTTCTCGGCGTCGCGGTCTGTGCGATGGGACAGGGAGCGGCCAGTACCGGGTCGCTGGCGGTTCTGACGTTCGTGGCGGGCGTTTGCATGACAGGCGCGCAGATGTCGATGCTCGCACTGGCTGCGCTTTTCTATCCCACCCACAGCCGCGCGACCGGCGTGGCCTGGATGCTCGGCGTGGGGCGCTTCGGTGGCATTCTCGGTGCCATGGGCGGCGGCACGCTGCTCGCGGCCGGCTACAACATGATCTACATCTTTACGCTGATGGCCGCGCCAGCATTCGTCGCAGCAATGGCCCTGTTCGTGATGGCGTGGGGCCGCGCGCGGCCGGCACTCGCCGGTGATTGAACCACCGCTGTTGTGCAGCGGGTGCAATTTTCCCTTGCATATGTTTCACCGTGCGCTTCCTGTACGCGATGTCATCATGAGGAAGCCTCCCTACTCGTTCTCTACTCATGAAAATTACTCGAAACTCTCATCCCACAGCATCCATCGTCGATGGAATCATTCTCGCCCGTCGAGCCGTGAGATGCTTCAGACCTGATGCGATACCGCGACGCATGGTCGAGGACATTCTCGACGTGGCAAGATTTGCGCCAAGCAACTCGAATATCCAGCCCTGGCATGTCTACGTGCTGGCTGGGCAGGAAAAAGCTGCGCTGAGCGAAGCGTTAAGGCAGGCGCACGTGGAGGATCGACATCCTCCGTTGCGACATATTCCCGACCCGCTTCCTGAAGCGATGAGAGTTCGCCAGGAGGCATTCGGATCGGTGTACTACGGCGCGCTGGGTATATCCAAGTGCGATATGCAGCAACGCGCCAAGGTAACGGCGAGAAACTTCGATTTCTTTGGTGCGCCCGTTGGCTTGATCTTCGCGATCGATCCATCTCTCACCAAATTCAGCTGGCTGGACTATGGGCTGTTTATCCAGACGATCATGATTGCCGCAAGCGCCATTGGCCTGGCCACGTGTCCTCAGGTGTCATTCGTGCGCTATCAGGACATCATCTCCAGGCACCTCGAGTTTCCCGACGGCTTCCAGGTCGTGTGCGGAATGAGCCTCGGCTTCCCCGACGGAGAGTCGATTGTCAACCGTCTCGATATGGCGCGTGAGCCCGTCGATGGCTTCACGCGCTTCCTGGGGTTCGATGCCTGAGCGCGCAGTCGAATTGATGCCGACGGGAATTGGCACTCGATGCCGCGCCCCTGAAGCGCACGACAGATCCAAAACCGTCCTGGCCGGCCTCGTAGCTTACGACGACACGCACGCCTGCTGGCAGCCACCACTTCTCTTTGTGCTGTTGCCGGCGTAATGCGCATGCAGGATGAGGCCGGCCAAGCGCCGGCGGAAGAAACGACTCGAAGGGTAAGAGAACAGTTGATGGGCGGGGCCGCAAAGTCGCTAACGTAACGTCTCCCTCAATGCAACCCGCAAAAACTCCCGCAAGCTTTGCGTCTGCGGGTCCGCTCCGGCTTCGAGCCGCCAGATCAATCCGACATCCATGGACGGCACCCTGTCAGAGAGGCTGCGCCGCAGGATGCGCTGCCCTTCCAGCGACCAGGGCCGATAGACGAGATCGGACAATATAGACACGCCGCGCCCCGACGCCACCAGGCTGCGCACGGCCTCGATCGAACAGCTTTGCAGCCGCACGCTGGGCGTAAGCCCGTACTGCCCCCAGTACTTGATCACGGTGGCGATATGCTCGTCCATGTCGAGCAGGATGTAGTCGTGCCGCGCCACGTCGGACAGGCTGATCTCTTCCTGCTGCATCAGCGGATGGTCCGGATGTCCCCAAAGCTGACGCGCCGAGCGCAGCAGCGTTTCGCAACCGACGTGATCCATCTCGGGCAGGTTCGAAACCAGCAGCAAGGCCAGGTCGAGCTTGCCGGCCTGGATATGCGCCTCGATATCGCCGCGCGGTCGCTCAAGGATCTGCAGTTCCAGCCGGGGAAACTTTTGTTCCAGCGCGGGCAACAGCCTAGGGAGGACGTACGCCGTAATCGTCTCGGTAACGCCAAGGCGGACGACGCCGGTCAGCGTCGCGGGCGTGAGCGCAGCCGCGGTGACTGCCTCGCGCACGGCTACATCGATCTGCTGCGCATGACGCAGGAAACGGATGCCCGCGGCTGTCAGCTTTACCCCAGCGGCGTGTCGGGAGAACAGCGGCGCGCCGACTGCGTCCTCCAGCGCCTTGAGCGATGCGGTCATCGAGGACTGCGAAACGTGGCAGCGCTGTGCGGCCCGCGACACCTGTCCGGTCTCGGCAATCGCAACGAAGTGCTGTATCTGTTTCAGGGTCGGCAGCATCGATTTTTCCGATATTGCAATGTCAAAACTATGAATTAGCTATAACGCATCATGCTAGCTAGCATCCAGCTCGAAGACAAGTTGCTGGGATCTGGCGATGAGCGAAGTAGAAAAGAAGGGGTTTTGCACGTTGTGCCGTTCCCGTTGCGGCACGATCAACGTCGTCGACGGCGAGACGCTGGTCGCGGTCCGCCCCGACGGCGACCACCCCACCGGCAAGGCGATGTGCCTGAAGGGCAAGGCCGCCCCGGAACTGGTGCACAGCGCCGATCGCGTCCTGTACCCCGTGCGCAGGACCAACCCGAAAGGGGCGGACGATCCGGGCTGGGTGCGTATTTCCTGGAACGAGGCGCTCGACGAGATCGCCGAGCGCCTGCTGAGCACGCGCGCCATGCGCGGCGCCGAGTCGGTGGCGTTCGCGGTGACGACGCCCAGCGGCACACCGCTGTCGGACAGCATTGACTGGATCGAGCGCTTTGTCCGCCTCTATGGCAGCCCGAACATCTGCTACGCCACCGAGATCTGCAACTGGCACAAGGACTTCGCACACGCCTTCACCTTCGGCTGCGGTATGCCGACGGCGGACTACCGCAATGCCGAACTGATCCTGCTATGGGGCCACAACCCGACCAATACGTGGCTGTCGCAGGCAGAAGCGATCGGTGCCGGGCGGGCGGGCGGCGCCAGGCTCATCGTGGTGGACCCGCGGCAGACGGCCCTGGCGGACGACGCCGACCAGTGGCTGCGCGTCAAGCCCGGCAGCGATGCTGCGCTGGCCATGGCGCTGGCCAATCTGATGATCGAAGCCAACGCGTTCGACATCGATTTTGTCAGGCGCTGGACCAATGGCCCGTTACTCGTGCGCCAGGACAACGGTGCCTTCCTGCGCGGGGGCGACATCGGCATGGCGGATGCGGACAGCCTGCTGGTGTGGGACGCGCGCCAGCGCATGGCGGTGCCGGCCGGCAACGCGCTCGATGACGCGGGGCACATCGCGCTGCGCGGTACCTTTGCCATCCCGTTGATGGGCGGCGGCGAAGGGAAAGCCCTGCTGTGCCAGCCGGCCTTCGATCTGTATGCGGCGGAGTGCGCAAGCTATCCGGTCGAGCGCGCGGCCGCGCTGACGTGGATCGCGGAGGGCGACATCCGGCGTGCGGCAGCCCTGATCGGCGCGTCCGGCCGCATCGCGTATCACGCCTGGTCCGGCGTCGGCCAGCATGAGAACGCCACACAGACGGAGCGCGCCATTGCCTGCCTGTATGCGCTGACGGGCAGCTTCGACCGCCGCGGCGGCAATCGTGTCTATCGCAAGCCGCCGTTCAACGCGGTAAGCCGGTTCGACTTGCTGAGCGCGGATCAAGCACGCAAGGCGCTGGGGCTGGATTCGCGCCCGCTCGGTCCGCCGGCGCAAGGCTGGGTCACCGCACGGGACCTCTACCGCGCGATCACGGACAAGGCTCCTTATGCGGTCACGTCGCTGATTGCGTTCGGGACCAATTTGCTGTTATCGCAGCCCGATGTGGCCCATGGCGAGCAGGCCCTGCGCGAACTGGAGTTCTACGTGCATTGCGACCTGTTTGAGAACCCGAGTGCCAGGTACGCGGACATCCTGCTGCCGGTGAACACGCCCTGGGAACGCGAGGGCCTGCGGATCGGCTTCGAGGTGTCCGCCGCGGCCGAGCAGCTCGTGCAATTGCGCCAGCGCATGGTCGCGCCGCGCGGCGAAGCCCGCTCGGACAACGACATCGTGTTCGCACTGGCCGCGCGCATCGGGCTCGGCGATGCCTTTTTCGGCGGCAGCCTCGAAGCCGGCTGGAACCACATGCTGGCACCGATGGGGCTGACCCTGGCGGGGCTGCGCGACGCCCCGGAAGGGATTCGCGTGCCAGTCGAGGACATGGAGATGAAGTACGCCGCCGCCACCGACGGTCGGCCTTTCAATACGCCGACCGGGCTGGTCGAGCTCTATTCCGAGCGCCTGCTCCGGCATGGCTACCCGCCGCTGCCCGGCCTGCCGGAACCGGCATGGGACGACGCAGCACAGGCGAGCGGATCGTTTCCTTATCTGATGACGTCGGCGAAGAACGGCTACTACTGCCACAGCCAGCAGCGCGCCGTGGCGTCCTTGCGTCGCAAGGCAATGCTGCCGCAGCTCGATATTTCCGGCGAGATCGCCGCGGACAGGGATATCCGCACGGGAGATCCCGTCAGGGTGTCGACGCCCGCCGGCAGCGCGCGATTTACCGCGCGCGTCCAGCCGGGGCTGCATCCTGCCGTGCTGGTTGGCGAGTATGGATGGTGGCAAGGGTGCGATGCCATGGGTCAACAGCCCACCGCCGCACTTGGCACAGACAGCGCGAACTTCAACGCGCTGATCGATGCGGCCCGCCAGGATCCGGTCAGCGGCTCCTCGCCGCTGCGATCCTGCCGCTGCAACGTGGAACGCGACGCCGCGTTCGATATACGGAGCAGGCACTGGGAGGGATATCGCCCGTTCCGCATCGTCGCGCTGCGCAAGGAAGCCGACGATGTGACCGCAGTGCACGTGGAGCCTGCCGACGGCGGCAGGCTGCCGGACTACCTGCCAGGCCAGCACGTGACCATCAGGTTCTTTGTCGGCACGGGAAGGCAGGAGGTGGTTCGCTCGTACTCGCTGACCGGACCCGCGGCCGTCGCGGACCGCCGCGGCTATGCGATCGCCGTGCGGCATGCCAGGACCCGCCTCGCCAGCGGCGAGGTGGTGTCCGGCGTCGCCTCGTCCTTCATCAATACGCAACTTGCGGTCGGCGACACCATCGAGCTGCGCGCGCCCACCGGCACATTCGTCATGCCGACGCGTTCGGCAAGGCCGCTGGTCCTGCTGGCCGGCGGCATCGGCATCACGCCATTCATCAACCTGCTGGAATCGCTCGTCGATCAACAGGAGCCGCCCCGAACGCTGCTGCTGTATGCGAACCAGAACGGCACCACGCACGCCTTCAGGGACCGGCTGCGCGAACTGGAAGGATTGATCCCTGCGCTCACCGTAATCAATTTCTATGACGCTCCCGCGGATGGCGACATCCTCGGCCGCGACTTCCAGGTGCAAGGGCGCGTCTCCGCGGCGGCCGTGCCGGATGCGCTGCTGGCCTCGCGCCCGCTGGTCTACATGTGCGGGCCTGACGCCATGATGACGGCGTTTGCCGCCGGGCTGGCCGCCAGGGGCGTGCCGCGCTTCGATATCCAGAAGGAGATTTTCCGCTCGCCGGCGGCGCCACGGATGGAGGCCGGGCAGGCCTTCCAGGTCCGGTTCCGCAAGTCGGACGCCACCCACGCGTGGCGCTCCGAACACGGTCCACTGCTTGGCTTTGCCGAGGCGCTTGACATTGGGTTGCCCAGCGGCTGCCGCGTCGGCCAGTGCGAGAGCTGCGCCATCCGGATCGTATCCGGGACCGTACACCACCTGCATGGCGAGGCGTCCGATGACCCCAGCATATGCCTGGCGTGCCAGGCGGTGCCTGCAAGCGACCTCGTCATTGACGCATGAATCGCCATTCCCATTCTTTTGAAGAGCTATCGCCATGCTGAATATCGATGCGCCCACCACGCGGGCGTCCCTGCCGTTCGACCGCCTTGTCACAGTCCTGAAGGACGCCTTCGCGTCCGGTTGCGAGGTGCCGCTGCGGCACAACCATACGGTCACCGCTGCGCCGGGCGAGCCGGGCACGCTGTTGCTGATGCCGGCGTGGAGTGCGGCAAGCGGGTACATGGGCGTCAAGACCGTGTGCGTTTATCCCGGTAACCACCGGCGCAAGCTGCCGGGGCTTTACTCCACCTACATCCTGTACCGCGCGGAGACAGGCAAGCCGCTGGCGTTGATCGACGGCAATGAGATTACGTCCCGGCGGACAGCCGCGGCGTCGGCGCTCGCGGCCTCCTTCCTGAGCCGCAAAGAGGCAAGTTCGATGCTGGTGCTGGGCGCCGGCCGCGTTGCCAGCCTGCTTCCGTATGCCTACCGCACAGTGCGCCAGATACGACGCGTCGGCATATGGGATATCGACACGGCCCTGGCCCATCGGCTGGTCGCACACTTGTGCGCCGACGGCTTCGATGCCCATGTGGTCGACCGGCTCGATGCCGACACCTGTGCAGTCGATATCGTCAGCGCGGCAACACTGTCCACCGAGCCGCTGATCCGGAGGGAATATCTCCGCCCCGGCACCCATGTCGACCTGATCGGGGGCTTCACGCCCGCCATGCGGGAGGCCGATGACGCGTGCTTCGACGGCACCTCGGTGTTTGTCGATACAGACGAGGCCGTGTGCAAGGCCGGCGACCTGCTGTCGCCCATCGCCAACGGCGTGATCGCCCGCGAAGACATCCGCAGCGACCTGGCCGG
>JACXTT010012582.1_pt1 | contig 11224 bp, 12 predicted proteins | sample 9270951 | NCBI WGS metagenome assembly JACXTT01 (sample SAMN15532306, study PRJNA645909) | rock metagenome | isolation source: weathered quartz diorite | place: Puerto Rico | collected 2017-06-21 | reverse complement strand
GTCCCGACCAGGATGAACAGCGCGACCGGATCCGGGACGGCCGCCGGAGATAGGCGAACCAATGAGACGACCAGCACGCCGATCACGGCCGGTGCTATTCCCCGCATCGTCGCCTTCATCCAGGCCAGCTGTCTGACCCGATCGAGCGCGGGCAGGATCGCGAGCATGATGACGAAGGACGGAAGGAACGCCGCCGTGGCGGCCACGACGGCTCCGCCGACCCCGGCGAGCTTGTAACCGACGTAGGCGGCGATCATCAGCACGGGGCCGGGCGTCAACTGCCCGAGAGCCAGTCCGTCGACGAACTCCCGTGCCGTGAGCCACCCGAACTGTCCGACGACCTGCTCCTGGATGAAGGCGATCATCGTCAGCCCACCGCCGATCGTGAACGCGCCCACCTTGAGGAAGAAGAGTCCGAGATGAACGAGGTTTCGGGGATCCGGCGTCCATCCCGGGCCCGTCCCGGGGGACGAGGATGTCGATGCCCAGACCGCGATGGACAATGCGGCAGCAAAGAGCAGGCCGGCGACCAGGCGAGTGCGCGACGCCGACGGCGCACGATGGAAGACGAACAGGCCCGCGCAGCCCGCGAGGATCAGTACGGCCACGATTCCGATGCCGGTCGTCAGCGATGCGACGGCAGCGGCGATCCCGATGATCATTTCGGACACGGTGCTCGCGGCGGCCCGGGCGAGGCGATAGAGCGCGACCGCGAACAGACCGATGACCACCGGACCGAGGCCATACAGCGCGCCTCGCACCAGCGGCGTGACGCCGAAACTGGCGTACGCGACCGTGAGGGCCAGCATGACGACGAACGCCGGCAGCACGAAGCAAAGTCCGCCGAGGAGCGCATTCCACCAGCCACCGCGGGCATACGCGAGGAAGATCCCGAGCTGGGTTGCCGTCGCACCGGGCACCATGTTCGCGACCGCGAGCCCCTCGATAAAGCGTTCCTTCGAGACCCACTTCCGTCGCTCCTGGAGCTCGTGCTGCATCACGCCCATGATGGCGGGGCCACCGTACGAGGTGGCGCCGAGCTGGAGCAGCGTGGCCGCGATCTCTCTCGACTCGCCCGTCCTGGTCGCGTCGATCACTTGGGTCGTCATGGCGATCTCCCTCTGGGTGCGGAGTCTAGCCATGTGTCGGCTTTCTGGATCCTGACGTTTTTGTCAGGAACGTGGCAGAACCACGCGGAACAAGGCGCCGCGCCCCTCGTCGCTTTCGAGCTCGATGCGCCCGCCATGTGCCTCCACCGCCCAGCGCGCGATGGGCAGACCGAGTCCGGCACCGCCCGTGTGACTGGATCGGGCGTGGTCGACGCGGTAGAAGCGCTCGAAGACTCGCTGATGGTCGGCGGCCGGGATCCCGGGGCCGGTGTCCTGGACTTCGATCACCGCATCGCCGTCGGGCGTCGATGTTGCGGCGACGCGGATCACGCCGCGCGGTGGCGTGTACTTGATGGCGTTGTAGAGCAGGTTGGTGATGCCCTGTCGGAGGACGCTGGCGTCGCAATGCACGGTCGCAGTGCCATCGAGCCGCACGGCCAATTCCTGGTTCTTCTCCTCGGCGAGCACTCGCAGGCTGTCGGCAACGGCGGCGACGAGCTCGCGCAGGTCGACCGCGACCCGAGTCAGCGGAATTCGTCCCGCCTCCGCCCGCGTGAGGAGAAGGAGATTCTCCACGAGCCGCGTGAGGCGATCGACCTCCTCGAGCATGCTACCGACGACCTCGCGATAGCCCTCCGCGCTCAGCGGCCGCTGCAGTGCGACCTCTCCGACACTGCGAATGGCGGTGAGCGGGGTACGGAGCTCGTGCGACGCGTCGGCGGTGAAGCGGCGCAGCTGCTCGAAGGCCGTGTCGAGGCGCCCCAGCGTTTCGTTGAAGACGGTCGCGAGCCTGCCGAACTCGTCGCCGGGATTCGTCACCGGCAAGCGCGCATTCAGGGATTCCGCGGTGATCCGGCGCGCGGTATCGGCCAGAGCGCCCACGGGCGCCAGCATGCGGCCGGCCAACATGTATCCGCCGGCGACTGCCAGCGCGACGGCGCAGGGAATCGCGGTCGCCATGATGACTCCGAGCGTCCACAGGGTCTGGCGAACGGGTCTCTCGTCGCGGGCCGCGGTGATTCGATGGGTGGTGTCGGCCGTCGTGCCCTGGCGAAACGCCGCCCCAGTCGGCGGCCAGCCGGGCGTGCGATAGATCACGGTCGCCCCTTCGCTGACCTCGAAGCGGATGCCCTGGCGAAGGGCGAGCTCTCCGAGATCGCCGGTCTCCTCGCGATAGACCCTGTCGATGGCCGCCAGATCGTCACGGATCTGGTCGTCGAGCGCGCGATAGAGTCGAGCCCTGACGAAGAGAAGGACCCCCAGTGCAAAGACGCAAATCACGAGGGCGAGCACCCCCGCGTGCCAGAGAGTCAGGCGGGCCCTCACGCTCAGCGCGGCGCGCCTCATCCGCGGCCCCGTCGCAGGACGAATCCGACTCCGCGAACGGTCTGCAGCAGCTTCATCGGGAAGGCGTCGTCGATCTTGCGGCGCAGGCGCGCGATCGACACGTCGATGACGTTGTCCAGCGGGGTCGCCCGCGCCGCGACGTGCCAGACGTCGCGCGTGAGCATTTCCCGTGAGACGACACGACCCACGTGGCGAAGCAGGTACTCGAGAATCTCGAACTCCTTCACGGTGAGCTCGATCGTCTGCCCGGCCCGGGCAACCTTGCGGGTCACGAGGTCCAGCTCGAGATCCTCGTGCTGGAGCTTGAGCGCTTGATCGATTCGGCCGCGGCGGAGGAGCGCGCGGATACGGGCGAGCAGCTCCGGGATCGCGAACGGCTTGACGAGGTAGTCGTCGGCTCCGCCGTCAAGTCCGCGCACGCGATCGCTGATGGTGTCCTTCGCCGTCAGGATCAGGACCGGCGTCTGAAGCCCGCGCTTGCGGAGGGTCGTCAGGATCTCGAGCCCATCACGGTGGGGGAGCATGAGATCCAGGACGACGCAGTCGAACGTCTCGTTGTTGACGAGGAAGAAGCCTTCCTCGCCCGAGGCGGCGACCCGGACCTCGTAGTGCTCGGCCTCCAGGCCCTCCCGCAAGGCCCTCGCGACCTTCTTCTCGTCCTCCACGACGAGCACGCGCATCCCGCTAGGACTATATCGAGGCCGCGGCACGACTGCACCTGACAGGAATGTCAGGAACTCTTCAGTGGCACCCGCGACCGACGGTGACGATCATCGGCTCATGCTCGAATCTCGAAATGCGAGGAGGCGGTATGAGAGGTAGCATGACGATCGCGATCGTTGTGTCCGCACTCTTGATGGCAGGCGCTCCTACCGTCCAGGCGGAAACGGGCTCGGTCAATGGCCGGAGCAACCTGACGCGGGCGTTGCAGGGCGCGTGGCTGCCGCTCGAAAGCGGCCTGGCGGTGAGCGCCCGCGAGGGAATGCCACTCTCGGCCAAGTACGAGATCGACGACGGCGCCTTTCAGCTGTCGGTCTATACGTCGAAGACAGGGCCTTCTTCCGGGGATGTCTTCATGGAGGTGATCGTCGACGAGAGCTCCGGTGTGGTGCTGAAGTCCGAGACCATCAGCGATGGCGGCGATCTGGCGGCGGCGCAGGCGCAGAAAGCCGCAATGGATCGGGCCCGCCGCTCGCTGGCCGAGGCGACCGCCGATGCGGTGAAGACCAATGCGGGATACCGCGCCGTGAGCGCGACGCCCAGCCTCGACAACGGCCGGCCAGTCGCCGAGGTGACATTGGTGCGCGGCGACGACTGGAAGGTCGTCTTCGAGCGACTGGACTGAATCCGGAGAGGGGGAAGAGCGATGCGGCTGATGATCGCGGCACTGCTGCTCGTCATGGCGACAACATGGGCCGTAAGAGCAGAGGAGAAGACGTCCATGAAATACGATCTGGGGGCCGAGAATCCGAAGTGGAAGTTCGTGGCAGGCGAGTGGGGACGCCGGGCATCGGGCGGGCGACAGGTCCTGGCCCAGACCAAGGAGACCCAGCCGTGGGCCGTCGCTATTCTCGAGGATCAGAAGTTCTCCGACGTCGACGTGTCAGTACGCTTTCGACCGATCTCCGGCAAGGAAGACGCGAGCGGTGGCATCATCTTCCGGGCAAAGGACGGCCAAAACTATCTTCTGGTCCGCGCCAATGCGCTGGAGAACAACTTTCGCCTCTATACGATCGTGAACGGGAAGCGGAGCACGGTCGCGTCTTCCAGGGTGACCGAGCCCACTCTCGGGGCGTGGCATTCCATTCGCGTCGTCGCGCTCGGGCCGAAGATCCAGGCTTACCTGAACGGTGCGCTGCTTCTCGATCACTCGGACAAGACGTTCATGGAAGGCTGGCTCGGCTTGTGGACCAAGGCTGACTCCGTCACCGAGTTCGCCGATATGGAGGTCACCGGTACAGTGGTGAAGTGACGGCCGCCCCCGGCGGCTGAGAAGGGAAACGCGATGAGGAAACCTAGTCTGGTCGTGGCGATCGTCGCCTCGGCGATCGCTGGCGTGTGTCTCGGCGAGCGTCATGTCATGGCCCAGGCGGCGATCGCTCGGTTACCCCTGCGGGAGGTTGCGGAGTTCGAGCTTCCCGGGCCATTCGGCAAGCGATTCGACTACCTGACGATCGACGAGGACGACAACTACCTGCTCTCCGCGCATCTCGCCGCCGGACTGCTTCACGTGATCGACCTTCGGACGAACACGGTGCTCAAGACCGTGAGCGGAGTGCCCGGTGTCGAAGGCGTCGCATACATCGCTGAGGGCAAGAAAGTCTATACGTCGAACTGGGGGGAAAACGCGATCGGGGTGATCGATCTCGCGCGCCTGTCCGTGGTCAAGCGCCTTCCGACCGAAGCCAAACCCGATGGCATCGCCTACGCTGCGCCGTTTCACAAGGGGCGTACGTGTCCAATGAACGAGCCAAGGCCGAGAGTGTCATCGACGTCAGGACCGATACCATCGTGAAGGCCTTGCGATTCGACAGCGAGACCGGCGTCCCTCAGTACGATTCGATCGCCCGAAAGGTCTACGTCAATCTGCAGGACCAGAATGTGTTTGCCGTCATCGATCCCGGCAGTGACGTGGTGATCGGGCGCTATTCGGTCGGCGGCTGTCGAACTAACCACGGCATGGCGATCGACGCGGAGCACCACCGGGCGTTTCTCTCGTGCGAGGGCAAGGACACCCTACCGTCTTCGATCTCGACGCGCATCGAGCTATTGCGCACCTGCCGATGGCCAAAGGCGCCGACGTGGTGATGTTCGACCCCGGGCTGGGCCGGATCTACGTCGCGTGCTCCAGCGGGGCCATCTCGGTTTTCCACATGGAGGACCCTGCACACTTCACGAAGCTACCGGATGTTCCGGTCGAGCCGACGATTCACAGCCTCGCCGTCGACCCGCGGACCCATCGAGTGTACGCGCCGGCGGAGCAGGAAAAGGGCCGCCCCGTGTCGAAGATGTTCGTCTTCGAGGCCGTGCCCGATTAAGTGTGCCCTCGCGTTGCTCGTGATCGTGCTCTTCCCGGCGTGGGCTTGGGCATACCGGCCATTCGTCTCGACTGACGCCGCGGTGGCTGATCCAAAGGACGCCGAGCCTCGTTCTCAACTACGGCGTTCTAGCAAACTGGGAAGCCGTCGCCGAATTCAGCTTGGAGGCGAGCCCAGAGTTCGAGGTCACGGACCCCGGGTTGTTCCTGAAGGGGGTTCTGCGAGAGGGCGTACTTCAGGACAAACCGGGCCTGAGCATCGCCGTCGAGGCTGGCCCGCTGCTTCCGTCGACTCTCCCTCACGAGCATGGCGTCGGGGTCGAAGCGATCGGTGTGGTGAGCGGAAAGCTCGCGCCGGTGACCGTGCATGTCAACGGCGGCGGTGGTCTCGAGCGCGACGATCGACGCGCGTTTGGCGTCTGGGGGGTGATCGGTGAGCTGCCGGTGCATCCGAAGCTTCGGTTCGTCGGCGAGATCAACGGCGAGAGCATCCAGGGTGCGCGGTCGAACGACTCGGCGCTGCTCGGAGTCATCTGGCAGCCCACGTCGGCGAATCTGTTTCTGGATGCGGGCGTTCGACACAGAATCAGCCAGGCCGCACCAGAGTGGCAGTTTACGATGGGCCTAACGTTTGGATTTGCGCTCCCTGACGTCCTGAGACGCTAAGAGGAGCCCGGCGCTGGTCACGACGCGTATCGAACCAGGTCGTCTTGAACCTGCTGTCGAATGCGATCAAGTTCACTCCAGAAGGTGGGCGGATAGACGTCAGCGCCATGCCAAAGGATGGATTCGTGGAGACATCTGTCAGCGACACCGGAATCGGCATCGCTGCTGAGGATCAGGAGAAGGTCTTTGAGGAGTTCCGCCAGGTGGGGACGGCGGCGAAGAAGGTAGAGGGCACGGGGCTCGGGCTCACCTTGTGCCGGAAATTTGTGGAACTCCACGGGGGCCGGATCTGGGTGAAGATTCAGGAAGGTGAGGGCTCGACGTTCACGTTCACCATTCCCGTGCGAGCCGAGTAAGGCCAGAGCCCTCGACCCTGCCGAAGCCCCACTGATGGGGCAGTGACCCCGGCCGTGGACCTTGAACCTGTCAAAAATCCGGAGGTGTGTGTACGCGGGGCCTGTCACGTTCGACCTAGCCAAGCACCAGAATGAGAGAGAGAGTCCCGCTGCGCACACCCCCCGAAAAATGACAGGTACGGCGACGGGCGTCGCTGCTGCAAGACTGATTGCGGCCAACAGGCCCTGTGCATGATCAAGTATCCGTCTTCACTTTCCCCACTACTGAGCTGGCTAGGCAGAGTGGTGATGGCCTCGGCGCACACGCCTTCTAATCGCGCGCACCATTCCAAGCCAGACGATCCGTATGATGGTGCGCCACGCAACGAAGACGACGACCATGATGATCGCCAGGAGCAGCATCATGGGGCCGAGACCTCCCAGCGCGTGCTTGACATGGGCCATGTATGGCCCGAGACCGTAGCCGATCGTGTAGCCGAGCCCGACCGCGTATGGCACGAAGAGCACCGCCCCGAGCAAGTTCCCCCGCAAGAACGAGCTGAATGGAAGGCCGACGGCTCCGGCTAATGGGCCAGCCAGAAAGCGGAACCCGCCGACGAATCGCGCGATGCAGACCGCCAGGGCACCATAGCGGCTAACGAACGACTCTGCCACCATCAGGCGTCCGGGCTTCAGCAGCCGACGGGCGTAACGTTCAACCGCCGCCCGGCCGTAGTGGCGCCCGAGCCAATAGCCAAGGTTGTCGCCGGCGACGGCACCGACGAGGGCCACAATCAGCACAGGAAGAAGCTGAAGTCGGCCGGACCACACCAGATAGCCCGCGACGGCCAACACGGTCTCCTCGGGAACTGGCAGTCCGATATTCCCGAGAATGACCACCAGGAAGATCCCCGCGTAGCCCCAGTCCGTGATGAGTCGGCCGATGTCGGGCATGATTGCCGTGTGTGCTCTGGCCTCACCCCGAGCGTACGCCCGGCCACGATTGACAACAATTTGTCCGGAGGGTTTACTCTCTCTCCAAGCCGTGGCGCTCCTCCTCGTTCTGGCAGCGCCAAGCTACGCGGAGACCGTGATCGCCTATGGTCGACGAATCCGATAGCTCTACCGCGCCGCGCCTCGAACGCCGGCTGGCGACCATCCTCTCCGCCGACGTCGCCGCATACAGCCGGCTGATGGCCGAGGACGAGGAGCAAACGCTCCGCACGTTTCGGAGCCACAAGCAGGTGTTCGAGTCGCTCGTCACGCTCCACCGCGGGCGTGTCTTCAACACCGCCGGCGACGCCATTCTCGCGGAGTTCTCCAGCGCGGTCGAGGCCGTTCGTTGCGCGACCGAAATCCAAGCGGCGCTGCGCACGCGGAACGATCAACTTCCGGCGGCGCGTCAGGTGAGATTCCGAATCGGTGTCAATCTCGGCGACGTCCTGGTGCAGCAGACCGATCTCCTCGGCGACGGCGTCAACGTGGCGGCCCGACTGCAAGCGGTGGCCGAGCCCGGCGGAATTTGTATCTCGGGCAGCGTCTACGATCAGATCCGAAACAAGCTCTCCCTCTCCTTCACGTCGCTCGGCGAACAGCTCTTCAAGAACATTCCGCAGCCGGTGCGGACCTTCTCCATTTCAGGGGCCGAGGGTCTCGGCGCGCTGCCGACGGCGAAAGCGCGGGGTCGCCGAACGGCCGCGCGGGGATGGGCCGCCGCGGTGGTCGCTGCGATCGTATTGGGAGGCGGCTATTGGGCATACGTGCAGAAACAGCGAGAGTTGGCGGAGCAGGCCCGAATGGTAGCCGAGGCGGCCAAGCAGGAGGCCGCTCGCCGCGAGGAGCAGCGGCTGATCTCCACGAAGCAAGCGGCAGAGGAAGCGCAGCGTCGAGCGGATGCGGCCCGGATGCAGGAAGAAGCCGAGCGGAAGTTGGCCGAGGCAGAGACGCGTCGCCTGGCTGGCGAGCAGCAGAAGCGAGACGCGGCGGCTCGTCAGGCAGTTGCTCGAGCTCCGCAACAGGCGAGTGCGGCTCCGGCTCCGGCGCTACCGCCCGCGGCGGCGAGCCTCGACGGTGTCTACGCCGGGCCCGTCTGCTACGGTCCAAGCCCCAACGATCCGGCCCGATGCTACCGGGCCGAGGCCACCATTCGTGAGGGCAAGATCGTCGGCGAATGGCACGGCCGGGAGCCGGGAGTCACCGTCAAGCTGACCGGCGACGTATCGGCAAAGGGGGAAGTCAGGATCGAGATGCACGCCGAGCGCGCTGACGGCGGTCGCTTCGCGAGAGCAACTCTCGCGGGCACCGTCCAGAATGGTCATTTGAATGCGAACGGGTTCTTCACGACTGGACGCACAACGTCGATCAATTGGCGGAGCAATTGAGATGGGGGCGCGCGCCCTGGATACGCATTCCTGTGCCGTGGGGACCGGCCGTCGGGTGGTCGAAGGCCGAGCTTGGTGACGCGAACCGACCTCACAATGTGACGAACACGGGGACGACGGCGACCTTCGTTTCGTGAGCCGCTCAGTAGAACTTAGCGTCGAGACGAGTGTCGGCGCTCTTTCCCCATCGCGAGGAGGCCAGAATGCCGAGGACAATCCAGCAGACGGTGACCTTCCGAGAGCCGCCGGATCGGTTGTTCGATACCTACTTGAGTTCCAGGAAGCATACCGCTGCGACGGGCGCCAAGGCGGTTATGAGCCGGTCCGTGGGCGCCCAGTTCATGGCCCATGCGGGTCACCTGAGGGGCCGGAACCTGGCGATTGTGTCAAAGCGCTTGATCGTGCAGTCATGGCGAGGGTCCAACTGGAAGAAACGAGATCTTGATTCGATCCTGGTGCTCGTGTTCAGTCGGGTCCAGCGTGGCGGTCGAATTTCGCTAGTTCAAGTAAATGTCCCGGATGCGCACGCAGCAAGCATCAACCGCGGGTGGCTACAGTATTACTGGAAGCCGTGGAAGGCTCATCTGAGGCGGAAGTCCCGAGCACACTGATGGCTCGGCTCCCCGTCGAGCCCGAGACGCGCCGGATGTTGAATCAGAAGAAGGCCCAAGCGCTCGGGCTCACGATCCGCCGTCGGTGCTGTTGCGGGCGGACCAGGTGATCGAGTGAACCGAGCCCGAGTACCTGAGCCATCTCATTCGAATGGCGCTTACGATCCTGGTCGGCGTCTTCCTCTTATCGCGGACACCCCGGGGCCCGTTGGTTCCTGATCGTCGTCTGTGGTACCACGGTCGCTCTTGCAATTGTGGGTGTGCCCACGAAGCCCAAGTGGGCCATGGTCCACAGCCCGTAGGGCTTGCCTACCTTGCATCTTTGGGTATCGCAATAGTGACACTGCTGCTCATGCTCGCTTCTGCGAGCGTGAGAGCATTCCTCGCGTCCCAACGTGCTCGGCGTGGCGACCATCTCCGGCGTGAAGACCGGCACCACGTTGAGGGGCTCGCAGAAGCCTTCCAGGAGGCTCCCTCCGCCACCTCGGCGCCACCCGTGTTAGGCTGATGTCGCGTAAACGTGCACGCCCCCGTAGCTCAGGTGGATAGAGCAGCAGTTTCCTAAACTGCGTGCCGGGTGTTCGAGTCACCCCGGGGGCACCAACTTTCACTCACGCTTTCGGACACTTGTCACTCCCTTGCGTCGCGCTTTCGGCGCCGCGGTGGTTTTGCGGTGGTCGGGGCCGTCGCCGGCGCCTCCACCGTCGTCTCCGCGCGCTCGATCTGCGCCGCGAAGTCGTTGGCGTGGCGCCGATCGGCGCCGGGCTTGAAGTGACCGTAGAGCCGGATGGTCGTATCAATCCGCGCGTGCCCCATCTGTCGCTGGACGTAGTCCATGGGCTTGCCCTGGCGCAGCATGAGCGAGGCGTAGGTGTGCCGCGCGTCGTGCACGCGCAGCCGGCGCAGCTCGGCGTGGTGGAGAATCCGGGCCCAGACCTTGTGGTTCAACCACGATGCGTTGAGCGGGCGCTCCGGGTTCGTCGCCGAGGGGCAGCACCAGACTGAGAGCTTCGCGTCACCGACCGCGGCCTCCGCCTTCCGGACGGCGTAGACCTCCCGCCACCGACGTAGCAGCGTATCGGGCACGTCGACGGCGCGCACGCGGTGGGTCTTGGTGTCCTCGACGAGCAGCTGGCCCTTGTGGACCTTCACCGAGCGGCCCACGTGCAGCAGCCCGCGCGCGAAATCGAAGTCGCGCCACTGGAGGCCGAGCAGCTCGCCGACGCGCAGCGCGGTGTAGAACAGCATCCGGACGTAGAGTTCGTGGTCGGGAAAGAACTTGGCCGCCGTCTTGAGGATCCGCGCGACCTCGTCCTCGTCGTACACGTCGCGGACCCCGCCGCCGCCCACCGCGCCGCCAAAGGACCGCTTGCCGAATTTCGCAGCGGGATTGCTCGGCAGGAGCTCGTCGACCTCGACCGCGTGATTGAGGATCGCGCGCAGCACGGCCGCCATGTTGCGCACGGTGAGACGCGCCTTGCGTTCGCCCGCGTGGCCACGCCGCCGGGCGTTCTTTTCGGCGAGCTTGCGCGCGATGAACGCCTGGACGCGATACGGGCGAATGTCGGCCAGCGTCGAGCTCCCGAACTCGGGCGCGAGGTGGTCGCGCACCAGCTGGGTGTAGTTTTGCGCGGTGCCGACGGCCTTGTGCGGCGTGACCACCTCGCGCAGCCATCGCTCCGCGTAGGTCTTGAAATCGAGGCCGGGGGTCGGCGGCATGAGACCGCGGCGCCGCTCC
>JACXTT010012581.1_pt1 | contig 11224 bp, 7 predicted proteins | sample 9270951 | NCBI WGS metagenome assembly JACXTT01 (sample SAMN15532306, study PRJNA645909) | rock metagenome | isolation source: weathered quartz diorite | place: Puerto Rico | collected 2017-06-21 | reverse complement strand
CCGTTCCTCGCGGTCATTGCAAAACCTAGCACAACTAAAAAAATGCAACCCGCAAACTCTAGCGAGCACCGTGGACCTGATTCCACAGCACAGGCCATTTAAACTGGGGGATGGCAAGTTTGGCAGCCCTCTTAACTCCACGAAGAAGTTGTTATAGGATGGCATTAGCGATCTATTGGTAGGCGGTTTTCCCTTTGGAACGCCGCAAGGGGAGAGAAGGTCTCGCGGACTGCCCCCGTCCAAGAACTGAATGACGACAGGTTCTGTAGGAAAAAGTAACACCAATGCAACGCTTGGAACCACGATTGGGTAGCCATGTATAAGAATTTCTTTGGACTGTGCGAAAATCCATTTAATGTTAATCCGGACCCCCGATTCCTGTACTTGACTCCTCAGACTCGAGAAGCACTGGATCAGCTGATCTACGGAATTCAGAACCGCAAGGGTTTTATTCTGCTCACAGGTGAAGTCGGAACGGGTAAGACAACACTCATCAACTACCTTCTTGATTGGCTACGCCATCAGAAAATGTCGACAGCGTTCATCTTCAATTCTCACTTGAGCGTAGACCATCTCTTCGATTTCATACTCACCGATTTCGGGATTCCAACTGATTGTCGGCTAAAGATCAATATGCTCATGCGGCTCAACACATGGTTGATCGAACGCTTTCGTGCGGGCGAGACCCCTGTACTGATCGTGGACGAAGCACAAGGCTTGTCGTTCGAGTTGCTGGAAGAAATTCGGCTCTTGCTGAATTTGGAGACTGCCTCCGAAAAACTTCTGCAAATCGTGTTGGCGGGACAGCCGGAGCTCGAAGGTAAGCTCAAACGGCCTCAACTTCGACAACTCTGGCAGCGCATTGCGCTCCGATGCAATACTGCGCCGCTCACTCTTAAGGAGTGCCACGGTTACATCACGGAGCGGCTGCGTATCGGCGGCGCCAGGGGAGACCCGATCTTTGCTTCCGATGCAATGGACGCCGTGCACTTTTGTTCGCAAGGGATTCCCCGCGTGATAAATCTCCTCTGCGAACAAGCACTCATTAACGCTTTTACGGAGCATCTCCGTCCGGTGCCGGCCGGGATGGTCGAAGAAGCCGCACGGGACTTTTCATTGGACGAATTCCGTCCAGTCACAACTCGCTCTAGTGTGAGGAATCACGAACCCAGTAATCTTGTTGTTAAGCACTCGATTTTTGCAAAGGATTTAGTGCGTCCATTCATAACGGGAGAGACGGGTTTGCATGAAACACCCCGTACGACAGAGCCTGCTCGACCGGCAGCATTTGGTATCGGGGGGCCGGCGCTCAGTGCAGATAACAGTTCTGTTGCAAGCGTTCCGGAACGCGGAGATATTTCCCCTTCGGTGGAGAACTCGGACGTACCCGTCTCCTTGAATGATTTAATTCCAGCACTTCCCGGGCCAGACGCAAACCAGAACGAAAGCGGGCTCTGCTGGAACTCGATCGCATGCCCTTCAAATTCTGCCGCTCAACTCATTGCCGAAATGATGCCGACTCCGGTGATGGGTTCATCTATTCCTCCGCTTCAACTGATTCCGCCGAGAGGTGGGACGGAATCTTCGCAAGCGGCAGTGGATAACCGATTGTCCCCCCCGAAGGAACGCGCATTCACACTCGAGATCATGAACCGGATTCTCCGCGACTCGGGTCGCACATGGATTCGCGCTCAGTTTCGTTCATTGGGAACGTGGCGCACTCGCTGGAAAGCTATTTTTTTGCCGGCCATCTCCTCGGCAGCGCGGTCGCGCTTATCCGCTGCAGCTCTTCGAAGAATCAGACAATCGGTCTTTCTGGTCCACGTGTTGCCGCGGCGTTGGGTGTTGGACTTCAAACGCGATTGGACTGCCACGATCAACGCTATTGCATTTCCAGACAGGAGAAAATCTTTTTTTCGCTGGCTACGCCAGCCCATTCATTCAATCCTTTGGCGGCAAGCCAAAGCGGATCCGTTCGAAGCCCGTCGTGACCTGCATCACAACCGTCGAAGGTCAAGTCCTTGAATACTCGTTCACCTTACTAGGGTACTTCTCCATCCGGCGGACTCATGCGCTGAACCCTCTGGCCTTAAACCAACGAGGCAAAAGCACTCCTTATACCTGAGGCGACGAACTGGAAGTAACAAGATCACTCATTCGTACCGACGCTAGCAAATGCCATCACTGGGTTCACTCCACCAGCCTGGCGACCGTGAATGTTTTTTCTGGCATAACTAGCAAGTATTAACTCCCATTGACCAGGAGCTCAATCAAATTTCACAAGTATCTGCCAAGGACAGCCCTGAGTGTCGGCTGCCTGCCGTAGCGCTCAGCGAGATAGGCAAAGGGCTGCGCCGCTGAATCCCCCTCCTTATCTTTCTCGTTGCACACGCTTGGCCTCGTTCTCCCCGATCTCGGATCCAAGCTGGGGCCGAGAAGTTCAACCCCACCCCAAACTTCTCCGTCCAAGTACGACCTCTGGTTTGAGAGAAACTGTGGATCAGCGCATCTTTAATTTGCTGCGCGACTCATGCCATCATTAGGGCACGAGTTACACTCGCGACTCAACTACGCGCATGAAACGAAGAACTTTCGTCAAATCCTCGCTAGGTGCCGCTGCTTCGGCAGTGGCTTCGCGATTTCCCCTGCCACGAGTCGAATCCAACACTCTACGCTCCGCGGCCGCTAAGAAAAATCTGCTGGCCGGATCTGCCGTTTCCCGGTCCCAGCTGGAGAATGCTGCCCTAACTCCTATCCTCGCCGAACAATGCAATATCCTGGTGGCCGAAAATGAGATGAAGTGGAAGGCTACCCAGCCGGAACGCGGACACTACGATTTCGCGGCAGCCGACGATTTACTGGCGTTCGCGGAAAGTAACGGCATGCGCGTCCGCGGTCACAACCTCTGCTGGCATGAGGACCAACCCCAGTGGTTTTCGGATTTGGTGACACGTGAAAACGCGGCCGCGATCCTGAAAGAACATATTCACAACGTCGCGGGACACTACGCAGGCAGGATTCACTCATGGGATGTCGTGAACGAAGCAATCGATCCTGAAGGTGACCGTAAAGACGGCATGCGCGATTCGCTGTGGATGCAACTGCTGGGATTGCGCTACATTGCCATCGCCTTCCACGCGGCCAGCGAAGCGGATCCCAAAGCGCTTCTCACCTATAACGAGTTTGGGTTGGAAGATGACGACCCCTACAACGAACGCCGACGCGAAATCACCCTGGAATTTCTGAGATGGATGCGCACGAATCAAATTCCCATTCATGCCCTGGGGCTGCAATCGCATCTCAAAGCAAGGTATGACTACCTCCCGGACTGGGGTGGCTTGCGCTCGTTTTTGAAACAGGTCGCGAAACTGGATCTGCGGGTTTTTGTCACCGAATTTGATATCGAGGATAGCGAGCTTTCCGCCAAGTCCGAGAAACGCGAGAAACAAGTCGCGGAACTCTGCCGTGATTATCTGAAGAATGTGTTGAAACATCCCCACGTCACTGCGGTGCTGACGTGGGGTATGGTGAGTCACCCTACAAGAGAGAAAGTGGGGTTCGACCGTGCTTCAGGAAAGCAGCACATCGCCCTGCCGCTTGACGAAAATCTTCGTCCAACGCCGTTTTTGTCGGCCATGATTGAAGCGATTGAAAAACGCTGAGAGGATGCTTTGACACAGACAAACAAATTACAGCTTTGTCGGAGGCACGGGTGAAAATTCTGGTCACTGTGGGATTCAAGGGAATGATCTATCTGAGCGAGGAAACCCATGTAGATCAACGAGATAGAACTAAGGGGGCTAAAAACTGCTCCAGGGCGTCCACCAGGCGATCTCCAAGTCCCGCGCCCAAGAAACGGTGAAGCCGCGCTCGCAACCCACGAAAGGGAATCTGCCGATGCGGCCGCAACCAGCTGTTCGTCAGCTGCCCACCGTTAGCATCCAGATTCCATTTCTGTTCAAAATGGCGCAGGCTTGCCTGCCCCCACGTGTCGCTCCAACGCAGTAGATAGTAGGGCAAATCCGTCCAAGCAAACGGTGGCGCCACGACATAGGTGACGACGGCGTTCGGCTCAAACCACGCCGTACCCCCTGCCTCACGGACTGTGAAGCAGAGATCCACATGTTCGCGGGTGCTGAGGAGCGCTTCGTCAAGCGGTCCTAATGTGGCGGGGAGCCGCCGTCCACGTAGATCAGGCGGAAGGGAAAATGCGTATTGGCATACAGGCTTTCGAGTGAAGTCCGAGAGTAGCTGAAACGCTCTCGCGGCCACGACGACAATGGTCACTGGGGGTTCAGGTACAAGGTTTTTATTGCAGCAACCGAGTTGCATTGCTTGTGACATTTTGCTTATTGGCACTGAGAAAAGACCGGGAATAGTGTCTCCTTTGACTCCGGCACGGTCTGTAGTACGAAAGTACTTAACCAAGAAAATCATCTCCAGCACCACTGCCGCGGTCAGGATTGGTTCATTTTCTTGGTGTGGTATCTCGAATCGAGTTGTTTCTCTGAGGTCACCGGTCAGGCTTCCTCTGCGCATACGGGCCACTATACACCCCTCGGGGGATTCGCTCGCACTGAAAAAGGAATTCGCCGTACCATCGATTGGATGAGTACAATCACGAATGGCTGGATTGCGAGCGCTCCCACAAATGAAGAAATTACTACAAGCGGCAATACCACGGAAATGCGGTAGAACATTGCCATTTCGAGAACGCTTGGCGCTTGTGGCCGTGCAAAAGTTCGAGCTCCCCATACTTACTTGCAGCTAGAAAGGTAGTTTTGAGCTCCAGTTTAAATGGTCGAATAGTGCGATGGCTCATCGGATTCGGGTGGATTCTGGGCTGTGTTTCTCTCTTCTGGCAAGCGTTCCGCTCGCTCTATGCATTGGCCGTGCACAGCGACAATTTTTCACACATTCTTCTTATTCCATTGATTTCAGGATGGTTGCTCTATCTCGACCGCAGCGAAATTCAGGAACTGCTCGCATATGATTTCATCGCGGCCGCAATCTTTCAGCTACCCGGAATCCTGCTGAAACTCTTCGCAATATACAGCCCATCGCTGAATCCAAGTGAACGCCTGACCGTGAATGTGCTCGCGTTTTTGTTTTTTCTCGTCGCTGGGTATGTTGCCGTTCTCGGTCGGGCCACCGCACGAAAAACTTGGTTTGCCCTCGCTTTTCTGCTTTTCGCAGTTCCTCTGCCCAGTGCTCTGCTTGATCCGTTGATCTACGAGCTACAAGCAGGTTCGGCTCGAGTGGCGGAATTCCTTTTTGATTTGAGCGGAGTTCCGGTCTTGCGCGAAGGTCTTGTCTTTCGTCTGTCGAGAATAAGCATCGAAGTCGCTCAGGAGTGCAGCGGAATACGATCGAGCACGGTCCTGATTATTCTGGCCGTGCTCATCTCGCATTTTTCTTTTCGACCTTTTTGGAAAAAAACCGTCTTTGTAGTCGCTGGCCTCTTGATGATGTTCATCAAGAACGGCGTACGGATAGCCACACTCGCTCTTCTCGCGAATTATGTGGATCCCGGCTTTTTATATGGGCGCTTGCACCATCAGGGAGGCGTGGTCTTCTTCTTGTTCGGGCTGGGTTTATTGGTTCCCCTGTATTGGTGGCTTAGGCGCGGTGAATCTGGCACGGGGAAGCGAACAAGTGCGTTGACTCGAGCAGGGTGAGGTTCAATCTATTGTTTTGTGAGTGAGTCGCGTAAGCTCTTGCTCAAAGCTTATTGGCCCATTTTCCGCGCGGCCGGCTTTTCAGCAGGATACCCGTAATAGTATCCTCCGTAGCTCTCATTTTTTTCGACGCGGTTGAGCACAACGCCTAGCAAATTCTTGGTGTGAAACTCGGCTGAAGCCTTTTCCGCAACTTCAAAATCGGTGCTGCCCGCGCGGACCACAAAAAGAACGCCGTCGCACATATCGGCCAGAACACTTGAGTCGTGCACCGCGAGAGCTGGCGGCGTGTCCAGAAGTATCCAGTCAAACATGCGCGACATAGTGTCCAACAGAAGTTTCATGCGCTCGCAATGCAGGAGCTCGCTGGGGTTCGGCACGCAGCTCCCACCGGGGATCAGGCACAAATTTCCTTCCCGCCCTACCTGCGTAATCTGCGCTTCATCCGCCACGCCCCGCAAATAGTCGGATAGCCCGGGCCGTTCCGGCGCCCCGAAGGGAAGATGGAGGCGCGAGGCACGCAGGTCCGCGTCAATGAGAAGTACGCGGCATTCGGGCTGGCGCGCAAATGATTGTGCAAGATTGGCGGTGACGAATGTCTTTCCTTCTTCCGACACACTGCTGGTGATCACCAGTCGCCGAATGGTCTGGGTCGCGGCAACCTGGAAGAGTCGCGATCTCAGCGTGCGAAATCGCTCCGCTCCTGCTGGTGAATTCGCTCCGGGGCTGAACACGCTAAACCGCGGTTCGATTTTCCACCCAGGATGCGAACATTTTTTTACGAACTCCTGGAAGAGCTGCACTTCACCGTTGGGCCCGCTGGAGAACACTTCCTGGACACCGCGATCGGACCTGTTGTCAGGAAGAACTGCGCTCGTCAACCCTTCCGCCGATAGATCGAGCAGGGCGGGTGTGGAACGGTCTGCGAGTTGGGCATTGCGCTCTTGTGCAGCTTTTTTCAGTGCCTCGTGGATCCGGCTCATCGTTATGCTCTTTTTGGTCTTTCTCTGCGAATCCCTACACCTTCAGGGCTAGCGTAGCCTCAAACTTACTCGACTTCCCGTGGCCGCCTGCTTTGACCTTATCAAGATTAAGCCCAGCTATACTCATGGCTGGCACGCTTACCAGTACAGGCAACTTCAAGCACTTCTCGACATCCCTCTCCGTGTACATGGCCTTATCCAGCATCGCGAGCGCATACAGAACACCCAGCGCCAGCACTAGACCTGCGCCGGATCCTCCGCCAACAAAAATAGGCAACTTCGGGAACGAGGGGTGGGACGGAAAGCTCGGTGCATCTAACACGCGAAACGTCTCGCTCTGCTGCTGATGTTCCAGGTCCGCGGCCATCGCTGAATTCGCGCGTTTCTTCATAAGTTCGTTGTAGATGTCTGTGGCAGCCTGGGAATTTCGCGTCAATTCCTTGAACTGCTCTTCCACCATCGGACTGGATTGCACGCGGCCCTGAATCATGTGGATCTGATCTTGAATTTGTGTTTGCCTTCTCGTCAGATCTGCGATGCTTACTTCATCCTGCCTGATCTTCGCGCGCAATTGCTGCAGCTGCGGCGGCTCATGCGTTTTTGTCCGTGATGGGTTTGCCGAGGTACCAACCGCAGGCTCTTCGGACATCCGCTTCTTTAGGTCTTCTATCTGGGTTTTAAGCTTGATGACATCCGGATACTCAGGCGTGTAGCGAGTGAGGAGCGTCGTCAGTTGATCCTGAAGATTTGCCAACTGCTTCTCTTGTGTATCGGGATTTTGCTGTCCACTCTGCATCAATTTCCAGTTGGCTTCTTCCTGGTTCACCATGGTTTCATTAAACGCCTTGTCCTGCTCGGCGCGATTCAGCGCCTGCGTCGCTGCTTCCAGCTGCGTGTTCAGACCTGTCAACAGTTGCAGGTTGGTCTGCTCTTCTTCCGGCAAAGAACCCAGATATTGTCTCTTGAATTGAGCAAGCCGGGCGTCCTGCTCATCCATCTTTACCTTCGCTTGTTCGAGCTGTCCGCTCAGGAATTCCGTAGTGTCCGTGGCCTGCTCCATCCGCCTTTTGGCGTTCTGCTCCATAAACATCGAGGTGATTTCCTGACAGATTTGCTGGGCCACATGAGGATCGTTAAAGGTCACAGCAACGCGGAATCCGGGCGGCTGGCGGTTTATGGCACCCGGCATAGGTTGCAAAAGTTCTACATCAACCGCCTTCTGTAAATCGTCTACGAGCACTTCCATCGGTACCTGGGCACGCTTGTCCGGGAACAAGTTAAACTTATCGATGACCGGCTGCAGGCGCGAACTGCTCAGCAACTGCGCTTTCATCGAGGCCAAGCGCTGGTTCAAGTCCACGGTCACCACCGGTTTGACGTAGTCCGCGGGGACGACTGGTTGTTCCACAAGTACGCTGGTCGAAGACGTATACTTCTTGGGCAGGACAAGAGTGGCAACAAATCCCAGCGCGCCGAGTAGGAGGCTGCTCACCGCCAGAATCCACCAATACTTTCGGAAAACCCTCTTCGCGTCGGCATACGAGATTTCGCCATTTCGGATCATCGCCCTATTTCCTCATTTCGCCTTAAGTCAGAGGCGACATGTCTATACTTAGGTAAAGCAAGCCCCGTCTAAATCAACATTGTGCACTTCCCTACGGTGCACGGTCCGTTCCATCCTTCCTCACTGACGATCAAATGTTGCCTTCTACTAAGATGCCTAATTTCAATACGTTATGAGTGTAAGGACAAACGGACCATCCTACGCACCGCCTCTTCGACTCCCTCGGTCAAGCGGGATTGGAAGAAAAGTATCCACTTTATCCCTAAGTTTGTCCATAGCCCTGAAGGGGACCTCGGTCGACAGCCCCTCATCCCGGAGGCTCCGCCAACTCTTTTCCCGTCAATTGTGAGATAACGGTCGTAATTTCAGTAATATACAGAACAGAATAAGGTGGAGCTTCCTCATCGTTCATGGGGTCAGAGAATTGCTTTGTCTTATCCTTACGGAGCGATCTAAGTTGAAAGGGTTGGGCATGTCTAGGTTTTGCCATCTTCAGATGATCCGCTCCATTATCGGCATTTTGCTTTTTTCCCTGAGCCAGATCGGGTGCTCTCAGAACCTGAATGCCCGAAAACAACTGTTTCTTACGCAAGGGAACCAGGCCCTCCAAAGAGGCGAATTCTCTGCGGCTGCCATTTCCTACGGACGAGCTATCCAAATTAATCCTCGTTTCGCCGAGGCACACTTCAAATTGGCCCAAACCGACATGAGAATGAGTAGCTGGCTGGCGGCGTACCAGGAATTTGAGCGCACCGTCGAGCTACAACCTCAGAACCGGGAAGCCCAGTTGAGCCTTGGCCAACTGGAGCTTGCTGGCGGCAGACGGCAAGAAGCTAAAGATCGGGCCCGTCTGATCCTGCAGAGCGATCCGAGCGATGCGGATGCGCAGATGCTTCTCGCGAATGCCGATGTGGCACTTGGCAATCTGAAAGACGCTGTTCAAGAAGCAACCGATGCAGTTTCCTTGGCGCCAGACCGCCCCGCGGTTTACATCAATTTGGGTCAGATTCAGTATTGGGCTGGCAAACTTCCAGATGCCGAGAGCAATTTCAAGAAGGCACAATCGCTCGCACCCAAATCCTTAGAACCGTACCTGAGATTGGGAGGCTTTTACCAAGTACAAAAGCGATGGCCTGAAGCGGAAGAACAATTTCAGGCTGCCGTCGACGTGGCTCCCAGAGATTCTTCTCCGCGCGCCGCCCTCGCGCGTTTTTATTTGGCTCAGGGCCAAATCTCTCAAGCTGAACGCGTCCTGGCCGATGCCAAAGAGCAGTTCCGTAACGACCCCACCGCGTATCGCATGCTCGGCGATTTCTATTTCGCTAGAGGCGAGATGATTAAGGCACTCAATGAATTCCGCGCTCTCTCCGAAGAACACCCCGCTGATCTCGCCGTTCGCAAGACCTATACCCAACTTCTTATACTCAACGACCGCCTGGACGAGGCTACGCGGGCAAACGAAGAAGTTCTGAAAAAATCACCTCAAGACGCAGAAGGGCTAATTCTAAAGGGACAGCTGCAGTTGCGCCAGAAAAAGACGTATGAAGCGATTGCAACCCTGCAGTCGGCGCTGAAGAACGCACCGGACAACGCTCTCGGCCGTTACCAACTGGGCTTGGCCCACGAGGAAAAGGGCGATACGCAGCAAGCGGAGAGTGAATGGCGGGAAGCTGTACGCTTGCGACCAGGACTCGTAGAGGCTTGGCTTGCGCTTGGGGCAAGTGCTACCCAGCGGGGCGATTGGCGAACTCTGGAGGAGGTTAGCAATCAGATCAAAAAACATTCGCCAAACAGGATCGAGGCTTATCTCGATCATGCTACTGCCCGTGTCAGCCAAGGAGACGCCCATGGAGCGGAAGCCGACCTCATTTATGTTCAGCAGCTGGCCCCCGAGAGCCCATTGCCCTATACAAAGCTGGGCGAAGTGCGACTGGCGCAACGACGCCCAGGGGATGCAGAAGACCTGTTTCGTCGGGCCCTCACTTATAATCCGGACTTCCTCGAAGCCGTGCGCGGGCTGGTTCAGGCTCTTCTTCTTAAGAACAAACCAGCTGACGCATTGACATTTGTCCGTAACCAAATTACCCGGAATCCGAACAGTTCCGATCTGTACCTGCTGCAAGCTGAATTATTCCTGAAAACTAAGCAAGAGGATCAAGCGCTTTCATCGATCACCCGCGCGGTCGAGTTGGAAAGCAAGAACGTCCGCGCACTTGTTCTTCTGGCGCAACTCCAAGCCGAGAGAGGCCAGCCGGAACAGGCTATCGCTAGTTACCTGCGAGCGATTGTGGCGGCACCCGCGGACGTCGGCCTTTATATTGCTCTTGGCAGTGTCTATGAATCGAGCGGTAATTGGCAGAAAGCAGAATCCACATACCAGAAAGCACTGACCGTTCGGCCGGAGCATGCCCTAGCTTCGAACAATCTGGCCCACCTACTACTCGAGCACGGCGGAAGCGTTAACGTGGCGCTGAGCCTGGCCCAAATCGCACGCAGAGGTCTTCCTGATCTTCCCAATTCTGCCGACACACTGGGCTGGGCCTACTATCAGAATGGAGCTTACTCCGTCGCCGCCCCCTTACTTGAAGAAGCTCTTAAAAAAGCACCATCCAATTTGACGTATCGCAACCATCTTGACCTGATCTATCAACAGCTCAACGACACTGGCCGCGCGCGCGCCAAACTTGAAAAGGCGACGAACATCGATCCGAAATCGCCGTTGCAGACAAAACACGAGAAGAGCCAAAGTAGATAACGGGCAACTAAATTACGTCTTGAACGAAACTAAAAAAAGTTAATAGGGAAAATCCCTGGAGCTTGAGCTTCTGTGAACGGCACCCCGTTTTCCGATGCATTTTGAGGGTTAGTTTGCGGCAAAATCTAGCCTAACTTCCGCGCTCGTCGGAGCGAACTATTTTGTTTGCAAGGAGTTGCCATTTCATTCCGTCACTATGTCGCGGGTTCATGCCAAGTCTTGACCGGCTTCATGACCTCCGCCG
>JACXTT010012580.1_pt1 | contig 11224 bp, 8 predicted proteins | sample 9270951 | NCBI WGS metagenome assembly JACXTT01 (sample SAMN15532306, study PRJNA645909) | rock metagenome | isolation source: weathered quartz diorite | place: Puerto Rico | collected 2017-06-21 | reverse complement strand
GGGGATGGCCGGGGCCTTCGCCTTCGGGCGGCTCGGCGTGGAGCCGTTCCGCGGAAACCGGGTGCTGCGCGAGGTGCTGCAGCGGTCGACCGTGGCGCGGTCGATCGACCCGCAGCGCGCCACGATCCTGGCGCGCACGAACCTGCAGGACCTGGCAGCCGTCGAGCGGAGCGAGCGCCTCGATCCCGCCTGGTACATGCTGTACGGCGCGAACTGCGAAATGCTCGAGCGCTGGCCCGAGGCCGCCGACGCGTACACGCGCGCGCTGCGCATCGACGACCGCCCGGAGATCTACGAGAATCGCGGCCTGGTCTCCCTGCACCTCGGCCGCACGGACGCGGCGGTGCGCGACATGGCCACGGCGGCGCGCTTCAATCCATTCGTCCTCGAGCAACTGGACGGCGAGTTGCGCGAGCGCGTCGCCGCAGCCGCCGCGCAGCGATGACCCGCGTGCTCCGCGTCATCGCCCGGCTCAACGTCGGCGGGCCCGCCCAGCACGTCGTCTGGCTTAGCGAGGGTCTGGCGCCAGCCGGCTTTGAGACGATGCTGGCCACCGGGACGGTGCCGGCGGGGGAAGAGGACATGAGCGGCTTCGCCGCGGCGCACGGCGTGACGCCGGTGGTCATCGCCTCAATGAGCCGCGAGCTGTCGCCGCGCGATCTCAGGACCATCTGGCGCCTCTGGCGGCTGATGGTGCGCTTCCGCCCCGACATCGTCCACACCCACACGGCGAAGGCGGGGGCGGTCGGGCGGGTGGCGGGGTTGCTGTACCGCATCATCAGCCGGCGGCGCTGCCGCTTCGTGCATACTTTTCACGGGCATGTCTTTCATGGCTATTACGGACCATGGAAGACACGTCTCTTCCTGACGATCGAGAGGATGCTGGCGCGGCTGAATACCGATCGGATCATCGTTCTCAGCGAGCAGCAGCTTCGCGAGATTCGGGACGTCTTCCACGTCGGGCGGCCGGAGCAGTTCGTCGTCATTCCGCTCGGGATCGACTTGGGCGGGCTAACGGCCAACGCCCAACGCCCAACGGCCAACGACACGGTCGCCATCATCGGCCGCCTCACGCCCATCAAGAACCACGATCTCTTCCTCCGCGTTGCCGCGCGATGCCGCGATCTGGCGCGCTTCGCGATCTATGGTGACGGCGCCGAGCGCGCGCGATTGGAGCGGCTCGCGGCGGAGCTGGGCGTCGCCGATCGCGTCGCCTTCGCCGGCACGCGGCCGGCGGCGGAGATCTACGCCTCCGTCGACGTCGTGGCGCTGACCTCGCGCAACGAAGGGACGCCGCTGGCGCTCATCGAGGCGATGGTCAGTGGTAGGCCGGTTATCAGCACCGCGGTGGGCGGCGTGGTCGATCTCCTCGGCGGCGTAGTGCAGGATGGCGATGGCTACGAAGTCCGCGAGCGCGGCATCACGGCAGCCTCCGACGACGAAGCCGGATTCGCCGCCGGCCTGGCGCGGCTGCTGCGCGATGGGCCGCTTCGGGCGCGCCTCGCCGAGCGCGGCAGGAAGTATGTCGAGGCAAATCACTCGAAAGAGCGCCTCATCGCCGATATGATTCGCCTTTACGTTCAAATCATGTCCTAATCCGGAGCGCTATTGAAAGTTCTCATCACTGGAGGAGCGGGCTTCATCGGTTCACATCTCGCGGACGCATGCATCGCGCGCGGCGATGACGTGGCCATCCTCGACGACCTCTCCACCGGCAGCGCGGAGAACGTCCGCCACCTCGCGCAGCACGCCCGCTTCCGCTGCACCGTCGACTCGGTGCATAACCGCCGCGCAGTCGACGAGATAGTCGACCGCAGCGACGTGGTCTTCCACCTCGCCGCCGCCGTCGGCGTGAAGCTGATCGTCGACAGCCCGGTGCGCACCATCGAGACCAACGTGCACGGAACGGAAGTGGTTCTCTGCGCGGCGGCCAGGCAGCGCAAGCGCGTGCTCCTCGCCTCGACCTCAGAGGTGTATGGGCTGAGCGAGCAGATCCCGTTTCGCGAGGATGGGAACCTGGTGATGGGCGCGACGACCAAGGGGCGCTGGAGCTACGCCTGCTCCAAGGCCATCGACGAGTTCCTGGCGCTGGCGTACTACCGCGAGAAACACGTGCCGGTGGTCATCGCGCGCCTCTTCAACACCGTGGGGCCGCGGCAGGTTGGCCGCTACGGAATGGTGGTCCCGACGCTGGTGGCGCAGGCGCTCGACGGCGAGCCGCTCACCGTTTACGGCGACGGGCGCCAGACGCGCTGCTTCGCCTACGTCGGCGACGTGGTGGCGGCGCTGCTCGATCTGATGGACCATCCCGACAGCGCGGGCGAGGTCTTCAACATCGGATCGAGCGAAGAAGTGTCCATCACCCGTTTGGCCGAGCGCATCCTCGCCCTGACCGGATCGGGCTCGCCGATCGTCTACGTTCCCTACCGCGAGGCGTACGTGGAGGGATTCGAGGACATGCCGCGCCGCGTGCCGGATACCTCGAAAGCGGAGCGCTTCATCGGCTTCCGCGCGCGGACGTCGCTGGACGGGATTCTCAGCGAAGTGATTCGTGACCTGACAGCGCGGAGGAGCGCCGCGGCGTTGACTGAGCCATGACCGAGTCCTTCTTCATCGCCGGCACCGCGGCGTTCGTCCTCGCGCTCGCGCTCACGCCGTTGGTACGCGCCGCGGCGCTGCGGGCGGGGGCGGTGGCGGCGCCGAAGAGCGACCGCTGGCACCGCAAGCCGACGGCCATGCTTGGCGGTGTGGCCATCTTCGCGGCGGTGATCGTGCCGCTCGGGTTGCTTTTGCCGGCGACGCGGCAGAGTCGCATCGTCATGGCCGCCGCCACGGCGCTGTTCGTCCTCGGCCTGGCCGACGACTTCTTCCGCGTCAAGCCTTACCAGAAACTGATTGGGCAGCTCGTCGGCGCCGCCGCGCTCGTCTCCTTCAGCCTGGTGCTGCCGTGGACGGCGTCGTCGACGCTCAACGTGCTGATCACCCTCTTCTGGGTGGTGGGGATCACCAACGCCGTGAACATGCTCGATAACATGGACGGCCTGGCGGCGGGCGTCTCGGCGATTGCCGCGATCTTCCTGGCGCTGAACTTCTACGCGAACGGGCAGTGGACCGAGGCGTTGATGCTGGTGGCCTTCGCGGCAGCGCTGATCGGCTTTCTCTTCTACAACCACCACCCGGCCTCCATCTTCATGGGCGACTGCGGCTCGATGTTCGTCGGCTTCTTCCTTGCCGCGAGCGCGCTGCTCAGCGGGACCGGTGGTGGGCGGTCGCGCAGCGTGGTGGCCGTTCTCGCAGTTCCCGTGCTGGTGCTGGTGGTGCCGATCTTCGATACGACGCTGGTGACGCTGATGCGCAAGGCGGCGGGGCGGGCGGCCTCGCAAGGGGGGCGCGATCACGCCTCGCACCGCCTGGTGGCCCTCGGTCTCTCGGAGAAGCACGCGGTGTGGATGCTCTACATCTTCGCGATCGCCGGCGGCCTGCTGTCGATGCTCGTGCGCCGCACGGCGCTCGATGTCAGCCTGGCCGCGATCGCCGCGTTCATCGTGGTGCTCACGCTGCTGGGGATCTACCTGGCGCGCGTGCGCGTGTACGACGACGACGAGAACGGCGCCGCGTTCGCCTTCCTGGTGAGCATCTCCTACAAGCGGCGGCTGTTCGAGGTGGGGCTGGATGTCGCGCTGATCGTGCTGTCGTACTACTTCGCGCACGCGCTGGTTTTCGGGCCGGCCGCAGACACGGGCGAGTGGCGCTTCTTCCTCCGCACGCTGCCGCTGGCGCTGGCGTTCAAGCTCGCTGCGCTGCTCGTCAGCGGCGTCTATCGCGGGCTGTGGCGCTATGCGCTCGCCGGCGATGTTGTCGCGTACGCGCGCGGCGTGCTCCTCGGATCGGCCGCCACGATCCTCTACGCCTGGACCATCGCCGGATTCGGCCCCATCGCGCTGGCCCCCTTCGCCATCGACGCGGCGCTGCTGCTGGCGGCCATCACGCTGAGTCGCTTCGCCTTCCGACTGCTGCGGAAGGTTCTCCCCCTCCCTCACGAGCGCCCGGCGGTGCAAGCGTCACCGGCAGTATGGCAATGAGCGCGTAGAGCATCTGCCGCAGGCGAAAGAGCGTCCCGAAGTTGTTCACCGTGTACGCCATCGGCAGCGCGGTCATCACCAGGAGCATGATCATCACGAGCGACAGCGGCGTGATGCGCGCCCGCGCGCGAATGGGGTAGACGATCGCGAACAAGAGCACGGCGTCGAAGACGATCGTGTCCAGCTCCACGAAGAGCCACAGACCGCGTCCGCCGCCGATCTGAACGAGGCCGAGGCCTTCGGCGATGGTGCGAGGAACGAACATCGCTACGAGGCCCGTGAAGAGGTGCCGGACGGCGCTTTCCTTCTCCCCGCTGGGCGGGGAGAAGGTGCCGCGCGGCGGCGGATGAGGGGTCGCGCTCGCCGGTCGTGTTGCCGGCGGCGCCGGCGCGCTCTTCGGCGCCAGCGCCGGGCCCGCGGCGATGGTCGTCGCCCCCGGCGCGCTCTCGAAGTTGCGGCGGGTGTTGTTGATCACGTCACTCTTTCTCGACCAGCGGGTCAGTTGAGGAATGTCGTTGCGACCGCCGACCAGGACCGACTCCGCGAGGACCACGAGCAGCGCCGCGCTCGCGGCGAGCGCGCGCCATCGCCACCGCGCCGACAGGCCGGTGAAGAGCAAGAAGACGGCGCCCGCTGCCCAGATGAAGGCGGCGAAGTACCAGCGGAGCCCGGCGATGGCGTAGAGGAGGAGCACCATCGCCGCCGCGCAGATCGCCGCGTGCCATCCGGATCTCTCTCGCCACAGCTTCTGCCACCAGAGGAGCGCGCCGAACATCGCCACGATCAGAAAAAGAAAGAGCGTGTCCTTCAACGGTTGGAGCGACCAAAGGATGGCGCCCGGCCCGAAGGAGATCGCCGCCAGCGCCAACAGAAGCGGCAGGCCCGCGCGCCGCTGCGCCAGAGCGATGATGAGCGCACACGTGCCGAGGTAGGCCGCGCAGTTGAGGAGAATGGCCACCGAGGGGACGCTGCCGAACAGCGCGACGAACGCGGCGTAGACCTCCACGAACACGTGCGAGGGATACCGATACGGCGGCCCGTGGCGCACGAGGTTGTTGGCGAAGAAGAAATAGAACGGGGCGTCGATGGCGAAGAACCAGAAGCCGTTGCCGAGCTGCAACGAGCGCGCGATCGGCAAGCCTAGCCAGGAGACCCAGAAGAGCGCCTGCGCGCCGAACGCGCGCAGCAGGAGTCCGATGCCGGTGATGAGACAGACGCGCGGATCGTTCTTGGCCAGCGCGCGCCAGCCGCGCCAAAGCGCGAAGCAGGCCGCGGCGGCGGCGACGATCTGGAGCCCGACGGTCATGTTCGTGATGCGGCGCGGCGGATGATGGAGATCAGCGCGTCCGCCTGTCCATCGAGTGAGTAGTGGCGCTCGGCGAAGGCGCGGGCGGCTCGCCCCATCCGCCGCCGCAATTCCGGATCAGTGAGGAGGCGGTGAAGGGCATCAAGCCACTCGTCGTCTGATGTGGCGAGGAGGTGCGTCTGGCCGGGGACGCCCATGGTGGCGCAGACGCCGACGGGGCTCAAGACGAACGGGACGCCCGAGGCCATGTACTGCACCGCCTTGAATCCCGACTTGCCGGCGCTCCAGTCGTCGTTGGCGATCGGGTATACGCCGATGTCCAGCGAGCGGAAGTCCTCCGCCTCCGACTCCATGCGCCACGGCCGCGTGTCGAGATCCGGCCGGCCCGATCCGATGATCACCAAGCGAAAGGGGATCTCGCGCATGAGTCGCGCCAGGATCGGGCGCAGCGGCTCGAAGTAGGGATAGGTGCCGTGCGTGCCGATCCAGCCGATGGTGGGGACGTCGTTTGGCGGCGCGTCGGCGGGGCGATAGAGGCGCGTGTCGACCACGGTCGGCATGACCACCGCCTCCCCGCCGCGCGACGCGACATGCGCGGCGATGTTCGGGTTTCCGCAGATCACCACCCGCGCGCGGCGAATCAGCGCATCCGTCTTCCTCGGCCGCTTGAACAGCGTGGCCAGCCGGCCGTATACCGGACTCGGATACGCCAGCCAAGTCGGATCGTCGAGGTCGAGGATCATCGGCCGGCGGCGGAGGCGGGTGGCGAGCCATTCGACCAACGGCGGCCCGAAGAGCATCGCCTCGCGCTGCACCAGGACGATGTCCGCCTTGCGAAACGCCGCGAGCAGTTGCCGAATCGTCCGCACCGCCAGCCACGGCAGGCGCGCCACGAACTTCCACGGCCGATAGAGCGCGGCGAAAAGCGGCGCGTCGAGCAGCGGCGAGAAGGTGACCTCGATGCCGCGCTCCGCCAGCGGCGCGATGAACTGCACAACGCGAAACCGCGACGATGCGGCCTCGGCCGGATACGACGCCAGCGCCAGCACGCGTAGACGCAGAGGGCCAATGACCCTCTCATACAACCGGCGGTACCGCGCCCCCCCAACCTCCCGCAAGTCATACCGTGCCCGCGCCTCCGCCCGGCACCGCTCGGCGAGCTGCGGATCGCGCCGTAGCTCCTCGATGGTGCGGAACGCGTCGCGGTAGGCTGATTTGTCCCAGCGGTCGAGCAGGACGCCGACCCGGCCGCGCTCCGTCTGCGCGTCGAGATCGCCGACGCCCGCCGTGGCCACCACCGGCAGACCGGCGGCCAGGTACTCCGCGTATTTCGTCGGCGACGAGGCGCGCCGCGCGACCGACGGCTGTACGAATGCGATCCCCACGTCCGCGGCGCGAAGGTACCGCGGCACCTCCTCCGGCGCCGCCTTGATCACGCGGTAATCGTCGCGCGAGAAGCCGGCGCGTTCCAGCTCTGCTGTCACCGGCTCCGGGGAGGCCTGCGTCAGGACCAACGCGAAAACACGGCGGTCGATCTCCCGCGCCGCCGCCAGAAACTCGGCCATCTCGCGCACCAGGTAGTAGCCGCCGAGGGAGCCGGCGTAGACGAAGACGAGGCGATCAGTGAGGCCCAGCTCCGCGCGCGGCGCGGACGCGAACCGCTCGGGATCGGTGCAGCAGGGGATCACCTCCAGCGGCTGCGCGGCGCCATTGGGGAAAAGCGCTTCGCGCGCGCCTTCGGTGAGCACCACGAAGCCGTCGGCGCTGCGCAGCAGCCGCCGCTCCACCGCTTTGGTCAGGCGGTAGAGCAGCCCTCCCGCGCGCCAGTTCCCCGAATCGACGTACTCCTCGGCGAGCAGGCCGCGGATGTCGAAGATCAGACGCGTGCCCGGGGTCAGCCGCTTGGCCAGCGCGCCGATGGTGGCGCCGACGTGACTGCGGCCGTGAAAGATGTCGACGCGCTCGCGCCGCGCGATGGCTGCCGCGCGCCATGCGCCGGCCGCGATGTCCCACAGCGTGGCCGGCAGCGACGGCCGCCGGTGGTACGGCAGCATGTGCCACTCGATGCCTTCCTCGCGCAGCCGCTGCCGCCATTCGGCGATGGAGCCGGCGTCCCAGCGGCGATGCAAGTCCGGCTCGAAAGTGAGCAGCGACATGCGTACGCCGCCGCCCGCGATCTCGCGCAGGTATGGCAGCACCTGCGTCTGCACCAGCGGCTCGCGCAGGCCGAAGTAGCAGATGTAGAGGGAGTGCGTCATCGTCAGCGGCGCGTCTCGATCCACCAGGCGAACGCCAGGTTGCCGAGCATGTGGAGCGAGTAGCTCGCCACCATCATCCACGCGCAGGCGACCATCCCATACTTCGGAATGAAGAGGAAGTTCCCGGCCACGCCGGCCGCGCCGGCGCCGAGCGAAAGCGCGGCCACCGGCACGAAGTAGCCGCGCGCCACCCACTGCGGCGCCATCACCGTGCCGAGGCTGCTGCCGAAGACGGAGAGCGCGACGATGCGCACCAGCGGGACGGCGGGAACGAAGCCGCGCCCGGCGAGCAGCGGAACGACCAGCGGCGCGAGGACGTACGAGCCGGCGGCGGCGATCGCCGCGTAGGCCAGCGTCTGCAGGACCAGGCGGCGGTGCTCCGGCCAGGCGGCGTCGGCGCCGTCGCGTGCCACGAGCGAGTAGGCCACCACGGCCACCGCCATCGGTACCACCTGCATCGCCGTCGTCAGTTGCATCGCCAGTTGAAAGAATCCCGTCTCCGCCGGCGTGCGGAATTGATTGAGCAGGATGACGCCGGCGTGCGTGTAGAGCACCGTGGCGATGGAGCTGAGATGCAGCCGCGCGCCGCCGCTGAGCAGCTCGCCGACCATGCGCCGCGAGACGGCCAGCGGCCAGCTCTCGCGCACCACGCGCGCCAATCCCAGACCGTCGACGACGACGTAAGACACGAGCATCGCCGCCAGCGCCGCCGCCGCGCCGCGCTTCATCACGCCGACCACGAACGCCACCAGCAGGATGCCGATGGTGGTCCCGGCGATCTGCGCGACATTCAAGCGCTTCAGATCGCCCATGACGATGAGCAGCGAGTTGCCGTTTTCCATCCAGAGCAGAAGCGGCAGGCCGGCGAAGGCGACGATGAGCGCGCGCGCCGGGATGTGCGCGAACGGCATGAGCGAGGCGATGGCCCAGCCGATGAGCGTCGTCGCCGCGGTGATGGCCAGGACGCTGCCCGCGACCACCGGCAGCGCGCGCTGGCGCTCGCTCGGGCCGAGGAGGTAGACCATCACGTGCGAGAGGCTGAGGTGGCCGAAGGTGACGAACAGCGCCACCCAGCTCGTGGCTGCGGCGATGACGCCGCGGCCCTGCGGGCCGAGGAACCGCGCGGTGATCACCGTGCCGATCATTGCGCCGATGATCCAATAGGCTTTCGTGGCGCTGGTGAGAGTGACCGCTTTCCACGATCTCATTGAGGTGTGATCATCTTATGCCGTGATCGTCCGCATTCTCCGCTGGGGATTCCGCATCTGGCCCTTCATGCACGGGCGCGGCTGGATTCTCCGCCTGGCGCGGCTCTTTCTCGGATCCGAGCCGGTCCGATTCGACATCGGCGACGGCTGCGTGATGGAAGGCTCTCTCGACGATTGGATGACGCTCTGGGCCTTCATGCGGCTGCACGAGAGGGACGCGCCGTTCCAGCGCTCGCTGGCCTTGATCCGCCCGGGCGATGTGGCGGTGGACGTCGGCGCGCACGCCGGCATCTGGTCGCTGCTGGCGGCCGCGCGCGGCGCGCGCGTCCACGCCTTCGAGGCCGTCCCTGAAATGGCGGAACGTCTGCGCGATCATGCGCGCATCAATGGCCAGGAGAACAACATCGTGGTGCACGTGGCCGCCGCCGGCGCGGAGGTTGGCTTGCGGCCGTTCTTCGCCGTGCGCGAGGGGAACAGCGGCGCGTCGTCATTTGCCTCGGGCGCCGGCGAGGAGATCGAAGTGCCGGTGGTGACGCTCGACTCGATCGTCGATCGCGCCGATGTCCTGAAGGTCGACGTGGAAGGAGCGGAGATTCAGGTCCTCCATGGCGCGCGCCGGCTGCTGTCAGGCGCCGGCGCGCCGGCCATCTTCTTCGAGATGGACGATGCTCTCTGCGCGCGCTTCGGAACGTCCGGACGCGAAGTCAAACAGCTCTTGGTCGAATACGGATACCACGTCTATCGTTGGCGCGACGCGGCATTCATCAGCGTGAGCGTGGAGGAGGCGCACGGGCACGAGGATCTGTTCGCCATGAAGTCATGAGGACAATCTCCGTCATCATCCCGACGTACAACTACGCGCGCTTCCTCCGCGAGGCGATCGACAGCGCGCTGGCGCAGACCTATCCGCCGCTCGAGGTGATCGTGGTCGACGACGGGTCGACCGACGAGACGCCGCAGGTGCTCGCCGAGTACGGCGGGCGGATTCGCGCCGTGCGGCAGAAAAATCAGGGCGTGGCCGCGGCGCGGAACACCGGCGTCGCCGCCGCGCGCGGCGAGTACATCGCCATCCTCGATTCCGACGATCTCTGGAAGCCGGGCAAGCTCGAACTGCAAATCGCGCGATTCGAGGCTGACCCCGACCTCGGCCTGGTGCACTGCGGCGCCGAGACGTTCGACCACACTGGCCGAACGCTGGAGGTGCTGCTCAACGGGACGGAGGGGTGGGTGGCGGAGCAGATGCTGCGCCTCGACCGCCATGTGGTGCAGGGTCCCGGCAGCGGACTGCTCGCGCCGAGGCGGATCGTGGAGGAGGTGGGGGGCTTCGACGTCCGCCTGCCGCCGTCCGACGATTGGGAGATCTGCTATCGCATCGCACAGCGCTATCGCATAGGCTTCGTTCCGGTGGCGCTGGTGCGCTACCGCCAGCATGGAAAGGGGATCCACCTCAACATCCCGAAGATGGAGAGCGCCATGTTCCTGGCGTTGGAGAAAGCGTTCGCGTCGCCCGATCCGGCGGTGCAGTCGCTGCGCACGCACTCGTACGGCCGCCTCCACCGCATCCTCGCCGGCTGCTACTTCCAGGCCGGAAAACCGCGGCAGTTCATCCGGCACATGGTGAAGAGCCTCCGCTACGACCCGCGCAACATCGCCTACTTCGTCGCCTACCCCTGGCGCGTCTTCTTGCGGTTGGAGGTCAGACCCCTGACCGCAAGAATGCCTGAAGCATGAGCACGGCCCAGAGGTGATATTGCCAGTCGCCGCGGCCTGCCAGATGCGCGTTCCACTTCTCGCGGATCGGTTTCGGATCGAGCATCCCCTGGTCGTGGATGGCATCCGCGTCGAGCAATGACTCGGCCCAATCGCGCAGACGGCCGCGCAGCCATTGCTCCAGCGGGATTCCGAAACCCATCTTCGGCCGCTCGATGAGCGACTGCGGAACGTAGCGGTCGAGCACGCGGCGGAGCACGCGCTTCCCGCGGCCGCCGCGCACCTTCATCGGCAGCGGCAGGGTCCAGGCATACTCGACCAGCCGGTAATCGAGCAGCGGCTCGCGCGCCTCGAGCGACGCGGCCATGCTGGCGCGGTCCACCTTGGTCAAGATGTCATCTGGTAGGTAGGAGATCTGATCGAAGTACATCATCCGTTCAACTGGATCGGCGAGCGGCGGCCATTCGTCGCGGTTGGTGACCGGCGCCTGCGGCGCCACGCCGTCGTTCACCACGTTCGTCCAATGCGAGACGAGCTCGAAGTACATGGCGTCGGGATCGTTCGCCGCCAGAACGCGCGCCACTTTCTCCACGCGCGGCCCGAGCCGCGGCACGCGCCGCAGCGCTCGCCCGATCGGCGGCCGCAGCGGCGGCGGCAGCG
>JACXTT010012579.1_pt1 | contig 11225 bp, 11 predicted proteins | sample 9270951 | NCBI WGS metagenome assembly JACXTT01 (sample SAMN15532306, study PRJNA645909) | rock metagenome | isolation source: weathered quartz diorite | place: Puerto Rico | collected 2017-06-21 | reverse complement strand
AAAGGTTTTTCAACAAACAAATGACAGTGGCGCGAGGCCGATTGAAGGGCAAAGGGAACGTGGAATGTTGTGGGCGCGGCGACGATGACAACATGGCAGCCGCGTTCCCATCCAGCTTCGAGATTTTCCACGGCGCAAACACCGAGCGTAGAAGTGACCTCCTCGCGACGATCAGAGCGAAGATCAAACGCCAAGATGTCGCGCACGCCCAAGGCGCGCAGGTTTTTGATATGGCGCTTGCCAATAGAACCGCAACCGATAACTAGAAATGGCGGTTGTTTTACGCCAGCGGTGTTCATACGTTGTCTTGGCGAGGCGTTTTGCCGGTTCTCAAAGGTCAGAAGTCGGCCAGCTCGGCTCCGTAGTTTTCGTCTTTCGCTCCGGTTCTGCATTTTCTGATGGTCGATCTTTCCTTTTACCGACCATTTCCCATGTGAGCGGGGTACCGCGTTGAATGTCACGCACAGCCGACCGACCCAAAATTTCCTCGAAATACCGCGTGTGCAAACCATGGGCGGGGCGAATAGAACGAATGTTGCTCATCGTAAAAACATCGCCCGCTTTTATATCTGCGACCACAAATAACGAACGGCGAAAAACCCGACTCCTGGTTTCGTTTTGGCTCACGCCATAGTGCACCTGCCCCAACGCCTTCTCTGTTGTGCGTATGGCCTCGACCATCTCTTTGAATTCATGCGGCTCCAACGAAAACGGGCTGTCAGGCCCGGAAATTTGACGCGACAAGGTAAAATGCTTCTCCACGATACAGGCCCCTATGGCGACGGCCGCCACAGGCACAGCGATCCCCAATGTGTGATCGGATATGCCGACGGGCACGTCGAAGGTTTCGGCCAAGTGGGGAATCGTCCGCAAGTTCATTTCTTCTGGCGGCGCGGGATAAGCACTCGTGCACTTTAACAATGCGAGTGACCGGCCTCCCGCTTCTCGGAAAGCGCCTACCGCCTCATCGATTTCAGTGAGGGTGGCCATACCCGTGGACATGATGGCGGTTTTCCCCGTGCGAGCGATACTCCGGATAAGTGGCAAGTCCACGACTTCAAACGATGCGATCTTGTACGCCGGCACTTCCATCTCCTCCAGAAAGGCCACGGCAGTGAGATCAAACGGCGTCGAAAAAAGGGCAAGCCCGAGATCATTAGCGATCTTCTTAAGCCTGGGCTGCCATTCCCAGGGAGTATAGGCCTCCGTATAGAGATCATAGAGACGAGAGCCATCCCAAAGGGTGCCCCCATCAACTCGGAAATATTCCATGTCGGAGCTGATGGTAATCGTATCAGGGGTATACGTCTGAAGTTTTACGGCGTCTGCTCCCGATTGCTTGGCGGCCTCGAGGATCTTCACAGCTTGAGCAAAAGACTGCCCGTGATTCGCTGACATTTCGGCGATCACGTACACGGGATGGCCCGGTGCGATTCGCTGGTTGCGGATTTCAATCAACGACGACACCGGCTTCATCGCTAAGGCTCACAAAACACGGACGACGAAAAACCACGCAAGGGCGTCCATTAGTAACCCTTTCCTCGATCCCTCTAAAGTTCGCTCGCAAGAAAGCCCGTCGCGAGGCATCGTTATCGGCGAACGTGACGCCCTGCGCGCAGTCTACGCCTAGCTCCTGGCCGGCCAAACCTACCGTTAAGTCCAGGAGACGGGTTCCCATTCCCTTGCCGCGAAAACGCGCTCCCACGGAAAAACTGATCTGAGCTGTTGCGGCGTTTACCCGCTCATAGCGGATCTGTCCCACCGGGACATGCCGGTGCTCCAGTATCCAAACACGGCAGTCCGGCGATTTCAGGATTCGGCTATACCACTGTTCATGCGTCCACCAAGCAATGGGCTGTGGAACGAAAGAGTTCTTGCGGGTTTCAGGATCGTTGGCCCACAACCATAAGAGAAATCCGTCATCCTCCTGCGCGCGGCGCACCCTATAGTCATCCGCATCGTTTGTCTCGTACAACATGCAATCCACAACCCGTTCCGCGCCTCGCCCATCAACCACGATGTTTCCCATTCTTGCCATTTCCTCTCTTCGGGGTCGATCATGCATCAACGCTTGCAACGCATTGGCAATTTCGACGCTGGAAACGCTTGTGCCGACCCCCACGACGTGAGCTACTTCAAAATCTTCGAGTCCTTGCGCCACGCCGACTTGATTGTCGGCAAGAATCAAAAGCACGGTGGGAACGGCCATGAAGGCTAGTTCCCAGCTCGTCGTGCCTCCAGCAGCCACAGCGATATCAGCCCAGGCCATGAGTTCCGAAGGGTCAAAAACATCCGTCTCCAGACGCATGCTTGAAGAAAACGGCTGTACGGCGCGCTTGAGTTCGTCGAGGTGCGGATTCAACGGACCGGCGACGATCCTCGCTTCCCAGTCGGGGACACAAAGCTGTCCCAGCGCCTGAATTACTTTGAGCGTAACATTGGCATCGTCGCTGCCTCCCAAGGTGACGAGAACATTGCGCGCGATTTGAGGCGTGCTTCTCTTAATTCCCCGCCACGGCCGGAACCCGAAACGGAGCAAAGCATAACGCGTGCCCAACAGAAACCTGGTATCCGAAGCGCCGCTGTAACTAAGATTTTCGGCGTTAATGGCGTGATTCACGACAAGATCCGCGTCATAAAGCGGAAGATGCGCGGTATCATCGATGACAGCCAATCGACAACCCGCTGCGCGCAGCATCCCCTGATAAGTCGGGTCAAAATGGTAACCGTCCAGCACGACCCAAGGCATTTCTTCAGCTTGTCCGTTGATATCGTCCAATACGGAAAGGGTGGAATGCAGATCCGAAGGGTCCGGCCAAGGCGCAGTGATGTCGCGATAATCGAAACCGGCATTCATAATACGTTCGCGCAAGGGTCGCTCGATGGCACCGACAAACACTACGGTCCCACCTCGCTCTTGCCATGCCTCTGCCAAAGCCAATGAGCGCATCACGTGACCGGTGCCTTGGGTCGCGCTGGCGTCAGCGCGAACCAGCAACGACGGCAGCTCGCGTATCGACGGCATAAGCGCCAATCACCTTCCACACAGCCTCGATGACATCCTCGACATCCCGTTCCTCCATCGCTGGAAACAAAGGCAGGGACAAAACCTTTTCGTAGGCGGCCTCAGCATTGGGGCAATACCCCGGCGCTAGTCCAAAGCGACGACGATAAAATGGATGCAGGTGAACCGGCAAATAATGAACGTTGACACCGATGCCTTCCGCTCGCAGCGCGGCGAAAATTTTCCCGCGATCGGCGCTCAAACAAGTCAAATCCAATCGGACGACGTATAGATGATGCGCAGATTCCACATTCGGTCTCGCTTGCACGGGGCAAACACCTGCCAAATGATGAAAAGCTTCATTATAGCGACACGCGATGGCGCGACGCCGAGCGATCGAGTCCGCCAATCGCTGGAGTTGGCTCAAGCCCAACGCGCACTGCACGTCGCTAAGTCGGTAATTATGACCCAGCTCGACCATCTCATAGAGCCAAGATCCCTGTTGCTCGCGTTGAAAATGGTCCGAGGTGACACCGTGATTGCGAAAGCAACGCATGCGGTGCGCGGTTTCGAAACTTTCCGTCGTGACGACACCACCTTCACCGGTGGTCATCGCCTTCACCGGATGAAGGCTAAAAACATTTAGATCGGCGAGCGTGCCCGCGGGACGACCTCCATCTCTGGCACCGAGGGAATGACAAGCATCGGCCACCAGCGATATACTTCGTCGCCCGCAGGCGATCTCTTTTAGCGCGTCATAGTTGCAGGGCTGTCCCGCGTAATCGACAGCAATAATGGCCCTCGTGCGCGGCGTGATTTTGGCCTCGACATCTTTCGGGTCGATCAACAAGGTTTCCGCGTCTACGTCGGCGAAGATCGGAGTGGCGTCCTGATAAACCACACAGTTGGCACTGGCAACAAACGTTAGGGCGGGAACAATAACTTCGTCGCCGGGACCGATACCCAAAACATGCATCGTGGCATGTAGTGCCGCCGTGCCACTGCTGACGGCCACCGCCTCTCCGGCGCCGACCCAACGCGCGAAGGCATGTTCAAATTCCCTAATCTTGGGTCCGGTCGTCAGCCAATCCGAATACAAGGTCTCGACGACGGCCTGTGCATCTCGTTCATTAATGCTCTGATGACTATAAGGCAGCATTCGACGACGCACGGGAACACCACCATCGATGGCTAGTCGGTTAGGCAATGTTGTTCACCAGTTTCTGCAGCTCCGGAACAGTCAACCATTGGGAATTGTTGTCGCTGCTATAACGAAATCCTTCTGGACAGGGGCGACCGCCATTACTGCTCAGAACCGGGTGGCCGTCGACTTCACCGGAGAGTGAACGAATCACAAAGCAATCTTCATACTCGAAGGCGTTCCGTGCGTCGTCTTCCGGAACCATCGTCTCGTGCAGTTTTTCGCCGGGACGCACACCCACAACGTCCAGCCGGCACTCCGGCGCGATGGCTTTTGCCAGATCCACGATGCTCATGCTCGGGATTTTAGGAACAAAGATTTCACCGCCGTGCATGCGTTCCAGACAACTCAAAACGAACTTTACGGCTTGTTCCAACGTGATCCAGAACCGGGTCATACGGGGATGTGTAATCGGCAAAGTACCCGTGGCACGCATCTGTTGAAATAAAGGAATCACACTCCCGCGGCTGCCCATGACGTTGCCGTAGCGTACGACGCTAAACCTGGTTCCGTGGTGGCCCGAGTAACCATTGGCCGCGACAAAAAGTTTGTCGGAACACAGCTTGGTCGCGCCGTAAAGGTTAATGGGATTGGCCGCCTTGTCGGTGCTGAGGGCCAGGACCTTCTGCACGTTGCGATCAATGGCGGCGTCTATAATATTGGCGGCACCAAGAACATTGGTGCGGATGACTTCGATGGGATTGTATTCGGCCGTCGGGACTTGCTTCAGGGCAGCGGCGTGAATGACAATGTCTACGCCGTCCATGGCGCGGTAGAGTCGGTCGCGGTCGCGCACGTCGCCGATAAAATAGCGCAAGCAGGGATAACGCTGCTCGCTAAATTGTTGGCGCATATCAAACTGCTTCAACTCGTCGCGACTAAACACGATGAGCTTTCTAGGAGCGTGGTCTTTGAGCACCGTGGCGAGAAACTGTTTGCCGAACGAACCGGTTCCCCCAGTGATCAAAACGACTTTGTCTCTAATTAGATCCACTTCTGATTCCATAACTTATCCGCTCGATGCCACCTTGTGTGCACCCCGAACGAGGGGGATAATCTAAACCTTCCTGTGCACTGTGCCGCGATCGGGCCCATGTTTCCTGATGGATACGGATGGGCGTCGTTAATTTGACAGTCAAATCGAAATTTGACAGCTCGAGTCGTATAAACTGGTTCGATTGCACAGTCGGGCGAGGCAAGATGCAAACCATAAGCCACGGTGTTGTGCATACTCAGAGCACATGCCTCTATAATTCACCATCGGCCCGCTAGTGAATTTTTAAAACCACACGATGGACTCAGTCCGGCTTAGGTAGTTTGTCGAGATTTTGATGAAAGAGTGTTTAAACTTCCGCTTTTGAGAAGCGGATAACGCACTGGATATCGTTCGATGACCAGCTGTAGTGCCAGCGACGAACCCGGATTTATGATGACCGGGCCCTGGAGATTGACAGTGATATCTTCGAGCTGATCACGCACCGTTACGATTAGCAAAGGAACGAGGTCATCCGGCGATTTAGCGTCCATGGCGGCGAACAATTCCGGATTTGTCGGGAATTGATAATCGAGGGCGATCGAAGCTGGATGGATTAACGGAAACGATAAATCCTGGTCAATGGCGCAAAGCAGTAAGAAAGGCGATTCGCCGTCGTCATTGGGCTTGAAGCGCTGCAGTTTGTACCGGTGACAAGAGCCAAATCCGAGCAGCCCTGCGGGAAAGAAGAGGTCCTGCTCACACTGATTGAGAAAAGCCGTCTCGTTCACTTCCTTGACGGTGACACCGGCGCGACTAATCATTGGACCCCTCCTGGGTTTGTCCTCGGAACTGCTTAAGCGCGCCTTCCAACCTCGTCATAGGATCGGCCGCACTGGCGGCCGACTGGTTCTCTTTTTGTATCGCTTTGTAAATCTCTTCACGAAGGACGCGAATCGCTTTGGGAGCGCTTATCCCGAGCCGAATTTGACTGCCGCTTATCCCCACCACCGTGACGACGATATCGTCTCCGATAGTCACACTTTCACCCAAGCGGCGGCTGAGAATCAACATGTGAATCCGCTATTGGAGAAAATCTAGCAAACTCGGCCGAACAGCTAGAGCCGCCGATTGAAGCGCCGCTTGGAGGGCCTGCTCTAAACGCGGGAAGTCTGAAAACGCCGAAAGGAAATCTGCGTCTTCAAGGTTGGATCGCTGAGCGGTAGCATGATCTTGTAAAGTTACGACGGCATCGGACGCGGCCTGTGCGTTATTTAGGCGGGCGCCGACCTCGGCACGAAAGGTCGAGATCTGATCCATCGCCGCGTCCAAGTGGCCGATTTGAGCCTGAATTCCGTTGGCGTTCGTTTGTGTTAATGATAAAATTGCCGATGGCTGTGCCAATTGAGTCGAGCCGCTAAAACTTAAATTGGCAGCCGAAATCGTAATATCAGCAGCGCCGTCCTTAAGTCCAGAGAGTGTTATATCCGTTGTCGTGCTTGAACCCGCGTTCAGCGTTCCATCGGGATTGAAGGTTAGCGTTCCCTCCGGCGCCACCTGATAAAAATCACCCCCCGTACCCCCGGTAATTTCGCTGGAATTCGCCGCAACTCGATATTTAAAGGTGGCGGCGCCGGTTTTGGCAAACAAGAAAGTCAGATCATGGGCTTGGCCTAATGAATCAAAGACTGTGACTGTCGTGGAGAAATCTGCCTCGCCCGTGAAAGTAGCTGAATTGGCCTCGGTACCGACGGCGTCGGTGGGAGAAAAGCCCGATCCCGCTGAAATTGTACCGTCAAGGTTGATTGCAAGATTTACTGAGTTGGCGGCACCACTGCCTTGCAGAGTTGACTGCAGATCTTGAAGCACGTCAAAGATGCCAACTCCCCCGGGTACACCGGCGCCTTGAAAAACCTGATTTCCCCGTAAATTGATGGCAAGATTACTGTTTGGGCTGGTTTGAATGAAAATCTGGCCATTATCGCCCTGGTAATCGACCCTATTCGCGCCCAGAGTGAAAGCCGGGGAGCCGTTAAGAAATCCTCCGAAAAGTGAGCGGTTTCCCACTGTGGTATTGCTCTCGGCAAGTACCTGCTGAAGAATTTGCTCCACCTGGGCTGCTGATGACTGATTATCAGTAGCTGTATTGGTGCCGTTCGCTGCTTCCAGTGCGATCGTTTTAGCTTTGTTCAACGCGTCAGTCACATTACTGAGCGTGGTATCCGCTTGTTGGAGAAAGGGCTGAGAATTGTCTATGTTGCGCTTGTACTGCGCTAGGGAATTTTCAATGCTCCGAAGGCCAAGTACCTGAATGGCACTGACGGGATCGTCGGAAAGGTGGTTGATTTTTTGGCCTGACGTAACGATTTCTTGCGCCTTGGCCAAGCGTTGATACGCTTGCTGCAGGCTGTCGCTGAGCTGCGTTGAAAGGGACTGTGAGGTAACTCGCATCATGACTGCACCATATCAACCAGTGACTGATACATCTGGTCGGCGGTGCGGATTAACAGTGCAGATGACTCAAAGGCCCTCTGGAACTCTATGAGTTTAATCATCTCTTCGTCCGTGTTGACTCCAGACACAGAGTCCCGCCGCGCTTGCGCTTGGGTCAGGAGTTGCTGCTGAAAATCCGATTGAGTCTGAGCGTTCTGGACCTGCGATCCAACATCGCCGGCCAGAGAAAGAAAACTGTCTTGCAGCGTAAGTCCCCGGAGAGCTGGAAACGTCGTCGATTGCAGGTTCACGAGCGCCAGGGCGTTTTGGTTATCGCCAGGGACGGTATCCGCTGCAGCTGCGGCTGCAATCCGTCGCGGGTCCCCTGCAATTGCGTTGTCCACCTGAACATTGCTGGCTGCCCCCGCCGTAGTCGCGATGGGAGTAAAGAAATTGCCGCCCGCCGCGCCTGTCAATTCAAAGCCGAGGGCATGCTGTGCATTGACTTGATCAACGAGGGTTTTCGCTAGCTGATCAAGCCGATCAAGTGCGCTCTGTAACTCGTTATCGCGCGTACTCGAAATCCCGCCGATGGTTCCTTGGCTGAAAAGCGAAGTCGCATCTAGACTTAACCCTCCATTAGGACTCTGGTAGGTCACTGTATGCAATCCGGCCGCGTTGACATTGTCGGTGTTAAGTGCAGCAAAGCGATTTCCGCCTACTAACAAAAGCCCGCTGATGCTCACAGTAACCTCACCGTCAGCGTCCTGCCGCGTGGTAGCACCGGTGAGCTTTGTAAGTTGCTGCAATAGCGTTTGGCGTTGGTCAAGAGCATCATTGGGTGATTGCCGCTGGCCTTGTGGCGATAGAATTTCTTGGTTCAGGCTCGCGATTTGTGACAGTAGAGTATTGACTTCGTGCACCGCGCCCGCGAGATTCTGGTCGAGGTTTTGCTGCTCAGCGGCGACAATTTGTCGGGTCTGCGCTAGGGACTGTCCTAATGCATTGGCCTTGCCCACAACACTCACGCGCTCAGCGGTTCCCGACGGGTTATTGGCCAAGTCAGAGAGAGCGCCAAAGAAAGCGCTCAACGCGTCGTTGATGCCTCCCGACGTTGGGAAGGCATCCTGAACGCTTGTTAGCGCTTGGCTCTGCGCGCCTGCATATCCGACATTGCCATTTAGACTAAGGAGCTGGGCCTCACTAAACTGGTCCACGATTCTTTGTACGCCATCAACCTTCACGCCCTGGCCCAAGAGAACACCGCTCTCAAACGCAGGTGGAGCTGTGACAAAGTCAACGGTTTGACGCGAATAGCCGGGGGTCGCAAGGTTGGCCAGATTATGACCGGTAGTCTGCAGCGCAAGCTGCTGGGCCTTTAAGGCTTCACCTGCGAGCGATAGCGTGGACGTAATGCTCATGGAGTTAGGCTTTTCCGCGGATCAGAGGGGACCTTGTCCCCGTGGGCAAAGTAACGCCAGTTTTGTTGTAGACGGAGCCCAATGACTGGGTTGGGGAACTCAAGGCTTCTTGGATGTGCGACCAGAGATTTCTCATCACGTCAAGCAGGTTCCGTTCTTCAGCGTGGAGCCGGACAAAGATCTTCCACGCGCGCTCTCTTAGTTGAGCAAATAGCGCGCGTTCAGATTCCACGTCGGGAAACGTTTCGATGATTTGCCTGAACGTGATTGGAGAATTGGTCGAGCCGAAGCTTTTGAGAATTTCACATCGTTTTTCCTCGAGTCGGCTGAGGGAGCGGAGCCAAGTTTCTCGAGCCGCGATTTGGTCCAGCAAGTTCGCGATGTCCCACGCTACAATAGCTCTTTTTTGGGCCTCAAGATTTCGGTATAGTTCTTCCCCTACCTTAATTTCATCTTCCAAGATCGAAACCAACTCGGTGACTTCGGTGCTCATGGGAGAAACCTATTTGTTCTCCAGAATTCGTGAGACCTCGCTGCGAATAATACTCTTCGAAACTTGTAGTGGATCGGCGCTATACTGACCTTTGGCGATTTGTTCCTTGACATGGTTCACCTTTTGCGCCCGAAGTTCGTCACCCGTGCGCGCTAGTTCGGCGATTCGCTGTAGCTCACGTGCTTCTTTCGAAATATTGATCCTGGTCGACTCACCAGTTTGCTGGACTTTAGGTTCGGAGTTTTTCTTCGCCTGATTTACGGTTTTATCGTTTTGAACAAGCTGTGAAAGGTCGGTATCAGCCGGGCCCCGCTGGGTTATTTTCATAAACCTCTCCTTTACATCCGTTCTATCGGCATCTCATCGAGGTTCCTTTAGTCCGCCCCAAATTGCCTTCTTGCTCCCTGACAACGCCCCAACTTCTGACCGTTTTGCTCAGACGACAGAGCTATACTTGGTTCCCTTAGGAAGCCCACCAAGAAAGATGCTCGGATTGACCGGTTCCCCGGCTTTGTGCACTTCAAAATGCAAGTGAGAGCCCGTCGAGCGACCGGTGCTGCCAACCAGCGCGATCAACTGGCCTGCTTGGACTTCACTGCCTGCGGCGACAAGATTCACTGAATTATGACCGTAACGGGTTACTAAGCCGTCACCGTGGTCCACTTCGACCAGATTACCGTAACCCGTCACATTGCCGCTAAAAATTACTTTGCCAGAGGCTGCTGCTTTGATGGGAGAACCGGCCGGGGCGGCGATGTCGATTCCGTCATGAAATCTGATCGCTCCGTTGATCGGATCCCGGCGCAAGCCAAAATTCGATGACACTGCACCCTGGGTTGGTTGCGCTCGCTCATTTTGCTTGTCGGCTTTACCCGCGATCTTGTCTAACGATTTCTGAACCATACTGGTTAATCCCGTTGTATCGCGCTTCGCCATTAAGCGTGCGATCTCGGCGTCCATCATGCTCGTGTACATATCCCGCGAAGCAGAATCGGTTTCAAGCAAACCGTCTCGCGGAAGCGCTGCACGCATGGCCTTCAGTACCTCCAAGTACAAGAACGATGCGAATTCCTGGGCGGCTTTTTGCCGCTGCAGCGCATCTTTGCTCGCCGCGTTGACGGTGGCTTCTTCCGCCTTTTTACTTAGCGCGTTTTGCACGGCAGCACCGCCGAGACTAGTAACCGTATTTGCATCCATCGGAGTCGTTACATGACCACAAGCTCTGCTTGCAACGCACCGGCTTGTCGCATTGCTTCAAAAATCGCAATCAAATCTCGCGGCGTCACGCCCAGGGAGTTAAGCGCTTGCACGATTTCGCTAAGTAACACACCCGGTCCGCCTGGGAGCTCCACAAGCTGGCGATTTTCCGCTTCTGCCACCTCAATTTGAGTGTCCGGCACCACCACCGTACGTCCCTGGCCGAAAGGATTCGGTTGCGAGACTTTTCGCTCGGTTTTGACTGTAATATGCAAAGCGGCGTGAGCCACGGCAACCGGCGCAATGCGCACGGTTTTGTTGATGATCACGGTTCCGGTTCGTTCGTTAACCACGATGCGCGCGGGCTGATCCGGCGTAAATTCCAGCCCTTCGAGCTGCGCAACCAAGGCCACTGGGTTATCCCTAAACCTTCCTGGCACCGGCACGTTCACCGTACCCGGCGACAGTGCTTCCGCTGCGATTTCAAGTGGCGAGCTGTTGAT
>JACXTT010012577.1_pt1 | contig 11225 bp, 15 predicted proteins | sample 9270951 | NCBI WGS metagenome assembly JACXTT01 (sample SAMN15532306, study PRJNA645909) | rock metagenome | isolation source: weathered quartz diorite | place: Puerto Rico | collected 2017-06-21 | reverse complement strand
ATGGCGGCCGTCTTCTTGCGCGCGGCCTACGGCGAGGCCATGTCATCGCTCGACCTTGCGTTCGTGCAACGCCTGGATCGTACCGCCTGGCGCGTACTGAGCCAGGCCGCCGACCGCGGGCTCAACGCGCCGCTCACTTCGAGTGCGGGTCGTCTCTTCGATGCGGTGGCGAGCCTGCTGGGATTGCGCGATCGGGTCACCTTCGAGGCCCAGGCCCCGATGGAGCTCGAGGCCCTCGCTGCGGCGGAGGCCGACCTGGTCTATCCGGTCGGCCTGCGCGACGGCGACGACGGGCTGATTGTCGACACGCCTGACGTGATCCGCGGCGTCGTCGAGGATCTGCTGCGTCAGGTGCCGGCCTCGCTCATCGCCGCCCGTTTTCACGCCACGCTCGCCGATCTGCTCGCTCGCGTGTGCCTGCGCCTGCGCACCCGCACTGGCATCGGCACGGTGGCTCTAAGCGGAGGCGTGTTCCAGAACGTATGGCTCCTCCGGGCGGCAATCGACCGATTGGAGGCCGACGGCTTCGAGGTCTACACTCACCATCAGGTGCCTACGAACGACGGCGGGCTTTCACTCGGACAGGCCGCGATCGCGGCGAGGCGCTCCTGATGTGCCTGGCCATTCCCGGCAAGGTCATCGAGGTGTTCGACGCCCAGGGCCTGCGCATGGCTCGCGCCGACTTCGGCGGCACCATCCGCAAGGTGTGTCTGGAGCATCTGCCCGAAGCGGGACTCGGTGACTACGTGCTCGTTCACGTTGGGTTCGCTCTGAGCAAGGTCGATCCCGAGGAAGCCGAGCGCACGTACCGCTTCCTCGAGGAGCTCGGGCAGCTCGACGAGATCCAGACGCCGGAGACCGAGCCGTGAAGTATCTCGACGAGTATCGTAACGGTCACGTCGCCGCCAAGATCGTCACCGAGATCCAGCGCGTGACGACGCAGCCGTGGACTCTGATGGAAGTCTGCGGGGGACAGACGCACTCGATCGTCAAGCACGGCGTCGATCGGTTGCTGCCGGCCGGCATCGAGCTCGTCCACGGTCCCGGATGCCCGGTCTGCGTCACGCCCCTCGAACAGATCGACAAGGCGCACGCGATCGCGCAGCGGCCAGGCGTCATCTTCACGTCTTTCGGTGACATGCTCCGCGTGCCGGGCACGCAAACCGATCTCTTGCGGCTCAAATCCGCCGGCGCCGACGTGCGCATAGTCTACGCGCCCCTCGACGCGGTACGGCTGGCCCAGGAGCATCCAGACCGCGAAGTCGTGTTCTTCGCGATCGGCTTCGAGACGACGGCGCCCGCGAACGCGCTGGCCGTCACGCGCGCTCGCGCGCTCGGGGTCCGGAACTTCTCGATGCTGGTCTCTCACGTTCTGGTACCGCCGTCCATCGCGGCCGTACTCCAGTCTCCCGGGAACCGCGTGCAGGGCTTCCTGGGTCCAGGGCACGTCTGCACGGTCATGGGATATCGCGAGTACGAGACGATCGCCGCCCACTATCGCGTGCCCATCGTTATCACCGGATTCGAGCCGGTCGACCTCCTCGACGGGGTGCTCCGAACGGTTCGTCTGCTCGAGGCCGGGCAGGCTCGTGTCGAGAATCAGTACTCACGCGTCGTCGGCCGTGCCGGGAACGTGGCCGCACAGCAGCTCATGTGGTCGGCGTTCGAGGTGTGCGATCGCCAGTGGCGCGGCATCGGCACGATCCCGAAATCCGGGCTGCGTCTGCGCTGGGAGCTGCGGGACTATGACGCCGAGCATCGGTTCGACGTGGCGGCACTCGAAGCGCGAGAGCCGGCCGAATGCATCAGCGGCCAGATCCTGCGTGGGCTCAAGAAGCCGCACGATTGCCCGGCGTTCGGTGGCCGCTGTACGCCGGCGAGCCCGCTCGGCGCCACGATGGTGTCGGCCGAAGGCGCCTGCGCGGCCTACTACGCGTATCGTCGCCACGCGCGAGAGATGGTGGAGACGCCGTGAAGGACGCCATCCTCCGCAAGGCGCGCGAGAGCGCGGACGTCAAGGAGCACTTCTTCCGCGCCGAGGCCGATCGCATCGAGGCGCTGGCCCGCGCCATGGCGGCTGCTTTCCAGCGCGGCAGCCGGCTCTACGTCATGGGTAACGGCGGCGGTGCCACCGACGCGCAGCACGTCGCGGTGGAGTTCTGCCATCCGATCGTCGAGAAGCGCCGGGCTCTGCCGGCCCTGGCGCTGACGACTGACCAGGCCCTGCTCACTGCGATCTCGAACGACCGCGATTTCGCCAAGGTCTTCGGCGATCAGCTGCGGATGCTGGCTCGCCCCGGTGACATGGCGCTGACCTTGAGCACGAGCGGTCAGTCGCCGAACCTGGTCTACGCGCTCGAAGTGGCGCGCGAGCTCGGTCTCATGACGATCGCCTTCACGGGCAAAGACGGCGGACGGGTCACGACGATGGCCGACCACGCCTTCGTCGTACCGTCCTTCAGCATTCACCGGATCCAGGAAACCCACGTCGCGCTCTATCACATCGTGTGGGACCTGGTTCACGTGGCCCTCGGGGAAGACGATGTCCTCTGATGCCGCGAGCCTTGATTCAGCGCTCGCCCTGAGCTGTCCGGTGCCGTTCACCGCGAGCGACCGGATCCTGCTCGGCCACGGCAGCGGCGGCAAGATGACGGCCGAGCTACTGGCGCGCTGCTTCCTGCCCGCGTTCCGCAATGAATACCTCGACCGCCTGGACGACCAGGCCGTCGTCACGGTGGCCGGCGCGCGGCTCGCCTTTACGACCGATTCGTACGTCGTTACGCCGTTGTTCTTCCCGGGCGGCGACATCGGCTCCCTGGCCGTGAATGGCACCGTCAATGATCTGGCCGCCGGCGGAGCCACGCCGCTCTATCTGAGCGCCGCCTTCATCCTCGAAGAAGGCTTCTCGCTCGCTGATCTCCGCCGCATTGTCGAGTCGATGCGGGTCGCTGCCGAAGGCGCGGGAGTACTCCTCGTCACGGGCGACACCAAGGTCGTCGACCGTGGCAAGGCCGACGGCTGTTTCATCACGACCACCGGAGTCGGCGTGGTGGAACACGCCGGCCAGATCTCGGCGGACCGCGCACGCCCCGGTGACGTCGTCATCCTCAGTGGGCCGATCGCCGAGCACGGCATGGCGATCATGGCCGCGCGCGCCGATCTCGAACTGGAGACGCCGGTCGCCAGCGATACCGCGGCGCTTCACCGGATGGTGCTCGACGTGCTGGCCACTGGCGCCGACGTGCACTGCCTGCGCGATCCGACCCGGGGTGGCATCGCCACCGCCCTGAACGAGCTCGCTCAGCGTTCTCGGGTCGGCATCGTGCTGGACGAGACGGCCATCGCCATCGCCGAGCCGGTTCGCGGCGTGTGCGAATTGCTGGGTCTCGATCCGCTCTACGTCGCCAACGAGGGCAAGATGCTGGCGATCGTGGCTCGATCGGATACCGAACAAGTCCTGGGCGCGATGCGCCGGCACTCAGAAGGCGTCGCGTCGTGCGTCGTCGGCGAGGTCATCGAGGACCCGGCACGGCTCGTGGTGTTGAAGACGAGCGTGGGTGGGCGCCGTATCGTCGACATGTTGCAGGGCGAGCAGCTACCGCGGATCTGCTAGGGGAGACGACATGGCCACGGTTGTCGAGCGCGAGACCGTCGAGCCGGGGCAGCCGCCCGCGGCCGAGACGCAGCCGGGTGCGCGGCCGCAACGACTGCCGCTGGGGCCGCTCAAGACGATTCACGTGTACTGGCTCGCGGGCATGAGCTGCGACGGGTGCACCATCTCGGTGGCCGGCGCAACCAATCCCGGCATCGAAGGCCTCCTCGCGGGAATCGTCCCGGCCATGCCGCAGGTCATCCTCCACCACCCGGTCTTGTCGGTTGAAGCCGGCGCCGAGTTCGTCAAATCGTTCCGCGATGCCTGGGAAGGCAACCTCGGCGCGCCCTACGTCGTCGTCTTCGAGGGCTCGGTCGCCGACGAGCGCATCGCGGACCGCACCGGCGGGTACTTCTCGGCCATGGGTGTCGAGACCAGCGGAGATGCGGGAAGCCCGCGCCCCGTGCCGACCGCGACGTGGTTGAAACGCCTGGCGCCTGGAGCTGCGGCGACCATCGCGATCGGTACGTGCGCGACGTGGGGCGGTATTCCCTCGGCCGAGGGCAACCCCACGGGTGCGATGAGCGTGATGGACTACCTGACCAAGGAATACCGCAGCGCGTTCGGTTTACCGGTGATCAACATTCCCGGCTGCGCACCGCAGGGCGACAACTTCACCGAGACCGTCTTTGCCGTGCTGCTCTTTCTCCAGGGCCTCGGCCCACTCCCGACGTTCGACGAGCTCGGACGGCCCGCGTGGCTGTTCCGCGACACGGTCCACCAGGGCTGTACCCGGGCGGGATTCTACGAAGAGGGCGTGTTCGCCAAGCACTACGGAGATCCCGAGTGTCTCGTGGAGATCGGCTGCTGGGGTCCGGTCGTGAACTGCAACATCGTCGTCCGTGGCGCCATCAACCACATGGGAGGATGCATGCGCGCCGGCGGCATCTGCATCGGCTGTACGATGCCGGGCTTCCCCGACAAGTTCAGCCCGTTCTACAAAACCCCGCCAGGCGCGGCGGTCTCGACCCTGGCGGCGCGAACGGTCGGTGGCGTCATCCGGCGGCTGCGCCGGCTCTCGAACCGTGAAGCGAACCGCGAGCATCGCTGGGACGTCGCCGGTGAAGTGCCGAGTGGATGGGCTCACGTGCAAGCGCAAACGCTCACGGACAAGACGATCAAGTTCTTCTACGGCAAGTGGCAGCACTTCGCGTCGAAGAAGCCGGGACGACCTCCGGGCCAGGAGGATCGATTCTGGGGTGTGGACCGGCCGGGCTACCGGAAGGACTACAACGACGCGAGCGCCGCACGCGAGGACACCCATGACAAGCGCTGACCTCTGGGCGGCCTGGCGCATCTGGATGGTGGTCGCCACCGCGGTCATCGCCGTGGCGGCGGCGCTGCTCGTCACGATCTGGCTGACGGCGCGGGGCATCGCCGCTCACGCGACGCGCGCGCTCAGGGCGGCGGAGGCGATTCGCAGCAACACCCGCGCGATCTTGGAGCTCCAGACCACCAACGAGGTCGCCGAGCAGATCCGCGACACGGTCTGCGAGATCGAGTCGAAGGCCGGAAAGTTGATCGAGGCACTCCACAACCCGGCGGCCGCGGCCGGCGGCCGGCGCTGAGGGCAAGAGCATGGATCCGGTCAGCGCAGAAACCATTCAAAGGATGTGGACGATCACGTTGGCCATCTATTTCGTGGTCGTCGTCGTGGTCGCCGCGCTGCTCACCTTGATCCTCCGGACGGCGCGCGACATCCGGGCCGGCGTGTCGGCGATCTGGACGGTCGGCCAGCAGGTCGCCAACAACACCATCCACATTGCGCTGCTCGATACGACCCTCCACGTCGCTGGCTCGATCCTCGGCTGCGCGAAAGGTGTGGTCGCCGGCACCGCGGCGCTCAAGACACATGCTGAGGGCTGCCCCGGGTGTCCCGCGTGTGTGCTCGGAGAGTCGCGATGAACAGCTTCGTCGTCCTGGCACTCCTGTCGGTCCTCGGAGCGGCAACCCTTTTCGTCGCGCTGGCGCTGTTCCTTCGCGCGATCGATCGCACGCTCGAAGACATCGGGGGCCCAGCCACCCGCTTCGCGACCCCGGCGAATTACCTGTCCAAGATCCGGCTCGGCGTCCGCGCGATCGAGAAACAGACGGATGCGCTCGGTCCGAGCGTGACCAAGCTCAACGGCGGCCTCGGCGCCATCCGTGATGGCCTCAAGGCGACCGACGCCAACCTGGGCGGACTGCTTGCGGCCGTCTCGCGTCAAACGCGGTCATGAGGGCGCGGGCATGATCCCTGACGCCGTCTACGCGATCTGGTGGATCGGACTCGTCCTCACGCTCGTGGTCTTCGTGCCGCTGGCCGTCTATTCGCTACACCGGACCTGGCGATCCGCCCGTTCGATCCAGCGCTACGCCGCGGAGACACTGCAGGCCGCGGCCGGGATCGCCGGGAACACGCTGAATATCAAGGCGCTCGATGCGACCAGCGACGTCGGGACGGACATGCTCGACGTCGCGGGCGCCGTCGTGGTCGAGCTCGACACCATCGCCAGAGTGCTCGAGCAGCGCGCATCGGGGAGGCGCTGATGCTCCTGCCGCTGACGCTCATCACCGTCGCGCTGGTCGTGATCGCGCTCGCGGGCTATCTGATCGCGATCGCCTGGGCCCTGATCGACACCAAACGTAAGGTCGCCGCCATCGCCGACGGCCTCGAGGCTGTCCGCGACCACACCGGGCCCCTGCCCGAGAAGCTCACGACCATCAACGGGGCGCTCGGCGCGCTGCTCGGCGGGCTGGAGGAGGCCGACCGGCATCTCGGCCGAGCCGCCGGGGTATTCGGGCTCCACTAAGAGGACGCCATGTGCTTCAAGAACCTTCCGATCGAATTCGACGCGCAGGGTAAGCCGTACCTGCGCGCCGGTGTCGCGAACCCGTACGCCCCGACGACGACCGTGCCGCGCGGCGCGCCCGCGCAGCTCACCGCCGAACACGTCGAGCAGCTGCTCCGTCGCAACGGGTTCATCAAGGAGCTCGACTTCGATCCGGTGACACGGGTGGCCGGCGCCCTCGCGTTCCACACCGTCGCCGACTTCAACGCCCGGAAGGTCATCGAGGCCCGCTCGATGGCCACCTTGTTCCGCGGCTACGAAGTCATCATGGTGGGCCGTGACCCCCGGGATGCGATCTACATCACGAGCCGGGCGTGCGGCGTCTGCGGGGGCGTCCATTCGGTGACCTCGGCAATGGCGACGGAGCTGGCGACCGGCCGCGTCCCCCCGCCCGTCGGCCTCATCGTCCGCGACATGGCGTTGGACCTCGCGTTCCTCTCCGACCACCCGCTCCATCTGCATCTTCTCGCGGGCCCGGACTACTCCGCCGCGATGGTCGGCCCGACGAACCCGTCGCTCCTTGCGCGGGCGCGAACCACCGAAGCGCCGCACGCCGAGGTGCACGGCTTCAGGACCATCGGCGAGCTGATGGACGACCTGAATCCGCTGAGCGGCAAGCTCTATCTCGAGGCCTTGCACATGACGCGGATCGCGCGCGAAGCCTACGTGCTGATCTGCGGCAAGTACCCTCACCCGCAGACGATCGTGCCGGGCGGCATGAGCTCGACGATCACGCTCAGCGTGATGAACGAGATGTTCACGCGCCTCGCGCAGTTCTTCGACTACAGCAAGAAGCTCACGGCGATCTGGGACGACTTGACGGACTTCTTCTACACCGCCAATCCGGCCTACAAGCAGGTCGGAAGCCGGCGCGCGCACATGATCGACACCGGGATCTTCGATCACCACGAGGCGTACGACGCGACCTATGCCAACGCCGCCGCGTGGGGGGACCGGCGCTGGGCGACTCCGGGGGTGATCGTCGACGGCGAGCTGGTCACGACCGATCTGCACCGGCTCAACATCGGCGTCGAGGAATTCGTCGAGCACTCGTACTACGAAGAATGGTCCGGCAACGGCCAGCGGCAGAGCTTTCCGACCGACCCCGCCGGCCATCCGCTGTCGCCCTATCACCCCTGGAACAAGGTCACCAAGCACCCACCGCAGGGCCAGAACTGGAAGGAGAAATACACCTGGGACACGGCGCCGCGCTGGGATCGCCAGTCCATGGAAGCCGGCGCGTACGCTCGGCTCTGGAACACGGCCGTCGCGCGGAAGCTGCCGGCGAATCCGTTCATCGAGTCGACCGGCACGTCGCTCAAGCTCCGGCTGCCAAAGGGCGCGCTCCCGGAAATGGAGATCGAGTGGAAGGTGCCCCAGGTGTGGAATGCCTTCGAGCGTAATCGCGGTCGGGCGTATTGCACGGCCTTCACCGCGCTGGTCGCGCTGAACAACTGGACGGCGGCGATGGACCGGCTGAAGCTCGGCGATACGCGGACCAGCACGCCGTTCGAGATTCCCAAGCGAGGTGAGCAGCTCGGCGTCGGGTTCTGGGGCGCCGGACGCGGCTATCTCACGCATCACCTCGTGCTGGACCGCGGCGCGGTGGCGAACTACCAGATCGTCACGCCGTCGACGTGGAACGCCTCGCCCACCGACCGCTGGAGTCAGCCGGGACCGTACGAAGAGGCCGTGCTGAATACGCCGTTGCTCGAGGAGACCCACGACCCCAAGCAGTTCAAGGGCATCGACATCCTGCGCGCGATCCGCAGCTTCGATCCGTGCATGCCGTGCACGACGCACATTCATTCCGATGCCGGCGTGATCACGCGCGAGGTCAACACCTGCGCGTGCGGCGTCGACGATGGCGGCTAGGTTGCGCGTCATCGTCGCCGGCGTCGGCTACCGCAATCTGCGCGATCACTCGATCGGCGTCGTCGTGGCCGACCGCCTGGAGAAGACGTCGTGGGCGGGCGACATCGTGGTCGAGGACCTGAGCTACAACCCGATCGCCGTCGTCCAGCGGCTGGACGACGAGACGCCGGAGCAGCGGTTCGAACGCGCCATCCTCGTGGCTGCTGTGGAGCGTGGCCGGCCGCCTGGTACCGTCACCGCCTATCGCTGGGACGGCGTGCTACCGGTGGACGACGAGATCCACCGCGCGGTCACCGAGGCCGTGACTGGTGTGATCGCCCTCGACAATACGCTCGTCGTGACGCGCCACTTCGGCGCGCTGCCCGACGAGGCGGTCGTGGTCGAGATCGAGCCGGCCGTGCAGGAGTTCGGCGACACGTTCAGCGAGGCCGTCGGTCGTCAGGTCGATCGCGTATGCGAGCTCGTGCGCCTCCTGGCCACGCGAGCCGACGCCATCGAGCAGCTTCCGCGAGCGCCGCTCGGCGGCCCCGCCGTCATCGCGGGCGCCGCATGAGCGAGCACCGCGACATCCTCGAGGACGTTCAGCGTCTGATGACGGAACTCGAGGCGCATCCCGACCCGGCGGTTCGCGCCGCCGTGGCTAGCCTGCTGCAGGGGATCGATGCGGTCCACCGGACCGCGCTGACCCATCTGGTCGGCGCGATCCAGGGCATGGCGGGCGAGGCCTTCATGAACCGGCTCACGGCCGACCCGGCGATCCGATTGCTTCTCATGTCCTATGACCTCATCGCGGTCGATCGTCGTCTCCACGCCGAGGAAGCCCTGGATAGCGTGCGCGGTCACCTGCACGACCACGGCGTCGACGTCGAGCTGACGGAAGTCGTCGGGGGCGCCGTGTACGTGAAGCTCCACGGCCTGGAGCGCAGCCGGGTCGCCGTCGACGCCGTGCGGCGCGACCTCGAAGAAACTCTTCGCGCGGGTTTGCTCGGGTTTCAGGAGCTCGTCATCGGCGATCGCGCGACGACGCAGAACAGTCCCCTGCTGCAGGTCGGCGGGTTGCGCCGTCCTCACCAGCCGGTATACCACCGGCTCTGCGCGGTCACGGAGGTCGAACCCGGGGCCACGAAGGCCATCGACGTCGAGGGGCGCGGCATCCTGCTCGCCAACGTCGACGGCGAGTTTCTCGCGGTCTCGAACCAGTGCGGTGACAGCCCGCTGCCGCTGCAGTTCAGCAGCCTGCAGGGAGCCGAGCTTCACTGCAGCTGGCACGGCTGCCGATACGACTTGCGCACCGGTCACCGTCTCGACGGGCCGGAACGCTTGACCGTGTTTCCAGTGGCGGTGGAAAGCGGCGACGTTCGTCTGGCACTCGGCACCGAGCCGGTGACGCAGGACTGACGTGCGCATCCTGGTCGCCGGGTTCGGCAACGTGCTCCGCGGCGACGACGGCTTCGGTGTCGAAGTCATCCGGCGGCTGCGTGAAATCGACCCCGCGCGGCCCGACGTCGCATTCATGGAGGTCGGCACCGCAGGCATCGGGCTGGCGCAGGAGCTGCTCACCCCCTGCGATCGGCTGATCATCGTCGACGCGATGAAGCGAGGCGGCCGCCCCGGCAGCGTTTACGTCACCGAGGTGGAGTCGGTCGAGCCGGCGACCGAGGTCGATCTGCACCTGGCCGTCCCCTCCCGCGCCCTCGCCGTCGCCAAGGCGCTCGGCGCGCTCCCCCGCGAGGTGTACATCATCGGCTGCGAGCCGGCCGAGGTCGACGAGCTGACGACCGAGCTCACGCCGTCGGTGGCGGCAGCCGTCGAGATCGCGCTCGAGCACGTGGGACGGCTCCTCGGCCCCGGGCAGGCGATCGATCCGGTGGACGGGCTCAAGCAGCGCGACGAGATTCTCCAGATCATGTTCTGGCTGCACGGCGAGGGGCTCGGGCCCGACGTCGCGGTGCCCGACATTCTGCGGTTCGTCGACGACGAGAGCTCGGTGCGGCGGGCGCTGGGGCAGCTCGTCGAGGACGGGCATCTCGAGGTGCTCGGGGATCGGGGCGAGGCGCCTCGATACCGGCTGACCGCGACGGGAATCGTCGAGGGCCGCCGGCGATTCATGGACGAGTTCGAGCCCTACCTGGCCAAGCACGGCCACGGCGAGTGCGGCTCCGCCGATTGCGACTGCCATTCGGGCGGAGAGTGCCGGAGCGGGCTGTGACCAGGGCCACCTGTGGATGCGGCGCCGCGCTCGCGGACGGTGATTGCCTTTGCCCGGCGACCCCGCTCGCCAAGCTCATCGGTCGCCGGTACGCGCTCGGCCTGCTGAGCCTCATCGCCAACCGGGGCACGATCCGATTCACGGAGCTCCGGAGCCGGCTCGGTGACGTCAGCTCGTCGACCGTCGCCGCCCGCCTGAGCGACCTCGAAGAAGCACGGCTGATCGAGCGGACCGTCTATCCGGAGACACCGCCGCGGGTCGAGTATTCGCTGAGCCCGCGCGGTCGCGAGTTCTGCGGCATCCTCACCGACTTCCTTCGCCGAGGACCCGGAGGAGGTCCGCGGCCGGCGCCCGATAGCCGGTAGCGCCGGGCCGGTCGGCCCACGCCCAGGCCGTCATTGCACCGCCGGTCGCTGTCGTGATACTTCGAACTTCCGAAGCTTGTTGCATCGATCGAATCGACTCCGGAGGACAGAAATGCGTCGACGCCACCCGGGCATTGTCCTGGTTGCCCTGCTCTTCACGTGCTTCATCGCCGGCTCGTCGCTCGCCCAGGAGACGCCGCCGCGTGGCGGCACGCTCGTCGTCGCCATCTCGTCCGATCCCGGCCACTTGAATCCAGCCATCACGACGAGCGGCGCGACGCACGCGGCGGCGG
>JACXTT010012576.1_pt1 | contig 11225 bp, 7 predicted proteins | sample 9270951 | NCBI WGS metagenome assembly JACXTT01 (sample SAMN15532306, study PRJNA645909) | rock metagenome | isolation source: weathered quartz diorite | place: Puerto Rico | collected 2017-06-21 | reverse complement strand
AATTAGCGGTGCTTCGGGGGCCGGGTCAACTCCAACCGAAGTGGCGCGACCTGACCATCGATGCCGCGCTGGCCGACGGCGTGAATCCATGACAGGACCATATCGACGAGCACATCCGGTTGCGGTTCGGTAGCTTCGACGTAGAAAAATTCCACCGCGGCTTCTCCTGCTTTTTTGTGCACGCGTATTTCTTCCGGGCACGTCAGTTTTTTATAGCAGCCGAGTCGTTTCAGGGCGTCGCCGAATGTCCGACTGCACATCACGGCTATGGCCGCAGGGTGGGAACGCTCGAAGCGTGTCTCTGCGCCCAACCTTAAGCCAATTGCTGGATCTGAAGCCGTTTCGCCAACGGCTCTCCAAAGCGCGAACAGTTCAGCAGTGGTGACATAAACCTTTTCCTGTTGGAAAAGCCCCAGTGGTAATCCTGCCCTTCGCAATAACATCGGCACAGCTATCTTCTGCTCGGCGAACCGCTGTGCCCAGGTGCGGGAGATTCGTAGTCGATCGCTCATCAGTTTATGAAGTGAAGTTACTTCGCCTTGACGCCGTAACAGAACAGCGTGTCCTGATCACGAATGTAAAGTTTCCCGTTCGCAATTACGGGATGCGCCCAAGCAGGTTTGTCCGTGCGTTCGGGCTGATCAAATCGCCCACGCTCGATGTATTCCTTGCGGCTCGGTTCAATCAGAACGATCCGGCCTTCCTCGGTGCGGTAATAAATTCGGCCATCAGCAAACGCGACTGAACCTTTGGTCACGCGGCGCTTGTCCCGATCCCCTTCGCTCCACAGGACTTCACCCGTTTTGAAATCAAGAAAGGCGAGATAACCGCCGCCATTGCCGCCGTTCGCGCCGAACAACGCGCCGTCGTGGAGAATTACGCCGCCGTGATGATTTTCCATCGATTTCGAGAACCAAACCTCCTCCGCAGCGAACTCACCGTTGGCGTTTTTGGTGAGCCGAGCCAATCCACCGCCCGCGCCATACGCTGATGTCGCGAACACCTGACCGTCGTGATAAATCGGTGTCGATATATTGATCCGCATCCCATTGGCTGGCTTGTCATATCGCCAAAGGAACTTGCCATCGGCAGCGGAAACTCCAGCGACGGTCATCGCCAGAAGCTGGACGTATTGACGTTGGCCGCCGAACTCGATTGCGATGGGCGACGAGTACGCGGCACCGGTGTTTTGCGGGCCCATGTATTTCATGCCCACTTCCTCTTCCGTTAGTTTACCATCGTGATTGACATCCAACTTTTGCAGCGCCGCCACCGCGTTCTTGATCTCGGCCTCATCAATCACGCCGTTTTCATCAGCATCCAGAGCGGAGAGGGCCTTGACCATTCGCATGACACTGAGCCCCCTGCGTGGACGCGGGCGGTTTCCCTGGCCGCCACCATCTCCCCTTTGTGGACTCACCTCATCTTCGGAGAGCTTGCCGTCATGATCCTTGTCCAGCGTAAGGAGTGTAGTCGGCGCGGCCGCGAGTTCATCCGCTGAGATTTCCTTGTTGTGATCTTTATCGAGAGCCGAGAGCACGGGATTCATCTGCATCATGCTTGGACCATTCGCCCCAGGACCGCGATTTTCTGTCTGGCCACCGGCGCGGTCCGGCACAAAACTTTTCCAGATCGTCTCGCCGTTGAGCTTATTAAGCGCGACAATCGTCGTTTCGTCTCCGCCGGGCGTGCAAATGACTTTGTCGCCATCAACCAGAGGCGATTCGCGGAAACTCCACATCGGACTTCTTCCGCCGAAGTCCGCCACCAAGTTGCGTTGCCAAATAACCTTCCCGTCGGACGCCTGAAGGCAGGCCACATTGCCCGCAAGCCCCATCACATACAGCCGGTCCCCGTCAACCGTTGGCGTGGCACTCGGGCCTTCTTTTGACTGAGGCCAGTTTTGGGTATGAGCCGGCGCGATTTTCACCGCCCACACCTCTTTTCCGTCTTTCTCAGAAAGAGCCCAAACGAACTCATCGCTGCCGCGATTACTCATCCCGTAAATGCGACCGGCGGCCACGGACGGCGTGCTGTCGCCGCCGCCGAGACCGTTGATTTTCCACGCGAGCGGTGGACCTGCCTTTGGCCATTCCTTGAGGAGCCCCGCTTCCTTGGAATGAGCCGTGCGGTCCGGTCCTTGCCATTGAGGCCAATCAAACTGGTCGGATGAAGCGTTTTGGGCGAAAGCGGCTAGCGTCAGACCCATCGCTCCTATTCGAAACAGCCGGGTGGATAATTGGTTTTTGATCGCTGTCATGTTTCAAGAATAGACCGAACAAAAACTTCGTCACTCGCAGAACGCGTCAATCTACTCGCATAACACGACACCGTAGATTCGGATGAGTTTGCCGGTAAGCGAGCGGTTGCTAGCGTCTCAGTTTGAGTGAGCCGGGTTTGAACAAATCATCAAAGCATAGACCAAGAGCATTTCCAGAAGGTGCAAATCGGGCGCTTCCTAGTTCTGCGTCGAGACCTAGAGCACTCAAGGACCGACATCCTGAGATCGCACCTGTGGTCACGCGGGCGGGCCATGGTGACGTGCGAGCGTGAGCACGGCCACGGCGGTGAAGCCGGGGTTCTTTAGCAGTTGGCGGAAGGGGAATTTGAGTTCGTTCATAACGTTGTTAGCAGCCGGCGTGAGGAGGCTCTGGACAATGACGAAATCCGGATGACGAATGTCGAAAGTCCGAAGGTCCAACCGGATCCCGCCGGGTCAGAGGTTTTGCCTTTGTTCAATTGGGATTTCGGATTTCCTTTGTCATTGGGCATTTGTCCTTCGTCATTCGCAGCGCAACGCCTCCATCGGATCGACTTTCGTCGCGCGGCGAGCAGGGAGGTAACAAGCCCCGAGCGCGATCAGGCTCAGGAACAGAGAAACGCAAGCAAACGTCGTGGGTTCCCAGGAACTCAAGCCGACCAGCAAGGACGACAGATAGCCCGACAAAGCCAGGCTGCCGGGCAGGCCCAACACAAGGCCCCAGGCAATGACCGCTCCGCCCCTCCGCAAAACGGATTGCAACACGTCCCATTTTTGCGCACCGAGCGCCATGCGGATTCCAATCTCCTGGGTCCGCTGGCTGACGGCGTAAGCCATCACGCCGTAGATGCCCATTGTGGCCAGCCAGAGCGCCACAAGCCCGAGGACGTTGGCCAAACCCGCCAGGCCGCGGAAAAGCTTCAGCCCACCTTCCAATTCCTGCGTCAAGGGTCCGACGGAAATCGCGAGCTTGGGATCGAGCGCCCGCACTTCTTCGCTTAGCGCAGCCGTGAGCGCCCTTGGATCGCCTTCCGTTCGCGCCAGCAGGCGCATCTCGGGCAAGTTGGGATCCGCGGATGACAGCGGGAAATAAAGGTAATCGTCGAGCGCTGCATTGGGCAGAGCAGCCGAAGGTCTGGCATTGTTGACGAGGCATTCGAACAAATTCCGTGCGTTGCGAGCCACGCCGACGATTTCAGCGAATGGCGCGTTGGTCATTCGCTGGCCGATCGGGTTTTGGCTGGGCCACAAGCGTTCCGCCGTCGCCTGGCTCACAATCGCGACGGACATGCCATTGCGCCCATCCTCTTCGGTGAAGCTGCGACCGCGCAATATGGGAAGGCGCATCGTTTCGAAGTAACCGGCCGAAACGGCATCGACGTGGTTGCGGCCGGCGAATGTGTGAAGGGCAAGACTTACGGATTTCACGCCGGGCAGGCCTTTAACCCGCTCCAATAATTGGCGGTGAAACTCCGCAGTTCGGACCGGGTCGTATCCGTGCCTTCGCAAGTCGAAGTGCGCGAGAATGACTTTTTCCGTTTCGTAGCTGAAATCCACAGACGCAGCCTTCTGTCCTGCTCGCAACAACAGGCCCGCGCCGATCAACAGACTCAGACAGACAGCAATCTGCGCCATCGCGAAAAGATTATGCAGCCGCGACTGCGCAATGCGTTGACCGAACCACACATCTTCCTTCTTAAGTGCAGAGGCCAGGCTGGCGCGGGAAGCCTCGATGGCGGGCGCAAGACCAAAGACGAGTCCCGTCAGCAAGGATAGCAGCAGGGTGTAAGCAACCACACGCCAGTCCGGGCTGAAATTCAGGTCGACCAAAGGAACATCCGGCGGGAGGAACGACCCTCGCAAAGACCAGGCGAATGTACCGCTCCAGTGGCCCAGCAAAAGTCCGCACGCTGCGCCCAGTCCGGCGATGAGCACGCTTTCAGTGAGCAACTGTCGGACGACGCGGCCGCGGCCAGCGCCGAGCGCCAATCGGACGCTGATCTCTTTCCGCCGATCCATGGTGTGGGCGAGCGACAGACTGGCGACATTGGCGCAGGCAATCAGCAGCACAAGCCCCATCGCCGCCATAATGGGCAGCATCACCTCGAGATTGTCGGCCAAGGACATCAAGGTGCAGCCATCGTTCAAGCCGAGCCAAATCTTGGTGTTCGGATCAGGGTCGGGTTCGGCGATTTGGGCATGGACGACTCTCAGCGCCGAGGCGGCTTGCTCAAAACGAATCCCCGGCTTGAGCCGTCCCGCCAACTGAAACCGAAACTCCTTTTGCAAACGCGGCCAATCCACATCTCGATCGACTTCAGCCAGCATCTGCAAAGGCAGCCAGGCGTCGGTGACCAGCATTTGGCTTCCCAGGCCGGCAAAATTTCTTGGCGCGATGCCAACGACGGTGAAAGCGCTGCCATTCAGCTGGACGGTCTTTCCGATCAGATTCGGATCCGCCGCAAAGCACCGCTGCCACAAGCTGTGACTCAGAACCACGACCGGGTGTGACCCAGGCGTCTGTGTTTCTTCTGGGAGAAAGGTTCTCCCCAGCGCAGCTTCGACTCCAAGCACGGAAAAATAGTTTCCCGAAACCAACTTGGCGCGAATCTCCGTACGATCTGCCGGGCGGGTGTCGCTCCCCAGCATCAACGTGCCGCCCTGGGGAGCTGTGTAAGCCACGAGGCCTGACAAGACATCATTGTGATCTCGAAACCTTTCATATTCCGAAAACGAGAATGCGGATCGGTGATTCAAAGAATCTCCGCGGTTGATCTCCACGATGCGACGCGGCTCTTTGATTAGAGGAACGGGTCGCAACAAATACGCATTGAAGAACGAGAACATCATCGTGTTCACACCAAGGCCAAGCGCGAGCGACAGCGCGGCAACGGCCGTGAAGCCGGGTTTTTTGCGCAGCATCCGCGCGCCGTAGCGAATGTCCTGCCAGAGAGTCTCCAGCACGGGCAGGCCGCGCTGGTCTCGATAAGCCTCTTTGGTGGATTCGACCCCTCCCAACTTGATCAACGCTTCGCGTCGCGCTTCTTCGGGCGTCATCCCCAATCGAAAATTGTCTTCGATGTGCATCTGAAGATGGCTCTCGATCTCTTGGTCGAGTTCCTGGTCCTTGCGTTGCTTGTTAAACAGGCCGCCAAACCTGAAAATCAATTCACGAAATCTTTTCATAGGAAAGTGGTTAGCGAGTAGTGCGTAGTGGTTAGTGGGCGGTCAGCTTCGAGCGCAAAGAGTGAAGCATCTTCTGCAATTCATGGATACGAGCAACCAAGGGCTCGACCTGGTCGGGCGCCGCTATTCCGAGTTCAGACACGATGATCAATTGCGTCTCAAGCTCCGCGAGCGACCCTATAGCTATCGAGAGAAACTGTGAGAATTCAGCGCTGCTCCGTCGTGTTTGGCCCTCCGCGATGTTTGAGGGGATCGAAATCGCGGCTCGCCTGATTTGGGAAATTAGGCCGAGTCTCTCCTCCACTGGAAATCGCTGAGTTAGCGAATAGACCGCCTTGGTCAGTTCGATTCCCTTCTTGCCACACGAGCAAATCTCGGAAACTCTTTACCCTTTTGCCGTCCTTCATAAACTACCACTATTCACTATCCACTTTTCACTCCTGACGAAGCGCCACCATCGGATCGACTTTGGCGGCGCGGCGCGCCGGCGCGAAGCTGGCTAGCAACGCCACCGCCACCAGCACGAACGCCACCACGCCAAACGTCAGCGGATCAGCGGCGCCAACGCCAAACAACAAATTTCTCAACAATTGCGCCAACGCCAGCGCGCCGACCAGTCCCGCGACCACGCCGAGCAGCGCGAGCCCGATCGCCTGCTTGATCACCATCGTCAACACGTCGCCGCGTTGCGCTCCCAGCGCCACCCGAATACCGATCTCGGACGTTCGTTGCGCCACCGAGTAGGACATCATTCCGTAGAGGCCGATGCTGGCGAGCACGAGTGCCACGAAGCCAAAAATCACCATCAGCAGCGCGGAGAAGCGCCTGGGTGCAATCGATTGCGACACGACCTGTTCCATCGTGCGCACGTTGAAAACGGGCTGGTCTTTGTTCAAAGCCCAAACCTGATCGCGCACGGCTCCGGCCAGACTGAGCGGATCCACTACGCTGCGCACGAGCAGATGGGATGGGCTGGACCGGCGCTGATTGAAATTGAGGTAGAACTGGGGCGAGCCTGCAGCCTGCTCGTCCAAACCGGCATGTTTGACGTGCCGGACAACACCCACGATCTCGATACCGGGCGCCAGGATCAATCCAAGAGGATCTTCATTTTGAAAGTGTTGACGGGCGAACGTCTCATCAATAACGGCCACCGGCGGACTGTTCGGCGTGTCCTGCGCCGTGAATCCGCGGCCCGTTAAGAACTGAATTCCCAGCGTCTGAAAGTATTCGGGACTCACCGTGTAACGAATGGCCCACGTCTGGTGGCCCGGTCCCGGCGGCGGCCGGCCGTCGATATTGAACGGCGACCAGTTCGCATCCCTTAAGATCGGCAGCCCATCCGACACCGCCACGGATTTGACGCCGGGCAGACTGCGGACCTTTTGCAGTAGTTGTTCAAAAAAATCGGCAATCCTCGCACCTTCGCCGGCGCCGACCTTGACCGAGATCTGCATCATGAGCACGTTCCGCGCATCGAAACCCGAATCGACCCGTTGGAGGCTCCAGAAGCTCCGGATCAACAGACCCGCGCCGACCAACACCGCGAGCGTGAGGGCGATTTCCGAAACCACCAGAGCGCTGCGCAAGCGCTGGCGGCTTCCGGTGGAGCCTCGCCCTCCTTCTTGAAGCGTCTGGGTCAAATTCGCACGCGAAGCTTGCCAGGCAGGTGCCAGGCCGAAGACCACACCCGCCAGCAGCGAGAGGCCCAGCGTGAACCCAAAAACCGTCGAATCCATGCCGGCTTCGCGCAGACGCGGCACGCCACCGGGCAGATAGGACGTGATCAGGTGGGTTCCCCAGTACGCGAGCAGTACCCCGAGTACTCCTCCCAGCGCTGCAAGCAAGACGCTTTCGCCAAGCAGTTGACGGACGATGCGCCAGCGGCCAGCGCCAAGCGCCGCGCGTAAGGCCATCTCCCTTTGGCGACCTGCGCCGCGAACGAGCAAGAGGTTCGCGACGTTGGCGCAGGCAATCAACAAGACCAAGCCGACGGCTCCGAGGAGAGTTAAGAGCGACAGACGCGTCCCGCCAACAAAGCTTTCATGCAACCACTGGACGCGCACGCGCTTTCCCGTGTTCGTCTCCGGGTACTGTTGCTCCAGGCGCACGGCAATCGCGTTCAACTCGCTTTCTGCCTGCCCGATGGAAACACCCGGTTTGAGCCGCGCGACAACTCCTACGCCCGGGTCGCGGCCTCGCAGTTTGAATCGTTCCGCTGAAAGTCCGATCGGGACAAAAACATCCGCAACGGTCCTGAACTGGAAATTCGCAGGAGTCACGCCGATGACGGTGAAGCTTTGATTGTTGAGCGTAATTGGCTTGCCCAAGACGCTTTCATCGGCCCCAAACCTGCGCTGCCAAAACCCATAACTCAGTATCGTTACCGGCACTGCACCGGGTCGGTCGTCTTCAGCGACAAAGTCGCGCCCGCGAAACGGCCGGATCCCGAGTGTCTGGAAAAAATTTGCTGAAACGATCTGCCCCTGGAGCCGTTCGGGTTCGCCGGAGCCGCTAATATTGAAACTCTCCCCCTCGCGCTGCGCTGCCATGGATTCGAACGATGCGCTCTGGCTGCGCCAATCCGCAAAGTTGAGATAAGAAGCGTCCTGTAGACCCCCGCCTGCGTTCCGTTCCTGAAGTATTATCAGCCGTTCAGGATTTTCATAGGGAAACGGGCGAAGCAGAGTCGCATTGATCACGCTGAAAACGGCCGTGTTGGCTCCCATGCCGAGCGCGAGTGTGAGCAAGGCCACGGCGGTGAAGCCGGGGTTCTTGCGCAGCATCCGTGCTGCGTATCGAATGTCTTGCCACAGCGTTTCCGCCATGGGCAGTCCACGCTGATCTCGATAAGCCTCCTTCAGAGTTTCAATTCCTCCCAACTTGATCATCGCCTGTCGGCGCGCTTCTGCGGGCGTCATGCCCATTCGAAGATTCTCTTCGATGTGCAATTGAAGGTGGCTCTCGATCTCCTGATCGAGTTCCCGGTCCTTGCGCTGCCTGTTGAACAAGCTGCCCAATCTCAGAATCCATGAGCGAATCTTTCTCATGCCGCTGACTCCAGTCGTTTGCTCGGCCCGCTGTGATATGGGGGACCCATAGGACTAAGTCTCAAACCGCACCCACAAATCGAACAACGGATTCTCATGCGATCTTGGGATTCAGGAAGCGAGCGAGGATGCCCGTGGTTTGCTCCTATTCCTGGGTTTCCTTCTCGATCTGTTTTCGTCCTGCTCGCGTGAGCGAGTAAAACTTCGCCTTCCGATTGTTGTCCGAAAGACCCCAGTCGGAGGTGATGTATCCTTCTTGCTCCAGCTTGAGCAAAGCAGGATACAGCGTGCCGTAGTTGACAGACAATAGATCAGCGCTCGTCTGTTCAATTTGACGCGCAATCCCGTAGCCATGCATCGAGCCTGTCCGCTCCAGCGTTTTCAAAACCATCAACGCCAAAGTCCCCTGCCAAACGTCAGTTTTGCTGCTCATGATGAGGACGATACCGCTCTCATATTGGATAGCAATAGGAAAGTTCGGCCGGCACTGGATGCAATATCGGTTGTTCTGGAAATCGAGGCGTGAAGGCGCGATTGCCAGTGGCACGAATCAGTTCCAGTTCTTTCGCTGCGACAGGACGAAAGAGTGTGAGCAGGTCATTACACTGATGTTCTCTTCTACATTGATAGTCAGGGCGAGCCTTGCGCAGTCGCAACGTTCGTTGCCATTTGGCAGAACGCTTCGGCTGGCGTGCGAATATTGATCGCCTGCCATTGCGCCTCAGACTTTTGACTAACGCGTTTTCCTCTCTATCCTTTCCTTCCTCTTGGATTCCCAGTTTCAATGCCCGCATGAATCGACGGACCTTCCGGCAACGCTCCGGAACCCGGCACTGATCTAGAGCGGCTCCGCTTATTAAGACGGACGCCTCTTTGAACTACGCGGGCATGGCAGCTACGAAAATTGCTTCTGTGTGCCGCCTCAATCGTCTTAATCTTCGGCATGGGTGCGCATTATCGGTCACTTCAAATACGAGGCAAAAGCCAGGATGACATCATCGCTGCTGTTGAAAATCAGATCCGAGCACGCAAGGGAAAGGCGCTTGTCGGCCCACAACTGAACGGTTGGACCGCCATATACCTCGGCGACTTCGCCCCATGCGAAGGCTTGGTCTCAACTCTGGCGAGGGAATTGAACACCAAAGTTCTCGATTTGACCGTGCACGACAGCGATATTTTCATCTACAGCTTCTATGATGCAGACCGGTTGTTGCGATTGTGGAATTGGGAGGAACGAAACCGAGCGAGGATGCCCACGCGCATTCCTTCCGGTCCATTTCAGTTTCGACGAGAAATGGCTTCTGTGCCAGACACAACAGGGATTCGAGGTATTCTCTCTCGAAACAAAAAGCATCACCCAAAGAATTCCAGCACACCCAAATTTCCTGGCTTGGCATCCGTCGGGCAGATTCCTAGTGACAAGGCCTCGCCAGGACCAACTGGGCTTGATTGATCTCAATGTCGGAAAACTGATCAGAGTTCTTTACTCGGGAACAGTGACTGACTGGTCCAATCTGGCGTCCGTCTTTTCCGGCGAACTGGAAAAGGCTGGAATTCCTGACGAGCAATTGAACGAGATGAAGCGAGGTTTCATTCGAGGTTCAGACGAGCCGTTCAGCGTGAAATTCAGTTCCGACGGACGACTCCTGTTTTGCGCAACGACCCGAGGATTGCGCGTGCTCGAGTGGGATAAAGTTTTGGCGGCTGAAAAAACGACTCCACCGCCGCTCTACACGACATCCCCCGCACCGCTGGAGTCGCCGATGAAACCTCATGAGCAAAATGACTATGTTAATTACGTCTATGATGTTGCTGTCGATGAGACCCGCGGCCGGGTGCTGTTCTGTGGAATTGAAGGGACGATCCGATATTTCAATCTGAATGACAGCAGCACCGGGGTTCTGTTTAAACCTCCGGGCAGGGATTCCATTTGGCGACTCCAATTGTCTGCGGATCGCGAGTTCATTTGCTGTCATTGCACACCTGCCTTAGATGACAGGAACAAAAAGCCGCAACGGATCCAAGTTTGGAATTATCGCCGGTTGGCAGCAGCCGCGAGCTTGGATTTCTGACGATCATGTCAAGTTCGCGGAGAAAAATGACGGAATGCCGTAGGCTTGCACCACTTGCCCGAAGGAATGCACTCGTTAGCACCGAGGCCCGGTTCGCTTGTCCGGTTGACATTCCAAATTGGTCGGCGTGGGGAGACTTGCACTCCCAAGGCTGTTCGATCTTGAGTCGAATCGGTCTGCTATTCCCGATCAGCCACACACCGGTGCTGTATGAGGCCCGTGCGGAAGCACCTCTGCGGTGTTATAAGCCGCCGCGAAACTGGCAAATACCTGGCAGACCGTAGAATCCCAGGCCGCCTGATGACAGGTTGGGGACACACGGTGGCACCGTTGCCACGACCGGTGCGGTGACCAAGCACTGATAAGCCGTTGGGCTACCAAATGGCCATGAAAGGCCGTCGTTCTCACGAATGGTGGTGCGGCCGACGGGCGCAAACACCAGTCAGGTGTCCGAGGCTTACTTTCGCGGGGTGAGGATTTTTTGAGTCCTCAGCGGCGTCCGATTCGCGGCGCTGGAAGGCCCCGTGCGGTTCAGGGTTTGAGGATGGAACTGCACACTGGCCCGATTGAGTCCGAATAGGTGTTTAGCCGGACCTCCGTCCGAGACAGCACCACAAGAAACTAAGTCGGAGTTCCCGCTTCGAGGACGTGCAAACG
>JACXTT010012575.1_pt1 | contig 11226 bp, 7 predicted proteins | sample 9270951 | NCBI WGS metagenome assembly JACXTT01 (sample SAMN15532306, study PRJNA645909) | rock metagenome | isolation source: weathered quartz diorite | place: Puerto Rico | collected 2017-06-21 | reverse complement strand
CCTGTATCTGAGCTCGTCGGTGCCGCCGCTCGTCATGCTGACGGTCTCAAAGGACCATTCCTTGTACAGCAAGGCTTATAACGATTACACCGACCTCGACGGCGACGGGGTGCTCGACATCTCGTACAACCACGGCATCGACTACGCCGGGTATTTCGACAGCTACAAGTGCTACACCTACGACACGACGAATAGCGTCTTCGTGCCGACGAACTGGACCGCAAAGGACAAGACGCAAGCTTCCAACGCGTCAGTCAACCTGACCGCAAAATACTGCAACACGGGTAATGCCACGGCGCCCTCGGGTGCCAAAGGCACCAATACGTGGAGCGGCAATTTTCTCAATTGGGCGACCATGGCGCGCATGGATGTCATGCGCCTGGTGCTCTACGGGGGCACGCGGTCCACGGACACGGCGACGAGCACGATTCTCGAGCGCACGTACATTCCGACCGACGGTCACGCGTTCGCCAAGTACTATGCCGGCTGCACGACGCCGCCGTGTGCGAGCTCTGATATCAACAAGCTTACGCCGTTCAATCCCTCGATCACTCAGCCGACCGGTACGAGCACGAGCAGCATCCTTATTCCGTCCGGTACGGGCATCACAACCACCAGCCTGACGTTCAATAGTTCGATGACCGGCATCGTCGTTGGGGACCAGATGCTCGTCCAGGACTCGGCCAGTCCCGGCGTGAATTTCATGTACGGCAGCGTAACAAGCGTTTCCGCCGGCACCTCCTTCACGATGTCCGTCTACGGCGGCAACCTGGCCAGCGGCGGCGATGTCGGCGGCGCGGGGAACACGATAAGCAGCTGGAACATCACGGATCTCAGCCGCACCGGAATAAGCATTTGCAACACGACAGTGAGCGGCACCACCTATTCGCAAAACGTCAACACGGCGACAAGTCCGCCGCTGATTCGGGTCGCGCAAGGCAACCACGCGCTGTGGAATGCCAACGAGCGATGGCAATGCCGTTGGCGCGAGGAGAAATCGGGGACGAACAACGGCAACGTACCGGGGGGCTACCAGAACAGCAACGGCAACCGCGCCGTACAGTCGAGCATCAACGCGAGCGCTGAAAACCCCAGCAACAGCTGCGCGTCCACCGGCTTGTGCGTCTCAGGCATGAGCAATCCCGATTACACCGCACGCGTGCAAGCCTGCGTCGGCGTCGTATCCGGCAATAACCTGAACGGCGAAGAAAAGTGCAAGCAGTACACGAGCGGCAACTACAAGCCGGTCGGACTTCTCCAAGTTTATGGCGACGTCAATCTCATCCAGTTCGGACTGATGACCGGGTCCTACGACCACAACATCTCGGGAGGCGTGCTGCGCAAGAACATCGGCAGCTTTCAGAACGAGGTCAACTACACCACGGACGGCACGTTCACGGCGACGCAGGGCATCGTCTATAACCTCAACAAGCTCCGGCTCTGGGGCTACAACCACAGCACCGGTGTCTATAACGATGTGTCCTCGGGCGGCGGCGACAGCTGCGCGTTCCAGCATATCGACATCCTCCCATCCGGCGGCGACAGCACCTACACCAGCTCCGGCTTCTCGATCACCAACAACACCGTAAACGAAGGCAATTGCAGCACATGGGGCAACCCCATGTCCGAGATGTATCTCGAATCGCTGCGCTATTTCGCCGGAAAGGCACAGGACGCCCGCTTCAATGGCGCCGGCCTCAATTCAACTTCAAAAGACGCAACGCTGGGACTCACGGCGGCGACCTGGACCGATCCGATCAGCCTCGCGAACTACTGCGCGCCGATGAACGTCATGATGTTCAATCCGGCGATCTCGAGCTATGACGACACGACCACCGACCAGATGGACAAATTCTCCGATCTGGTCGTCGGCACCCCTGCGGCGCCGTTCAACCAGACGCTGGACCAGCTCACCAAGGCAATCGGGGACACCGAGGGCATTACAGGGAGCAGCGTCTTCATCGGCAATGCTCCGGGCGCGCCGGCCGCCGGCGTCGACACCTGCGTACCGAAGACCGTAACCGATTTGAGCCAGATCAGCGGCATGTGCCCGGAAGGACCGCAGATTAATGGCAGCTACCGGATGCTCGGCGCTGCGTGGTATGCGCACATGAACCGGATCCGGCCCAACCTGGCCGGCGGCACGACCGGCGTGTCACCGCCCGTAGCCGACAAGTTGTCGTTCAAGGTGACGACATACGGCGTGCAGCTAGCGACGAATACGCCGAAGATCTCAATCCCGGTCCCCGGCAGCACCACGGGCCAGATGGTCGTGATCCAGCCCGTCTACCGCCTGGACAAGTCCACCGGCGGCGCGGCGCGCTTCGGGAGCGGCGGCCTGGTCGACTTCAAGGTGGTCTCGCAGAACCTCACCGCAGGCACCGGAGCGTTCTACGTCAACTATGACGACTCGGGTTTCGGCGGCGACTACGACCAGGATGTCTGGGGCGTCATCTCCTATTGCGTAAAGACCGCGAGCACGACCTGCCCCGCGGTCAACGGCACGACGCCGCCCAACGGCACGATTACCGTCTCGGAAAACATCATTGCGCAGTCCACAGCGCTGCCGCAGGGCTGGGGGTTCATCATCAGCGGTACGACTCAGGACGGCATGCACTTCTATCAAGGCATTCTGGGTCTGAACTATCCCCCGACGCCGCAACCTGCTCCGGTCACCCCACCCTTCCCCAACGCCGGCGGCGGCGCAGTCGTGCTCGACAGCACGGGGGTCAGAGGATGCACCGCCTGCCTGGTAACGGATCCGGCGCGGTCGTGGATCTTCACGCTGGGGACCGCGACGGCTCAAAACCTGACAGATCCGCTCTTCTACGCGTCGAAATGGGGCGGATTCACCGATAGAAACGCCAACAACATTCCGGATCTAGCTTCCGAATTCGACCTCTTCAAATCGGACGGCAGCGCGGGTGCGGATGGAGTGCCGGACAACTATTACTTCGTCACGAATCCGCTCCAGCTCGAAAAAGCGCTCGACCGGGCCTTCATCGCCATCCTCACGACGTCTTCCGCCTCGTCCGTGGCGACGAACACCACGAGGCTGCAGGCCGGAGCCACCGTCTACCAGGCGAAGTTCAACAGCAACGACTGGAGCGGCCAGCTTCTCGCCTTGAGCATCGACCTCGCCGGCAACGTCAATCAAACCACGCCCGTGTGGGACGCGTCCACGCTGCTTCCGGGCTTCGACTCGCGCGCCATCATCACGTACAACCAGAGCAAGACGAGCGGCAGCGACGACGGCACGCCCTTCCGCTATTGCGCCCAAGGCGCGAGCAGCTGCAGCGGGATCAACGATGCCACGCAGCGCGGCTGGCTCAACACCGATGCCAGCGGCACTTCGGATGGAGCCTCGGGCGGCACCGTATGCACGACCATGACGACGCCGGCAGGCTGCACGCTCAAAGGCGGCTTGCGCCTCAATTATCTGCGGGGCGACGGAACGTTCGAAGGCGCAACTTCGAGCCTGTTCCGCCGGCGCCCCAACACGAAGCTCGGCGACCTCGTCAATTCGACGCCCAACTACGTGGCCGCGCCGACGAAGTTCTTCTTCGACGCCTCCTACATCGCCTTCCGCAACAGCAATCTGAGTCGCAAGCCGGTGATCTACGTCGGCGGCAACGACGGCATGCTCCACGCCTTTGACGCTTCCACGAGCGGAGGGAGCCCCGGGCGCGAAGTGCTCGCGTACGTCCCCGGGGCCGTCTACAGAAATCTCACCAAGCTGACCGGCCAAACGTACAACAGCACCGGGGCACACCAATATTTCGTCGACGGGAACCCGACCACGGCCGACGCCTTCTTCGATCCCGTCACCGGGGGTGTTTCGACGGCGCGCGCCTGGAACACCGTGGTTGTCGGCGGGCTGAATGCCGGCGGCAAAGCAGTCTACGCTTTGAAAATCACCGATCCGACCGCCTTCACCGAGGCCAACGCCGCCAGCCTCGTCCTTTGGGAGTTCACCAACAACGACGATCCGGACCTTGGTTTCACCTTCAGCACGCCGGTGATCGCGAAGATGGCGAACGGAAAATGGGCCGCGATCGTCGGCAACGGGTACAACAACTCGGTCGCGTTCGCCGGCGAGACCGCGTGCACCGGCCGCACCTCGACCTACGTGCAGACCCCCGCCGGCTGCAAGGCGAGCTCCGATGCCCACGAATCGCTCTTCATCATCTTCCTGGAAGGCGGCACCGACGGCGTGTGGACGGCCGGGACCGATTACATCAAGATCGATACGGGCATCGGCCCATCCTCGTCGCCCGCGATCGCCTCGGGTCTGTCGTCTCCCTTCGCGGTCGATATCGACGGTGACGACATCGTCGACTACATCTACGCCGGCGATCTGCAAGGAAACATGTGGAAGTTCGATGTCACCAGTACCAGCCCGGCAAGCTGGGGCATCGCTTTCGCCGCAAGCGCCGGATACCCGAACGGCTCGCCGCTGTTCACGGCGAAGGATTCCACCGGCTATCCGCAGCCCATCCAGGATTCACCCGAGGTGACCATCCATCCCAACGGCGGTCAGATGATCCTCTTCGGTACGGGCAAGTATCTGGAACCCGGTGACGACGTCAATGCGTCCACCTCGCCTTACCGGCAACAATCGTTCTACGCCATCTGGGACCAGCAGACGAAGACAGCGGCCGGTACGACTGTCAGCGGCCGGAGCGTCCTGATGCCGCAGTCGATCTACTGCTCGGGGACGCTCGGCAGCGGCATGGCCTGGGTCGACCCGACGAAGACCTGCTCGATCAGCGTCACCGGCACCGGCAACGAGTTTCGGCTTACCACGGCTCACGTTCCGAACTACAACAGCACCAGCCGCACCGACAGCGTGTTCGATCCGAGCGTCGGGGCCACCTCGCCCGGGCCAGCCACTACGGTAGCTCCGGAGCGCGGCTGGTATCTCGATTTCCCGAATTCTTCGGACACGTTGACCCCATCGTGGTCGAGCACCGGTACCGGCGAGCGCGTCAAGGACCACCCGTTCCTCTCGACCGGCAAGCTGGTGTTCGCTACGCTGATCCCTTCGAACATCTCCTGCGAGCTCGGCGGCTCCGGTTTCATCTTTGACCTCGATCCGCTGTCAGGCAGCCGCCTAAACTCTTCGCCGATCGATGTGAATGCGGACGGCCTCCTGAACGGCGCGGACCTGTTGTCTCTCGCGGGCACCAATATCGCCGTGAGCGCATCCAAGAACCCGGCTTCCGGCATTCCCACCGTGCCCACCGTCATCGCAGGTGTAGTGGTTTCCGGCGGCAGCAGCTCGAGCAGCAGCTCCAGCAGCAGCTCGAGCAGCAGCAGCTCCACCAGCAGCAGCTCCAGCAGCTCGAGCAGCAGCAGCTCCACCAGCTCGAGCAGCAGCAGCTCCAGCAGCTCGGGCGGCGGCTCGGCGACCACTTGCGGCACCGGCTGCGAGATCAAGGTGATCAGCACGTCTTCGGGACAGGTGATTACACTGCGCGAGCGCTCCGGCTCGAGCGGCGCCGCCCGGATCTCGTGGCGCGAGCTGATCCAGGATTAACGGGGAACCCAAGTGCTTACATTCACACGGCAAGAAGCAGGGAACCGCGGCTTTACTCTCATCGAGCTGCTGATCACGGTCGCGATCGTCGGCATTCTCGCGGCGGTGGCCTATCCCATGTACACGCAGCAGGTTCAGAAGAACAACCGCGCGACGGCCAAGGCGCGGCTGGTACAGGCTGCGCAGCTGCTGGAGCGCTTCTACAGCGACAACAACAGCTACTTCGTCGACGTCTCCGGCGGCAACCTCGTGGTCGGCGCGGCCAGCACCGCTGCCGGCTTCGCCAAGTTGATGAACGTCGCCGGCACCGTCTATTCCGGCCCCAACAATGAAACCGGCAGCGCGTACACCCTCAGCTTGGCCACGGCCAGTGCGAGCAGCTTTACGTTGACGGCGGCGCCCCAGCTGTCGCAGACCGCAGACACGAAGTGCGCCAGCCTGACGCTCACCAATACCGGGGTAAAAGGGATCACCGGCACTGGGTCCGTCCCGGATTGCTGGTAACGCGGTGCAAGGCGAATCGAGCGCGCTGACGCGGCGGCTGACGGGAGCGCTTCTGCTCTCGGTCGTGTTCCACGCTGCTCTCATCGTGAACGTCAAGCCGGTCGCCGCACGCTACGCCGGCGGCGCATCCGTCCCCATTTACGCCCGGCTCGCTGGCGCGACGCCCGACCTGCCCGGGACGCAGCGCGTTTTGGCCTTGGCTGCGCCGGGCGCCGCAGCCGCGGGGCGGGGCGCCGAAGGATCGGCCCTCAAAGCGGTCATCGACGGCACGCTGCTCAAGAGCTATCTCAGCCGCCGCGAGCCCCGTCCGGGCAACCTGCCCGACGGGCGCAACGCCAAGGTCGAAATCGACCTCGCGCTGCTGAACGACTACTACCGGGCGCGCGAGCTGGATCGCAGGGCCGAGCCGCTGGAAGAGATCCCGCTGACCAACCCCGCGGCCGGCCCCGGGCCTGGAAAATCGGCCCGGGTCATTCTCCTCGTGCTGATCAACGAAGACGGCGGCGTCGACTCGGTGGCCACGCTGGAAGCGCCCCCCTGGGGAAGCTTCGGCGACCTGGCGCGCGCGGCGTTCGCCGCCACGCGCTTTTCGCCCGCGCTGAAAGACGGCAGGCCGGTCAAGAGCCAGAAGATCGTTGAAATCCTCTACGGCTCTTAGCGGCGCCGTCGCCCGCCGTCGCGGCATCGAGATGCTCGCGAACTACGGCGCCACGATGGCCTTCATCGGCTTCGGCCTGTGGTTCTACACCACGGCCAGCGGTTACCACCGCGGCGAGCTCGGCGCGGAGCTGATGCTCAGGGTGGGCGGCGAAGATCGGCTGGTGCGCACGGCGGAGGTGCTGACATGGCTGGCGATCGCCTATGGCGTCATTCTTCTTCCGTACTACGCGCTCATGCCCAGCGTCGTCAGCAAGGCACGCATCGCCGGAGCCTATGTGCTCGGGCAGTTTTTCGGCGCGCAACGCCCGGTCTTCGGCCGCGAGGAGCAGCAGGCGCTGCTCGTGCTGCTGCTCAAGTTTTTCTTCGTTCCGCTGATGGCAAATTGGCTGCTCGGCACGGTGAGCGAAGTCATCGGGTATTGGCGCGTGCTCGCCTTCCCCTCGTCCGCGGCAGCTTTTCTCGCCGCGTTCAATGCCCACCTGTATCTGCTCATCTTCAAGCTGCTGCTGATGATCGACGTGTTTCTGTTCACCGTCGGCTACGTGATCGAGATTCCCGCGTTGCGCAACGAGATCCGCAGCGTCGATCCGACGGTCGCCGGCTGGCTCGTCTGCCTCGCCTGCTATCCGCCGTTCAACCAGGCGATGTCCGCGTTCTTCCCTTGGCAACCCAGCGACTTCCCGAAGTTCGCTGCCCCCGTGCTGCACGTGGTGTTGAATTGCCTGATTCTCGCCGCCATGGCGATCTACGCCTGGGCTTCGGTGGCGCTCGGCCTGCGCGCGAGCAACCTGACCAACCGCGGCATCGTGCGCACGGGCCCTTACGCGTGGGTGCGGCACCCGGCCTACGCGGCGAAAAACGTGGCGTGGTGGATCGGCGCGCTGCCCGCGGTCGCGAGCGCCTTCGCCCAATCCTTCGGCGCGGGGCTGTGGGCGATCGGCTGCGTCGCGGCGTGGACGGCGATTTACGTGCTGCGCGCGCTCACCGAAGAGCGTCATCTCCTCCTCATCCCGAACGGCTATGCGCAGTATCTGCAGACCGTCCGGTATCGCTTCTTCCCGAAGCTATGCTGACGCGCTACGCCCTCATTGGCACGGCACTTTGGTCCGCGCTCGCCTTGGGGGCGGAGCCGCCGCGCAGCGAGCCGGCGCAACATCATCGCGGCTTGCGCGGGGAGTTCTTGCCGCACAACGGCTGGGCGAGCTATGGGCAGCTGACGCTCGACATCGGCGGCGACCGCTATTACATCTACGACCAGGCCGGCGGCGAGTTCTCGGCCACGGTGATCGAGCGGGCGGGCGGCACCATCAAGCTCAGGGGCATCAGCATTCCGGGTGCGGGCCTGTTCTACTACCCGGCGGAGGCCTCGCCCTGCGAGCCCGACGCGATCGAGCGCATGGGCCTCTACGCGGAGCTCGCGCTTTTCTATTTGTCCGCCGCGTTTCCCGGGGGACCGCCCAGCATCGAGGGCTCGTCATCCGCGGTCGTCGATCGCCCCATCCCGGAGCTGCACTTCATGCAAGGACTGATGAAACCGCGAGAAGGCGCGCGCACGCTCGTCAGCGCTTCGCCGCAGCCAGGGCGGCGCATCGAATACCTCCTGCGGGACGACAAGGATCACATCAAGGGAACATGGGACGCCATGCGCCGCAGCGCCGTGATCCCGGACGATGAGCCCCTGCTCGACTGGCATACCTGCTGGGCGGGCACGTGGAGCACGCCTAGCGGCGGCTTGCCCGCCTTCAAGCCGCGCCTCAAGGACCCGGCATCGCTCAAGACCTTTGGCGAAGTGCGCAGCGCGCTGCGGCGGTTGCGGCGCCCGGCGCAGAAATAGCATGTTCCGGCTGCCGACCCTGCTCGCGTGTCTTGCCCTCGCCGGCGGCTGCTGGCAAGGCGCCCGGGCCGATGACTATCCGCAGGGCTTGATTCGCGAGCAGCTCGAGGCGGCCTCGCGCAGCCTCGAGGTCGACTTGAGCCGCTTGAGCCCGGGCGGGCTGCACAGCGTGGAATACGTGGGACGGCCCATCTATGTCTATCGGCGCACGCAGGCGGACCGCGCGTATGCGAAAGGCAAGCACGCCGCGCTCGCCGATCCGTCAGGCGCACGCATGCAAGAGTCGGTGCGCGCCGCGTACGCGTCATCGGCGTCGCTGGTGTGGGCGCGGCTGCTGCTCGTCGATCAGCCCGCGCTCGAGAAGCGCCGGACGCGTTCCTCTCGCGATGCGTATCTTGTCGTCGCCGGCTGGAGCCCGAGGTCCGGATGCCGGCTGGATTTCCACGCGCCGGAGCAGCGTGCGCGCAAGGAAGTGGTGTTCACCGACTCCTGCCAAGGCAGCGCTTTCGACGCCGCCGGACGTGCGCTCCAGAAGGCGGGCAAGGCTTCGGCGCAGGCGGCGCCCGAGTACAACCTGTACGTGCCGCCGCACCGCTTCGCATCGCCGAACAGGCTGGTGATCGGGCTTGCGCCCGGTACGCGGCCTCCCGAGCTCGACTTTTCGTACGCCACGCTCTATCGCGAGGCGGACCCCACCCACAACCTGATCATCGCGGCGCGCTACGCCGGTCCGGCGATGCTCGAATCCTCGGTGGCGAAAGGCGCGGACGTGAATGCCTTTCGCGCGGACGAAGGCAGCCCGCTCGACGCCGCGATCATCGGCAGCCCGATCGAGACGGTGAAACGGCTCATCGAGCGCGGTGCCCGGCCGACGGGGCGCTCGATGCGCTCGGCCGAGTTCGTCGGGCGCAAGGAAGTATGGGAGCTCCTCGAGAACATGGCGCGAAACGAAGGGACTCGGTAATATGCAAAGGATGTTGCGAACCTTACTCGGGCTTGGAGTTTCGCTGCTGGGCGCGTTAGGCGTCTCGGCCGCGCACGCCCAGGTTTACAAGTGCGTGGACGCAAGCGGCAAGACAGTGTACTCCCAGTCGCCTTGCCCGTCGGGAACCAGCTCGCGCATCCTCAGCCGCAAGCCTGCGCCGTCGACCGACGATGCGGCGAGCAAGCCGGCCGCAAAATCGGCCGCCGATCAGGAAATGGAATTCCGCAAGCGGCAGAAGGAGCGCGAGGAAGCCGAGAGGAAGGCGGGCGAGCAGACCGCAGAGGCAAAACGCAGGCAGGAAGACTGCGGGCGCGCCAGGGGGGAGGTGGCGCAATACGACATGGGCGGCCGGCTGTCGCGCATCAACGAGAAAGGCGAGCGCTATTTCATGGACGACGACCAGGTCGCCCGGGAGCGCTCCAGGGCCCAGGCGTCGGTCGATCAGCTGTGCAAGTAGCCTAGCTCCGCGTCGCAAGCTCGCGCGGCAGCGAAAAAACCACTTCCTCCGTAATGCCCTCGAGCGGGCGCAGTCTGCGGGCGCCGAGCGCTTTCAGGCGCTCGATCAGCTCGTTCACCAGGACCTCGGGCGCCGAGGCGCCGGCGGTGACGCCGACGCGGCGCTTGCCGGCGAGCCATTCCGGCCGCAGGTCCGCGGCACGGTCGACCATGTAGGCGCGCGCCCCGATGTGCTCGGCCACCTCGCGCAGGCGGTTGGAGTTGGAGCTGTTGGGCGATCCGACCACGATCACCACGTCGCACTGCGGCGCCATCAGCTTGACCGCGTCCTGGCGATTCTGCGTCGCGTAGCAGATGTCGTCCTTCTTCGGCCCGCGGATCGCCGGGAAGCGCGCCTTGAGCGCGGCAACAATGGAGTTCGCGTCGTCCACCGAGAGCGTCGTCTGCGTGACATAGGCGAGCTTCTCGGGACGCGCGACGGCCAGCCGGGCGACGTCATCGATCGTCTCGACGAGATACATGCCGCGCTCGGACTGCCCCATCGTGCCCTCGGCCTCCGGGTGCCCGCGGTGGCCGATCATCACGATCTCGTAGCCGGCCTTCAGCATCTTTGCCACCTCGATGTGCACCTTGGTGACCAGCGGGCAGGTGGCGTCGAACACCTTCAGCCCGCGGCGCTCGGCCTCGGCGCGCACTTCCTTCGACACGCCGTGGGCGCTGAAGATCACGGTGTTGCCCGGCGGCACCTCGGCCAGTTCCTCGACGAACACCGCTCCCTTGGCGCGCAAGTCATCGACCACGTACTTGTTGTGCACGATCTCGTGGCGCACGTAGATCGGCGCGCCGAACTGCTCGAGCGCGCGCTCGACGATCTCGATGGCGCGCTCGACGCCGGCGCAGAAGCCGCGAGGCTGGGCGAGCAGGACTTCCATGGCGCTATTTTCTCACGTCAGGAGGGGCGCTTCGAGTAGGCCTCGTCGAACGCCGCCTCGAGCCGCGGATGCACGCCGCGCACGCCGCTCACCACGCGCTTCGCCCAGTCGTAGTACTCGCGCCGGCGCTCGAGATCCCATTGCGCAGGCGGGCGCACCGCGACGTCGCGCAGGTTGCAGATCTTGTCGGCGAGCTTCACCAGCTTGGCCTCGCGGGAGAGGCTCGCCCCGTGGCCGACCTGCAGGCGCTTGCCCGCGGCCTTGGGCCGCGCCCTTTCGGCCGTTACCCCGGGGCCGAGTCCGCCGCTGCGCACAC
>JACXTT010012574.1_pt1 | contig 11227 bp, 7 predicted proteins | sample 9270951 | NCBI WGS metagenome assembly JACXTT01 (sample SAMN15532306, study PRJNA645909) | rock metagenome | isolation source: weathered quartz diorite | place: Puerto Rico | collected 2017-06-21 | reverse complement strand
TTCTGGGCTCAGTTCTTTTATCCGTTTACCAGGAAGAAGGCCGCATAGCGATTGAATGGCGCGTCGAAGACGTAGAGGAGTCAGGATGAGAATCTACAACGTCATCGGGTATGCAATCGTTCTTGCGTATACAGTGGCATGCCTCTCCTTCGCGCCGCCGCGTCTCGGTCCGTGGACGGGCGTGTTGATCGGCGAGGCGTATTTTGTCACGTGCTGGTTCGTCTGCGGGGTGTATCTTTCCCTGGTTCTGCACATGGGAATCGCCCACGGCGCGCTTTCGTACAAAGAATGGTTCGTGAAAGGCCTCACGATCGTCAACAACGCGTTCGGGGTCTACGTCAATCCGGTCACCTGGGTCAACCGCCACCGCCTGCACCACACGTTTTCCGACCATGCCGGAGATCCGAACAAACTCGATTCGGACGGCTTCTGGCGAACGATGTATCTCTGTGTGCTGCCATACGAGTCCATCGCCAATGTGGCCCGCGACCCGATTCTCAGGACCTGGCCGTTTCGGCTCGTCGCAAACCCTGTTTTCCCGGTGGTTGCTCAGCTCATCAATTTCTCACTGCTGTGGTGGCTGGTGCGCGATCCGATCTTTGCGGCGGTCCTCTTTGTCGGGACCCGTGTCTTCGCGTTGTGGGTGAACATGATTCAGAATTTCTGGACGCACGATCGCCGATTCGGCTATCGTCGCTACCACGACGACGACAACGCGATGAACATTGGTGAGTGGCTGCCGGTCACGGCGACCTTCAGCGCGTGCTTGCAGAACAACCACCATCATTCGCCCGGCTTCTTACGCTTGAGCCACGAGGAATCGGAGTACGACTTTGGATTCACGACCGTCAAGATCATGAAGGCCCTGGGGGTCGTGCAAGCGACCCGAAGAGGTTTGGAAGTGCCGAAGGGCATTCCGCTGAAATCCTTGAACTTCTGATATGCGAAGCCACTCCTCCACAATTCCCCTCATTCCGGTCAACGACGCTGCTCCGCCGCCGGCGCGCATGATCGCACCCCCGGCGCGTCACGTCCCTGAACCCTATCGCGCCTACCAGCCGCGGCCGTTCCGCCGCGAAGAACGCGAGAGGGTCACCATCCTCTTCGGCGGCCTGCACTGGCGCGCCGAGCGCCTCATTCAAGGCACGATGGAAAACCTCGGCTACCGGATGCAGGCGCTGCCGACGGCGACGCGCGAGGATCTGCTCACCGGGCGCGAGCTCGCCGACATCGGCCAATGCTGTCCGACGAGCTTCACGGCCGGCAATCTGGCCAACTACTTGCGCCGCAAGGCCACGGAGATCGGCGCGGAGGAAGTCGCGGAGCGCTACATCTATGTCACGGCTGGCGCCTGCGGCGCCTGCCGTTTCGGCCAGTACCACCAGAGCTACGAGCTCGCGCTGCGCAACGTCGGCCTCCAGGCATTCCGCATGTTTCTGCTCGGGCAGGACGGCATCGACCAGGATCCCTCCGCGGGCGGCGGCCTCGAGCTCAATCTGCCCTTCACGCTCGGCGCCGTGTGGGGCATCGTTCTCACGGATGTCGTGCAGGATCTGGAATATCAAGTGCGCCCGTACGAGGTCCGCAACGGCGACACAGAAACGGCCGCGCGCGAGTCGGTCGAGTATCTGTACGAGGTGTTCCGCAAGCGTCCCCGGCGCGGCGGCAAGCTGGGATCGCTGGCGTGGCACCTCGCCACGCCCTACTTCGTGAATGCCATGAGGGAAGTGCGGCGTCGATTCGACGCGGTTGAAGTCGATCGCCTGCGTGTCAAGCCGACCGTCAAGATCACGGGCGAGTTCTACCTCCAGACAGTCGAGGGCGATCCCAATTACAACATCCACCGCTGGCTCGAGGCGGAGGGCGCGGAGGTGTACCCGGCCGCGATTGCCATTTGGTTCGACTACCTGATGCGCCTCGCCGGCCAGGGTTTCGAGGACCACATCGGTATCCAGAAGCACGCCCGCCTCAAGTTCCGCGGCATCCGGACCGGACAAGCGGCGCTGCGCTGGATCTACAACCGCGCGCGTCGCGCGTTGTGCGACGTGCCGCACGCCATCCCCGACCAGTACGAGCTGCGCCGGCTCGCCGCTCCGTACTTCCACAGTCACCTGAACGGCGGCGAAGGCGACATGCTGGTGGGCAAGGCGCTGTGGGCGCATCACCACAAGAAGGCGCACATGATCTGCGAGCTCTCGCCCTACTCGTGCATGCCCAACACCATGAGCGTGGGCGCGATGGCGGCGGTGACCGGCAGATATCCGGATCTGCTCTATGCGCCGCTCGAGATCAAAGGCGACGCCGAAGTGCACGCGCTGTCGCGCTGCCAGATGATCCTCACCGAAGCGAAGAAACGCGCGCAGCGTGAATACGACGAGGTGTTGGAGCGCATCGGGATGTCCGCTGACAAGCTGGCCGCGCGGGTCACGCCGGAAATGAGGAAGGCGACCTATAAGGTGCCGCATTCCGGCGTCGCCGCGAGCACGGCGGCCAACTTCGCGCTGCACCTTGCCTCATGCTGAGGCGATCTTGAGAGTCGAGGCTTATCGCGGCGTCAGCGTCAGGCGTCCAATCGCCCCCTTGTCAATCTCCGAGCGCTCCATGCGCATCTTGCGGTACCGCACCGCGCGCCAGTCGGCCAGGAAGTCGTCGTAGTGCGACGACAGCGGATGCCCTGACTCGCCGACCGCGTCGAGGAAGCGGCTGTCGTTGCCGTTCGAGAGATCGACGATCTGCCGATAGCCTGCGACCGAGTGCTGCTCGTACAACTGATCGGCGGCCACCGGTCCGACGTTGACGGTGCTCCAGTCGCCGCCATTCGGCACCGAGCGGCTGAGGAACGGCCTGAGCGCACGCACCGAGTCGAGTCCCTGATGCGGAAAGGTCGCGACGTGCACGCCGTCCCAACGCCAGCGGCTGATGTTGCCGCCGAGTCGCGCCGTCAAATCGGCGACTCCCTCGTGCAGCGCCGCCGTGACGGTGTCGTCGCACGTTTCCCGCTTCGGCGTCCGCACATCGTCGCACCAGGTCGCGTCGTTGGCGGACAGCGCGTTGATGGCGAAGCGCGTGATGAACGTGAAGCGGCCGGCGTAGCTGTCGAGCGCGGCGGCACCGATCTCATCGCCGGCCAGCGCGGACGCCAGATGGTGGAACCAGGCGGAGAAAATCGCGGTCGCCGCGCTGTCGGCGCTCGCGTTCATGTTCCACGCCCTGAGGAGGCCGACTGCGCGCCGATCGCGATCGTCGGTTGGCCGCGCGTGCGCGAGAAGCGATGGCAGAAGCGCGACCGCGTGCAGCGACAGCGTGTCGGCCTGGATGCGCGCGAAATCGTCGACCGTGAACGTCAGCTTCTGCTTCAGGAGATCGCGAATGCGGGCGGCGCGATACGGTTCGACCCACTCGAGCCCGAGCAGGTGCGGGTCATTCGCCGCCGCCGGCCGGTGATTCGCCGTGACGATGAAGTGCTCGGGCGGATCGTAGAGGTGGGGCAGTTCGTCGAACGGCACCCAGCCGGTCCACTCGGTCTCGCCGGACCAGCCGTCGGACGGGCGCGAGCCGTCGCCGCTGGCGCGGACGGGAATCCGCCCCGGCGCGTAGTAGCCGATGTGGCCGTCGACGTCGGCGTAGACGAAGTTCTGCGACGGCCCGACGAACTCGCGCAGCGCCGCGGTGAACTGCTCCCAGTTGCGCGCTTCGTTGAGCTGCAAGAACGACTGCAGCGTCGTATCGTCGGGGTCGAGACCGGTCCAGCGAAACGCGAGCGCGTCGCGCTGCGGCGGCTTTGGCGTCTTCGCCGACGCGGCGCTGATCGCGTTCAGGCCGTCGGAGATGAGCGGCCCGTGACGCGTGACGCGGACGGTCAGCGCGATCGGCGCCGCGCCCTTGACCGGGATCGTCTCCGCGATCGTCGTGATCGGTTCCTGCGCGCCGCGGAACTCGGCAAACGCGCCGGTCGGATCCAGACGCTCGCGATAGAGGTCCTGGACGTCGGCGGCGACGTTGGTCTCGCCCCAGGCGATGAAGCGGTTGCGACCGATCGCGATCGCCGGCGTGCCCGGCAGCGTCGCGCCGATGACGTCGAAGTCACCGCCGGAGACGTGCGCGAGGTACCACGTCGACGGCGCCTTCGAGCTCAGATGCGGATCGTTGGCGAGCAGCGGCTTGCCGGTCGCGCTGAGCGTGCCGTCGACGACCCAGTTGTTCGAGCCGAGCGCCTCGGTGCGGGCGCCGGCGAGCAGCAGGTCGGCGACGTCGGGATGTCCCTGCGAGAGCAGCGAGACGATTGACGAGAAGGTGACGGGGTTCGAGCTGACCGCCGCCGGCCGCGCGGCGCCATGACCGTCGCCGCCGTGGGTCTCCGAGTCTTCAGCCGCGCCGTTCGGATCGACGATGCTGAGCCCGTTCGGCGGATAGGGGGGCATCAGCTGGGCCATCCGCGTGTCGCCGACCGCGCGCGCCAGATCGTCGCGCAGCAGCTCGAACGAGTAGTTGGCGGCGAGATCCCACGCCATCATCTTCACCCACACGCCGACGTCGGGACCGGACCACGGCTCGGGCTCGAAGCCGAGCAGCGTGAACTCGGGCGGCAGCTGTGCGCCGTGATGCGTGGCGATGAACGCGTTGACGCCGGCGACGTAGGCGTTGATCTGATCCTTGGCCCACGGCGCGGTGTGCTCCCACGCCGCGCGCGCGGCGCGGCCGAACCCGACGGTTCGGAGAAAGCGATCCTGTGGAATGGTCGCGGTGCCGAAGACCTCCGAGAGACGTCCGAAGCCGATCCGCCGCTGGAATTCCATCTGCCACAAGCGGTCCTGGGCGTGGACGTAGCCGAGGCCGAACAGCGCGTCGCGTTTGGTCGACGCGAGGACGTGCGGAATGGCGTCGGCGTCGCGGATGATCTCGATCGGCGCGGTCGGACCGTCGACCGTCAGTGTGCCGTCGATGACCGGCAGCGATCGGCGCAGGTAGTGATAGCCGCCGGCGAGCACGACGCCGGCGAGGAGCACGAGCGCGACGGCGATTCTCACGAGCAGTCGGCGCATGGCAGAATCATATTGCGGATTGAGGATTGCGGATTGAGGAATGCGCGCTGCGGACTGAGGCGATGAAGCCGGCGCTCGACCGGCTCTACGAAGCCTTCAATTATCCTGATTCGGCCGCCGATCCGATTCACATCGTACGGCGCTTCGACCGCTCCGACGATCGCGAAGTGGTTGGGCTGGTGGCGGCGTCGCTCGCGTTCGGGCGCGTCTCGAGCGTCTTGCAGTCGATCGAGCGCGTGGTCGCCATCATCGGGCCGCGGCCGGCGGCCTACGTGCGGCGCTTCGATCCGGCGCGCGACACGGCGGCGTTCGCATCGATCGTCCATCGCTGGACGCGCGGCTCGGACGTCGCGGCGCTGGTCTGGATCATGAAACAGATGATCGACGGCGCCGGCTCCATCGAGCAGTTCTTCGTCGACGGCGACGACCCGGCGGCGAGCGACGTCGGCGGCGCCATCGACAACTTCTCCGCACGGGCGCTGGCGTTCGATCTGCGGCCGGTCTACGGGCGGCGGCCGCGCTTCTCGCGCAGCCGGCCAGGCGTCAGCTACTTCTTCCCGAGCGCCGCGGCGGGCAGCGGCTGCAAGCGGATGAACCTGTTCCTGCGCTGGATGATTCGCAAGGACGCGCTCGACCTCGGCGTCTGGACGAAGGTGTCGCCGGCGCGATTGATCGTGCCGCTCGACACGCACGTGATTCGCGTCGGGCGCTGCCTGCGCCTGACCGAGTACACGAGTCCTGGCTGGCGGATGGCGAGTGACATCACGGCGTCGTTACGCCGACTCGATCCGGCCGATCCGGTCAAGTACGACTTCGCGTTGTGCCACCTGGGAATGATGAACGCCTGCGGCTTCAGCCGCGCACAGGCGGATTCGCAGTGTCCGCTTCGTGGTGCGTGCCGGCCACGCGTGCGTAAATCGCCGCCGTCGCGTCGACCATCCGCTCGACCGTGAAGCGCTCGCCGACGCGAGCGAACCCGGCTGCGCCCAGCCGCTGCCGCAGCCGGTCGTCCTTCAGCACGCGAACGATCGACGCCGCCAGCGCCGCGGCGTCGCGCGGCGGCACCAGCAGGCCGTTCAGGCCATCCTCGACGATCTCGGGAATCCCGCCGGCGTCGGTCGCGACGATCGGGCGGCTGCACGCCATCGCATCGAGGAGCGAGGTCCCCAGCCCTTCGGTCACCGAGCTCATGACGAAGAGGTCGAAGCCTTTGATGCAGCCGAGGACGTCGGTGCGGAAACCCGGCAGGAGCACGTGCTTCTCGAGATGGTGCTCGTGCACCTGCTTCTCCAGGTGGTCGCGCAGCTCGCCTTCGCCGAGGATGATGAACCGCGCGTCGGGAATCTCCTGCACGACCAGGTGCGCGGCGTCGACGAGATAGCGCTGTCCCTTGTGCGGCACCAGCGCCGCGACGTTGCCGACGACCGGCGCGTGATGCGGCAGAAAGAACGCTTCGTGGACGTTCACGGGCGGCGCCGCGAGCACGTGATCGACGTCGATCCCTTCGTGGACGGTGACGGTCCGATCCGCGGGCACGCCGTCGGCGACGAGCATCCGGCGAATCGCCTCGGACGCCGCGATGAAGCAGTCGACCTGCCGGTACTTCCAGCGCGAGAACGAGTTGCCCTTGAGATGAAAGTCGACGCGACGCGCCGCGACCAGCGCCGGACCGCCCTCGGAGGCGCCGCCGAGCGAGAGCGCCAGCGACGCCATCGCGATGCCGTGCGGATCGTGCGCGTGCACGACGTCGGGCTGCAGACGCTTCACCAGTCGCGAAAACTTCCACGCCGCGGACAGATCCATCTCGGTGCGCGGCGCGAGCGGGATGAGGTCCAGCCCTTCGGCGACGCGGCGGCGCAGCTCACCGTCAGGGTGCGCGACCAGCGTCGCGCGCTGCCCGATCGCGCGCAGGCCGCTGACGGTCAGCAGCACCTGGTTCTGACCGCCGCGCCACGTCCGCGCCGTATCTACGTGCAGAGAAAACATCGAACAGTTTTCACGTCTCACGGCTCAAGGCTGACCGTCTCCTGAACCTCGAGCCTTGAACGTTGCGCCCTGTTGAAGCTCCCAGAGCTTCGCGAACTTCAGGAAGACGTAGTAGCTGTTGAGCGCCGAGATGATCAGGCCGGGCACGCCGTCGCGGATGCCGCCGCGCGCCACGTAGTTCCGCAGGAACGCGAGCGGCGGATGCCCGACGATCTGGAGGACGCCGGCCCGCCGGCCGTCCTCGTGCATCTGCCGGGCGGCGTAGGTCGTGTAGCGATCGATGGTCTCGAGGTGATCGGCGACGTCGCGGTAGGCGTAGGGGTGGAGCGCGCCGCGCAGCTGCCCGGTCTCGCCGCGCACCGTGACCGCCTCGTGGACATACTTGCCCGTCCACTGCGCGGCACGCCGATCGTAGAGGCGTGTCTGGTAGTCGGGATACCAATCGGTGGTGCGCACCCAGCGGCCGAGATGCCAGGTGACGCGCGGGATGCGGAACGCCGCCGCGCGCGGCTCGCCGGCGACCGTGCGCTTGATCTCGTCGGCGAGCGCCGGCGTCACCCGCTCGTCGGCGTCGAGCGACAGGATCCAGTCATGGCTCGCGATCGACGCCGCGTAGTTCTTCTGCTCGATGTAGCCCGGCCAGTCGCGGACGACGATGCGATCGGTGTGGCGGCGGGCGATCGTGACGGTCTCGTCGCTGCTGCGCGAGTCGACCACCACGATCTCGTCGGCCCAGCCGACGGAGGCGAGGGCGGCGTCGATGTCGGCGGCTTCGTTCTTGGTGATGACCGTGACTGACAGTCTCGCCACGGAGAGACAGTCTACCAGTCACCAGTCGTCAGTCGTCAGTCCTCCTGACTGGAGACTGACGACCGAGACTGACGACTGACGACTGACGACCGGTGACTGACGACTGGTGACTGGCGACTTACCTTCCGGCGACAGTGATTTGCCCGCCACCGCCACCGAGCGGCACTTGCTGCACCGCTTCGAAGTCGACCAGCGACTTGTTGTAGTCGGAGATGGCCTGGATCTCGGCGAGGCGCGCGTTCGAGAGATCGCGCTGCGCCTGGAACACGAAGAAGCTCTGCGACATGCCCGCGGCGAGCTTCTTTTCTTCGGCCTCGAGCTTGCTCTCCTGGAGCGCCCGCGACGCGCGCGCCGACGCGACGCGCTGCTGGTTGGTCTGGACGTTGCGCGCCACCGCGCGGACCTGCAGCGCGACCTGCATCTCGAGGTTCTTCAGCTGCGTCTGCGACTGCTCGAACTGCAGTCGCGCCCGCGCCAGGTTCGCCTTCGGCGTGCTGGTGCCGAGCGGATAGCCGATCGAGACGCCGACGACCCACGTCGGATAGGTGGACCCGAACAGGTCGCCGAGCACCCCGCCGAATCCCCGATCGGAGACGATGGTGCGCGGCACGCCGTTGGTGATGTCCTCGATGCTGCGGATCGGGCTCAGCTGAGTCCCGCCCGTCGCCGCGGAGATGTACCGCACGTTGGCGTTGATGTCCGGCAGGATCTGGTTGCGGAAGTACTGGATGTTGATGTCGCTCTGCGAGAGGCTGTTCTTCGCCTGCAGGATGTCGGAGCGATGGTCGAGCGCGTTGCGCACCGCGCCGTCCACGTCGAGCGCGTGCGCGTCGAACGTCGGGGCGTCGCTCGGATCGAATTCGAGCGCCCAGAAGTCCGGCGTGCCCGGGTCGAGAATCAACGTCCGGAGCGTGTCCTGCGCCGTCTTGATCGCGGCTTCCGCCACGATGACGCCCTGCTCGTTGGCCGCGACTTCGGCCTGCGCCTGGACGATGTCGATCGGCGCCATCGTGCCGATCTCCACCTTCTTCTGATTGTCCCGCAGCGACTGCTGCGAGAGCGCCAGCGACTGCTGCTGAGCCTTCAGGCTGGCGATCGTGTACGCCAGGTCCCAGTACGCATTGCGCACGGCGCGCGTTGTACCAGTGATCACCGACTGCAGCTGAATGTCGGACAGATCGCGCACCTTCTGGCTGGTCTTCACACTCTGGCGGATCTGATCCATCGAGAAGTTGCGCATCAGCGGCTGCGTCACTTGCAGGTCGAGCCGGGAATTGAGCTGTAGCGGGTAGTTGGTCACCGGATCGTTCGTGTTGATGCGCGAGCTGTTCCAGTTGACCACGTAGGTGGCGCCGGTCGGCAGCACCTGGTTCAAACCGACGCCGTTCGAGAACGTTCCCGCGTTGTTCGTGGTCTGGAACGTGCTCGTCCCTTGGGTCGTTGCCGAGTTGCGGTTGAACTGCGTCGTCACCGTCGGTGCCCAGGCCGAGCGCGCCTGCGCGACCGAGAGATCCTGAATCTGCGGGTCGAGCCGCTGAATCCGGATGCCGAGGTTCTGCTCGAGCGCGAGCCGGGTCGCTTCCTCGATCGAGAGGCGGCGGACCGGTCCGGTCGGCGGTGCCTGTGCCGCTGCCTGCGCGGCCGCGGCCTGGGCGCTCGCGGTGAGGGACGTCCCGTTCTGGGCGAACGCGTTGGCTGAAAAGGCGATGATAGCGGCCAGCGCGGCGGCGCTGACGCGGCGAACTGAGAGAGACAACGCGGGCATTGCTCGGTGCTCCTTAAAAATGAAGGGTTCCGATGTGTAGACGGCCGGCGGCAGGCTTTGGTTCAGGGCGATTGTATAATAACCGCCCATTTTTCGAGGATTTGCCCATGTTTCGTTCCAACTTCGAACGGTTCCGTCCCATTTCCGGTCGGTCGCGCCGCCTTGCCATCGGTTTGGCGGCCCTTTTCGTGCTGACGGGAGCGGCTCTGCAAAGTGCGTCCCCGAAGCCGTTCGAGCTGACCGTCGACAGCATCATGCGGGGGCCCAAGCTCGTGGGCTATCCGCAGACCGGCCTCCGATGGTCGGGTGACTCTACTCGCCTCTATTTCGAGTGGCGGCGACCTGGTGACGACGAAGCGGCCACTTATGTCGTCGGCAAGGATGGCGGCGAGCCGCGCAAGCTCTCCGACGAGGAGCGCCGGAGCGCGCCGCCGGTGAACGGCGTGTGGGATAAGGCTCACCGCCGTGTCTTGTTCGTCGATCAGGGCGATGTGGTCCTGCTCGACACCGTCAGCGGCGCGCGGCGTCAGATCACGCGCACGACCGGAAATGAAAGCAACGCGCGCTTCGTGCGTAAAGAAACCGCAATCTCGTTCACGCGCGAGAACAACCTGTTCGTCGTGCCGCTCGACAGCGGCGCCATCGAGCAGCTGACCGACATCGGGCCGCGCAAGCGCGATCCGCGTGAGACCGACAGCCAGAAGTTCATCAAGACCGAAGAGCAGACGCTGATCGAGCACACCAAGGTCGAGGCCGAGAAGAAGAAGAAAGCCGAGGAGAAGGAAAAAGCGCGCGCGTTGCCGAAGTATGAGCTCGCCGATCGGCAGTCTGCGCAGGACCTGCAGCTGTCGCCCGACGGCACGCACGTCTTCATCGCCATCATCGAGCGCGCCGAGACCGCCAAGCGCACCGCCGTTCCGAACTACGTCACCGAGTCGAGCTACACGGAGGACATTTCCGGCCGCGCGTTCGTCGGCGACGCGCAGGACAAGCGCACGCTCGTCGTCATGAACCTCGAGAACGGGAAGACGCAGGCGGTCGACGCGTCGTTCGCCGGCAAGCGCGAGGTGCGCTGGGGTCAGCTGCAGATCTCGGAGAACGGGACGCTGGCGATCGCGAGCGTCCGCGCGCACGACAACAAGGATCGCTGGCTGGTGGCCGTCGATCCCGACAGCGGCAAGACGCGCGCCGTCGACGCGCTGCACGACGATGCGTGGGTGCGCGAGCTGGGCGGCGTCGGGCCCGAGGCCTCGTTCGGAATCCTCGACGACAAGCGGCTCTGGTTCCTCTCCGAGCGCGACGGCTGGATGCACCTCTACACGATCGATGGCTCGGCGGCGAACGCGACGGCGCGTCAGCTGACCGAAGGGCGCTGGGAGATCACCGACGTCGCGCTGTCGCGCGACCGCCAGATGTTCTACATCACCAGCACGGAAGTGCATCCAGGCGAGCGCCATCTCTACGCGCTGCCGGTGGCCGGCGGCGCGCGGACGCGTCTCACCTCGATGACCGGCGGCAGCGCCGGCGAAGTGTCGCCCGACGACAGCACGATCGGCCTCATCTACTCGTTCAGCAACAAGCCGCACGAGATCTATCTGATGCCGAACCAGCCGGGCGCGACGGC
>JACXTT010012573.1_pt1 | contig 11227 bp, 7 predicted proteins | sample 9270951 | NCBI WGS metagenome assembly JACXTT01 (sample SAMN15532306, study PRJNA645909) | rock metagenome | isolation source: weathered quartz diorite | place: Puerto Rico | collected 2017-06-21 | reverse complement strand
CGGTGCACTCCCCCCTGTGCCACGCGCGCTGACGCGGTAGCCCTTCGCCCTGCAACTCCCCCCGAGCGCACGACGTCAGCCACTTCCGTCCGGTGGAAGCGCCGCGGCGAATTCAAGCCTGCGGCCGGAGAAGGTGTCAAGGGTCGGCGACCCTTCCCAGCCCGCCCCCAGCGTGCGGCTTCGCGGCCGCGAGACCTGTTGCCGCGCCCCGCGGGATCCTCGTAAGCTTCCGCGTTTACGGCTGCCTCCGACGGCACGGACGCCTTCCGTGAGGCGACATCGACGCTGGGGGAAACACCAAATCATGCTCCGTGGCTCTCGCTCACGTGCCCGGATCGCGCTCCTGATAGCCGCGAGCGCGCTCGTTCCCGTCGTGGTCGGCTCGACCGCCAACATTGCCGAAGCCGCGTCGGCGAGCTTCCTCGGACCGCCGGTCTCGCGGGCGGAGAACGCAACGACCAGCTGGGGTCGTGACGGTGGGATCTCGGTGCCGCTGCCCGACGGCAGGGTCTTCTTCATCTTCGGCGACACGCCGAGGTACACGTACACCGGCGGCCAGTGGAAGCTGACCGGCTTCATCTTCGGGAGCTCGGCGGGTGAGGTGGCGTTCAAGCCCGGCCATCCGCCGTCGGCCCCGTTCTACGAGGTCGTTGCGGGCAAGAGCCTCTCGTCGAGCAATCAGCCGCATCAATTCCTGCCCACGCCCCGGCTCTATCTGCCGAACGGCAAGCTCTGCAACAAGGCCAACGGCGGCCCGTCGACCGGCGCGGCGCGCTGGCCTACCGGCGCGGCGGTGATGCCCGACAAGACGAACATCCTCATCCCCTACATCGGGGTTTGCGTCGTCTCTGCCAGCAAGTACTACCCGCAGTCCTGGGGCTTCGCCGAGTTCAATTGGAAGACCAATCGCTTCTCCGTCGCGCCCGTCGACGTGTACCCGGCCTCGAAGAGCAATCCGGGGCTTCCGTTCGTCTTCAACCGCTACTCGCCCGTGATCTCCGGTCACAACGTGACCTTCTTCTCGAACAGCTGCTGCGCCTCCGACAGCCACACGTTCGCGACGACACTGCCGGCCAACACCAGCGCGCTCCGAAAGCGCGCCTCGTACAAGGCGAAGGTGATACCCGGCCTGTTTCCGGCACCGGTCCAGAGTGTCGTACCGCCCACGAAGGCGCAGCCCCATCTGACGATGTACCAGCAGGTCGACACCGTCGGGAGGTACCGGTTGCTGAAGGCCTCGAAGCCTTCCGGCCCGTGGAAGGTGTTGAGCACGGGAACGCTTCCGCGCTGCAACAAGAGCCCGACGCCGTGCATCTCGGCCGCGCTGCATCCGTGGTTCAGCACGTCGTCCCGGATGCTCGTGTCGTACTACCTGCCGGGGTTCGGCCCGGGCGTACCGAACAAGCACCCGTACCCGCATCCGCCGCTGGGCCACGTGGTGATGTCGTACATTCCGGGCTGAGCACGTCGGCGCGAGTTGCGCCCGGGATCAGTGGCAGACCGTGACCGGATCGTTCGGCGTGTTCTGCGCGTTGTTGAGGGTGAACGTGAGGTCGGGGAACTCGACCTCGAGGATCGCACCTCCCGCGGGGTCGAACGGAACCGACGCCTGCCCGTAGTTCACCGAGACCCAGTCGTTGACGAGGATCATCGATCCGGGCGGCAGGTCGTGGTACGTGAGCGGTTTGAAGAACACCTGGCAGGCGAGGATGCGGGCCGGCGCAAGGTTCGGTTCGTGCGACTTGTGCTCGGCCGACCGCGGCACGTACCGCTGCATCACCGCGAGGCGGACGAACACCTCGTCGCGTTCGCGCGGGGTGAGTGAAGGGGGCTTGGGGAGCCGGCCGGCGTGCTTCGCGTCGAGCAGGTATCCCAGCGTGACGCCCGGCGCCGTGAAGTAGGTGACCGACGGCTGGAGCGCAGGCGGAACCTTGTCGGCGAGATCCGAGTACGCGGTGCCGAGGAGCGCCACCCTTTCGCGGTGGAAGAAGCCCGCCTGGAACGGTCCGTCGTACGGGAATTTCCCGATGTTGCCGGGCACGCCGGCAAGGAGCACCAGGGCGACGACGGGCGTGAGCATGCGCCAGTGGCGCGCGATGGCATTGGCCGCGATGGCGAGCGCCGGAAGGGCGAACGCCATCGCGAGATAGAAGAACTTGCTCGAGTCCACCTCGCCGGCGAGCCAGTACCGCTGCGCGCTCACGAGCCAGAACATCACCGGACCGCCGAGCAGGAGCGCGCCGGGAACCGCCGCTTGCTTCCGCAGCTCGGCGAATGTGAGCGGCCTCCACGCGAGGAAGAGGCCGACGACGAGCATGACGGCGAGCGCGACACCGACGACCCATGAACCGCCGAACGCCTTGAACGAAGTGCGCTCGCCGGTGATCGTCCAGTTCACCCCGTGTGCGAACGGCTCGGTCGGGTGGCCCGTGCTCGTCGCTTTCCGCTCGGCGACGTACCACAGGCCGTTCAGTGCCACGAGCGGCGCGGTGTGGATCAGCGCCATGCGCCAGCCGCGGCGGATGAGCACCGCGACCCCGACGATCACCACCATGACGGTGCCGAGCCCCGACGTCATCAGGCCCAGCGCGCCGAGCGCGAGGCCCCATGCGTCGCGGCGCGTGAACCCGCCGTCGTGATCCGCGCACAACAAGTGCCCGACGCCGAAGAGCGCCGAGCCGACCAGGCTGATCTGGATCACCTGGAGGATGTTCATGTAGCCCGACCCGAACAGGACCAGGGTGCCCGCTGCGATCGTGCTGAACCAGGGACTGACGCCGGCCCGCCGCATGATCCAGCGGAGCAGCACCACGAGTCCGAGGTGCATGAGGATCACGACCACCTGGAATGGGCCGTAGTTCAGCCCGAACGTCCAGAACAACAGCCGCATCGCGACCAGCGGCAGCGTCAGCCAATGCTGGTTGAGCGGCCGGAAGTAGTCGTCCGGGCTGTTCAGGTGGCGGATGAGCAACTGCCACTCGTCCGAGTAGAACCAGTAGCCCCGTCCCTTGTGGCGGAGCACGAAGAAGGCGACGACCAGATAGACGGCGAAGGTGATCAGCGCGAGCCGGGCGCTGAGGTCACGGCGGCGCGCGGTGGTGTCGGCGGGAAGCGGCTCAGCCGGGTGGTCGACGGCGACCGTTTCGCTCGTCCTCACGGTCAGCCTTCCCCGCCCTTCGCCGCCGACGCGTGCGCAAAGTGTAACCACGCCCTCTGTGCGTGCGGAACGTGTGGAAACGCGGTTCGTCGCGGTCGCCCCCTTCGCGGCCGACGAGCATCGACCGCGCTCTCAGGCGAGGCTCAGCCCGCGCGTGCAGGGCCATTCGCCCTACCTCGAAGTGATGAGGCGCGGTGGAAATCGCGCTTTCGAAGCGGTCTTCAAGAGGGCGGGCGCGTTGCCGCGCTCCCGGAATCGGCTGTACGCTGATACGAATTGTTCGGAGCTCGGGCGGGCGATCTCGTGCCGTTCTGTTTCATCTGGGGACCTTGCTCATGCTGAACCGCGCCGGATCGCGCACTCGTATCGCGCTCGCGATCGGAATGTTGCTCCTCGTGGCCTCGTGCTCGTCGTCGTCGACGAACACGGGCACGGGTACGGGAGGAGGAGTACCACCGCTGATCGTCAAGCAACCGGCGACGTTCATCGGCCCGCTCGTCTCGACCCAGGAGAGCGCCACGCAGTCGATCGGCCGCGACGGGGGGATCACGGTCGCGCTGCCGAACGGCAAGGTCCTGTGGATCTTCGGCGACACTCCGACGTACAACTTCCAGGCCGGTGCCTGGAAGCTCACCGGTTTCATCCAGGGCAGCAGCGCGGGGATCGGCGCCTACACACGGGGCAAGCCGCCGACGAAGCCGCTGCAGGAGCTCGTGGTCGGCCAGCCGTCCACGCCCCGGACGGTCGCGACGCAGTTCCTGCCCCCACCGAACGTGTACCTCCCGGACGGCAGCGGCAAGGTCTGCAACAAGGAGAACGGCGGGCCGCAGGCCGGCGCCGTGCGGTGGGCGAGCGGTGCCGCGCTCATGCCCGACAAGACCAACATCTTCGTTCCCTACATCTCGGCGTGCGTGTTGACTGCGCTGAACCACCAGGCCGAAGGCTGGGGATACGCGATGTACAACTGGAAGACGAACAAATTCACGGTGCCGCCCACCGAGGTGTTCGTGCCGAAGAAGGACGGGTCTGCGCTCACGACCGCGCAGTACTTCGGGTCACCGATCATCGACGGCAACCAGATCACCATGTTCTCCTCGACGTGCTGCGCGGCGGGCAGCGCCGTCTACGCGACGACGGTCAACGCCACGCCGGCCGCGCTGCAGAACCAGGCCTCGTACGCCCCGCACCCGGTGCTCGGCGTGCCGTCGACGTTCATGCTGAGCGTCTCGAAGCCCTCACCGACGCAGCCGCAGCTGATGATGTACCAACTGAGCGGCAACAAGGGCGAGTACCGGATCTTCACGGCCACCAACCCGGTCGGCCCTTGGGTCGAGCACGCGGAGGGTGCGCTCCCGAAGTGCGACACGAGCCCGTCGTCGTGCAACAACTCCATCTACCTGCATCCGGAGTTCAGCAGCACGAAGGACGTCGTCGTGTCGTACTGGGTGCCGGGCTACGGGCCCGCGAACACGACGCATCCCGACCCGAGCAACCAGATCTGGCACGTCGTGCTGGCATCGCTGCCGAATTGATCGAAGCGTTCGAACGCACGTTGTGCACGTCACCGCGAGTTGACGACCGCGCGCCGGTAACCTAAGGGGATGGGCGGGCCCGGGCGGCGACGCCTCGTCGGGGGCTCGGGGTTCTGCCGGTGACGGTTCAGGCGAGCGAAGAAACCGCGATCGAGGAGCGCGTTTACGAGCCCGCGCGCCCGCCGTCCACCCTCGGGCGCTGGGGGCTGGCCGCGTTCGTCGCGCTGGCGTACGTCCCGGTGTTGCTGACCGACGTCGGCAAGATCGACGCCGACTCCAAGGCGTACCTGTATCTCGATCCCGGGCGGCTGCTCGCCGGCTCGGCGTCGTTGTGGGATCCGAAGATCGGCCTCGGGACCATCGCCTACCAGATGGTCGGCTTCCTCTTCCCGGTCGGGCCGTTCTTCTGGGTCACCGAGCACCTCATCGGGCTGTCGCCCTGGATCGCCCAGCGCTTCTGGATCGGCACGCTGATCCTCTTCGCCGGGCTCGGCACCCGGTACCTGTTGCGCACGCTGGGACTGCGCGGCCCGGGCATCGCGGTCGGCATGGTCGCGTACGCGCTCACGCCGTACGCGTTGCAGTTCACGTCGACCACCAGCGTGTTGCTGCCGCCGTGGGCGGGCATGCCGTGGATGACCGCGTTCGTCGTGCTCGGGCTGCGGCGCGGCGGCTGGAAGTACCCGGCGTTGCTCGCCCTCACGGTGCAGCTGACCGGGGCGGTGAATGCGAGCACCCTCACGTTCGCGCTCCTCGCGCCGGCCCTGTGGATCCCGTACGCAGTGGTGCTCGCGCGCGAGGTCGACTGGCGGCGGGCATGGGGATTGGTCTGGCGTTCGACCCTGCTCGTGGTGCTCACGTCGTTGTGGTGGGCCGAAGCGCTGGCCATCGAGTCCGCCTTCGGGCGCAACGTGTTGCGGTACACGGAGCAGCCCGTGACGACCGCCGCGACGATGAGCCCGATCGAGGCACTGCGGGGGCTCGGCTACTGGATCTTCTACTACCGCGAGGGCAACGGACCGGTCGGCGGCGCGGCCGCGACGTTCATGCGGAACCCGACCGTGCTGTTCGTCAGCATCTTGATCCCCGCTCTGGCGCTGCTCGCGGCCGCCGGTGTGCGGTGGGGGTACCGCGCGTACTTCGTGCTGCTCGTGCTCGTCGGCGTGACCCTGGGCGTCGGCTCGGCTCCGTTGGGCGACAGCTCACCGTTCGGATCGGTGTTCGAGTCTTTCGCGAAGTCGTCGACGGCGGGCTTCGCGCTGCGGAACTCGGCGCGCGCCGTTCCGCTGATCGCCCTCGGGCTCGCGTGCCTGCTCGCCGCCGGCGCCACGGCCGCGCACCGATGGCTCGCGGAACGCGGACGCACGCGCGTAGCGCTCCTGGTCGTCGCCGTGGTCATCGTCCTATGCCTCGTCGACGCTCCCGGTGTGTGGGGTCGCAGTTACTACGACCCCACGCTCGAGTGGAAGTCGGTGCCGACGTACTGGAAGCAAGCCGCGCGATCACTCGACGCGCAGTCGCACTCGACGCGTGTACTCGCTTTGCCGGGCTCGCCGTTCGCCGCGTACAACTGGGGCACCACGCAGGACCCGGTCGAGCCCGCGCTGATGACGCGTCCGTTCGGGACGATCGAGCAGATCCCGTGGGGCTCGGACGCAACCGCCAACCTGCTGGCAGCGGTCGACGTGCCGCTGCAGGCCGGCACGTTCGATCCCAACGCGCTGGCCGCGGTCGCGCGGCTGATGGGCGTGGGCGACGTGCTGCTCGACCTCGACCTGCAGACCGGCCGCTACGGGCTGGTCCCCGCCGACGCGCTGTGGAACCTGTTCTCGGCGCGTCCGCCCGCGGGCTTCGCGACGCCGGAGATCTTCGGGACCGCGCCGAACCGCACGAGCCGGGACCCGGGCAACGTCGCGCGCCCGCCGCTGCCCGCCTCGCCGCCGCTCGCCGTGCTGCCGGTTCACGACCCGCTCCCCATCGTGCGCACGAAGTCCGAGGCCGATCCGCTCGTCGTCGACGGTGACGGCAACGGCGTCGTGAGCCTCGCGACCGCCGGGCTGCTCGACGCGCGCCGGCTGCTGCTCTACTCGCCGACCTTCGCGCGCGACCCGGCCGTGCTGCGCGACCTCGCACCGGGCGCGTCGCTGGTCGTCACCGACTCGAACCGGAAGCGCCCCTACTGGTCCACCTCGCTCACGAAGAGCTACGGGCCGACCGAGCAGGCTGACGAGCAGCCGCTCGCGAAGAGCCCCTACGACCAACGGCTCGACGTGTTCCCGGACGCGGGCACCGACGCGCAGACCGTCACGATCATGCGCGGCGTGAAGTCGGTGCGCGCGACGCAGGGCTATCACGTGTTCAACCTCGTCGCGACGCGACCATCGCTCGTGCTCGACGGCAGCATCTACACGGGCTGGTCGATCGACGCGGGCGCCAAGACCGTCGGGAAGGAGCGGCTGCGCATCGACTTCCTGAAGCCGGTCACCACGGACGAGATCAACATCTCTCAGCCGGTCGACGACGGCAGCCAGGGACGCTGGATCACCCGCGTGACGCTGCGGTTCGACGGTCATCGATCGGTGCACGCGACGCTCGACGAGGCGTCGCGGACCGCCGTCGGCCAGACGCTGCACTTCCCGAAGCGCCGGTTCTCGAGTGTCGAGATCCAAATCGACGCCGTCCACCACACCCCGGGCACGCCGTACAACGGCGTGGGCTTCCAGGAGATCCGCCTCGCGAACGACGCGCCGTACGCGAAGCCGTTCGGCATGCAGGAGCTCGCCCGCATGCCGGTGGACCTGCTGAAGACGCTCGGCTCCGCTTCGCTCGCGCACCCGCTCACGTTCCTGATGTCACGCGACGCGATGGACGACTCGGCGATGACGCGGCAGATCTGGTTGCCGACCAAACGGACGTTCTCGTTGACCGGCACCGTGACGCCCGGCGCGCGCGCGAGCGACACCGAGCTCGATCGCCTGCTCGGGATCCCGGATGCGACGGCGGGTGGCGTGACCGCGCGCGCCGGCGAGCACTACAGCGACATCATCGCTCGTGCCTCGTCGGCGATCGACGGCGATCCCGGCACCGCCTGGACGACACCGCTCGACAAGGGCAAGGGGTCGATCGAAGTCACGACGCCGGGCGAGATCTCGTTCGACCACCTGGATCTGCAGCTGGTCGACGACGGGCGCCATTCCCTCCCGACCGAGCTCACGATCGCCGCGCGCAACGGGCCGGCGCAGACCGTCGACCTCACGAGCGTCCCGCACACGCCCGGCCCCGACGGCACGGTGTCGGTGCCGGTCAGGCTGAAGCCACTCCGCGGCAACGACTTCACGTTCTCGATCACACGGTTCCGGCCCGCGACCATCGCGACGCTCGATCACCCCGAGGGCGCGATCCTGCCGTCGGCCATCGCCGAGCTCGGGATCCCGGGTGTGCGGCGCGCGCCGACGCCGGTGAACCTGCCGTCGGCGTGCAACGACGACCTGGTGAAGGTCGACGGCGTGCCCTTCCCGGTGCGCGTTTCCGGCACGACCGCGGCCGCGTTGCAGGAGCAATCGCTCCGGCTGTCCTCGTGTGACGGCAAGCCCCTCACGCTGTCGGCCGGCGTGCACGAGATCCAATCCGCCGAGAGCCCCGAATCGCGGAGCGGCGCCGACGTCGACAACCTTGTGCTCGCGTCGGGCCCGGGCGGCGACCCGGTGGCGCCCGCGCAGGCGACCGACGGCGGCGCAGCGTCGGGCCCGGCGATCCGCATCGTGAAGCAGACCCGGACGTCGATGCGGCTCGAGGCCGACGCATCGTCGAAGCCGTACTGGCTCGTGCTGGGCCAGAGCCTCAACCGCGGCTGGCACGCGAAGGTCGACGGGCACGATCTGGGCGAGCCGACGCTGGTCGACGGCTACGCGAACGGCTGGCTCCTGCCGGCGAGCACGTCGGGCAAGGTGACGACGATCTCGCTCGAGTGGACGCCGCAGCGCCGGCTGCGGCTCGCGTTCCTCGTCTCGCTGCTGGCGGCGCTCGCGTGTGTCGCCATCGTCATCACGGCGCTGGCTCGTCGGCGCGGCCGCGTCGCGTACGCCAATGCACCGCCGCCCGTGCTGCGCAACCTGCTTCGGTCGCGTCCGCTCGACACGTCACGGCGCGTCGCGGTCGTCGCGACGGTGACGACAGCGACGTTGTTGGCAGGCGTGCTCGTGCAACCGTGGGTCGGGCCGATCGTCGGCGTCCTCGTGTGCCTCGCGATCCGGTACCCACGCTGGCGCGCGTTGCTCCGGCTCGTACCCGCCACGCTCGTCGTCGGCGTCGCGATCTACGTGACCGTCGCGCAGATCACGCACAACTACCCCGCGGTGTTCCCGTGGCCGACCTACTTCGACGGCGGCCGTATCCCGGTCTGGGTCGCGGTGGTGCTCGTCGCGTGCGACGCGCTCATCTCGGTGGTGTGGCGCACGGAGCTCGACTCGCCGCGGTCGAGCGAAACCGGCTAGCACGCGCAACCGAGCGGACCCGTGCTCGTCGCCTCACGCGACGCTCTCGCCCCGCGCCAAAGACGCGGTGGCGCTTCCACCACCGACGTAATCGTCCAAGACCCCGAAAAGGTTTCACGCTTCGTCCGGCCGGCGTTGACCAGCGGCTATCGGTTTTGCCCAACCCCGACCCCGGGTACCCACACCAGGATCTCGTTCGATGCCGAGCATCGCCCCGCCTGAGCAGAAGGAATCTCATGACCGCGACCACGTACCCCGAGCATCACCGCGACGCGGTATCGCCCCGGTTCGTGACGGAGATCGTCGAACCGACGACCCGGCGGCGCGTCAGCGTGACGGCTGCCCTCTTCGCGTGCGCGGGGATCGCGCTCGCGGTGCTGGCGATCGCGTGCATCGCGGGCGTCAGCGCAGCACCTTCATTCCGAGAAGGACTCGTAGCAGCCTGGTTCGCTGGCGTCGCGCTCTTCGCGGCTTGGTTCGTGCTGCCGCCCGCGTAAGTCTTGTGTCGTCCTGGGTGAAAACACAGGCGCCTGCGTAACGCCGTGCAACTCACCGGGATACCGGCAAGGCCCCCGAGTCCGCAGGCGCGTGCTTCTTGTCGAAGCCGGGCGAGCATGAGCAGGGTGTGTAGGAGCGCGTTGATGGCGCCGGAGTCGGGTGCTGCGCTGCCCCTGCTTCTCGCTCGGTATTGCGACCTACGAGGCCACTGCTGCGCCGCCCCTCAGGACCGGGAACTGACGCTGCGGGTCGTCGCACGCGACGCGCTGAAGCGGCGCACCCGCGCTCGGGTTGCCGCGCAGCACCTCGGCGCCGAGCGGCGCGTACTGGAGGATGTACGCCTTCCGCACGATGTCGGTGAGGTTCGGCCCGGTCATGTGGGGCGTCAACGACGAGAACACGAGCGCGCTGCCCGCGCGTACCGGCGCGGGTTGCGCGGCGGTGGGCGGCTCGCCGAAGCACTCGTAACCCAACGGCTCGACGTAGGTGTGCGCGAGCGTGCCCGCGCGGTGCGCGCCGGGCGCGACCCACGGGCAGCCGTTCATCTCGGTCGCGTCGGTGAGCGCGACCCAGCACGTGAGGTACTGCTGCGGCTCGATGAACGTGTAGCCGTTGTCCTGGTGCCACGGGAAGCGCCGCGGCTTCTCGGGCTTCTTGTAGACGGCCTGGTCCCAGTACATGTTCACGTCCGGGCCGACGATGTCGGCGCACAGGTCGACGAAGACCTCGCTGGCCGCGAGGCCGTGGATGATCGGCGAGCGCGCCACCAGATGCGTCGTGAACGTGATGGCGTCGGCTTCGGCGATGAACACGCGGTCGTCGGCTTGTGTGCGCAGGAACGTCTCGAGCTCGGCTTCGTAGCCGTCGATCTCCGCAACCACCGTCGGGAGCTCGTCGGGTGCGATCGCGTCCTCGATCACGACGAAACCTTGCTCGTCGAATTGGGTTGCCTGCGCGTCGGTGAGGCAGCGGAACGGCCCGCGCAACGGCTCCCAGTGGAAATCGACGTTCCAGGGATGCCGGGCGAGCGTGTCGAGGTCCGTCAAGGACCGCGAGTCTATTTTCGGGCCGCGAAGATGCGCTCGAACGCCGACGCGTCGCCCGCGAACGGACTGTCGGCTCGCGGCCAGTGCACGACGAAGTCGGTGACGCCGGCCGCCGCGTAGCGCGCGATCGTGTCGTCGAGCTCTTCGGCGGAACCCGTGCCCGACTCGAGGCGCAGCCCGGTGAGCACCAGTCGCGCGAGCGACGCCGGGTCGCGTCCGATCGCCGCGCACGCGGCGTCGAGGGCATCCATCTGCCGGCGCACCACCCCCGCGCCGTCGCGGGCCGCGAGCGTGGCGTCGTCACCGCGATCGCCGGTTGTCACCCAGGTGTCGGCGTAGCGCGCCGCGAGCTGCATTGCGCGCGGTCCGGTCGCGGCGACCGCGAACGGGACACGCGGGCGTTGCCCGCAGCCGGGGTAGGTTCGCGCCCCGTCCGCCCGGAAGAAGCGGCCCCGGGACGACCGTCGCGGCGCCGCCGAGCAGCGGCGGGGGAGGGTCCCG
>JACXTT010012572.1_pt1 | contig 11228 bp, 9 predicted proteins | sample 9270951 | NCBI WGS metagenome assembly JACXTT01 (sample SAMN15532306, study PRJNA645909) | rock metagenome | isolation source: weathered quartz diorite | place: Puerto Rico | collected 2017-06-21 | reverse complement strand
TCGTCGTAGCGGCTGCGGTTGTGGCATTCGAACCAGGCCAGCGCATTGGACAGGATCGGCAGGCCGGTGGCCGAGAGCCGGTAGTCCACGCCGGCGAAGCGGTCGCCCTTGAGGGTGGCGAAGCGCTGGCACAGCTCCAGCTGCGAGGCCGACAGCACGTTGACGATGTAGTGCGTGCCGTCGCGGAACATCGGCAGGCTGTTGGCGCGCGTGGCCATGCTCCACAGCACCAGTGGCGGATCCAGCGACACCGAATTGAACGAACTGGCGGTGATGCCGATGAACGGCGGCGCGCCGGCGGCGACAGACTCGGCGCTGGCCCGCGTAGTGATCACCGTCACCCCGGTCGCGAACTGCGACAGGGTGCGGCGGAAGTGCTGCGCATCGAAATCTGGTGCGGCGGCGCTGGCGATCTGTGGCTGGGCCTCAGGCATGCCCATGGGGGCTCCGCTGGAGTTCATGAAATTTCATATATATTATTCGCGCCAGGGGCAGCAAGTTCAAGCCCGGCCGTGCGCTTATTTGCGGCCGCGGCGCTGGGCTGGCGCATACAACAAGGCGGGCACTGCCGCCGATACAACAAGCAGGAGACAAACGTCATGCTCATCGAGCAGATCGAACACCGCTGGCTGGCGGCATTCCGGCGCACGCTGGAACTCTGTGCCCTGCAGGGTGCGGAAGTCGTTGGAATTGTAACGGAGTCGCAATCCCGCCCTGTCAACGTGGCCTTGGCCGAGCTGGCCGTGCAGTCGCTGGGCGCCACCCCGGTGCGCATCCAGGTGCCGACACCGGCACTTAGTGCGCCTGCGCCGGTGCGCTCCACCGGCGCCAGCGATGCCTTGCAGAGCCTCGCTCCGGTGGTGGCGGCCTTGTCGCGCTGCCACCTGGTGCTGGATTGCACGGTGGAAGGCCTGCTGCACGCGCCGGAACTGCCGCTGATCCTGCGCGGCGCCGACGGCATCGTGCCGCGCATGCTGATGGTCAGCAACGAACACCCCGAGATCCTGGAACGTTGCCAGCCCGACCCGGCGCTGGAAGGCACCGTGCGCGCCGCCATGAAGCGCCTGCGCGGCGCGCGCGAGATGCGCGTGCATTCGCCGGCCGGCACCGAGTTGCGCATCGGCCTGGCCGACGCCCGCGTGGGCGGGGTCTGGGGATTCTGCAACAAGCCCGGCCAGGTCTCGCACTGGCCCGGCGGGCTGTGCCTGGCGTTTCCGGCCAGCCGCCAGGTCAACGGCACGCTGGTGCTGGCGCCGGGCGATGTCAACCTGACCTTCAAGACCTACCTGCGCGATACCGTGGTCTGCCATATCGAGGACGACTACATCGCCGGCGTCGAGGGGCAGGGCGTGGATGCCGACATGATGCGCGGCTACTATCAGGCCTGGGCCGACCGCGAGGGCACGCGCGATGCGTACGCGGTCTCGCACGTGGGCTGGGGCCTGAACCGGCTGGCGCGCTGGGACGCGATGACCTTCTACGACAAGCGCGACTGCAACGGCACCGAGCTGCGCGCGTTTGCCGGCAACTTCCTGTTCTCGACCGGCGCCAACGAGGTGGCCGGGCGGCATACGCTGGGCCATTTCGACCTGCCGCTGCGCAACTGCACGGTATCTCTGGATGGCCGCAATGAGGTGGAAGCAGGCACGCTGGTGGAGGTGGCGGCATGAGCGCGAGCGCGACGATGCAACGCCACGCCAACGGCATTGCCACGCTGGCCTGGGGCGATGGCCCGGTGGCGGTGGTGATGCTGCACGGCATCGGCGGCGGCAAGGCCGCCTGGCCCGCGCAGGGCGAGGCGCTGGCGCAGGCCGGCTACCGTGCCGTGGCCTGGGACATGCCCGGCTACGGCGACAGCGCCCTGATCGATTCCTATGACTTCGACGGGCTGGCGCAAGCGCTGGCGCCGCTGCTGCAGGCCGAGCGCGACGCCGGCCGGCACGTGGTGCTGCTGGGCCACAGCATGGGCGGCATGGTGGCGCAGCAAGCCTGCGCAGCCGCGCCCGCGCTGATCGACGGCATGGTGCTGTCCGGCACCTCGCCCGCCTTTGGCAAGGGCGACGGGCCCTGGCAGCGCGAGTTCATCGCCGCGCGCACCGCGCCGCTGGACGCCGGCAGGACCATGGCCGAGATGGCCGCCGGGCTGGTGCGCACCATGGTCGCGCCCGATGCCGAGCCACAAGCCGTGGCCTTCGCCACGGCGGTGATGGCGGCAGTGCCGGCGCCCACCTACCGCGCGGCGCTGGGCGCGCTGGTGCGCTTCAACCAGCGCGACGCGCTGCCGCGCATCGCGGTGCCGGTGCTGGCGCTGGCCGGGCAGCACGACACCAATGCCGCGCCCGAGGTGATGCAGCGCATGGCGCAGCGCATTCCCGGCGCCGAATACCGCTGCCTGCCGGATGTCGGCCACCTGGCCTGCATGGAGCGGCCCGCGCTGTTCAACGAGGCGGTGCTGGATTTCCTGCACCGGCGCTTCCCCGTGCACTGAACCACGCCGCTTCCCGGCAACGCAACACAAGAACCACCGCCGCGCCGCGACCGCATCCGGCGCGAGCAGGAAAACAGGAGACCGCGACATGCCATCCGGCCAGCTCGACTTCATTCCCGCCATCGGTACGGCGGACTTCACCCCGCAACAAGCGCGCCTGCTGGCACTGGCCAACCGCCTGGGCCGCGAACGCTTTGCGGCGCGCGCAGCCACCTGGGACCGCGAGGCCAGCTTCCCCTTCGCCAACTATGCCGACCTGCGCGAGGCCGGCCTGCTGGCCCTGTGCGTGCCGCGGGCGTTCGGCGGCGAGGGCGCGGACTTTGCCACCTACTGCATGGTGGGCGCCGAGATCGGCCGCTTCTGCGGGGCCACGGCGCTGACGTACAACATGCATATCTGCTCGACCATGTGGACCGGCGTGCTGTCCGACGGCATCGACATGACGCCTGAGCAGCGCGCCGAGCACGAAACCCGGCGCGAGCTGCATTTCTCGCGCGTGGTGCGCGACGGCGCGGTCTATGCGCAGCCGTTCTCCGAAGGGTCCGCCGCCGCCGCGGGCAAGGCGCCGTTCGGCACCACCGCGCGCAAGGTCGAGGGCGGCTGGGTGCTGAACGGGCGCAAGATCTTCGCCTCGCTGTCGGGCGCGGCCGACTACTACGGCATCCTGTGCACCGAGGACCGTGGCGACCAGCATCCCGACATGCGCGACACGCTCTACATTGCCGTGCCCGGCAAGGCGGAAGGGCTGACGGTGACCGGCGAGTGGGACCCGATGGGCATGCGCGGCACGGTGTCGCGCACGCTGCTGCTCAAGGACGTGTTCGTGCCCGACCATGAGCAGCTGATGCCGCGCGGCGTCTACTACCGCGCGGCGCAGACCTGGCCGGCGATGTTCTTCACGCTGTCGCCGACCTACCTGGGCGTGGCGCAAGCCGCCTACGACTTCACCGTGCAGTACCTGCGCGGCGAGGTGCCGGGCCAGCCGCCGGTCAAGCGTCGCATGTACCCGACCAAGCAGATCGCGGTGGCGCAGATGCGCATCCAGCTGGAAACCATGCGCTCGCTCTTCTGGCGCGTGATCCATGAGGCGAAGCCCAATCCGGCCAAGGACGAGCGCCTGCGCCTGTACGCCGCGCACTACACCGTGATGGAAGGCGCCAACGACATCGCCCGGCTGGCGATCCGCACCTGCGGCGGGCAGTCGATGCTCAAGGACCTGCCGCTGGAGCGGCTCTACCGCGACTCGCGCTGCGGCGCGCTGATGCTGCCCTGGACCGCCGAGCTGATCCTGGACCGCATGGGGCGCGAGACCCTGTACGAATCCGGCGAGCGCGACGAATGAGCGCCACCCGCAGCGCCATGCGTGCGGGCGCCGCCGGGCTGGGCGCGCTGCCGGCCATGCTGCATGGCCATGCCGCCGCGGCACCGGGGCGGCCGGCGTTGCACTACCTGGGCCGCACCTTCACCTATGGCAAGCTGTGGCGGCACGTCGAGCGTGGCAGCGCCCACCTGGCCGCGACGTGGGGCATCCGCGCGGGCGACCGCGTCGGCACGCTGTGCCTGAACCACGAGCTGCAGCTGGTGCTGCTGTTCGCCTGCGCGCGTGTCGGGGCGATGTTCGTGCCGCTGAACTACCGGCTGGCGCCGGCGGAGCTGCGTACCATCGCCGCCCACGCGCAACTGGCCGCGCTGTTCCATGACGAGCGCCATGCTGGGCTGGCGCAGGAGGCTGGCGGCGGCTGCCAGGTCGCGCATCTCGACCGGCTGGTCGACCATCCCGCGCCGTTTGGCGTGGCCCATCCGCCGGTGCCGGAAGAGGCGCCGCTGCTGCTCGCCTACACCTCCGGAACCACCGGCAAGCCCAAGGGCGCGGTGCATACCCAGGCCGGGCTGCTGGCCAATGCGCGCGCCAGCTGGTGGGCGCACGGTATGACGGCGGATGACCACGTGCTGTCGGCGCTGCCGATGTTCCATGTCGGCGGGCTGTGCATCCAGACGCTGCCGGCGCTGCTGGCCGGGGCGCAGGTCACGCTGCACGACCGCTTTGCGCCGGATGCCTGGCTTGGCGCGGTCGCGCAGGCGCGGCCGAGCCTGTCGCTGATGGTGCCGGCCACGTTGCGCGCGGTGCTGGAGCACCCCGGTTGGCCCGGGGCCGACCTGTCGGCGCTGCGCGGCGTGATGGCAGGTTCGTCGACCATCCCGCTGTCGTATATCGAGGCCTTCCATGCGCGCGGTGTGCCGCTGGGGCAGGTCTATGGCGCGACCGAGACCGGTCCGGTGTCGGTGGTGCTGAAGCTGCAGGATGCGGTGGCCCGGCCTGGCTATGCCGGCTGGCCGCAGCCGGAAGCGCAAGTCCGGCTGGCCGGCCCGGACGGCGCCGAGGTGGCGCAGGGCGCAGTCGGTGAACTCTGGGTGCGCGGTGCCAACCTGATGGCTGGCTACTGGAACCAGCCTGATAACGGCCTGGCCGACGGCTGGTTCCATTCCGGCGACCTCGCGCACCGCGATGCCGGCGGCTGCATCGAAGTCGTCGGCCGCAGCAAGGACATGATCATCTCGGGTGGCGAGAACATCTATCCCGCCGAGATCGAGAATGTGCTGGTCGGCCTGCCCGGGGTGCAGGAGTGCGCGGTCGTCGGCGTGGCCGATGCGCGCTGGGGCGAGGTGCCGGTGGCGGTGATCGTGCCCGCGCCGGGCGCGCCGCGCGACGCGCTGGGGGCGGAGACGCTGCGCGAACTGCTGGCCACGCGCATTGCCCGCTTCAAGCTGCCGCGCGAGGTGGTGCTGCTGGACGACCTGCCGCGCAGCGCGCTGGGCAAGGTGCTCAAGCCGCAACTGCGCGCGATGCTGGAGGCGCAGCGCCAGCCTGGCTGAATCTGCTGCAAGGGCGCCAATCTGCGCTTATGCTTGAGGCCGTGACACCACAGACGACAACGCAAGGGAGCGGCGCAAATGGAACATGGACTTGAAACGGCCACGCTGGGCGGCGGGTGCTTCTGGTGCCTGGAAGCGGTTTTCCAGCAGGTCGATGGCGTGGTGGCGGTGGAGTCCGGTTATACCGGCGGGCATGTGGATCACCCGACTTACCAGCAGGTCTGCGACGGGGATACCGGGCACGTCGAGGTGGTGCGTGTCACCTTCAATCCGTCGGTGATCAACTTTCGCCAGATCCTGGAGGTCTTCTTCGCCATCCACGACCCGACCACGCAGGACCGGCAGGGCAACGATGTCGGGACGCAGTACCGGTCGGCAATCTTTACGCATTCGGAAGCGCAGCGGGCCACGGCGGAATACGTGATGCGGGAGCTGGCAACGGCCAAGGTTTTTGACGCGCCGATCGTTACGCAGGTCGAGCCGGAGCAGCCGTACTGGCGCGCCGAGGCAAGTCACCAGAACTACTATCAGGACAATCCGAGTCAGGGGTACTGTGCCCTGGTGATCTCGCCGAAACTGGCCAAGTTTCGAAAGCAGTTTGGGGGGAAGTTGATGAAGTAGGGACTGGGCGCCTGGGTCGGCGCCAGAAACCGGCCCTAACTTCCCTGCGCAAACATCGCGCCGACAATCGCCCCCATCTCATGCCGCCGCGCCGCCGGCATCCGCGACGCAGTCGACATGATGCTGATGGCCGCCTCGGCGCCCATTTCCAGGGGCAGTGCAATGCCCACGCCTGCCACCCCCTCCGCGCCGGCAAGCGCATAGCCCAGCTTGCGGGCGCGCTCTACGCCGCGCAACAGCCTGAGCAGGCTCAGGCCCCCGGCTGCGTACTCGGCGCGGTGCCGCTCGTAATGCGCACGCACCGCCTCGTTGTCCAGCTTCGCCAGCAACGCCATGCTGCCGGTGCCCTGGCCCAGCAGGCGGGAAGTGCCGGTCAGCAAGTGGAAGGTCTTGATCCGGTGGCTGCCTTCCTCGGTATGCAGGCAGTGCCCATGGTCGCCGATGCGCACGGTCAGGAACACCGCGTCGCCCGTGAGCCGCGCCAGCGCCTTCATCTTGCTCACCAGCGCGCTGTTGGGCGGCGGCCGGTTCATCGCGCGCAGGCCCAGCGCCATGGCGGCAGTGCCCAGGTGATAACGCTTGCCCCCCGACTCGCGCTCGACATACCCCGCGGATTCCAGGAAGCGCGCCATCCGGTGCGCGGTGGTACGGTCGATCTGCGCGATCGCGGCGAGCTCGGGCAGGGTCAGTCCCGCCTCGTGATGCTCGGCGAGCAGCCGGAGCAGGGCGAAGGCACGGGACAGGCTCTGCACGCCGCCGGGCGAGGGGGTCTTGGTGGGCATGGGAAGGTGCGTCGGGGGTCGCTTTGGGGGTGGCGGATGCCGCGCCCCGCGTCCCGGGTTTCTGGCTTGTGCACATTATGCACAACCTGAGTGATTGCGGTTGTCCCGGGCGGCGTGGTGGTTTGCAATCCATGCATCACGGAACCTCACGCAAGCGCCATGATTCCCATCGACTCACGCATCGACTCATCTTCCGACGCATTCGCCAGCCAGCGCGCCGGCATGCAGGCCCTGATCGACCGCCTCCATGGCCTCGAACAGCGTGCCGTGGCGGCCTCGGAACGCGCCCGGCCTACCTTTGCCAAACGCGGGGCGCTGCTGCCGCGCGAGCGCATCGGCCGCCTGCTGGACGCAGGCGCGCCGTTCCTGCCGATTGCGACGCTGGCCGGCTTCGGCATGGACGACCCCGACCCAGAAACCTCCATCCCCGGCGGTTCGCTGGTGGCCGGCATCGGTTTCGTCTGCGGCGTGCGCTGCATGGTGCTGGCCACGGATTCCGGCATCGACGCCGGTGCCATGACCGAGGCCGGAAACATGAAGCTGATGCGCTGCCAGGAGATCGCGCTGGAAAACCGGTTGCCATTCATCCACCTGGTGGAATCGGCCGGTGCCAATCTGCGCAAGTACCGCGTCGACAAGTTCGTGCGCGGCGGCGCGCTGTTCTACAACCTGGCTCGCCTGTCCGCGGCCGGGCTGCCGGTGATCACGGTCGTGCATGGCTCGTCCACTGCGGGCGGCGCCTACATGCCGGGGCTGTCCGACTACGTGGTGATGGTGCGCAATCGCGCGCGCGCCTTCCTGGCGGGGCCGCCGCTGCTGAAGGCCGCCACCGGCGAAGTCGCCACGGATGAGGAGCTGGGCGGCGCCGACCTGCATGCCACGCTCAGCGGCCTGGCCGAATACCTGGCCGAGGACGACGAGCACGCCATTGCCACCGCGCGCGACATTGTTGCCAGCCTGGACTGGCCGACCGTGGCGACGGAGCCCGCGCAGCCCGCCCGCCCGCCGCGGCTCGACCCGTCAGAGCTGGATGGCGTGATGACGCTCGACATGAAGCGCCCGGTGGATATGCGCGAGGTGATCGCGCGCATCGTCGACGACTCCGCCTGGCTGCCGTTCAAGCCCGACTATGGTCCCGGCACGGTGTGCGGCCACGCCCGCATCGAAGGCAATACGGTCGGCTTCATCACCAACAACGGTCCCATCGACCCGGCCGGCGCCACCAAGGCCGCGCAGTTCATCCAGCTATGCAACCAGTCGGACACGCCGATCGTGTTCCTGCAGAACACCACCGGCTTTATCGTCGGCCGTGCCTCGGAAGAGGCCGGTATGATCAAGCATGGCGCCAAGATGATCCAGGCGCTGTCGAACTCGACGGTGCCGCAGATCACGCTGTACTGCGGGGCCTCGTTCGGGGCGGGCAACTTCGGCATGTGCGGACGGGGCTTCCGGCCGCGCTTCTGCTTCTCGTGGCCGAACGCGCGCACCGCCGTGATGGGCGGCGAGCAGGCCGCCATGACGCTTGAGATCGTGGCGCGCCAGCAGGCCGCGCGCAAGGGCGTGCCGGTCGATGAGGCGCAGCTTGCCAGCCAGACCGCCGATATCGTTGCCAACTTCGAGCGCCAGGCCAGCGCCTTTGTCACCAGCGGGCTGCTGCTGGACGACGGCGTGATCGACCCGCGCGACACGCGCGCCGTGCTGGCCTTCGTGCTGGCCACCGCGCGCGAGGCCAGCCTGCGCAAGCCGCATGCGATCCAGTTTGGTGTCGGGCGCTTCTGAGCGCTGCCGCCATCCCTACACGTCCCAAACGAACAAGACACCAGGAGACCACCATGCTTTACACGGAAGACCACCGCAACATCATGGACAGCATCCGCCGCTTCGTCTCGGCGGAGATCGATCCCTTCGTCGATGAGTGGGAAGCCGCCGAGATTTTCCCGGCGCATGCACTGTTCAAGAAGATGGGCGACCTCGGTTTCCTCGGCATCACCAAGCCGGTCGAATACGGCGGCATGGGGCTCGACTTCTCCTACGCCGTTGCCGCCGCCGAGGCACTGGGCTATGCCCACGCACAGGGCGTGGGCATGGGCGTGGGAGTGCAGACCGACATGGCGACGCCGGCGCTGACCGCGTTCGGCTCGGACGAGCTCAAGCGCAACTACCTGGCCCCTGCCATCGCCGGCGACATGGTGTGCTCGATCGGCGTGTCCGAAGCCGGCGCCGGTTCCGACGTGGCCTCGCTCAAGACCCGTGCGGTGCGCGATGGCGACGACTATGTCATCTCCGGCTCCAAGATGTGGATCACCAACGGCACCCAGGCCGACTGGATCTGCCTGCTGTGCAATACCTCTGACGGCCCGGTCCACAAGAACAAGTCGCTGATCGTGGTGCCTCTCAGGGAAGACGGCAAGCGCGTGCGCGGCGTGGAAGTGCAGAAGATCAGGAAATTCGGCATGTGGTGCTCCGACACCGCGCAGATCTTCTTCGATGAAGTGCGCGTGCCGGTGCGCAACCGCATCGGCGACGAGGGCATGGGCTTCATCTACCAGATGAAGCAGTTCCAGGAAGAGCGGCTGAACGGCGCGGCGCGCCGGCTGGCCTGCAACGCGCTGATCGAGGAGACCGCCGACTACCTGCGCCAGCGCATCGCCTTCGGCAAGCCGCTGCTGGACAACCAGTTCATCCAGTTCAAGCTGGCCGAGCTCAAGACCGAGATGGAGGCGCTGCGCGCGCTGGTCTACATGGCCACGCAGACCTATATCAACGGGGGCGATGTCATTGAACTGGCGTCGATGGCCAAGCTCAAGGCCGGGCGCCTGTCGCGCGAGGTGGCCGACTGGTGCATGCAGTTCCAGGGCGGCATGGGCTACACGTGGGACAACCACGCGTCGCGCGCCTATCGCGATTTCCGGCTGGGCTCGATCGGCGGCGGGGCGGACGAGGTCATGCTCCAGGTCATTGCCAAGCAGATGGGCCTGATGTCGCGCGGCTGAGGCGACCCTGAACCGACCACCAGCCAGGATCGCCATGCCTGACAGCTCATGCAACGATGCCGTGATCGTGCGCCGCGCCGGCGGCGTACTGTTCGCCACCCTCAATATTCCTGCCACGCGCAACGCATTGGCGCCCGAAGTGGTGGCCGCGCTGGCCGCCGCCGTGGCGCAGGCCGAAGCCGACCCGGAAGTCCGCGCGCTGGTGCTGCGCGGCGCCGGCGGCAGCTTCAGCGCAGGCGGCAACGTGGGCAGCTTCCAGGCCCGGCTCGATGCCGACGCCAGGCAGGAAGACCCGGTCGCCACGCGCAACCGCCAGTTCGGCTACTTCATGGAGCGCCTGAGCGTGCTGCCGGTACCGGTGATCGCCGCGGTTGAGGGCGCGGCCATGGGCGGCGGCATGGGCCTGGCCTGCGCGGCCGACGTCGTGCTGGCTACGCGCGATGCGCGCTTTGCGTTGTCGGAGACCACGCTGGGCATTGTCGCCGCGCAGATCGCCCCCTTTGTGGTGCAAAGGCTGGGCGCTGCCGCCACACGCCGGCTGGGCCTGACCGGCGAGCGCGTCAGCGGCGATGCGGCGGCAGCCATCGGTCTTGTCGACCAGCTCGCGGACGACAGCGCGGAGCTGGACGCCCTGATTGCCGAGTGGCTGACGCGCATCGGCCGTTGCGGCCCGAATGCCAACCGCGTGTTCAAGGCACTGGTCGGCCGCTGCGGCCACGAGCCGCCAGGCCCGCTGCTGGACGAGGCCTCGCGCCAGTTTGCGCAATGCATGCGGCGCGAGGGCGCCGAAGGCGTGGCGGCATTCCGCGAGAAGCGCGATGCCGCCTGGACCGTTCGCTTCGATGCCGAGGCGGTGCGCGCCGCGCAGTCGACCGGCTGACCGCGCCGGCCGCATCTTCCAAGAGATTCACAGGATTTCCCATGTCTGCTACCCGCCGATCCTTTCATACGCTGCTCGTTGCCAATCGCGGCGAGATCGCGGTGCGCATCATGCGCACCGCCCGCCGCCTCGGGCTGGCTACCGTGGCCGTGTATTCCGAAGCGGACCGCCACAGCCCGCACATTGCCTGCGCCGACCGTGCCGTGCGCATCGGCGCCGCCGCGCCGCGCGAGTCGTACCTGAACATTGCTGCCATCGTCGAAGCAGCCCGCGCCAGCGGTGCCGATGCGGTGCACCCCGGCTATGGCTTCCTGGCCGAGAACGCCGCCTTTGCCGAGGCGGTCACCGCCGCCGGCCTGGTCTTCGTTGGCCCGCCCGCGGCGGCGATCCGCGCCATGGGCAACAAGGCCGAGGCCAAGCGACTGATGCTGGCTGCCGACATGCCCTGCGTGCCCGGCTATCAGGGGGCCGCGCAGGATGACGCCACGCTGCTGGCCGAGGCCGGGTCCATCGGCTTCCCCATGATGGTCAAGGCCGCGGCCGGCGGCGGCGGGCGCGGCATGCGGCTGGTGCGCGACGCGGCGGCGCTG
>JACXTT010012570.1_pt1 | contig 11229 bp, 16 predicted proteins | sample 9270951 | NCBI WGS metagenome assembly JACXTT01 (sample SAMN15532306, study PRJNA645909) | rock metagenome | isolation source: weathered quartz diorite | place: Puerto Rico | collected 2017-06-21 | reverse complement strand
ACGGGAAGCTTATTGTGACTTGGCTTTTATTCCAGCCCTTGGCGTTGAGCGAAGGGGTGGCGCTGCTCGAAATGGTCGGGTGAGTCAGGTCGATGTTCACGTTGCTCACCGTTGTCGATGCTGAGTTTCCTGCAAAGTCAAGGCATGAACCCGTGACAGACTGACCCGACCCCTCACTCAATGTACTAGGCGAGGAGAAGCTTGAGACACCAGAGAGAGTGTCACTGCACGCGAAACTAATTGTTACTGAGACATTGTTCCAGCCGTTCACGTTCGGCGGTGACGATCTAGATCCTGTAATGTTGGGAGAAGTCTTGTCGATGTTTATCCCGTTAACTGAGGCCGAGGCGGAATTTCCAGCCTTATCAACACAGGTCGCGGATCTGCTCTGGCCTGATCCTTCAGCTGATATGATCTGGGGACTTACCGGACCAGTTCCTACTCCCGAAAGAGAGTCACTACAAGTGAATGTTGCTGTAACGTTCGCATTGTTCCAGCCATTCGAGTTGGGTAGAGGCGAGGCGGCACCGGAGAGAACTGGAATGGTCTCGTCGATTCTTACAGTGACTGAAGCGGAGCCTGTCAGACCTGCCTGGTCAGTTGCAGTACAAGTAATCGTGGTCCCCGCAGTCTCGGATACGAGTGTAGTAGTTCCGCATCCCGAAGACGACGACGTGATGCCTGACTCGGAGTCTGAGACTGTCCAGCTCACGGTTACGGTGGCGCTGTTCCATCCGTTGGAGTTGGGGCTAGGCGTCTCAGTTAGACTAATGACTGGAGGTGTCGTGTCGACCCCAAATTGAGCTTGATGAGTCACTGGTCCGGTCATGCTCTCGGAGGATCTGGGGTTGCTGGTTGAGCTGTCATCCCAGCTGGTGAAGAAGTATCCTGTGCTTGGGCCGCCGCTTATCGTGGCGTCTATACCAATTGTTCCAGTGGATGCTCCAGAGTTCATCCAGAGAGTGAAGGGTGTGGCGTCAGAGGCAATTCCCGAGGAGACTCCGCCAAGATAGACAGCGGTGGGATGCGATGAGGGTAGACCGTTTGTCTGGATTGTAAGAACGTATTGAAGCTGCCAGTTCCAAGTAATCGTTGAAGTGGAGTTAATCGTGAAGGTCACACTGGATGGCACCCCACTCGCTGGCACGCTGCCGCTGCCAGTCCATCCGGTCGTGATGTATCTGGCACCAGCGCCGGCGCTTACCGGAGAGGTAACTTGGGCCGTTATGGAGGATCCGGAATTGAACCAGCCGCTGTTTGGTGTTGGTGTATCTTGAGTCGAGGTGATGGTCAGGTAGAATTGATGAATGTATGGGAATTGGATTGTCAGGGGTGACGTGAATGTTCCAGAGTTACTCTGGCTTGCTTGGTCGATCTGCCATCGCTCTCCAGATCCTCCGAGGATTGGGTCAGAGATAGTCCAAGAAGCTCCGCTGTCGAACCAGTACCCAGTTGGCGAGGTTGAAATTACCTGGCTGGCTGATGAGCCAAGGAACACTGTCGTAAGAGTTGGAGCGGATGGAGATCCTCCACCAGTTACTGAGTATGATAGGGTTTGGAGTAGTTGGTAATAGACGACATTGCTCTGCGAAGGGCATGTGCCGGTCAAACAGACAGTTATCGTCCAGTTCAGCGAGGCAGTTCCCGCGCTGTTGAATCTGTATCTTGTGTTCGCCGTGTCAGTTGGCACAGTGAGGGTTAGTGTACATGACGGGTCCGCAGCCAGGGTTACCTGTGAGCCATCTGCGACAATTGTGCCGGGTGCCACGTCGCATCCTGACACGTTAATTGTGGCGGATAGGTTCGTTCCGATTGTAGAGATTGTGACGGGTTGAGCGATCTGCGAAGTCACTCGAACCAGAGCGTCGACAATCATAACCCAATGACCCTGGGTCGAGGAGGAATTGTCGAAGTAGACGGTGACGCCAGATAGGGTCTGACTTATCGTCTCGTACTGAATGGACGCGACTTCTCCATTCTGGTTTTGCGATGTAATTAGGGAGAACGCTCCGGTGGCAGTGTCGAAGTCAGGCCCAGTGCTTCCGACCAGCGCAAAGACAAGGTCGTTCGCGTTGGATGTTGATATTCCGTACACGGTGGGCTGGCCCGTAACAGAATTAGACTGGTAAGGTAGCCCTGAGTTCGAGTCGAAGGGTGCAACCGCAAGGCCTGAGAATCCAACTGCAATGACGTTGGTGTGATGAGAGGATAATCCTCCTATGGCTACGAATATCGTGTCGGAGATGATGGCCGAGCTACCAACTCGTGCCCACCATTCCTCGACCTCTTGGTTGTTGCCCTGGCTGCCCGATTGTCTGAGGCTGTAGGTTAGACCGGAGGTGTCGGTGATGCTAGTGACAGTGTTGTTGGAGTCTTGGGTGACAAAGACGATGATGAGATCGTTAGGCTTGCAATTGGTAATTGTTGCTGAAATAATTGGAGTGTTTCCGTTTGCGGTCGCGAGGCAGTCAAGTCCCGTTACGAAGTTGGCTGTAACGGTACCCGTTCCCTGGATCGTGATGGTAACGGGATTTGCGTAGGGTGAAGGGGAGAAAGTGATTGATGGGGTATTGGCAGTCCAAATGACGAAAGCAAATGTCGTGTTCGGACTCTCACTTAGAGACAAAGTCGATCCGTAGTTCAACCATCCGGTGGTCCCCGAGGGGTTCGTTGTTCCTGCTCTGATTGGGGAAACGGCAAAGTTCACTTCAAACTGGTCAATATAGGGAGCAACGTGGATGAGCCCGGAGTTTACGTCAGTGAATGTGTTAGAATTGGACGCCCATTGTTCTCCAGAAGACACGAGAATGGGCGAGCTCACCGTCACTTGAGTGTTATAGTCAAACCATCCTAGGCAAGAGACTGATCCGCCGCCCGAGATAGTGTTGATGGTGCATCCCGTGCTTGCGGAGGATCCTGAGATCGTCCCCTTGACAGTGATACTAAGAGGTGCATCCCAATTGCTAGGAGTGCTCGGTGCGGCGGAGTACGTGTTTAGAAGTTGATAGTATACATTGGTTGAGAGGGAGCAGGTTCCCGAAGGACACGTGTTGAGTGTCATGGTTGTCGAAGAGCCTGAGAATCTGAAGCGTGTCGTTGGTGTATCCCCGATTACGGTGATCGTCACTGTGCACGATGGAGTCGCGGAGATGTTGTGAACAGCTCCATCGAAAGCAATAGATGAGGGGTTCACGAGACATCCAGTCAGTGTGCCGGTCCCAGTCGGACCCCCGTTCGGTACGGCGATCGAGACTTGCTCAGTCACCGAGGCGAGAACTGTTAGTTGAGCCTGGGCGCTGTTTGCCAATGCGTCGATAGCTGTAATTGTGTGAGTGCCGACTGTGGAAGATGGTACGATGAAAACCGCGGTGAACGATCCGACCGATGTTGAGACGACGGAGTTAGGATATGTGGTTAGCGTAGACCCGTCGAACTGGACAGTCATCGAGGAGGAGCCGGCAAAACCGTTCCCTGTTATGGTGATGTTTGATCCTACGATGTTGCTTGTGGGGTTCAAGCTGACCGCAGGAGTGATTGTGAAGACAGAGTTTGCGGAGACTGCGGAGATGTCTGTTGCGACGATATTGTGCGGCCCGCTTATAGATTCGAGTGTGATGATGTTTGCACTAAACGATCCAATTGTGGATGTCGCAACCGTGCTAGGGGAAGTCGTTAGCGATGTGCCGTCGAATCTGAGCGTTACCGTGGAGGATGCATCAAAGCCGGTTCCAGTGACTGTGACAACTGTTCCGACGGATCCGCTTGAGAGGCTAAGAGTTATTGACGCACTGATTGTGAAAGTGGCTGAGGCAGACTGGGACAAGGAGTCAATCGCGTTTACTGAGTGGCCTCCAAATGTGGATGCGGGAACTGTGAATGTTGACGTGAAGGAGCCGATGGAGTTTGTCGTTACAGTTGCAACGGTTGTAGATCCGAAAGTAATTGTAACTGTGGAGGTCGGCGTAAAACTGGTCCCAGAGACAGTCACTGACGTGGCGACAGCACCCGAGCTCGGGCTTAACGATATTCCCGGGATTAGCTGGTAGGTGAAAGAGGCTACGTGGGAGGAAGTGTCTGTCGAGGTGACATTATGGGTCCCTTCTGTGGAAACCGGCGCTATGAGAGTTGCAGTAAATGATCCGGTGATGTCAGTAGAAGAACTGCCTATCGTTGTGGAATCAAACGCCACGATTATCGTGGAGGAGCCTGAGAAGCCAGTTCCCGTAACCGTGAAGGAGGATCCAGATACGCCTATGGCTGGGGTTACAGTAGTTGACGCGATTACCGTGTATAGGGTTGTTGCAGAGTTCGCAGACGAGTCGTCCGCCCGGACGGTGTTCGCTCCGTTTGTCGACGCAGGGATGTTGAATGTGGCGGTGAATGAGCCCGCTGCTGTTGAGGTGACTGAGCCCGGGGATGTGATGACTACTGTTCCATCATACTTTACAGTAATGGTCGATGAAGCTGCGAAACCAGTTCCTGAGATCGTGATTGTTGAGCCCACGGTCCCGCTCGATGAGCTCAACGTGATCGAGGAGACGATGCTGAAACTGGAGGTGGCGGAGTTGGAGGATGCGTCGGTTGCTATGACGGTATGTGCCGCGTGTGTTGAGATTGGAACAGTAAGGGTTGCGCTAAACACCCCTAGGTTGGATGAGGTAACTGTGCTGGGGTTAGTCTCTTGAGTTGTCCCATCATACTTTATGGTTATTGTCGACAATGCACCGAAGCCTGTCCCCGAGACGGTTAGAATCGTGCCGCCAGTGCCGCTTGTTGGGACTAGCGTGATTGAAGAAAGTGTTGTGAAGCTCGCCTGAGCCGTATGCTGCCCGTCGGACGCGGTGACAGTGTGAGATCCCGAGATTGAACTCGGCACACTGAAAGTTGCTGAGAATCCTCCGGTTGGACCAGTAGTCGCAGAGGTGACGGTGGAATTGTCGAAGGTTACATTGATGCTTGAGGACGAGGCGAAGTTCGTGCCGGTAATCGTAATAGAGAGACTGACTATTCCAGAGGTTGGGGTCAGGCTTATCGACGGTATATGTATCGTCAAGGACAAAGATCCCGAGTGGCTTCCGGTGGCAACAGTTCCTGTTACTGTAATTGTGAATGCACCTCCTGGTGTTTGGCTTGATGTCAGTACTGTCAAAGGCGAGCTCGTCGGACTCCCTACACTGGTAGGGAATGAGATGGGGCTAGCCAGGTTTACCGTGGTGCTTGCTGGTGCTCCTGAGGAGGAGAGAAGAATGGTAGCGGGAAGCCCAGTGGTGGTGGAGCTGGGCAGAAGTGACACGCTTACCGTGTAGGCGGCCTGGTCTCCCTTGATTATTGTCTCGGAACTCGGTGTAATTGTTATCGAATAATCGTAGATTCGCAGGACTGAACCGCCTGATCGGTACCCGCCGCTTGGACTCGAATCGGTCCCTGAAACCGTGAATGGAAAGTCTCCTAGCGATCCAGATGGAGGTCCTAGAGTCGTTACGGTTAGCGTGACCGCGGCGCCTCCTAATGTGGGTACCTTGTTAGTTTGGGAGAGGAAGAAAGTGGAATCCACTGGAAGACCTGACACGCTCAGTGTTTCTGCTGGAATGGTGCCGGTTGAGCCGGAAACGAGAGTCAATGTTATGGTATATGTGGCATTTGTGGATCTGAGAAGAGTCTGGCTGCTGGAAATTGTGATTCCGAAGTCATAGGCATTGACCACAACGCTCCCACTGCTCCTTGCGAGATCGACTTGACCCGTAAAGTTAGCAAATAGTGAATGTATACCGACGGCGGTGGGAGTGTAGGTTATAGAACAGCTTGCTGTGCCACCACTTCCAACCGGGCTGCATGTTGAGGCACTGAAGCTCCCCGACGAGGAGGGATTGTCGTTGAAGGTTATTGTCGCGCTCGGGGTTATCTTGGGTCCGCTACTGGTGTCTGAGACTGTGGCGGTGCATGTTGTTACGGCGTTTGCTAGAACCTCTGTTGAGGTACAAACGAGGCTTGTGGAAGCTGTTCTCTGAACGGCTCTTAGACTAAAAGTGCTGGAGCTTCCTGTGTGGTCGGTGTCGCCCGCGAACGTAGAGGTAATGCCGATTGAGCCTTCGTTTCCAAGACCTGGTGTATAGGTTACCGAGCATGAGCCTCCGCTAAGGGTGCATGTGGAAGAGCTGAATGTTCCGGATGACGCTGGTGAGTCGCTAAACGTCACGGTTCCGGTGGGAGTGAAAGGAGTCCCTGAGCTTGTATCGGTAATTGTTACAGTACAAGTTGAGGCTGCACCGACAGCGTCCGGAAAAGGAGAACAGGACAGCGCCGTCGAGCTACTTCTGATCGTCGCTGTCACCGAAGCAGTATTGGAGCTGGAAGAATGAATTGAGTCACCCGGATATGTGGCCGTAATTGTGATTGAGCCCTCACTGCCTGACCCTGGTGTGTAGTTTGATGAGCAAGTCGCTACTCCACTGCTGCCGATTAGAGAGCATGTGGTGAAAGTTCCCGACCTTGTGCTGGACATAGAGACGGTACCGGTCGGCGTGATGGGACTGCCACCACTGGTGTCATTAACGGTGACGGAACAAGTCGTTACTGTTCCCGCGAGTAATGATGTGGGTGAGCAGCTGATTGAGAGTGAAGTTGCACGCTTAGTCACAGTTAGAGAGGTTGCGCCGTTCGCCGAATCAACCCATGATTGAGACGAGTGAGTGTAAGTCGCACTAACTGTCTTAACTCCATAAAGGGTCGAAGAGTAGAACATTGAGCATGCCGAAGTTTCTGCCCCTGTCGTTGAAAGGGTACAGGTTGCTGAAGGCGTGATGGTACCTCCTGTCGGAGTAACGGAGAAGAAAACCGTTCCCTGAGGCGCTCCGTTGTTGGGCGTCGAGGCCGTATCGGTTAGAGTGGCCGTACATTGAGTAGTTGCACCATACTGGATTGGGCTTGGATTGCAGACCACAGAGACTCCTACGGAATCATGAGAACTAGCGTGCCCTATTGGCATAAAGGAAGGGGCAAGCAGAAACAAGACTGCAAACGCCAGAAAAACTGCACTCCTTGTGTAGGACCGACGGAAAAACGAGAAAATCTTGGAAGTCTCTGAAATATTTCCCGGAAGTCTCCGATACCTTGAAAGACGGTTCAAAGTGACGCCTAGCCTATCCTCTTGCAGAGCCGCAAGCAGCGAACGGGCTATGAGTGAGTCCTGTAACTACAAGGTTAGTTCTAGAGTTCTACAGGAATCGAACCTTTGAAGCAGGAGGAGGCTCGATCGTTTTTCTATTGAAAAATTCGTGTTATGAGTCAGCATGTAGAGGATAGCTTCCTCTGTTCTGCGTGCCCTCATACCCAGGAAGGCAAAAATTCAGGATTCGAAAGTCTTTCCGGTTCAGACCTTACTTTGGTCTGCCGATTGTCACGTTCATCTCCTTGAGGTAGCAAGGGGCTTCCGGCGCGATGTCTGACGTCTTGAAAAGTGCCGTGGCAAGGATCTCGAAGTGAACATCTTTGGCCTCGGCGGAAAACGAAGCTCTGACTTCTCCAACCCTCGTGTTCACCGTTCCCGGACGGACTTTCACGTTCTTGTCCCTACGAATGAACCATGTTACGAGACTGTCCTGAAGTACTTTCGGAACCGTGTTGAAAGGAATCCCTTTGTGTTTCTGATTGAACTCTATTGTAAGTGCCTTTCTCGATTCCTTTGCTATTGATTCCGCGTATGCGAGGATTCTTTGGACGTCTTGTTTACCGGTAAGTGCATCAGTCATTGAAAGCTCTCCCGAACGGTTCTCTCGCCAGCTCGAAGGATATTATCCCAATCATTACCATCTACTCCTGCCTCTCGTTCGTCCTCGATCGTCATATCTCCGTCTACGATTGTATTGGCCAATTCCGCCTCCTGCTGGAGGAGGTGGCATGTAGACTCGGCCGACTTTCAAACCTGGAACCTGTGGGACCGGAATCTCATCGATTGGAGCGCTGGTCATTCTCCTTATCGAGTCAAAGATTTCATGATCTTCTCGGGTCAGTAGGCTTATTGCCGCTCCTCGTTTTCCAGCTCGCGCTGTCCTGCCTATGCGATGGAAGTACATTGCTGGATCATTTGGCATGTCGTAGTTGATGACGTGGCTAACTTTTGGTATGTCAAGTCCCCGCGCTGCAACGTCCGTCGCCACAAGCAGACCTGTACGACCGGAGCGAAAGTTGTAGATCGCATTGTCGCGCTGCCTCTGTGAGAGATCCCCATGTATTGGCAGGGCGTCATAGCCATTAGCCTGAAGACCTTCTGCGAGTCTGTCGCATCGAATCTTAGTGGAGGCAAAAACCAAGCCGCGACTGATGAGATTTCTTTCCAGCAAGCTGCACAAGGCGGGGAACTTTTCCTCTTCCTCAACTAGAACTATTTTCTGATCAACAGTGTCAACACTAAGCTCATCACTGTCAACGAACACCTTGAGGGGATTGTGAAGATATCGCTGACTGAGATTGACAATCTGGTCCGGCATTGTTGCGCTGAACAGCGCGGTCTGATGTTGACGAGGTACATAGCTGAGGATTGCCCGGATGTCGTCGATGAAGCCCATGTCGAGCATTCGATCAGCCTCGTCGAGAACAACAAACGAAACGCGGTCAAGGGTTATGGTTCTCCTATCCAAATGGTCCATTAGACGTCCTGGAGTTGCGACCACGACCTTGGTCCGCGGATCTTCAAGACGGTCAATCTGAACATTGATGCTTTGTCCACCGTAGACGGGCACTGCACGAATTCGAAGATGACGGGATAGTTTCTCAAATTCAGTGGCGATCTGGACCGCGAGCTCTCGCGTCGGCGCCAGGACCAGCCCCTGAACTCCCGACTGGTTTGGTCGAATATTCTGGAGCATAGGAACAGCATATGCGAGGGTCTTCCCGCTCCCAGTGTGAGCCTGGCCAATCAGGTCGCGGCCTTGCAGTATGGGCGTTATGGCCTCGGCTTGGATTGGGAATAGCTCGTCGAAGCCCATGTCCTTGATTCCCTGAAGTAGCTTAGGGTCAAGGTCGAGAGCTTCGAACTGCGCCGGTAACGCCAAGATGATTCTTGCCGAAGGACCCTAAAGAGGGGGATAAAATACTTCGAGAGAGTCGAGTTTGCCCCGTATCCGGGGGAAAGAGCTTCGCCCCGAGGTCTTGGGTGAGATACTTAGATGAGGAATACGAAAGTTATGAAGCAGACCAGCATCAGTAGAATCGCGTGCTTTAGCCCGTCTTTGAGGTAACCAGTAGCCATTTTTCCACCCACGAGTCCTGCGAACACCGCCTCGATCATTGCCATGTAGAGGAAGACTGCTGTAATCTTGTCAAGAGGGAGGCTGACGAAGTTGAATCCAATTCCACCGACCGTTCCTCCCGCGAGGTTGGAGCTGGCGAGCTGTTTGAAGAAGCTGCTGATGAGAAGATAGACTGTTACGAGGAAGACTGCGAAGCTGATATACATTACACCGATGAACGGGCGCAGGGTTGCCCGTCGCTTGTTTTCCAAATATTGGATGTCTTGAACATGCTTGGCAACTGACTCCATGCTCTCCTGGATGTCACCGCCTGACTTGTTGGCCTCAGCAATGAGCATGGCGCTTCTTCGAGCAAGCATCGTACCGGTCCTGTCGGCGAAATATTGCAGTGCCTTTTCCAGTGGGACACGGAAGCTGACCTTGGCCATTAATCGTTTGATCTCCTGTGTCAAGGGTCCGTAGTCTCGCTCAGCGGAGATCTCAATTGCTCTAGTCAGGGTCATACCGCTTCTTCCAGCATCGGCGATGTCTCGGATTAAGTGCGGGATATTGTTGTCAATCGCATCCCGTCGTCTCGAGTCCACGAAGTACATGATGGCCGGTGGAACGAGAGCTAGTATTCCAGCGAACAGTGCGAAGCGGTCAAGAGTGAACTTGCCCGTCGCTCCCAAGAATGCAAGTTTTACTTCGGGACCATTGAGTCCGATTTCGATTAGTCCCCAGAAGAATACTCCTGCGAAGATTAGTCCGCTGAAGACCCAGACGAATTTCCGGGCTAGTTTCCCGGCGAGAGACTGGAATATGCCCCCTTGTCCCTTTTCCTTCTTTGCCTTCCTAGCATCTGCTCCAATGCTAACGCTAGACGAGGCAGACGGTGGTGGGTTACTATTTGGTTGTGACATTTTTCTCTCCTAACCTTTCGGCTGCATGCTGTCCAGTATGAAGAGGAACATTACTCCGCAGATTGGTATGAGGATGAACGCGAGCAGGTACATGAAAGAGAACACGTCGATTCCCCCAAGGCTTCCTCCTATCGAAGCCATGATAGACAACATGACCACGAGCATTAGAGGAAAAGCGATCAACATTAGCACGTACGTTTCCGCAATGATTCCGAGAGTGTCAAGGAATGATTGGACTTGGAGCGCTCTCTTTTGGAAGAAGTGATCGGTTATTCCTCCGAAGAACTTTTTCAGGTCTCCTCCTGTTCGGATTACCCCTGCGAATCCTCTTAGAAGGTCCTGGTATGCTGTCGAGGGTGACCTGTCAACCTCGGCGTTCATTGCATTGATGACATCGTATCCGAGTAAGTCTATTCGCCCGATGACTTGGCTAATCTCGTCTGATAGCATGAACTTCGGATCTTTCTCTGCTGTGGATCGAAGAATCCGTTCTGGTGTAACTCCGGCAGATGCTAGAACTGTCATGTAGCTTGATGTGAAGGGGAGGTACTGGTCAAGTCTTTGTCTTCGAGATCCGACCTTCATCATTGGAATCATGTAGAACATTCCCAGAACGACTGCTCCTGTCATAACTGCAAGGACCATCGCGGCCAAGAGGGTGTACAGGATTCCGATGCCTGAGAAGTCGATTCCGATTACCGATCCTAGGCCAAGGCCGAGAAGAATGAACCAGACGAAGAATGAGATTCCTCCGCCCAAGAGGGCTGAGAAGATCATCAGGCTGACGTAGGCTTTGTGTCCCACTCTCATTCCTGCGAGGGTCAGGATTCCTTTGAGGGAGTTGAACCGTGGTAGAACTTTTCCGATTCTTCGTCCCATAATCCCGTAGACGAAATATGTGAATCCGCCTTTCTCAGGTGGTAGGTCGACGCCTGCCTTTTTGGATTTCTCGGTGGATTCCATGAATCGTCTCATTCGAGCTCTGTAATCACCCATGTGTAGAACTGCTCTTTCGTAGACGAAGCTGCTGTAAAGCGCTCCTAAAGGTGCGAAGAGTAGAATTTCCAAGAATACCCAGG
>JACXTT010012569.1_pt1 | contig 11230 bp, 13 predicted proteins | sample 9270951 | NCBI WGS metagenome assembly JACXTT01 (sample SAMN15532306, study PRJNA645909) | rock metagenome | isolation source: weathered quartz diorite | place: Puerto Rico | collected 2017-06-21 | reverse complement strand
GGGACGCTTCGAAGCTGACACCCGATGAGTTCACGAGAGACCTTCAAAGCAGTCATCGATCCGTCAGGGATACACTGGTGCACATCCTCGCTGCGGAATGGATCTGGCTCGAACGTTGGAACGGCGTATCGCCGAAGGCCTTGTTGCCATCAAACGACTTTCCCACGGTCGAGTCGCTCGAAACGAGATGGGCGAAAATTCAATCAGGGTATGCGCAGTTCATAAACGGGATGACCGACGAGTCGATTGCCACCGTGATCACATATACGAACACGAGAGGCGAAGACTGGTCATATCCCCTCGGGCAGATGCTACAGCACGTGATGAACCACTCCTCTTACCACCGCGGACAAGTCATCACGATGCTGCGTCAGCTCGGCGCCGGAGTGAACCCGGTTGATCTTCTTGTTTTCATGGATGTGCAACGTGCGGCAAACCAGGGGAACTGAACGCCTCGAAGTCGACTCAAAACGCAAACTCTCGACTGCCCAACTCCGTTAGGAGTTGCATGTTTGGAACGGCCGCTTGTCTGGTTCTTGACAAGCTCCACACACCGGCGCAAGCTGTAGCCGCTCGACGGTGTAGTCTCGCTGAAGGTTATCCAAATGCAACTTGCTCGCGTATTGGGGACGGTAGTGGCGACGGTCAAGAGCGAATCGCTCGAAGGCCGCAAGTTGCTAGTGATTCAGCCGCTCGATGGCTCGCTCAACCAGAAGGGCCAGACGATGGTTGCGATCGATTCTGTCGGCGCGGGCAAAGGGGAGATTGTCTTTTGGTGCCGCGGCCGCGAGGCCTCGTTTCCGTTCTTGCCTTCTGAGGTCCCCAGTGATTGCACAATAGTCGGGATAGTTGATTCGGTTTTTATTGATTCTAGTTTTACGGTACCGAATCCAAATTCGACAACTTGAATCCTATGATTCTCGCGCGAGTGGTTGGCAACGTCGTGGCAACGCAGAAAGACCACCGGTATGAGGGCGGGCGAATAATGGTTGTACGCCCGATCAACCCCGATGGCTCGGATACTGGCGACGAACTGCTCGCTCTCGACGCCGTCGACTCCGGTGTCGGCGATATGGTTTTCATTGTTCGCGAAGGTTGGTCCGCTTCCACCACGTCGACCGGGAGTCCGGGCGCTGCGATTGATTCTGCAATTATTGGCGTCGTCGATAGAGTCGAGGACAATGCATAATCTGATCTTTTAGTAGACCAGCGCGATAGCAGAACACCGATGAACGAAAACGAACGAGACACCGTTAGACAAGTACTCGAAGCGATACTCAAGAATCTCAGAGGGGACGCAGACGCCGGCGAGCCGGGCTCGGAATCGACCGCATTGAGGGACGACCGATGGCGGTCCACCGACACGCAAGGTTCCGGAGCTCCTATTCTCATCATGGTTGCGGGCGATTTGAAAGGACGTTTGCCGGACGCGGCCGGGCCTGGATCTGGAAGGCTCAACGATACTAGCGAGCCTGCGAAGGTGAATGCGTGCGTCTCCGATTACTCCCAAAGAAAAGTCTCACACCCTGGGCTCGAACGCTTTACAATGATCGAGGCTGAGTCGAATCCCTCTGTCCCTAAGCCCTGCTTCATGGAACCCGCCCGCGTCTGTGTGAACTCAGGCGTTTGCGAAATGCGCGGGTTCTAGCGAGGGAAACGTCACGCACGGCTTAGAATGTCTGCGATTTGGTGGCTAACTTTGGGTGAGCAATCAGGCCTGACCTTCAACTATCTGGGCGAAGAGCAGTTGCGCTCCCTGGCCGAAGGTACGCTCAGGATAGGGCGCCACGAAGATAACGACATTGTATTAGACAATCCGTATATCTCACGTTACCACGCCGAAATCATCTCAGAAGGCGCCCGTCACTTGATCCGAGATCTCGGAAGCACGTCCGGAACCTTTGCCAATGGTGAGCGAATAACCCAGCGCCGGTTGAAACATGGCGACTGCATAAGGTTAGGGCGAGGCCGAGGAGTTGAGTTCCACTTTTTCTCGGACGACCCAAACAGCGATCAATTTGATAGTGCCGATCTCAAACCCGTGCGAATCATCGCCCCTGAGGAGACGATGTTTCTCAACGCAGCCAAGCTGTCGCACTCGATTGATTTGGACAAAGAAACCATTGAGCGCCTTCGAGCGCTATACCAATTCACTAGCGAGCTGTTGATTGCGCAGTCGTCTGAAGAACTGAGCGATAAGCTTGCGGCGTTCATGTACCGGACAATCAAGGCTGACCGGTGCGCGGTGCTCTTGTGGAGCTCGCATAGCCGCTCGCTCGACGTCACCGCAGCGTGCGGGTCAGAGGCGCTGGGGGCGCCGAGTCGCGGAATCACTGACCTGACTTATAACGAGAATGTAGCAGTATTTAGCCTGGACGCCAGGCCGGATGCACGTTTCTCCGACGGCGAGTCGATCAGGTTCGGCTCCATCCGATCGGTGATGTGCGCGCCGATGGGGTCTAAGAGCCGGCTGTGGGGTGTTTGCTATGTCGATAATGCCAGCGGTGAACGGGTTTTCGATGATGAGGCGCTTGATTTCCTGACCGCAGTGGCGAGACAGGCAGGAACTGCGATGGAGACGCTTTACCTGCTGGACGAACAGAAGCGTTCTCTCGAGAGTTTTATCCGTACGCTAGCCGCTTCGCTCGATGCGCGCGATGACACCACCGCCGGCCACTCTGCGAGGGTAGGCGCGATCGCCTCCGGAATCGCGCGCGAAATGGGACTCAGCGACTCGGAGTCTAGATCGGTCTACTACGCGGGTTTGCTCCACGATTATGGCAAGATCGGAGTGCGAGACGATGTATTGCTGAAGCCAGCGGCGCTGACACCGGAAGAATACGAACACATCAAGGAGCATCCGCTGCACACCTATCGATTGCTCTCCAAGATGCGGTTTCCTGAGGACCTGGCCGATGTTCCGATGGTCGCTGCGTCGCATCACGAGCGGTGGGATGGCTCCGGATATCCACGCGGACTCAAAGGAGAGCAGATTCCCTTGGGAAGTCGGATCGTTGCGGTTGCCGATGCTTACGACGCGATCACTGAAGAGCGATGCTATAACGAGCCGACATCGCCCGAGACGGCGTTAGTTGAGCTCGCGTTGCGGTCTGGCAGTTATTTTGATCCGGAAGTGATCGAAGCTTTTGGCAAGTACTTTGACAGCGAGATCAGATCTCGAGACCGCCGACTGGCTGATCGCACCACATTGCAGGAGGTGAGTGCCGGCCCGTAATGCTGCTGCTAAGAGACTCTGCGAAAAGTTCGCGATTATCCTCCAACCGGCAGGTTGGGGTGTTCAATCCAGCCTAATGAAATGGGCGGGTTTGCGCTGCACGGTCTCGCAGCGGATGGGAAGGTCACAAGGAACGTCTCTGTTTCGCTCCTGTCTGGCGAAAGCGATCGGCAATCTCTAGCTCCCATATTATCTCTGGCTCCTCAGCTTTTCAACTCCTCTCCCCGATGTCGTTGTGTCGTCACCAGGGAGTTTACGATTCGCGCAAGGCCTTCGATGACCGCGAGTCCCGCCCTGTCTTCACGGTGAAAGACAGCGTTGCAGACTGTATCGCCTTCCTTATACTTGATCGTAAGAATGTAGTCGTGCGCCTTCGTATCCGGGGTTTTTCTTCCAGGAATGGCGAGCGCAGCCGGCCCCAGCGCCAACCACCACCATTTTGGGCGAACCCGCTTGCCTTCGATCATCGGGCTTGCATCGACGGCGTTGGCTTCGAGGATTTGCGATGTGGGGATCTTGACCGATCTGGATCCCGGGATCAGTTCTGCAACCTCGATTCCTTCCGCGCTGATTATCAGGCGAACGGGCTCAGCGTCTTCGAACCTATCGATCCCGTCGAGGTATCCTATCTCGACTCGGGTCGCTTCGATGACGCCTGCAGTGCGCCCAGCAATGGTTGGCACTCCGCACCAGATGCACTTCTTTGCGGCAGCGCTATTGGCTCGCCCACACTCATGGCAATAGACAGGACTCATAATGTGACGCAAACCGGTTGCTGCGGCTTGTCGTGCATGGTCCGACGAGCTGCCAGCTTGTCGTGCATTGATAACGGTGCCCCGATCCTCGACAAGCTGGCAGCTCGTCGGACCATACGCGACAAGCTGGCAGCTCGTCGGACCATACGCGACAAGCTGGAGGCGTGATCGGTGTTTCTTGTCGAGCGACCGGGAAGCCTGACATGCGATCGGCGGAATTTGAAGAGTAAACATCCAGGGGGTCGGATGAGCGCCTCAGCCATCACGTCACGCATCACTGTTTCCTGTATCCTGGTCCTCGCAAAGGCCGACCGGGCAACGCATTGGTTTGGTTGCCCGCGGAGACAACCGGCGTGCCGTTCACAAGAACATATTGCATTCCGGTCGACAGCCGATTCGGGTCCTCAAACGTAGCAACGTCGCGGATTTGTTGCGGGTCGAACACCACGATGTCGGCCGCGAAATCCGGTTTGAGCAACCCACGATCTACGAGGTGAACTCGATTGGCCGCAAGCGAGGTCATCTTTCGAATTGCTTCTTCCAGAGAGAGCACGTGCTCGTCTCTGACATAGTGGCCCAATATCCGAGGGAAAGTCCCGTAACCTCGCGGATGAGCTTTGCCCTCAGCCAACGGACCGGACAGCGCCACCGCGCCGTGATCCACTCCCACGCTCACCCACGGCTGCTTGAGTGCGAGCTTTACGTCCTCTTCATTCATCAGGAAGACGATCATGCTAGTCTGGGCGTTGTCGGCAATCAGGAGGTCAAACAAGGCATCAAGTTCATCCAACTTTCCATCGCGCGGGCCCATCATTCGCGCAACTTCGTTTATGCGTTTGCCTTCGTACTTTGCAAGCTCGCGGTTTAAGACGCTCGAGATGAGGATGCCTTCGCCACCGCCGGCGCCCAGATAAAAATTCTCCCAGGTGTTCGACGGCGCCCTCATCTCTTGCTTCAACTTCTCGCGCGTCGCGGGGTCCTTCAGTCTCTCGACGAACCTGGCTGTCCCTCCCTCGTGCGACCACGGCGGGACGGCCGCACCAAGCGACGTCGCACCGGCGACGTAAGGATACTGATCGGCTGTGATGTCCAGGCCGCGAGCCCGGGCGGCCTCGATCCTGGCGATCACGTCGCGCATCTTCCCCCAATTTGGTTTGCCGGCCATCTTCAGGTGAAAGATTTCGACGGGAATGTTGGCTTCGGTTCCGATGCGAACTGCTTCGTCGAGCGCTGACATGATCGAGTTGCTTTCGTTACGCATATGAGACGCGTACACGCCGCCGTAGCGCGAAGCTACTTTTGCCAACTCGATCAACTCCTCCGTCTTGGCATAGAATGCCGGGGCATAGACCAGCGACGTGCTGATGCCGACCGCCCCTTCTTCCATGGCCTCGGCCACAAGCTTTCGCATTTGGTCCAGTTCAGCTGCGGTGGGGGCGCGATTTTCGTCGTGTAGCACATACTGTCTGACCTGGGTAGCACCGACGTAGGTGGCCAGGTTGATCGCCGGGTGGCTGCGCTCAAGGCGCGAGAAATATTCGCCGAGTGTGCGCCAATCCGCGGTGATGTTGAAGTGCTTGAGAGACGGCTCGAGCTCTTTGAGAATGTAGTCATTCATCGGGGCCGGCGAGCCGCCTTCGCCGGTGACTTCGGTGGTGATGCCTTGAAAGACCTTCGACTCGGCTCGCGGGTCAATCAGCAGGTTGACCTCGGACTGACCGAGCATATCGATGAACCCGGGCGCGACGATCAGTCCGCGGGCATCGATGCGGCGCCTTGCTCGAGCCGGGCCGACTCGCCCGACTCTCACTATCCGGTCGCCGCGAATCGCCACATCCCCGTAAAACCATGGGTTGCCGGTCCCGTCAATAATGCGACCGTTCATTATGATGATGTCGTACGCTTCGACTTGAGCGCTTGGCGACGGCGCTAACAACGCGCTGAGTGAGACGAGCATAAAGACGGCGGCAGCCCTCTTCATCGATTCCTCCAGGTTTTGCTGGCCAATCTCGAATAGACCACGGATCATATGATTGGACGGATGGGCTCGGATTGATCAGTGTGGATCCGGCGGAATCCCTGTCATCCGTGGCCGATTCCGTTCTCGCGCCGAGATTATAGTGGGCACTGACAGACTTCAACAATGGTTGCTTCGAGTGGGGCTGGTCATATCAGCAGTTCTGCTGATTCGATTTGCGATTGATTTTTCGAAAGGAATGAAGTGGTGGTTGGCGGCCCCGTTCTGGCCGCTGGTTATTGTCGCACTCGGGGTGGGCATCGGAAATAGTCTTGGCCGGGCGGCGACTGAGACGGCGACCGATCGACAAACCAAAGAGCGGGCGTTGTTGCTGACCGCGATTCCGCTCGGTTTTCTGGCGTCCTCGCTCGACTGCATGGGGTTAAGCTTGCAGGGTTGCTCGCCGTTCTGCGCTTTCGTAAAGCTAGCATGGATACCGCTGATCGCCGCGGTGTGTGCGGTCCACTTCTTTGTTGGCAAACAGGCATGGCTCGCGGCGATTGGGGTAATGTCGTTGGTGCCGCTTGCGCCGCACTGCGTCTGTTACAACGTAGGGAACGCCTGGTGGATTGATCGGTTAGGAGCAAGCCCACTATGCTACGGATGGGGTTTTGTAGTGAGTGTGATCGCCGTGGGAGCTCTGCGAAAAGACAATCGTCATTGGCAGTCGCTCGCGGTGTGCCTCACGATCATCGGCGGAGCGACTGCGTTCTTTGTCTCTCATCACTATTTCCAGTTTCCGTGGTGAACCAGCACTCAGTCACCCTTAAGGGTACGTACCTGTAGGGGCGTCCCCTCCGTGGGCGTTAGACTTCAGGATGCCCGGGATCTCTATATTTAGCCTGCACGCTAAATATCCTGGACAATACTTAGCTGATGTGCTAAATATGCTACGCATGGTTAGAGGCAAAAGGGCGGGGCGGGAGCCGAAGGGTCGGATGGATGCGTATGAGGCGGTGTTCACCGCGCTCGCTCATCCGGCGCGACGTCGCATCCTGCTCACTCTGAACTTCGGGGGCGGATCGATGACCGCCGGCGAGATCGCCGATGTGTTCGAGCACGCCTGGCCCACCACCACGCGGCACATTCAGATACTTGAGTCGGCGGGGCTGCTCCATCACGATCAGCAGGGGCGCAATCGTGTTTACCACATCGATCGCCGGCGTTTGGATCTCGTACGGGATTGGCTGGCGTGGTTTTCGAAGGACCCTCATTGACGACAAAAAACGACGGAGGAAGAGATGGCGACGACGAAAAAATCGGTTAAGAAAAGGTCAACACACAAATCGGCTGTAAAGGCGGTAAAGAAGAGCGACATCTCAGACGTGCCGAGTCTGTTTCGGATTAACGTCGAGGTGGGAGACCTCGAACAGGCGGCTGAGTTCTACGGCAAGTTGTTCGGGCTGGTGGGCCGAAAGCAGGCGGGCTCGCGCTGCTACTTCACCTGCGGACCGGTGACGCTGCAGGTGGTCGACGTATCGTCGGTTGGAAAACCGCACCCGGCGGCGAAGGCCTTGTATTTCACGGTCAACGACCTCGACGCTGTGTTCGAGCGCGCGAAGGCGCTCGGGTGCCTTTCGCGAGAGGACGTGCACGGCGTCAAAGGCGGCGGCATCAGCGTGCGGCCGTGGGGCGAGCGATCGTTCTACGCAGAAGACAAGTGGCAAAACCCGCTGTGTTTTGTTGAGGCCGGGACGATCTATCCAGGCTGAGAGCGCGACCAAGTCCGTGACTAGCTTGAGTTGAACGGAGAAACGACCGCCGCCGGCCTTTGCTAGTCCGTCGAGACCTGAAGGTAAGAGTCCTCAAACTGTTTGTTCCTTCAGGGCTCGCGTATCCAAGCTGGTCTCAAGAACCGGTCAGATGCAAATGAATCATCCATCAACTCGACATCTTCGTGCAGGCCACCTCGAATTGAATTGGATCGCGATGACGTTCCGTCTTTATTAAGGTAGACCTAAGCGCCCAAGACCCGACTGAAGTATTAGCCACTCGTTTCAGCGGTTCCCCGGTGCTGCCGCGAAGAGCGGGCTTAGTTGTCTGACGCTAGCGGCCTGCGAAGGAGAGATCTTATGAAATTTCAAATGTCTCAAATCAGACGACCAGCAAATCGTGTCAGGTGATTGTCATGCAGACTTCTGGTTTTTGGCCTTGTCACTGTACTTTCGAATGGGACCATGCCAAAGCCTGTCCACGCCGCCGCGCTCGATATCGATCCAGCTTCTACTGTCCGCCAAGAGTTTTCAACAACCATCATGGATCTACCCCCGGGACGCTTCCATTACCTTTAAATTTGTTCCGGCTGAATTTTATAACGACTGAGGGAGTTAGCGTTACTTTCGGCGACCGGAACGCAAACGCTCAGGTTCATACGCTAACCGCTTGTGATTGTTGAAAGGAAGAGTACCGCTAACGGGACTCGAACCCGTAGTCTCCGCCTTGAGAGGGCGGCGTGTTAACCACTTACACCATAGCGGCAAACATCAAATCTTCGAGCTTTAGAATACACAGGCCGCTTAATCGCCGCAACGAAACACGAGGGAGCCTCAGAGCCTGGTCTCAAAACGACACGCCACCGAACTCCATATGCTGACCAATACCACCGACGCGCGATCGCCGTCAGCCGAAGAGGCATTTCATAACACATCCGAACTGGGTCATCTTGCAGCCACACACTTTTTTCTTCCCATCCTGACACTCCCTCTCACATTTTGATCCGTCGGTAACGCATGCCGACGAACAATCGCGAAACTCCCCTCGCTCAGCTTCGGTTAGTACCGCCTTGAAAGCGGCCTCGAACTCAGCGACGAACGCTCGCTTCTGGGAGCTCGACTGACCCTTGTTCACTTTGGCGCACGCCTTCAATGCCCGATACGCACGGTGCACCGCGTCGCGCAACCCCGAGTCCTTGAGAGTGTCGATCCTGCCCGAATCCGGCATTCTTGCGAGCACCGCTCGAGCGGTGTCGAAGACTTCATCCCATTCATCAGGAGTCGATGATGCTTCAGCGGCGATGCGCGGGACCAACGCGCACAAGATCCCTCCCGCAAGCGCAGCAGCAAATATTTTTCGGTTGAGCCTGGCTTTGGTGAGACTTCTGAGATTCATCTTGCTCTCCTGGTGACTCGATTTCTGACCTCTTGAGTGCCTGCAGTCTATCGAATCCTCTTTGACTTTTCCAGAATCGGACGCTTGGATTTGGGGCTTTCGCCGTACGAAAATCGTTTGCGCGATCGAGTCTTGACGACAACCGAGCATCACCTGGGACCAGGTTGGGGCACTCGTTCGTTTCTAGTGGAGTGTACCGGAGAAAGTGCTAGTCCTATACTCCGTCAAGCTAGGCACGGTTCATCTGGACAATCTTCGTACCCTACTGACAGTCAGTGGATGCATCGGATTGATTCAACCGGTCACTTCTTTTCCTATCACGCCTGCTGTTCTTGGAATAGAGTTTGACCTTTCTGGAATTGAATGTTTGAATAAGTCCCCGTTGATGTAGTCAGCATGATCAGTCACCTTGGCGCGACTTGCATGGAGATGCACATTCGGTTACACCATCAATTTAAGCCGCCAGGTGTTCAAACCTAAGACGCTGAAACGATCCGCGCATTGGCAGTTTGGCGCTGTTACGGCCGGGCAATCGTGAACAAGGCGAGGGGACATTTCCTAATCGAATTCGGTGCAGCCGCGCACAATTGGCTCGCGCGAGTCAACTCTCCCCCCAATCCCTGCACCCAAAGCAAATCATTATTGCAATCAGCGTGTCCATTCGGTGGTACGTTGTTCGGATGTGTTGTTTCCAGGTCCTGCTAGGTTGGGAAACGATGGGGCAGATCTTCAATCGAAGCACCAACTTCATTTCGAAGGTCACTATCTTCGGAGCTGTCTTCTTCATTGGGATAACCATCTGGATGCTGCTCGAGTTCAACCGGTCCTCGTATTACACCCAGGCGTTCTTCCCGCGCGAACAGCCTGTTCAGTTCAGCCACAAGCACCACGTCGGCGATGACGGGATTGACTGCCGCTACTGTCATACCACCGTTGAGAAGCTTGCGTTTGCCGGGATCCCGCCGACTAAGACGTGTATGAATTGCCACTCCCAGATCTGGGCGGACAGCCCTTACCTGGAACCGGTCCGCGAGAGTTGGCGCAGCGGCAAACCCATCAAGTGGACCCGCGTATACGATCTGCCCGATTTTGTCTACTTCAATCACAGCATCCATGTAAACAAAGGCGTAGGGTGCTCGACTTGTCACGGACGAGTCGATCTGATGCCGCTTACCTATCAGGCCGCGTCGCTTCAGATGGAGTGGTGCCTCCAATGTCATCGCCAGCCCGAGCAATTTATTCGGCCACGGGATCAAGTCTTCAAAATGGAATGGCCGCCGGCAGAGTGGGATCGGAGCCCTGATCGGCAGTGGCATCAAGATGTCGAAGGCCCGAAGCTGAAGGCTGAATACAACATTCAGAACACCGGGGTGTTGACGAGTTGCAGCACGTGTCATAGATAGAGGTTGGGAGATGGGGGATGGAGGATAGAGGATCGAGAATGGAAGATAGAGGATCGAGAATGGAAGATAGAGGATAGCGGGGAACCGATGACTCAGCTCATTCAACTAAAGCGTACCGAGAGATTGGCAGACTCGGGGACTACGTGCAACCCTCAATCTTCGATCCTCGACCCTCAATCTTCGATCCTCGATTCTCAATCCTCAATCCTCGATTCTCAATCCTCAATCCTCGACCCTCAATCCTCAATCCTCGATTCTCAATCCTCAATCCTCGACCCTCAATCTTCGAACCTAAATCCTCAATCCTCGATCCTCGATCCTCGATCTTCTGGAAAACAATACTGGCGCAGCCTTGAAGAGCTGGCCGACACAGACGAGTTTAAGGATCTGCTTTATCGAGAGTTTCCGGAGCAGGCGAGCGAGTGGAACGATCCGGTTGGCCGTCGCAGGTTTCTCAAACTGATGGCGGCGTCGTTTGCGCTCGCGGGACTCACAGCTTGTACGCGGCAACCGGCCGAATACATCGCGCCGTATGTTAGACAGCCCGAAGAGCTGGTTCCGGGCAAGCCGGTGTTCTTTGCCACCGCGATGCCGCTGGATGGTTTCGCCACGGGGCTGATTGTTGAAAGCCACGAGGGCAGGCCAACCAAGATTGAAGGCAACAAGGATCATCCGGCAAGCCTCGGCGCGACCGACGTATTCTCGCAGGCCT
>JACXTT010012568.1_pt1 | contig 11230 bp, 7 predicted proteins | sample 9270951 | NCBI WGS metagenome assembly JACXTT01 (sample SAMN15532306, study PRJNA645909) | rock metagenome | isolation source: weathered quartz diorite | place: Puerto Rico | collected 2017-06-21 | reverse complement strand
GTCTTCGACCGATTTGAACCCGGAATTGTATAACATCCTAGCCCTTACTCGCCCAACGCCTTCTAGAGCAACCAGTTTCACTAGCTCAGTCTTGACTCCTTTTGAAACCCGGACTCGAAGCACCTCTAATGGCGAGGCCAAGTCTCGGTGGCCAAACAATCTAGCCAGCTCCTGACTAGCATAGATCAGCCATTCGGAGCCCTGGACCAATCGTGCCAGATCTCCAGGCTCGAATTTTCTCATTTCCAAGCTTCGCCCCTCCGAAATCCACTAAATTCAATCCAACCATGACTGAACCGCCTTCAACTCCGACAGGAACTCTTCGAAAGCTAGAGGATCCTCGAACTGATCTGGCGCCTCAAACATGAACTCGTCACTATGTTGACTAGCCAACAATGATAGCTTCTCGTCCTCACCACCCCTCGGATGTGGTCGCGGCGACATATCAGGCGTCTTCGCTATCAAATGTAACAAGCTAAAATCGGTAAGCTTCTTCGCCCGATTGAATAGACCGTCTCTCAACAAGACAGCCGACACTGGATCAATATACAACTCCGATACTCGTCTACCAAATTTCGATGCTACCAGCTCTCGTCCTTCCATCAGAACCATCTCTTCCTTTGCCAAGAATCTTAGAATCTCGCCGATCTTTCCTCTAATCATGCGAGGTCCATATTGGTGTGCGTAGAAGGTTCGAGCGAAAAACTCGAACAATCCCTCCTCGCTCCTAGCATATTCCGCGGCAATCGTTGACAATACATGTGGACGAAGGACTTTTTCGACTCCGAGCTTGGACCAGACTCTTTCCGGCTGAGACAGAACGTAACGGTCCATTAACCAATCAGCCTCGTCCTGATTCTTGGCGATCAACAACGACTCGCCATACTTGTCATACTTTGGCCTCCCAGCCCGGCCAACAAACTGTTTGTACTCCAACACGCTAATCGGATATCTCCCCAATCCAGACTCATACCTCTCATAACTACTGATTATTACCGCTCGAGCGGGAAGATTCACGCCCGCGGCTAGTGTCGGAGTCGCCGCGAGAATCTTGATCCGTCCGCTGCGAAATGATTCTTCCACTATTCCCCGGTGTGGCGGTGCGAGGCCTGCGTGATGGAAGGCTGCTCCCGAAGCGACCTCTGTAGCTAACGCTTCACTCAAACGAGTCTTCTCGCCAGCAGACAAAATTCTCTTGGAGATGGTATCAAGAGCTCTCTCGTCCGGTTTTGAAAGCCTAGGCTTCAAGACTAGGGCAGCTTTTCGTCCCATCTCGACAGCCGATCTTCTTGTCTCCGTGAAGATCAATGCCTGTCCCCCATCACTCAAGACATTGAGAGCGATATCAAGAACAGGAGTGCTGGTTTGATTCTCGATCTTCCGACTTGTCCCGTCCTTAAACTGGACCTGTCCATCATGATAGATGCCTTCACGTAAAGGAACCGGACGCCATTCAGTGGTAACATTCCCAGACTTCAACCAGTCCCCAAGTTCCTCCGCATTCCTCACGGTCGCGCTCAAAGCCAGAACCTGGATTCTCGGATTGATCTCACGCAACCGCGTCAAGACAACTTCCAACGTCGGGCCTCTCTCATGCTCAGTTAGAAGATGCACTTCGTCCGCAACAACAAGCGACAATTCTCCCATCCACGAAGACTTGTGCCTAAGTAGACTGTCCGCCTTCTCATTCGTGCTTACGATGATGTCAAATCTTGCGAGCCACTGATCAGTGCTGTCATAATCCCCCGTCGACATCCCAACCCGAACACTGGAGCCACCCTGCTTTGTGAGACTCTCGTATCTCCCAAACTCCCTAAACTTCTCACTCGCCAAAGCACGCAACGGCGCAAGATACAACACCTTCCCATGACTTTCAAGGACGTGTTTCACCATTACAAGCTCTGCAACCAACGTCTTCCCGCTCGCTGTTGGACTCGCGAGAACTAGGTTCTTGCCGTCCAAGACTCCAGCATTCATCGCGTCCTCCTGCGGTGGATAGAGATTATCCAGTCCCTCGGCTTCCAACATCTCCCTGACCGGTTCCGGAACGGATAGTTCTCTAACCCTCAAGCTAGTCGCAATCTTCTAGGACGGTTCAGACTAGAGATTAGCCAGAGGTCCTTTTCAGCCTTCCCGGCTTCGGTGAATACAGAACTCCTTCCTTAACCAGCTGTCCAACCGACCTTCTGGCCTCCCTCTCCTCAATCTTCTCCCTCTCGACCAGAACCTGAACAAGGAGACTCTCCTCGACCGTACCAGTCTCCTTCTCCAACTCGCTGACTATCTCGATCACCTTCTGCAAAATGTCACGAACGCTCCTTGGCTTACCGGTCATAATAACATCGATATCCATCGAGCCAGTCTTCACATCAATACCGACATCCGACAGTGAAACCGTCATGATTCGGATAGCGCTCTTCGCATCTTCAACCGTGACATCTTTTCGCAGGAATGATCTGGCGCGAGATTCTGCCAATCGGATCAAAGCTTCCAGCTGCCGCGGCGTTATCGCGATCGCAGCATCAGCCCCACCGCTCTTTGCTCTCATCCTGAGATAGAACTCATGCAACTCCTTGATCGCGTCTGGACCAAGCACAGGATTGATCCTTTTCGCGTAACTGATGTATTTCTTGAGAAAATCGGGAGGAAACGGAGCCTCGGGATTTGAAAGAGTCTTATGGAGTGTAAGTATGTGCGCGGACATTCTAGAGTCGGCCTCCTGCTCCGGCATATCCTTTAGGATAAAGATCAGATCAAACCTGGAAAGGATCGTGACCGGCAGATTGATGTTCTCACTCACGTTCCGATGAGGCTCATATCTTCCCAGTGACGGATTCGCCGCAGCCAGTACAGCGGCTCTAGCATTGAGCGTTGCAACAATGCCACCCTTGGCTACACTGACTGTCTGTTGTTCGAGCGCCTCATGAATCGCCACTCGATCATCTGGCCGCATCTTATCCAACTCATCGATGCACGCAACACCTTTGTCGGCAAGCACCATAGCACCAGCTTCAAGAACCATTCCCCCGGTCTTTTCACGAAGAACAGCCGCGGTCAAACCAGCAGCAGTAGTCCCGCGTCCAGAAGTATACAATCCCCTCGGTGCAATCCTAGAAACATACTGGAGAAGCTGACTCTTTGCAGTGTTGTGGGAGATGATGCCGTTTGCTATGAAGCGGTGCGATCCTGGGATCTCGATATCGTACACATCTGCTGGCTCTCGCTGGATGACCTTGACTATACGCTCAGACCTTTGCTTGTTCAATCGCTTGAGACTTCTCGCACGTTCCGTTAGCTCTGATAGTCGGACTGTTTTCTTGGTAGACGCAAAGCCAATGTTGGCCTCATACTTCAGGATGCTTTCGCCCCGTCGTATCAACAGGGCGTTGGAGATTATTCTGGAGTGGATTCCGAACCTCAAGAGTAAGACTTCAACATCCCGGAGAAGTTCTATGTCCTTCGCTTTCAATCCGATGGCACCGCATCCTCTCTTCTGTGAGAACACGGTGCCGTCCGCCTCGTAGAGCCATTTGAGAAATGATGACAACACATGGTTACCTGATTTGAGAATCAGGCTAGGCACCCGTTTACGCCTGAGAAAATCTAGATTGTGTGCTATGTCTTGGCTATGTACGAGCACCGAGTATAACGTGACCTGCCGTCTCCCCACGGGTTTCCTCGTCTCTATGTGCGGGTTGATTCCAAACAGCTTTCGCGAGATACTGCAGAGTAACGGAAGGATGTCCTTCTCTCCGTCGGCCACTAAGAATCCAGTTTGGTAACGTCTTACCCAGCCGTCGCCAAGAATGTAGCCTAACAACCCAGCAAGTTCAGGAGTCACTTCGCTTGGCAGATTACCATTGAAGCGGGGGCCCCTCCTGTAGGGTAGAGGCTTCCAACCTGTTCTGATGAGTCCTCTTTTCGTGCATGGGTGACCAGTAGAGACGACGAGCCGGTCACCGACCTTCAGCTCGTCCATGCGCTTCCATCGTCGTTCAAGTTTTCCATAGCTTTTCTCGATCGCGAGCAGAGGGTGATTGTAAGTTCCTCGAATGCTCTTTCCCGTTTCCGTGACGACTTCCATCGTTGGCTGATCATGATAGACATGGAATCTGTTCGCTTTGGCGCGATGACCTCCACTAAGACCTGTTAGAACGGGGACATCTATCTCTTGCAAGTGTTCCTGTCCGAGCTCCTCGATCTTCGCCACCGTGCCATCGCCCAAGATTATCCGCTCATCCCCTACGAGGCATCCAGGATCTCCGATGATTAGAGTGTTGGAGTCCCCGCGTATGTTGATTCCATCAGGCATGTGTTTAGGAACCCCGCCAAACAGCAAGTAGAGGACTCCTTCTTTGATATCATCATAGCCATAGATCGATGGAGCCAAACTACTGATTAGATTCCGATGTATCCATGGATCAGCTGCTGCCTCCAGAATCTTCTTTTCATCTTCAGCAGTAATCTCGACGACTTCAGTTTCCTTGCCCAGGACATCCATGTAGTTCGCATCGAAATACAGCGTGAACGTTCGCAGCTTTCCCTTTTCACCGTAATTCTCTCTCTGTGCCCTTACTAGGGCTGTGATTCCGACTCGATCTCCTGGACGCGCATAATCAACCATATCCACCTCGAGATGGACGTCCATGTATCTTGGCAACTGACCGGGCGGAAGATCCTCCGGTCTCTCCTGGATCCGAGCCTCCTGTGTGTTTTTGAAGACGGACTCGTCTTCCAAGAGTTTGAAAGCGCTGCGCTGCTTACACATCGGACATATAGCGCCAGCGGGACCACTCATCAGGTCCCCTTCTTGTTCTTCCGCGATGATCTCAAGGCATTTGCGACATTGGAATTTTGCCTTGACAATCATCGGCTTCACCTGCGTTACGCGTACAATGATGCCATCGACGAGAACCATCTGATTCAGATGCTCTGCCCCTATCTTCCTCAGAGCTTTCTTCTCAGGCAATCTCCTGAAACGAACGGATAAGCGACCCACTTGCTCTGCGTACTCAGGATCCTCCACCTTCATCTGAGAGATCGCTGCGCTCTCCGCGTATCTCAGATACTCGTCCGGCTTGGTCACAAGCTTCCTGGCGAGGTCCGGATCGAAACTGATCAGATCCTCAAAATCCACGACAAGCGAGCGTCCCTCACTCACTGAAATCTGTGCGAGACGTTTCCGGTATTTCGATTCCTCATCGACTGGATACGATCGGAAGAAATCCTGGAAAGCGTCCTCAGGCCTAACAACCTGCTGTTGAGGAGCTAGAGCACTCATTGTTCGGGTTCTCGTCCCAGAATTTCCTTCTTCCAAGAATCGACATTTTGTCGGACAGCCTCGTAGAGGATTTTTTCCTCACTGGTGAGATTAGACATCAGCTCATTTGTCCTTTCCACCGACGCAGCGATCGAGGCGATCTTCTTGACTCGAATACCCACAATATCTCTCGCCAACGCAAGAGCCTTGTCCAATTCTCGAGCCTTGGTCCTGTCCTTGATCTCATGCTCTCTTAAACTCCGAATCAGCCTTCTCAGTTGGAAATAGAAGGAAGGTTGCAAGGGCGGAAGCTGACGAGAGCCTGGCAAGGATTCACGATACTGAATCGTCGACAGATTGTTCAGGGACAACTTGTCCTCATCACGAAATCGAGCGTAACCCTGTCCTACGATGTGGGACGCAAGCCAAAGTGGCAGTTCCAGCTCCTGTCCGGCGCGCCAAGGACCCAAAACACGGTCACCGATCCTCGTCTCAGGCAGGTCCCTGAGGAAAACTAATCTGGCTGATGCGTTTTCAAATTCAGTGTCTACGGCATCCACTATGGAGGTTCTCTGTGAGTCTGTCATATCCGGATAACTCGGAGGCTGCTGGGTCTGTTTGTGGGCCATTTTATCGTTCTTGATTAGTTCCTCCAACCAGATACTCTGTTAATTTGGACTAGAGATCCCCCCGAAAGTGTTCGGATAACAGTCCTCCTTAGTTTTCTGTTCTCGCCAGATGGTGATGGAATCAGCTTTTTGTACAAAGAGGACGATCAATCCAGATTGTAATTGATGGAAGCAGCCCTCTGGACTGAAAAGTATCGTCCAAGAACTCTTGGCGAGATTCGAGATCAGGGAGAGATAGTTTCTCGGCTGAAAGAGTTCGTGAAGAATAGGACGATGCCCCATTCTCTTTTTGCCGGCCCGCCCGGGACGGGAAAGACCACGGCTGCTTTGTGCCTTGCCCGGGATCTGTTTGGCTCGATTCACGGAGATGTTTTCATGGAATTGAACGCCAGCGATGAAAGAGGGATTGATGTCGTCCGAACCACCGTGAAGCAGTTTGCGGAATACTCGACTGTATCCTCGGCTCCGTTCAAGATCCTAGTTCTCGACGAGGCTGACAACATGACTGGTGACGCACAACATGCGTTGCGAAGAACCATGGAAAGGTATACGGACACCTGTCGTTTCGTACTCTGTTGCAACTACTCCGGACGCATAATCGAGCCCATTCAATCCAGATGCGCGCTCTTCAGATTCACACCGTTACCCCAAGAAGAAATAGTCGGATACCTAGAACACATCGCCAAGGCTGAGGGCCTGAAAGTCGGCAGTACCACGCTCAACTCTGTAGTTGAGATATCCGAAGGTGATCTTCGCAAAGCGATTAACACGTTACAAGCAGCCTCGTCGGTATCGAAAGGATTCACCGAGGACACCGTGTATCAGGTTGTCGGCAGAGCAAAGCCATTGGATGTACATGAAATGATGAGCCACGCATTGAAGGGAGACTTTCTGAAAGCTCGAGAAGAACTCAGAGCGCTCTTAGTGAAGTACGGGCTTTCTGGCCAAGAGATCGTGCGTCAGATGCATTCCGAGGTCTTTAGACTCGTGATCCCAGAGGAGAAACGGATAAGCATGATCGAAGCTATCGGCGACGCAGATTTCCGACTTGTACAAGGCGGCGATGAGGAGGTTCAGTTGAGCGCTCTACTGGCAAAGCTTTCGGCAGGAGAATCCTAGGAACGGCTACGATAGAAAAACTCACAACAAGATCCACTGAACCTTGGACGGTAAGACACCGCCCGAAATATCTGGCCGAAGTGGTTGGAAACAAGCAAGCCCTCGAGCAGATCATCAAGTGGCTTGAATCTTGGAAGACCGGAACTCCTCAGAAGAGAGCAATTCTTCTCTACGGCCCACCAGGAGTGGGAAAAACCGTGATCAGCGAGGCGCTCGCCAGAGAGCACGACTGGGACCTCGTCGAGATCAATGCATCCGACAAGAGAAGCGGAGAGATACTGTCCAGGGTCGCAGGACTAGCCTCCACCCAGGGCTCATTGTTCGCGAAGGGACGTTTGATACTCCTTGACGAGGTTGACGGCATTAACCTTAGGGAGGATCACGGTGCCGTCGAAGCACTAAATCGAATGATCAGAGAAACTTGTTACCCCGTTGTCTTGACTGCAAATGATCCGTGGGACCAGAAGATCCGATCCTTGAGAGATACATGCCAACTCATCGAGCTGAAAAGGATCGGATCGAGAGATGGTTTGCCATTCATTAAGAAAATTCTGGATAAGGAGACAGTTCAAGCCGACGACGACGCAATCAGGTTGCTCCTTGAAAAGAACAACGGCGACCTCAGATCGATTCTGAACGACCTCCAGATTCTCTCGGGTCGGGGACAAAATGTCAATGCAAAGGATGTCTATTGGTTGTCAGGACGAGACCGGACCGAGAACATCTTCAACGTACTCCGCGTTGTCTTTAACGCAAAGACCGTCGCCTACGCGAAGCGGGCTGTTGGAATGGCGGACATTGAGCCAGACATGCTCTTTCAATGGATTGTAGAGAATACGCCATACCAGATTGTGAATCCCAAGGAATTGTCCTCTGCAATGGACGCTCTCGCAGCCGCCGATCTCTTCTACGCTAGAACTAAGCGAACCCAAGATTGGCACCTAGTCTCGTATGCTTATGATCTGATGACCGCAGGAGTCGCGATCTCAAAGAAGACCTCTGTCACCGGCTGGGTTCCAATGAAGTTCCCCCAGCGCATCATGGCAATGTCCCGCTCAAGAGGAGCAAGGGAACTTCGCAAAAACATCGGTCTCAGAGTCGGCTCGAAGTGCCATGTCTCCTCCAGAAGAGCCATCCAGCAATACCTCCCCGTGCTCAGGCTAATGCATGAGAAACGTTCTAAGGAGTTTACCCAAGTAGCCGAATGGCTTGGTGCCAAAACAGAGTTAGACCAATACTTCTCAGGGGAACGAATGCCACCAGGAGAATCGATGGGGGAGCCGAAAGGTCGAAGGCCAACGGTTAGATCAAGAGCTAGGACACGGGCGAAAGCTAGCGATTCCTAAGGATCAGCGCGCCCCCGATCAGGGCGACGATGGTTGAAACGACTTCGATGACCAACAAGTCTTGCAAGAGAGTGCAATTGCCGGTCACCGCGTCGTAATGGCAACCTGTCAATGCTTTGATGAATTGACTTTCTCTGTCTCCCACTAGAGCATCAGTTACCTTGGTTGATCCAGATATTGCTCCCATCGAGCCTGCAAAGAGCAGAATGAACCCAAGAGTCAGGAATGCTTCACGCATTGTTTACCCAGCAGGCTATCAGAGTTTCATCGTCAAAAGACAGATGAGATAAGACTTACGCCGAGAAACGGATCATATTGAATGTCAAATCTCCCTCAACGCTCTGCTGATTAGTTGATCCGCTACCCCCAAGTACTTCCGATAATCTAGGGCGTCCTCTATTTCCGATGGCTTGAGCATTTGGGAAACGAACTTGTCACTTTTCAGAACGTTTGAGAATGGTTCTCTGTTATCAATGGCTCTGATAGAGAGCTTTCGAACCCTCTCATGAGCTTCCTGTCGTGGCGTACCGGCCTGCACGAGCTTGTTCACAATGTTCTCCGAAAGTATCAATCCCCCCGATAGTTCTAAGTTGCGACGCATGTTTTCCGAATTTACCTCCAGTCCTTTCAATACGCGGACTGTTGTGTTGAGCATCTCATCAGCAAGGATGAACGTCATGGGAAACACAAACCTCTCGTTCGCACTATTGGTGAGATCTCGTTCATGCCATTGTGGAATATTCTCTAGGGCCGGGATTGTGAGCCCTCGCATCAACTTGGCAAGGCTGGACACGCGCTCACTAAGAACGGGATTTCTCTTCGCCGGCATCGCCGAGCTTCCAACCTGGCGATCCCGGTCGAAAGGTTCCATGAGTTCGCCTATCTCCGTCCTTTGCAAATTTCGAACTTCAGTCGCAAACTTGTCCAAACTCGAGGCAAGAATTGCCAGGTAGCAAACGACTTCGGCGTGAATGTCGCGCTGGATGATCTGCGTGACAACTCCTGTAGGCTTGAGGTTTAGGATCTCTAGCGCCTTCTCTTGCACCTGAAGGGCGTTCTTTCCTAGAGCTGCTCCTGTGCCCACGAGCCCTAGCACTTTGCCGACCAAGGCCCGTTCCCGTAACTGATCTAATCTTTGTAGATGTCTCCGGATCTCTTCGAGCCAGACCGCGAACTTCAATCCTAGAGTTATTACTCCAGCTTGCTGGCCATGTGTCCGGCCAGGCATGAGCGTCGCTTGATTATCCTTCACAAGCGATCTAAGCAAGCTCTTCAACTGGTGCAGATTTGCCTCTAGAATATTGAAGGCATCACGGAATTGAAGAGCTGTAGCGGTATCCTCAACATCATAACTTGTCAATCCAAAATGTACGTATCTTCCCGCCTCGGGCGGTAATTTCTCGGTTAGAGCCAGAACCATTGCCATAAGATCGTGTCTGGTTTCTCGTTCGATCTCCTTACACTTTTCGACCGTGACAAATTTCGTATTCGCCTTCTTCGCGATCTCTTCCGCCGCTTCTTTGGGGATTATTCCAAGGTCGGCCTGAGCTCTAGCAACTGCTCTCTCGACGTCAAGCCACTTCTGTAACCTGGTTTCTTCCTCGAAGATCAGTCTCATCTCAGGACTCCCGTAGCGTCCCGTGTCTATTGGCAAGATCGGCATTCTTTCTTTCGAGCCCCCATCCGACACGAATTGTTGTGCCAAGTGGATATTAAACAGCTTTCCGAGTACGGACAATAGGTCTACCCATAGAATGACAGGCATCTGTGGACTGGTGGGTCCCGAAACAGGCGAAACCTCCACCATGATCGAAACGATGCTGGACAGCCTGGACGTCAGAGGGACGTCGCGACGTACTGTGAAGTTCAAACGCGGAAATACAATCTATGTTCTAGGAATACGTGAAACTGCTTCGATCTATTCAGGTGGATTATTCTCAAACGGAGTTCTCACTACAGCAATCGACGGGTTCTTCTCGGACAACGCGATTGAAGGATTCCTAGAATCCTCGGCACCTAGTTGCGGGACGTTTCGAGACTTTTACAAGTCAGCAGGCGCTTATGCGATCATAGGCGTTTCCAATGATGGACTTTTTGTTGGTAGGGATCCAGTTGGTCAGAAACCACTCTACCACGGTTCATACAAGGGAATCGTCTTATATGCTAGCCTGAAGTCCGCTCTCGCAAACGCTGGGGTCGCAGATCCCAAACCGGTGCTTCCCGGACAGATTGTCTCAATCACGGACGGGGCTTCTTCAACCGATGATACCTATCGATTGGAAAATTCTGCTGAAGACAACATAAGCGAGGAGGCGGCAGTCAGGCAAGTTGGAGACCTTCTTACTGAATCGGCCGCTAAGACGATCCCCGAAGGCTCGGGGGTCGCATTCTCCGGTGGGCTCGACAGTACCCTCGTCTCAAAGGCAGCTGTCATTTCTGCTCGAAAGGTCGAACTATTGACGGTTGGCCTTGAGGATCAGCCTGAGCTCGGGCATGCCCAGCGGATTGCTGATCAAATGGGGGTCCCGATAACAGTTCGAGAATTGACAACGAGGGAGGTTGTCGACCTAATTCCGGATGTCGTGCAAGCAACCGAGAGCACTGATCCGACGATCGTAGGCATTTCCTTGCCATTCTACGCAACCTGTCAGCTAGCCCGAGCGAAGGGGCTGACTCACATTGTTGCCGGTCAGTGGCGCGACGAGCTATTCTGGGGCTATGCGAGATTTGGGGAATTCGCTGGAAACGATGCTGCTATCAAGAGAGAGGTTTGGAACAGCATGGTATCCGCCTCGGCCAACGATTTCGAGCCGGGAGACAAGGTCGCAGTGGTCAATCATCTTAATCTTCGATGTCCGTTCGCCTATTTGCCCCTG
>JACXTT010012567.1_pt1 | contig 11230 bp, 8 predicted proteins | sample 9270951 | NCBI WGS metagenome assembly JACXTT01 (sample SAMN15532306, study PRJNA645909) | rock metagenome | isolation source: weathered quartz diorite | place: Puerto Rico | collected 2017-06-21 | reverse complement strand
TGCAACTCGAAATGTTCGTGGCGATGGTTGAAGAGGGCAGCTTTCGCAAGGCGGCAAACCGGGTCTTCCGCACTCAGCCGGCGCTGACGATGGCAATACGCAAGTTGGAACAGGAGCTCGGCGCCCCGCTGTTCGATCGGTCGAACCGAAACGATTATGTGTTGACCGATTCTGGCGAGGTCCTCTACGAACACGCCAAGCGGTTGCTCAATCTCCGCGATGAAGGTCTCGCGGCTCTCGAACAGCTTCACACGTTTCAAAGCGGGCGCATTCGCGTCGGTGCTAACGAAAGCACCAGTCTCTACCTTTTGCCGCAACTGATACTCGAGTTTCGCGAGCAATACCCGAAAATAAAGATTGAAGTATCCAGACAGCTGTCGGCGAAGTTGCCGCACGAGCTTCACCAGCGAAATCTGGATTTCGCCATCCTCTCTTTTCTGCCCGATGAGACCGACCTGGAAGCCACTCCGATCATGCGCGATGAGCTGGCATTCGTCGTGAGCCCTCGGCACCGGCTCGCCGGCGCCGAGCGCGTTCACATCCGGGACCTCGGCGCGGAGGCATTTGTTGGCCATAACGTTCGGTCCCCGGCCCGCGAAAAAGTGATCGAGACCTTCCGCAGGTTTCAGACTCCCCTAAACATCACGATCGAAATAACAACCATAGAAACGATCAAGCGGTTCGTGGCGATGAACCTTGGCGTGGCATTTGTCCCGTTGATGTGCGTGCGCGAAGAATGTGATCGCGGCGAGCTTGTGGTGGTTCCGATAGAAGGCTTTCGCCACGAGCGAACGCTCTGGGCAGTGCGCCGCCGCACCGATGCGCACTCGCACGCGGCGCAAGCCTTTATGCGGGTGATCGAGTCGATCAGCGAGAAACTGCTCAGCAGTCAGCCGTCCACTCCAGCTCGCAACCCAGGCAAGCCCGCTTCCGATGTAGTGAACTGAAACTAGCGCAGCTCCCAGCTTGCGCAGGAGTTCGTTGTGTCAGATAACCGCAGAAGCAGAATCATCACCCAGGGCGTGCAACGCTCCCCCAATCGCGCGATGCTGCGTGCGGTCGGGTTCGGCGACAACGATTTCAATAAGCCGATCATCGGCGTGGCGAACGGCTATAGCAATCTCACTCCCTGCAACCTTGGTCTTGACGGACTGGCAAGGCGAGCCATGGCTGCTCTCACCGAAGCCGGCGCGAAACCTCAGGTGTTCGGGACGATAACCGTCAGCGACGGCATATCGATGGGCACCGAGGGCATGAAGTATTCGCTCGTCTCGCGCGAAGTAATCGCCGACTCGATCGAAACTGTTTGCAATGCCCAGAGCATGGACGGCGTGGTGTGCGTCGGCGGATGCGACAAAAACATGCCCGGAGCGATGATTGCCATCGCACGCTTGAACATCCCAGCGATCTTTGTTTACGGCGGCACGATCAAAGCAGGTCAATACGACGGGCAGGATCTTACCATCGTGAGCGCCTTCGAGGCCGTCGGCAGCTACAGCGCGAAAAGGATCAGCGAGCTCGAGCTGCTTGAAGTTGAGCGGCACGCGTGTCCCGGCGCGGGATCGTGCGGCGGAATGTATACCGCTAATACGATGTCATCGGCGATTGAGGCGTTGGGCATGAGCCTTCCGTACTCGTCGACCATGGCAGCAGAGGATCCTGAAAAATCCGACAGCGCAGCAGGGTCCGCCGAGGTGCTTGCGGCGGCGGTGCGAAAACAGATCCTTCCGAGGGACATCCTTACTCGAAAAGCTTTCGAAAACGCGATAGCCGTGGTGATGGCCGTTGGCGGTTCAACCAACGCCGTGCTGCACCTCCTTGCGATCGCGCACGCGGCACGAGTGCCGTTGTCGCTCGACGATTTTGAAACGATTCGAGCCCGAGTGCCGGTCCTCTGCGATCTCAAGCCATCCGGCAGATATGTGGCCACCGATCTCCATCACGCGGGCGGCATTCCTCAAGTGATGAAGATGCTACTTGCCAATGACTGCTTGCACGGCGATGCGCTGACGATCACCGGACGCACAATTACCGAGACTCTGAGCGATGTATCGAGCATGCCTTCGGGCGATCAAGATGTAATACGGCCCTGGAATAATCCAGTGTATTCGCAAGGACACCTGGCGATTCTAAGGGGGAATCTTGCGACCGAGGGTGCGGTTGCGAAGATCACCGGCGTGAAGAGCAAGCGGATAACCGGCCGGGCGCGCATCTTCGAATCGGAGGAAGCTTGCCTTGAGGCGATTCTCGCCGGGCAGATCAAACCCGGCGACGTGATTGTGATACGCTACGAAGGTCCGAAAGGCGGGCCTGGAATGCGCGAGATGCTTGCGCCGACCTCTGCGATCATCGGCGCGGGTTTGGGAGATTCGGTCGCGTTAATTACCGACGGACGTTTTTCAGGCGCGACCTATGGCATGGTAGTCGGCCACGTCTCGCCAGAAGCCGCAGTGGGCGGCGCAATCGCCCTGATCGAAGAGAACGATTCGATCACCATCGATGCTGAGGCACGGCATCTGCAGCTCAATATCTCCGACGAAGAGCTGGCGGACCGCCGGGCGAATTGGCGCCCGCCCGCGCCTCGCTACACCCACGGGGTCCTTGCGAAATACGCAAAGTTGGTTTCAAGTAGCAGCATCGGAGCAGTGACTGATCACGACTGAAGGTAATCGCGTTAGCTCGGTGCTGTGTATGCGGCAACGGCCGTGACGCTGCGCGAGATGCCAAGCGCGCAGTGCACGTAAACACCGCCTCGACTGTCGTGGTACGAGATGAACGCCCGCGCCTTGTCGAGCTGCTCCTGCGAAGGCCGCGTCAAATCAAGCGCCGGCACGTTCAAGTACTCAATATCTCGAAACGCCCGCGCTTCCGCGTGCTCCGCCGTCATATCGAGCACGCCGGTGACGCCCATCGCGAGCATCTCGCGCGCTTCCCCCTTCGTGAGCAATCTCCCGCAATACACCCCCGATGCAGCTTCGACCCACGGCTCGCAGCGACGCCTATAAATCAGTAACCGCGCGAATGCACCACACAAATACGGCCCGAGCACAATGCGAGTGCTCATCGGGAGCCGTCCGTCCTTCTTTCGGAACACCGCTGAGTTCCCGCGCACATATGCAACCGCAATCAGCGCCAGCGATGACGCCGGCCACATCAGGAGCCAGAACCAGGAACCGAGCACGACCGCCAAGATCCCAAGTACCGCCGAGCCACTAGCGTAGAGTCGCGCGACGCGGAAGTTCGGCTCTGATCCTTCAAGCTTGCACTCGCGCCTCTCGGGAAACGAGAATGCGCAGACCTGGCCGAGCATCGCGCCCGTTGCTACGTCGAGCAGGTGGTGCTGCCAGGTGAATAGCGGAGATACGACGATTAGGGAGAACCAGGCGTGTACCAACAACCGCAAGCCTCCACGGGTGTGGCGCGCATACACCGGCCAGAGCAAAGACGCGAGCGCGACGTGCAGCGAGGGAACGAGATTGTGAGGCTTGTCGAAGGACCACAGCAAACCGAACAGTGAGCCAGACCATCCACTCACTACAGGATGCGGATAACCCGACGTGAGCGGAAACGCAAGAAACGCTGCCCCCGCGACGAGAATTGCCGCTGCGGTCCTGCGAGCGTGCGCGCGCAGCTCGGTCGCGTCCCCGCATAGGAAAAATGATGCGAAGAAGAACAGGTCGATGCTCATGTAGGGAACGATCAGGGCAGGGACGAAGGGAACTCGCAGTTCCCAGTCGAAGAAACACTTGCCCAGGTCCGCCCGTTGCGATGCGAGCGCGTTGCATCCGCCGTAGACGACTACGAACAGCAGCGACAACGCCGCCGAGCACGCGAGTGCGCACAGAAGGGAGTCTGTAGTCCGGCCTTTAGGCGGAAGTTTGTATAGTGACTTTGACATTCTTTGAGTTCTCCGACTGATGCCCTGTTACGAACTTCCGCCTACAAAAGGCTGAACTACAACTTCCGCCTAAAAAAGGCCGAACTACGAACTTCCGCTCGGCAATGTTATCGACCATCGCGGCGGCGCATCTGCGCGATCGACACAGTGAATATTCCCCTGCCGCCGACCTCAGTGCGAATTTTCTGGAAGCCGGCCTCCTGTACCAGCGCGTCGAGTTCGCTTTGGGGACGCCGCCGCATAACCCAGGGTCCGCCCTCGCGATTAGTAAGCACGCGAGCGATCATCTCGATCCCCGGATGCCAGGGTTGGCCCGTGTAGATAAGATAACCGCCCTCCTCAAGCGCGTCCGCGATGCCTGCCAAACACCGCCGCGCGCGCGCGTTGTCGGGCAAAAGCTCTAATAGGCCTGATACAATCGCGATGTTTGGACGCGGGTCGACTGTCGCGTAGGAGGCTTCGTCGAATGCGTCCGCTCGCTCGAACGAGACACGGTTGAGGCCGCGGCGCGCCGCCAGCACGCGGCCCGCCTCGATGTTCGCATCCGCGTAGTCTCTCAGTCGTGCGGTGATGCTTGCGTCTGCTAACGACGCGAGCGTGTCGAGGACATACCGTCCGCGCCCCGCGGCGACGTCGAGGATGCGCACCGGGGCACCCGTTTCTCTTATTCGATTGATGGCATCGCGCAGGAGTCTCTCGATGTTGACCTTGCGTTGCCTGATGCCAACCCACGCAACGTTGCTAAGGTAGAATCGGTCGATGATTCTTCCGAGCGGCAATGTGCCACGTGCGCGATTTTCGTAAACGTAGTCGAGCGAGCTGCCGGAGTCGAATCCCGCCTGCCAACCGAGTCGAATGCCTCTGCTCAGTCTCCCGACTGTCTTCAAGAATGCACGCTGTGTCGCGAACCACAGCGCGCGTGGCGATAAGCGGGCCAGAGGCAAGCGAAGCCGCTCGTACTCGGCGCGTGTATACTCTGACTCGAACGCCGCGTGAGCTACCGTTTCACTCGGAAAGGCCTCGCGAACAAAGGTCCTTATTTCATCAAGAACAAGGTGCCGGTCCTTCTCGTGGAGGATGTCGTGGTACATTCGGTCGAAGACGCGCATGCGCTTTTCCTCCGAGCCGAGCCGATAATAGAATTTGCGCTCGGCCGAGAGATCCACCACCCAGTCGGCGCCGCCCGCAAGCACAAGCGCCGGTGTTTGAATCACTCCGGCGTCCTCGATGAGCCGGGTCGCGGTATCCTGAAGCCCGAGCAATACGTTTACCGCGATCACCCGAGATATGAGCGGATCTTGGTCGTACAGTCGCGCCTGTTCCGTCTCGTGGGTGAGCAGTCGCCCTTTGACGTAACTCGACACGAATCTGGGTTTGCGACCGACCAGCGCCCGCATCAGTCGCAGCGCAGTCCGCGCGAACGGCACGTAAAGTCTCACATGAAGCGCGGGCGTCACCAGCACCATCGCGCGCACCGGCGGCGCGTAGTCGTGAACCCACGCGGCTACGGTGACAGCGCCCACGCTGTGCCCGACGATCACCATGTCTTCGAGTCGCAGTCCGTGCGTCTCCGATATATGGCGGATGAAGGTGTCCGCGTCCTTCGTGAGACAACCAAAGCTCGGCGCGTAACCGCGCCTTCCGCCGGAGCGACCGTGACCGCGCGCGTCCCACGCGAAGACCGCCACGTCGCCCAGCCGCAGATCTCGCACGACGTCCTGCAGGCGGCCCGAATGCTCGTGGCCCCGGTGAAATATGATCAGCCCTTTCCGGGTAGGCTCAATTGGAATCCACGCGCGGTAAAACAGCTCGGTGCCGTCCTCGAGAACCATCGTATGCTCGGTCGGCGTGATCTCGACGACCGCGTCGGTGCCAGTCAGTACATTCATCATGGATAGGCTTCCTGTGAGATCGGCCGTGCAGCTTGGGGCCAGGTTTGGGACGCGAGCGCGAGAACCGCGGCGCGTAGATCCGCACAGATGTGCAGTGCGCCGGCGTCGTTGCCTTCGACTCGTTCGTAGGTACGCGGTTTGCCGATTGCGAGACGAACACGCGCGGGACGGGGGACCAAGGCGCCTTTGGGCCACGCCCTGAATGTTCCATCGAGGTAACATGGCAGAACCGGATACGGTCTGCCGGCAAGCAACAGCCCGACGCCTCGTCTGAACAAGCCGACGCGGCCGTCAATTGAGCGCGTGCCTTCGGGAAACATCACGAGCACGTTCCCGTTTTGCTCGAGCATTATCTGGCAGAGCTTCAACCCGTGCCGGCCGCGGGCGTCCCGGTCGAACAACATCACGTTCGCGATGACTGCGGTAAGCGCAAGCCGAAGGCCGTTCGCGTCAAAGTAGTCGCGAGCTGCGAGCGGATAAGCACGGTGGAGCGACCGCAGCGGCAGCGCGGAGAGCAGGGCGACTGCGTCGAGGTGACTCGCGTGGTTTGCGACGAGCACGAACGAAGTGTCGCTGGGAAGATGTTCTCGGCCGATGATGTCGAATCGATTGTAGGTCCTCAAGGCTGCGCGAATTCCCACGGCCGCCGCCACCCGGGCAGCATAGACGAGCGGGTCGGGCTCGCGTGGGCACTGCTTGAGGCGATCCCGAAATGAAAGTCCGATGTCTTTCGCGGTATCGTAGCGCCAGTTCATTCTCTTCATGCCGCCTCCATCAACTCCCGTGAGCGTACCGCGCGAAATGGAAGAACAGCGGCGCGGTATAGAGCAGGCTGTCGATGCGGTCCAGCACTCCGCCGTGGCCTCGAATCGACCTGCCCATATCCTTTACACCGATGTCGCGTTTGATGACGCTGATCGACAGATCGCCGAGATGCCCGCCGACACCGACGATCAAGCCGGCCATTAGACATTCGAGTGCGGAGAAACCGGGCAACGCAAAACGGACTGTAAGCGGGAACACCGCTGAGATCAGCACTGCCCCCAGTGCCCCTTCGCGAGTCTTCCACGGGCTCACGTTTGTGCAGAGCGGCCGGCGGCCAAAGAGCTTTCCACAAACGAAGGCGGCAACGTCGTTGAATTCGACGGCGAAGAGTAGGTACAGCAAGTAGCCATACGCATTGCAAGTGTCGGCCAGAAAAGCGACGTGGCCGAACATCCAACCGATGTAAACGAACCCAAAGAGAGCAAGCGCGACCGCCTTGAGCTGGCCTTCGGGCCGGTTTCGAACGATCGACGCAAGCACTAGAGCCGAACTCACGAACACCGGTGCGGTCATGAAGAGCCCGTACCACCCGGGCGTGCCGGTCTCCGGGTCGCGCGCAAGCGCGAGGACCGCTATCCCAATGATCCCCGCAAGGCTGATGAAGGTCATCGCCAGATCGTGATGAAGTCCGGTGGCCCGTGCGTATTCCGTGAATGCGGCGACCGCCACCATCGTGAAGAAACAGATAGCCACGGCCCGGCCCGCGAAAAGGCTCACGGCAATAGTCGGCACCATGACCAGCCAGCCTCGGTACGAGTCCCAGGCGTGCGACACATCCTTCGCGAAACCGAAGCGGACCACAGCAATCGTTGCGCCTCCAAATATCAGAAGCCCGGTCGTGAGGATGGCGAAGAAGCGAAAGACCTCGTTTGCAAGAGCTGCCGATGGTGACATTGCGACCTCCGGGAAACGATCAGCGTTCTCTCGTGGTTACGCGATCATCGGCGACTGCCACGCCGTGTGTACCGAGACAGCGTGTCGCCGCGGGCGGGTGGGTGGCGAAACGAGGTTCCCTGAACGCACAGTTGCCTTTGAAAACGGTCGGCATGTTACTCCCTTTGCGCCGGTACTATTCGGCGACTACTCGGAACGTACACCAGTCGCGTCACCCCTGGTGCTGTGTGTTGTGACGGTTTCAGAAGTGTCACAACCGCTTCTTCAACTCAATGACTGATGACCCACTCAATCAGAACAGCGACTGACTCCGCGCTGTTGGTGTTGAGGATGTGGCGGGCTGCTCGCGGGGTTGATGGGCTAAACCGGTCAGGTCAATGACTGCCAGATTCTTCCCGGGCGGTCCTGACGATCTCGAGGAACTGCTTTGCGCGCGCAGTAATGACTTTGTTTTCGCCTGCGCGGAGTGCGGCTGTGTCCACGAGGTCAGCTCCTACTCCGAGCGCCGCGGCTCCAGCCTTTATAAAGTCAGCCGCGGTCTTTAAGGAGACGCCGCCAGTCGGAACTAACTCGATTTGAGGCAGCGGCGCCTTTAACGACTTGATGTAGCTGGCGCCGCCAAGCGCGTTTGCGGGGAAGACCTTTACGAAGTCAGCGCCTGCTTTCCAGGCGGTTACGACTTCGGTGGGCGTCATCGCACCAGGCATAACCGGTATGCTGTAGCGGCGGCAAAACGCGATCGTATCGAGGTCCAATGCGGGGCTCACGATGAATTGGGCGCCGGCGAGTATGCAGGCACGCGTCGTCTCCGAGTCAAGTACTGTACCCGCGCCAATGATCGCATCGTCACCAAAACGCCGGGCAACTTCCTCGATCACACGAACCGCCCCCGGGACAGTCATAGTAATCTCGAGTACTGAAATCCCGCCCTCCCGGATGGCGTCGATGGCTCGCATGGCAATGTCGGACGATTCGGCTCGGACGACCGGTATCAAACCGGTCTGGGTGATTCGGCCCATGATGGCGATCTTGTTCATCAATGGTCTAACCATTCTACTGAATAGACGAAGGCAATTTAACAACAAGCCGTGAATTAGGGCAAGACCCCTGCCGAATGAAGCGCTGATAATCAATGCGGGGAGGCTAGAAAGCCGGCTGATTTGTTTGACAGTGTTTGATTCTCGATGCTAGAGATTGTGGTCCAATTGCGGAATTGGTAATACCTTAGAGCGCATTACATGTGATGTTTGGTATCAGGATCGAGTGAAAGGTTGTAATGTCGGCGGCTTTGGGATAGATAAGGGCCATGGGTTACGATCTTATAGGATTGGGCGGCAAGGTTGCGGTGGTAATCGGAGGTACGTCCGGGATTGGTCGGGCGATCGGCCACGGCCTGGCTGAAGCCGGAGCCGATGTCGTTCCAACATCCAGGCGAATAGATCAAGTCGAAGCGGCAGCAAAGGAGATCGAGCATCGCGGGCGTCGAGCGATACGCGTAACCTCGGATGTCTCGAACCGAGCGTCACTCGAACGCCTGCTCGTCGAAAGCATCGCAGCATTTGGCAAGGTTGACATTCTGATCAATTGTGCCGGCCGAACCAGTCGGGCGCCGACTCTGGATTTCCTGGAGGAAGACTGGAACGCCATCATCGATACAAACCTCTCGGGGACGCTGCGGTCGTGCCAGGTGTTTGGCCGGCACATGCTGGGCCGGGGCTACGGACGCATTGTCAACATTGCTTCGCTCTCGACCTTTGTGGCGTTGTACGAGGTGGCCGCCTACTCGGCTAGCAAGGCGGCAGTTGCGTAACTAACCAAGTCGCTGGCGATCGAGTGGGCTTCGCGAGGCGTCTGCGTCAACGCAATTGCGCCCGGGGTCTTCCGGACACCTTTCAACGAGAAGCTGCTGGACGAAACTGAGCGAGGACGCGAGTTCCTGGTGCGCACACCCATGAAGCGATTCGGCAAAGTCGAGGAACTCGCCGGCGCTGCGGTTTTTCTTTCCTCCGATGCCGCTAGCTTCGTCACCGGTGAGATTTTGGTCGTAGATGGAGGTTTTCTCGCGAGTGGAGTAAACCAGTAACCCACTGTCTACTTCGTCATGAACCAAAGCAGATCGTACAAGCACGTCCGATATCTCTGGGAGGACGCGGTCGCCGGAAATCTCTCGGAGCTGGATCGCCTCGTCTATCGTTCCAATAAGTTGGGCGAGGACCTGACGCTCACCAATACCGGCGGCGGGAACACCTCTTCCAAGTTGATCGAATGCGATCCCCTTACCGGGCAAGACGTCGCGGTGCTGTGGGTTAAAGGGTCGGGCGGAGACCTGAGGACGGCGACCCGCGATGGATTTGCCGCGCTCTATCTGGACAAAGTGCGCGCGATGAAGGCGCGGTACCTCGACAATCCGGATCGCGGGCCAAAAACCCCTTTCGAAGATGCGATGTACACGATGTATAGCCACTGCGTTTTCAATCTCAACCCGCGCGCCTGCTCGATTGATACGCCGCTTCACACCTTTGTTCCATTCAAACACGTCGATCACCTGCATCCGAACTCAGTGATAGCCATTGCCGCGTCGGTCAATCAGGAGCGTCTCTGCAAGGATGTTTATGGCGACGAAGTGATCTACGTGCCCTGGCAGCGTCCGGGCTTCGAGATAGGTCTGATGATCGAGGCTTTAATAAAGGATAACCCGAAGGCAAAAGGCGTGCTGCTCGGACATCACGGCATGAGTTCGTGGAGTCACGACGATAAGAATTGTTATGAGACCGCGCTGGAAATCATCGAACGCGCAGCCGCGTACATCGCCGCCCGTGATCGAGGCGACCAAACGTTTGGGGGAGTCAGATACCGCGGCCTGGAAGAGGACCAGCGACGATCTCTCCTGGTCGAGATTCTGCCCTGGCTCCGGGGCCGGCTGTCGGGAGCCAAGCGCTCCGTCGCGACCCTGCAGACCGATGACCAGACGCTCAGATTTGTGAACAGCGTGGACGGGCCGCGACTAGCTGGGCTGGGAACGTCGTGCCCCGATCACTTCTTGCGCACCAAGATCAAACCGTTGTTCGTCGACTGGAATCCGGACACTGCCGATGTCGAGTCCTTGAAGGCGGCGCTTTCCGATGGACTCTCTGCGTACCGCGTCGCCTACGCCGCTTACTATGACCGCTGCAAGAGGCCGGACTCGCCCAAGATGCGGGACTCGAATCCAACGGTGGTCTTGGTACCCGGCCTCGGAATGATCGCCTTGGGAAAGAACAAAAGCGAATCGCGCGTGACCGCCGAGTTCTATAACGGCTCGATTCAGGTTATGCGCGGCGCGGAGGCGATCGATATCTACGAAGCGATGGATGAGCAGGAAGCCTTCGACATCGAGTACTGGTCGCTTGAACAGGCAAAGCTCAAGCGGCTGCCGCCCGAAAAGGAGCTTGATAGCCGGATAATCGCAGTTGTCGGCGCAGCAAGCGGAATCGGGAAGGCCGCTGTTCACCGTCTCGCAAAGGAGGGTGCTCACACGGTCTGCGTCGATGTCGACGAAGCCGCCGCGAAGGCTACTGCTGGAGAGATCACCGCGGAATACGGCGAAGGGATTGGCTTGGCAGGCTCCGGCATTAGCAACTGCGGGCCTGCTGTCGGGCTTGGATGCGACATCACCAGCCGCGACAGCGTCGCCCGAATGTTCGGCGATGCAATGCTTGCTTACGGGGGGCTGGATGCGGTT